>Ga0315912_10001728_pt1 | contig 25590 bp, 21 predicted proteins | sample VfabasoilMG_FD_204469 | JGI IMG/M metagenome (GOLD analysis project Ga0315912, IMG submission 204469) | Garden soil microbial communities collected in Santa Monica, California, United States - V. faba soil | ecosystem: Environmental > Terrestrial > Soil > Garden | place: USA: California... | reverse complement strand
AATACAAGCAGGCTGCCAAACAGCTTTGTGAACGTTTCCATCGGTCGTCGTCTCCTGTTCTCGTATTGACAACAAGATCATCCGACAGACGACCGATGGGTTCAAAATTTCAAATCTTTTTGGTTAGGACTCCGACGCCGACCGAAGGAGACGAAACGGTGTAGCAGTTGCCAACTGTTAACTGCATGGATGTCCCTGTCGGCGTTTACGGTAAGCCACCATCGGAGTGGAATTCGCGGCAAATCGTCCGGTCCGTAATGTCACGGGCAGGCGGCAGCGCCTGGATAGTTTTGGGATTGAAAGCCGGAATAAACTCGATGCTCGACCCAGCAGCGTCTCGTCTCGGTGCCAGCAGAATGAGGCTCTCGACAAACGGCGTTATGTCCGTTGAGGGGGATAACAGGGGGCAGACCAAACGAAACGGCGGACCGAATGCCGGGGCGCCCCGGCAGTTGACGTATCAAAATTATCGGACGCCGGCGAGAACGGCCGCGCTTCGCGGGCCCGGCGCTCTCTGGGATCGGTGGGGATAATAATGTTTCTTACATCCTCGACCACCCCGCAGGGCTCCTGTCCTCATTCCACCCTGCCGGCGGCAAATCCGCTTCCTTAGTGATTTTCCTCTAGTCGATCGCACGCCGCCAGCCAGTTCGTGCTGCCGGCGGGAGGATCAGCGGTGGGCGCCGATGCGGAGGTGGAATTGTCACTCCTCCTCCGTTTCAGCGCACGAACAGCCGGTACTCCGGATCGATCTCCTGCGATTGCACCTGCCAGGACCGGGCCGTCCGGCTCGCACGATGATCGGCGAGCGGAGACACCGGGACTGGCTCATCCGGTAGCTCCTTTCGATCACGAAAGCTGTCGCTCCATACCAGGGCGCTGGGCTTCGAGACTGCTACAATCAGGGCAAGAACGCGAGATCTGAGTCGTGGCCAAACAATCCCAAAAGACGCCGGATACAGTCCGCGCCAGCTTCGCCGGCACAAAGACCTCTTCTGCTAAGAAGACCAAGACTGTCTACATTATTCACCGAGGCGAAGGCTGGGCCGTGCAATGGGGAGGCGACAGCACCTTTCAAATTCACGCCACTCAGCGAGCAGCGATTGACGGTGCGCGCAAAGAGGTCCGCAGTAGCGGGCCAAGCCAAATTGTTGTGTATGGACTTGACGGGAAAATCCGGGAGCGTCATACGTATCAGATGCCGCCAATTCAAGATCCTCCTGGCAAGAAGTCGGCAAGAATTGAGAAAGCTGTGAGCAAAGTAACACGTGACAGGCTCACGGCAGTTACTCTGCCAACGCGTGGCTAAGGCAATTGAACATGTCTTCGTCAATTGTCCCTTTGACGATGGCTATTAACCCATTTTTGATGCGATTGTCTTTGCCATAACGGGCCTCGGCTTTCTTGCACGCTCGGCGCGGGAAGAGGACGACGGTGGAGAAACCCGACTCGCAAAAATCCAGCGAATGATCGGGAAATGCAAGTATGGCGTTCACGATCTCTCCGCCGTCGAACTGGACCCACAACGCCGTCTGCCGCGATTCAACATGCCACTTGAGCTTGGGCTGTTCTTAGGCTGTAAGTATTAGGGGGACGTCGCACAGCACAACAAAAAATGCCTCATCTTCGATACTGAACAGTATCGGTTCCAGGTGTTTATCTCCGACCTTGCCGGGATGGATATCCACGCGCATGGCAGGAACGTCGAGAATGCGATAGGGGAACTACGGAGGTGGCTGGCTACAGAATCGCAACGCAAGCGGCTACCAGGAGGCAGGGATGTCTTCGAACGGTACGAGCGGTTCTTAGCTGATTTTCCAGCACTCTGTGAAGCAGCCAAACTGCTGCCCGCAGAAGTCACATTCATCGAATTGCGCATCATGATTTCGGAATGGCTGAAGCAAAACCGGTAGTTTGGCCGCAGTAAGCGCGTGGCTCTAGCGTGAGATGCGAACTCCTCGAAGCACGGGAGCGGAAAGGCCCGCCCCGCAGAAGACGCTTCTAAAGAAGCCTTAGTATCGGATTTCGCGGCGGTCGATCTTATCCCAATTCCATTCGCCAAGGCCCATCGCACCGGCTATCTCAATGTGTTCGGGCTGCCGGTGAACGAAGTGGCTGAAGTTGTCGGGCTTATCGTCCACCAGCTTCGGTTTGCCGACGGCGACGCGCTTGGCGTCGATTACGCGCCATCCCACATGATCCATCGCAACCGGGTCCGTGGCGAAATAGAGGTGCTTATGCTCCCAAACAAACTGCGGCTTCGCACCCGGCCCGCCGTGATAGAGGCCCTTGATGCCGTCCATGATATGCAGCACGGCCTTGTTACGAATAACGGGCATCTGCACGACGGCGGGAATGAAAGCGCCGCAGGCGTTCAACGTGTAGCTGGAATGGCTCCGCGCGACGTTGTTGACCAGGCCATGCGAGAGGTTCTTCAGTGCGAGCGTTACACCGGCGGATTGGTGGTCCTTTAGCACGCAAAGGTTGACGAGCTTATTCACGGCCTTGGTAATAAACTTCGACGCAAACGAGCGGCGCATGGTGAGGTTGCTCAGATCCTGCCCAGGCTGGACGAGCGCCATCTCCATGAAGTGATCCGGGTCATAGCCTTCGATGGCGAGCTGGATCTCTTCGTAGTCCTCGACGGCGTGCATCCAGCGAACGCCTTCCGGCAGCCACTTGTCAAACCCCGCTTGCAAAAACTGGCGGCGGTAGCGGTCGTAGACGACGATATCCTGCGCCTTGACGCCGGTCGACATTATGCCGGCGATGATCTCGCGCAGTACTTCAGGCGCCGAGATGACGTGCGGCTGGCCCACCGGATTCACCTTGATACCGACCACGTCACCCGGTTCGAAGAAGCGCTTCCACGCGTCCACCCAGCCATCGGCGCCGGTCAACTCCTGCATGCCGCGGCGCATCATGGTTGTCACCGGTTCCTTCTGATAGACACCGTTGACGATGGAGCCGGGGTGCTCGATATCGACGACCCGGCCGCGATAGGGCCCGGGCATTCCGAGACCTTTGATCACTGCAGCTTTGGAGGAAATTTGGGAGCCCAAGGCCAAGGGGCCGGCGGGAAGTCCTTGCAGGAAACGGCGGCGGTGCATGCAGAGACGAGGAATCATGTCCACAGGATAGATCAAACGCGAACGAGTTATTGCTTCCATTCGGGCATCGGTTTTTCGGCGGCATCGGAAGTGGTCAACGGAAACCCCGTATTTTCAATCGAATAGACCGTGATGTATTTTTGATGGACTTTTGAGACTTTTTGCATTGGGTTGCCTGGCCGGTGCGAGCAGAATGCGGCATGCGGAAATTCAACCTGCTGCTGATCGCGCCGATTTTCTGTCTGACCTGCCAATTATTGGTGGCGCAGGATGCTTCCGCGTTAACCCAGAACGGGCTTGCGTCGATGCAGGGCGGCCGGTTCGCTGAAGCGGAGCCGCTCCTGATCCGGGCTCTCGCGATTGCAAAGTTTGATCGATCTACAGCCCTCTATAATCTGGCTTCGCTGTATCACCGGCAGGGGCGATATCTAGACGCGATCCGCCTTCACCGGCAGGCGCTGATGGAGATTGAGCGGGAAAAGGGCGCGACCGATCCGGCGGTCGCCGAGTCCTTGAGCGACCTCGGGGTTCTCTATCGCGCGATGGGAAAGCACTCAGAGGCCATCGACGCGCTGGAAAGGGCGGAGAGGATCGTTAGTGGAACCGCCGCGTACGCGACGACAGCGACAGTGCTAAACAATCTCGCTATCAGCTACTACGACACGGGAGAGCGGGAAAAGGCGGAGGCTGCGTTGGTCCGAGCTCTCGACCTGGCGGAGAGCCGGCCGGAGTGCCGATCTGAGCTCCCATACGTTCTCAACAGTTTAGGAAGACACTATGTCGACCAGAAGAAGTTCAAGGAAGGTGAGGCCGCCTTCCGCAAGGCCGTTGAGCTGCTGGCGGTGTCGACCGGGACGCGGCATCCGGACTATGCCACCGCACTGCATAATCTTTCGACGGCACTACATAGGCAACGCCGGTTCCGGGAAGCGGAATCATCGGCGCACACATCGATTGCGATATTAGAGATGAGTGTCGGCCCTGAGGCACCCGCGCTTGCCAATCCGCTATCGACTTACGCGGAGATACTGCGGGGGCTGGGGCGAAACGCGGAGGCACGGGATTACGCGCGACGCGCGAAGGCGATCGTGCGACCCGACGCTGGGACCGTGGATGCGAGGGCGTTGCGTCAGAGCAAAAGCCCAACACGTTTCATGATCGATTGAAACTGTGGCTCGGAACGCAGTGATTCGAAGGCCCGGGTGACTTTCATGTTGACCAAAGCCGGGTCGCGTCCAGCGTAACCTCGTTCCAGCAACTCCAAAGCCGCGTCGTTTTGTCCGAGCGCAGCGTGCAGAACCGCCAACCAGACCGGCGAGACCTCATCCTTCCTGGCCTTCAGTTTTTCCAGGATGGCGATCGCCTCATTCCGTTGCCCTGAAAGGGCATAAGCATAGCCGATGTCAATCAATGCGCGGGTTGCCTCGCCGTTTGGACTAAATTTCCTGCTGTGTTCCTTGTACTCGCGTATAGCCTCCGGGTACATCCGCTTTCCCAGGTATGCCTGCGCGAGACCTAACCGCACGAATGGCGAGTCCGGGTCTACTTCCAGCAGGCTCCGCAGTTTTTGGAGCGCCTCATCGTACCTGCGCGCCCCATTCAAAATTCGGGCTTCCTGATCCTTGATTGCCACGTTGAGAGGACTCAATTCTTGCGCTTGCCGATTTTCGGTAAGTGCCTCCTCAAATCGGCCCATCATTGTGAGATAGATTGCATAATCGCTATGGGTTCCGGCCAAGTTCGGCTTCAGTTCCAGAGCTCGTTTGAACTCGATTTCCGCCGCTTTAAAGTCCCACTCTTCTAATTTGACGATGGCCACCGCGCCGTGGGCCTCCGCAAGCATTTCATCCAACCGCAGGGCGCTGTAGGCGGATTCCTTTGCTCTGGCGAGGGCAAGTTTCCGGTCCAGAGCGCCAGCCGCACCGAGGTTCGAGTAGATGTCGGTCATTCGGGCGAAAACGAGTGCGAATTCAGGGTCCAGACTGACAGCAGTGTTGAAATATCCGAGGGCCCTTCTTGTCCCTTCCAAATCCTGACGTCTGGAATGAAACATTCCCATCAGATAGTGCCGGTACGCCTCCTCATTGCCGGTCATCCCTCTTTTCAAGCGGTCGACCTGCGCGGATGCCAGCCGTTGCCGCAGATTAGCGGTGACTTCTCGCACGATCTCTTCCTCTACCGGCAGAATGTCCGCACTCAGGCGCTCGTAGTTCTTACCCCAGAGATGCGTCTGCGTCCGGACATCGATCAAATCGACCCTCACCCCGAGGTTGTTGCCGCGACGGGAAACACGCCCTTCGAGAATTACCTGTACGCCTAAAGCCTGCGCCACCTCCCGCGGTTCGACTTTCCGGCCTTTGAACTTAAATGCTGAACTCCGCGCGATGACCTTTATGCCGGGAAGTGACGAAAGACTATCGATCAGACTCTCACTGAGCCCATCCGTGAGGAGCCCCAACTCCTCATCTTCTCCAGCGATGGCAAAGGGCATTACCGCGATAGCAGTAATTGGCTCCGTACGAGAACTGGAATTAGCCGGTACCGCCCAATAGCCACCCGCGCTAATCGCAATCACAACGACGATAAGGGCGACGATTCGCCACCCTTTCCACGGTGGCTGCCCGCGGAGCTCAGAGGACGGGACCAGCTCAGCCTCCGGCGCAATTATTGGGAGCGGCTTCGATTCCGGGCAGTCAATAGGCGCGATGAACCGGTATCCGCGTCCGGGCACGGTTTCAATGTATTGAGGCCGCCCGGTGGAGTCTCCCAGTGCTTGCCGCAGCCGATTCACTGCCGCGTTGAGGCTATGGTCAAAGTCGACGAAAGTCGTACCGTCCCAAAGTTCCTGCCGCAATTCATCCCGGGTGACAAGCTCTCCTGGCCGGCGAATGAGTATTGTCAGGAGTTGAAAGGGCTGCCTGCCAAGCCGTATCCTTACTCCGTGTTTGCGCAACTCGCATTCTGACTCGTCGAAGTGAAACGGGCCGAAGACACGGATTTCCGAACGCATTGGACCAGGTTGGCTCGACATCGGGCGCCGCTCAAACGTGCTGCGAGAGTATCACGTCTGGAGGAACAGTGTTCCGAATCAAACCGTTCGGTCAAATGCCGCACGTCGCCTTTATGGGGCTTTCGAAGTCTCCAGATCGTGCTAGGTTGGAGTTTTCGCGGGATATTTGAATGAAAACAGCCTTATGGATCGTTGGGTTTCTCATCCTGAGCGTGGCAGCCACATGCGCCGACTGGCCGCGGTGGCAAGGGCCCGACGGTACGCGGAAGTCGCGTGAGACCGGTCTTCTGAAGGAGTGGCCTGCGTCAGGGCCGCCGCTTATCTGGACTGCGACGGGGCTGGGAGGCGGCTATGGATCGATGGCGGTCTCGGGCAATCGCATTTATCTGCAAGGATCCAGGGGCGCGGACAGCCTGGTCATTGCGCTGAATCGAGCGGATGGCAAGGAGGTTTGGGCGAAAGTCCTGGGCCCGATTGAAACGAAAATGCGGAGCAACCGGGGGGCCGGGCCGCGCGGCACGCCGACGGTGGATGGCGACCGCGTTTACGCCATTACTGAAAACGGCGATTTAGCGTGTCTCAAGACCGATGGCACTATAGTGTGGCAGCGCAATATCCTCAAGGACTTCGGCGGCGCGCAAATTCAATGGCTGATCAGCGAATCGCCATTTATCGACGGACCGCACCTGGTGGTTTGTCCCGGCGGTCCGGGCGCCGGCATGGTAAAGCTCAACAAGATGACCGGCGCAACCGTGTGGACATCGAAAGACCTGAGCGATACCGCCGCCTACTCCTCGATTACCGTCGCGGACGTTCAAGGCGTGCGTACCTACTTCACATTCACGGCATCGGCCGGCGTGGGCGTTCGCGCCTCCGATGGCAAGCTGATGTTTCGCTATGAGAAAGCGGCAAACAGGACGGCGAACGTTGCCAACGCTATCTATTCCAACAACCAGGTGTTCTTCAGCTCGGCCTATGGCACCGGCGCCGGGCTGCTGGACCTGAAGGTGGAGAACGGGGAGGTGGCTGCCAAAGAGGTCTATTTCACGCTGGATATGAAGAACCATCACGGCGGGGTGGTCCTGGTCGATGGGTATGTATACGGCTTCAACGACGCCATCCTGACCTGTCTCGAATTTGCGACGGGCAAGGTGATGTGGCGCGACCGGAGCGTCGGCAAGGGTTCGGTGATGTTCGCCGACGGCCACCTCTACGTTCAGAGCGAGAACAACATCGTCGGGCTTGTAGAGGCGACCCCGGAGGGCTATCGCGAGAAGGGGCGCTTCACGATTCCGGAAAAGAGCCTGCCGAGTTGGGCACATCCCGTCGTCAGCGATGGGCGGTTATACGTGCGAAATCAAGATATTTTGCTCGTTTACGATATTAAGAACAAGAGCCGTTGAACGGAGTCCGCGGGGCTCCGCATCCCAACCTGCTATTCTCGGCACGTGGCCCAGCCGGATACACCTAATTTCTCGCCGATCGCCCGTGTCGTCTTCGGGGTCATCGCGTTGATTGTAGCCGTCGCGCTGCTTCGCTACCTTGGCTATATCTGACGATCTTACGGATGAGCCGCCATTCGCCGCAGCGGCCAACTTGGCTTCGCGAAAATCCGCGGTCCGGAGTCCACGATGAATGGCATTAGCTCAAAGACCCGCGAGGGCGTCCAAGGTTTCCCATCGCGGGTTTTGTAATTCCTCTCATTCAGCGCATCCGAAATGGCCGCCAGGGGACGCTCCTTGACGATCATTTCCATTACGATCGAGAGGATCTCAAACTCAACCGGATTGGCTTCGAGGTGACGGCAATCTCCCGCAATGCGGAAACCGAAGGGCACGGGCTGCAACTCCGCCGGTTCTCCCGGGGCTCCACTTGGCGCTTCACGTTCCCATTCGATGGACGCCATTCGCCATCCGTCATTGGTCCTGCTCCGAATAATGTCCTCGCCGCTCCCGGACAGAATCCGGTCGTGAATACGTTCGGTGGCCATGCTTTTACCTCCACGGGATTCCAGCAAATGGGCCGCCAGGCTTACTTGTTGAATTGCCACGAGTTCGAAAAAGGGAGGTGTACGGGAGCGGGACCGGGTGTTCGTCTGTGGAACGGCCGCTGCAACTCAACCACTTTTCAAAGCCATTACGAGATCCTGATGCTCAAATGCGGAGGCCATTCGGTCGCACTCCTTAACCGAGAGCCCCAGCCTGGAGGCATTGTTGCGCCAGGTTTTGACGGCCTTGCCGACCTGCCCCGCAATCTGGCGGGACCGGTCTCTGTTGAGTCCAAAATAGCCGGCCACGCTGTAGGCGAGTTCAAGCGACGCTGTCGTGTCATCGAGGTCAATCGCGGTGCTGAGGACCCTTGGTTTTAGATCGATCGGCACAGGGTTGAGATCGTACGATGGCGCAAGCCGCCAACCGGCCGGACCGGCGTAGAGAAATCCATGATTCCGGAGGTGGTCGTCGGTATTCGAAATGAGGATACTGAACACGATGCGCCGCCAAAGCTCTTCCATGTCGTGCTTCGGCTCCGCCCCGTATTGACGGAGGACATCGACAAACTCGAGATAGCTGCGGGTATCATTGTCCCTCGCCTCCAGCATGCTCATCGCCGACAGGAACGGTATCCGCACTTCTCCGTTGCGGTCGAATCGTCGAACCAAAAGCACGCGTTGCGCGGCAACGGTTTCCAGTCGCCAGGCCGGAACCGAGATCCCGGCTTTCGCCGCCAAGGTGAGGGCCAGAGCTTCCCAGACCACGCAGTTGATCTCATCCTCCCTGCTGGGAAACTTCGCGATAAAAAGTTGACCGTCCCGATCTCGTACGGAGGCCTTTGGGCGGGCGCCGCCCAGCGAAGAACCCGGCCCAAGGAGCAAACGCAGATCGTCCTCGCTCTCGTCGTCCCGAAGCACATGTTCGACTGCCGAGAGTAAACGAGGGAGTTCAACCAGTGGTGGGATCTTGTCCTTCCGCGGGACGGCGAGAAAAGGCCCGTCGATCTGCGCGGCGAAGCGCAACGCCCCTTGCCTGGCTTCGTCGTCCACCATGAGGAGATAATCGATCTCGCGGTGGGTCCTGGGCGGCTCAGCAAGTCGCTGCGCTCCCCGGCGCTCTGCTCGGCGCATGAGAACTCTGCCCCAGCGGTCCGGGGCTGAATCCCCGATCGCGCCGAATAGGGGCTTCTCCAATCCTGTGTGATACGGGCCTGGAAGGAGTTTCAGCGCTGGCTCCAACGAAAACCGGTCAGCGAAGTTCAGCCAGGTCCTGTCGTACTCAAAGGTCGCGCTGTCTCGGTCTTTCCGTGTGCGGGTCCACAACCGCCCCACGAACACAGGCTTCGATTCCAGGTCAACATAGACGAGAACTTCCGTGTCCATTAGCTCGCATCTTTCTTCGCCGGCGTCCTTTTGGGAATCCGGATCCGCTGCGGCAACCGCTCCTCTTCAAGCTCGCGTCCGAGATTGTCGTAGCGCGGATCGGCGACATCGGCGAGGCGATCCAACATTCCAAGAACGAAAAGAACGGTTGCGTATGTGCCGAACGCTACGCCCGGGTCGCCTTTCTCCACTTTGAATAGCGTCATGCGGCTGACGGAGGTCCGTTCGGCGAGAATTGCCGAAGGGATTCTGCGGCGTCTTCGGGCATCGCGGATGTCCTTGCCAAGTTTGCGGAGTGCACGGGTAACCGGAACTGATTGGTTTAGGGGTTCGCGGGCCATGGCACTTAATGTATAGCATACTATTCGCTAACTACTTTTACGGCTTGTATACTAGACGTTGTGTGAATCGTAGGCCGGATCCCTGCGCCGAGCCAGTGGAGGCGGGAATGCGAGTGCGCCGAATCGGACGGCAACTGATATGCACGCGCGGTTGGATGTCGCTCTTCTATAATTGTCTTTTCGGATCGAGACGCTGCGGTCGCCGTTTGCGGAGTCTTGCCATAGAAGGAATCACTTGACGCACCGACGAGCCTGCCAGGCGAGAAAAGGCGAACGCTCCAGCGAACTGGAGACTTTCCCGTGAGCCGCTATTTCGCCGGCGCGGTCGCGCTGCTGGGCTGGCTGTGCGTCGCCATCGATTCCCGTGCGCAGGACCTGACAACGCCAGGGAGCCTGCAGGGCCGCGTTCAATTCCGGCACCTTACCAGCGAACAGGGGCTATCGCAGGATAATGTGAACGCCATCCTGCAGGACCGGCAGGGTTATATGTGGTTCGCGACCCAAGGAGGGTTGAACCGCTATGACGGCGCGCAGGTCACGACCTACCGGCATGACCCGAGGAATGCCAATTCTCCTTCCGGTGACTTTATTACCGATGTGGTGGAGGACGAAGAGGGTGCGATTTGGTTCTCCGGGCCGATTCTGAATCGGCTCGATCCAAAGACCGGAAAGATCTCGCGTTTCAAGCCGGCCGGTGCAGATATTTCGATCAGCAGACTCTACCTGGATCGCCGCGGCTTCCTATGGCTCGGAACCTTTGGGCGGGTGGTCTTCCGATTTGATCGAAAGAACCATACGTTCACCGAAATTTTTGTGGGCGGTGGGAGCACCGACGACTTTAAGTCTTCGGGACAAGGGATTTACGAAGACGCCGATGGTATGATTTGGCTCGCGACACATAGTGGACTCGCCCGAGTGGATCCGGTTACGCGCAGTGTTCAGTTTGAAGGTGTCTTACGTAGCGGCGATTCCGGCTTTCGAAGAAGTTTTGCCATTGCCGCCGGGCCGGAAAACTCGATTTACGTTTCCTATGAGGACCGGCTAGCGCTCTTTGATCTCCACAGCCGGAAGTTCACTCGGAATTGGCTGTGGACGGATCCGGGCATGGCGCTGCTGCCGGATCCGAGCGGTTCGCTCTGGATCGGCACAAATACCGGCCTAAAGCTATTCGATACAAAGACAGGGAGCTTTCGCGCTTTGGTGCACGACCCAGGCGATGGATATAGCTTGCGTGCCGACGCGGTCACGTCGCTTGGGCGTGACCGGGAAGGGAATCTGTGGGCTGGGACCAAGGGCGGGGGCGTCAACTGGTTCTCACCGTCGATCGTACGTTTCGGCGCCTGGCGGAAAGCCGGCAGCGGGACAGAGACGCTAAGCGAAAGGAATGTGCGCGCGATTCATGTAGACCGCGCGGGGATCGTCTGGCTGGGAACGTACGGTGGAGGACTGAACCGCTTTGACCCCGGCTCCGGACAATTCCGCCATTATAAGAGCGGCCAGGCGGATCCGTTCAGCGCGGTTCACAATACGATCTTCTATGTCTACGAAGACCGGCAGGGGACAATTTGGACCGGCAATAACTCCGGCCTTGCAAAATTCGACGCGCGAACGGAAAGGATGCAATACTTCGATGCTCCCTGGTCTTATACGCGCATTTACTCCTTGCTGGAAGACCGAAGAGGGACGTTCTGGCTTGGCGCGGGACTCACATTCGACAGACTTGGCAACAAGTTCGTGAAAGGAACTGGCGGCCGTCTGAATAGCGTAACGGTTTACGAGGATCGTAATGGCAGCATCTGGACCACTTCCGACGACGACGACGGCAGAGGGGGAGCCGGAATTCGAAAAATCGATCCGGCCGGAACGGTCCGCGAGATCTCCCTATCGAAAAGCGTGGATTCGGGAAAGCCTCCCCCGGTGCAGGTCAATTTCGTTCATGAAGATGGCTCCGGCAAGCTCTGGCTGGCTACGGAAACCGGCCTGATTCAATTCGATCCGAAGATCGAACAGTACGTTGATTACTCCACAAGAGACGGGCTACCGGACAATATCGTGCAGTGCATTCTCCCCGATCAAACCGGGAATCTTTGGATCAGCACGAGCCGCGGTATTTCGCGCTTCAATCCAAAGGAAAAGACGTTTTTCAACTATGTGGAATCGGATGGGCTTCAGGGGCAGTTCTTTAACCGCAAATCGTGCTTCCGGGACGAATCGGGCTGGATGTATTTCGGCGGGCTGAATGGCTTCAACCGTTTTCGGCCGGAAGAGGTAATGCGCGGGTCTTCTGGGCCCGTAACCGTAGCAATAACGAACCTACGGATTTTAGGGAAAGAGGCCTCCGAGAGATTGCAAGGCCCGGCGGCGTCTGGCGGAACGCCCAGGCTCACGTTGTCTCATGGAGAAAACGAATTGACGGTGGAGTTCGCGGCGCTGAGCTATTCGAACCCCTCCAGAATTCGCTACCGTTACCGGCTGGAGGGGTTGGAAGAGCAATGGCGGCAAGCGCCGGCGCAACAGCGCGATGCGCGTTATACGGATCTGCGCCCGCGTGACTATGTGTTCCACGTACAGACTTCGACAGACGGCGGCGCGACGTGGAGAGAATACGGCGCGGATTTGCAAATTCAAGTTACCCCGCCCTGGTGGAATACGCCGTGGACGAAGTCCGCCGCCATTTTGGCGCTGGCGGGGATTGCATTGGGGATGCACAAGTGGCGCGTGGCGGCGTTCCGGAAACGGCAGGAGGAGTTGGAAGCGCTGGTACAGAGCCGGACAAACGAGCTAAAGAGCGCCAAGGAATCGGCGGAGAAGGCCAATAGGGCTAAAAGCACGTTCCTGGCAAACATGAGCCATGAACTTCGCACGCCACTGAATGCGATTCTCGGGTACTCGTCGCTGCTTCGCGACGACCCGTCGACGATGGCGAAGCACCGCCGGGATTTGGAGGTCGTCAATCGCAGCGGGGAACATTTGCTGGGTCTTATCAACGACGTACTGGACACGGCGAAGATCGAAGCCGGGCATACGACGCTCGATTACGTAACTTTCGACGTTGGCCGCGTGGTCCGGGAGAGTGTCGAACTGCTGCGGGGCCAGGCGGAGGACAAAGGCCTGAAGCTATTTCTGGAAATTTCTCGCGAGGCCCCGCAGTTCATCCGGACCGATGGACGCAAGCTGCGGCAAGTGCTGATCAATCTGCTCGGCAATGCGGTGAAGTTTACAGCGCACGGCAGCGTCACGGTACGCGTGGACTCCGCAAAGCAGGGAACGGTGCTGGTCCTGGAAGTGGAGGACACCGGCGTAGGGATCAGCCCCGAAGACCAGGACCGGATCTTCGACGTTTTTGTGCAGGCCGGCCAATCTTCGTATCAAAGCGGGACGGGACTGGGGCTGAGTATCACCCGCCAGTTCATTCAACTTATGGGCGGGACGACTACCCTCCAGAGCGAAGCGGGAAAGGGATCGACGTTTCGAGTGGAGCTACCAGCGGAACCTGGCGAAGAGTCTGACGTTGCGGCGGCGAGGACGGAACAGCGGAGGGTAATCGGCCTGGCTCCTGGCCAACCCGAGTACCGGCTGCTGATTGTCGAAGACCGGAAAGAGAACTGGCAGGTGCTGGAACGGATTCTTTATCGCGCGGGATTTAAGCTGCGCGTGGCCGGCGACGGCGCCGCGGGAATCGAAACCTTCGAGAGCTGGAGGCCGCATCTTATCTGGATGGACCTGCGTTTGCCGGGAATGAATGGCGTGGAAGCAGCCGGGAAGATCCGGAAGTTGGAGGGCGGCGGTGCAGTTAAGATCGTCGCGCTCACCGCCTCGGCATTTGAACGCGAGCGGGAGGAGGTGCTGGCTGCCGGACTCGACGATTTCCTGCATAAGCCATTCCGGCCGCATGAAATATTCGACTGCCTCGTCCGGCAGCTTGGTGTTTGTTTTCTATATGACGAACCGGCGGAATCAGCGAAGCCGGCGCCCGCGGGACAGTTCGATTTGACGCGGATTCCGGAAGAACTCCGCAAGGAGCTCGGCACGGTGGTGTTGACGCTCGATTCGAAGCGTATCGGCGAGGTCGTCGCTAAAATTTCGGAGCATGATGCGGCCTTAGGCGATGCACTGTCCGAAGCTGCCAACCGATCCGCCTATTCGAGCATTGTGAAAGCGGTGCAGCAGGCGTCCTCCTAAAGGCGCTTACCCCTTGGACACAAGTTCGCGCATGACTTCCGCAGCGCCGCTCTCGATCGGATCGCCATGACCGACGCAGAGGACCTCGGCATTGACCATGTCGCAGAGCTTGCCAACGGAATCGCGATTCTGTTTGTTGTCAAGCGTGATGGGCGGCCATCCGAGGGCGAGTTCCGGCCAAGTCGTGACAATATCCCCCGCGACGAGAGCTTTTTTCTCCGGCCAGTAGAAGGCAAGGCTGCCCGGCGTGTGACCGGGCGCATGCATTACTACGAGAGAGCCGACATGGTCGCCATCCTTGAGATTCTGGTCAACTTCGCACGGCGGCGGCATTCTCAGTCCGAGCACGAAACCTATTTGCAATGGATAGATTTTGAGCGGGCGTTGCGGAATGAGCGTTGTCGTTTTGGGCACCTGCACTTTTTTCTTGCCGACAATGATCTCGGCTTCCCAGTCATGACAATAGACTCGTGCTCCTGTGGCTTTTTTCAGGGCGAGGAGCCCGCCCAAATGGGATTGATGCGCGTGCGTAAGAATGATGTGCTTGATATCTTGCGGACGCTTGCCAATGGCTTTCAGTTCTTCAAGGACCAGTGTGCCGTCCTTGTCAAGGAGCGTGTCAATGAGCGTGAGTTCGTCGCCGTCCTGGATCAGGTAGGCTCGGACATACCCGCCCGATTTGTCGCCGAGAGAGTACAGCCCTGGCAGTATCTCCATATGAATAGCTTCCTCCGTACAGGCAGTTTTATGATGTCACAAGCTAGTCCGGGGACAGTGGGTCCGTGCCCGGCTACCAGTGCAGGCCCAGATTCCACAGGATTCTTTCGATCATGAACCAGGCGATGAAGAGCATTCCGGTGCAGCCGAATAGGAGCAGGGGGATGATAAAGAAGAAAGAGACTGCGGTAAGGTACAGGCCCGGCAGGTTGCGGCGCAGGATGCTCGATGAGGGCCAGAGGGGATTGTAGTAGACCGTTACCGAAGTGCCCTTCTCCAGGCCCACCAGGCGCTCTCTGGTTAACTCGCCGTTGCTTTTGGCCTGTTCGAGATATGTGTAGCACTCGATGCGGGAGCCCTCATACCGCTTTCCGTTTACCAGGTAGCTGTAGGCCAAGTGGGTCTCAAATTCCACTTCGGAACTCCGGCGCCAACGCCGGCTGGCCGGCAGTTTTTTCACCTCGACGAGTGTGGCGGCGCCAATCACCTCCACCGCTGACCGGATAATGCCACCCTGCACACTGGGCCAAAAGCGGCTGGATACACTTACGATCCAACACATGGCGTCGTGCCATGCCCAGCGGAGGGCAAACCAAAGTCCGGCGGCGGCTGGTATCGCTATAACGAGCGCGATGAGCGTACCGATGATCGCGCCTGGAATGTCCTTGAACCCGTTCAATGCCTGTGACCGTATTTATACACTAGACGGGTGGCTACTCCCGATGACATGGCCGAACGCAGCAAGCAGTTGGCGAAGGATTTGCTGGAGGAACTGGACAAGCCAATGAGCGCGGAGCGGGAAGCGTATGAGGCTCAGAAGGAACGGGAGGATCGCGAATCGCTGGAACGGTTTTACGTGCAGACTGGCCAGAAAGAACCTACGATGGCTGCACAGGCTATCGCGGAATTGATTCGGCGGATTGAAGCGCTACCCTCGTATTTATTGACGTTCGAGGAGATCGAGGTTCCGTTCACCCTCGTCAGGCGCAAGGCTGTTTTGCGGTTTGCGCCGTCACTCTCGAAGCCGGGCAAACGCTACGTCGAACTTACGGTGTGGAGCCCGAGCGGATTGAGCCATTCGTCGCAGTGGCTGAAATCCGGCAGCAGCGAAGCCCTGATCGCGCACCTGCGGAGGCCGGAGATGTGGGGCGATATTTACAACACCGCGGAAGAGTTGATGCAGTCTCTTGAGCGGGACGGGATGGCATGACGGGGGCATTACTGTTTGAGGCGCAACAAGTAACCTTTCTCGATCTTCAGCGTGTCGCCATCGATTGCCGCGTTCACCTTTTCGCCTTCCTTCCACGAGTATGTGTTCGTGGAGTCTACGATTGCCAGTACGATTCCAGCTTCGCTTTTGTACCAGTAGCCCTTTACGGTAAATCCGCAGCTTCCGGCGGGTTCGTGCCAATACTCGCCGTATTCATAATCGCCGTTGTCGTCCAGCGTCAGGGAAACGTCGACGTCCATGGGCTGGGAATGTTCCGCGCCGGAAAAATAGGCCTCGTAGGTTCTCATTGCGACTAGTTTCGGAGGAGGCGCAGGGCGTTGAAGATGACCAGGAGCGAGACTCCCATGTCGGCTGCGATAGCGGCCCAAAGGGAAGCATGGCCGGAAACCGTCAGGAGCACGAAGACGGCTTTGACGGTCAGGGAGAGCGCGATGTTGGCTTTGATGATGCCGAGCATACGGCGGGAGTGTTGGATGAGCCAGGGGAGTTTGGTCAGATCGTCCGACATCAGGGCGATGTCGGCGGCTTCGAGGGCCGTATCGCTTCCAGCGGCACCCATGGCAATTCCCAAAGAGGCACGGCTGAGGGCGGGGGCGTCGTTGATGCCGTCGCCGACCATGGCGACTGTGCCGTAGCGCTCCACGAGCTCATTGACGGCTTCGACTTTTCCGGCGGGGAGGAGGTCCGCGCGGACTTCGTCGATTCCCGCCTGCGTTCCGATGGCTTGCGCGGTGCCTGGATTATCGCCCGAGAGCATGACGATGCTCTTAATGCCGGCGCGGTGGAGGGTGGCGATGGTTTCGCGGGCTTCGGGGCGAATGGTATCCGTCAGCGCGAAGAAGCCGCAGACGTGGGCTTCGTTGCCGATCACGACGACTGCGTGGCCGTCGCCCGCGAGTTGTTCGAGTTGTTCGTGGACTTCGGGCGTCTCCTGGTTGCGCTCCTCCAGGTAGCGATGGGACCCGAGCCAGAATTCCCTTCCGTTCCATTTCCCGCTGGCGCCCAGGCCGGGGATGATGGTGAACGCTTCGGCGGCAAGAGGGCGCACTCCCTTGGCTTCGCAATATTCGACGATGGCGCGGGCGAGCGGGTGGTCGCTGTGCGATTCCAGGGCGGCGGCTCGTTCGAGGAGTTCGGTCTCCGTGTGTCCGCTAAGGGTGACTACAGAGACTACCGCGGGCTTACCTTTCGTGAGCGTGCCGGTCTTGTCGAGAGCGATAGCCTCCAGTTTCGCCGGGGTCTCCATGTGGGCTCCGCCTTTGACGAGGATGCCGTTCTTCGCGGCGGCAGTGAGCGCGGCTACGACGCTGACGGGAGTTGAAATCACCAGGGCACAGGGGCAGGCGATGACCAATAGAACCAGCGCTTGATAGAGCCACGGCGCGAAGGGTTGGTTGAACGCGAGGGTTGGGACGGCGAGGACGAGTACGGCGATGGCGAGAACGGCTGGTGTGTATATCCGGGCGAATCGGTCTACCCAACGTTCGGATGGGGCGCGATTGCGCTGGGCTTCGCCAACCAGGCGGACGATGTGGGCGAGGGTGGTATCGGAACTCTCCCGGGTGGAACGGACTTCCAGGGTTCCGGCGCCGTTGATGGTTCCGGCGAATACGCTTGCGCCGGGGTCCTTGGTGACGGCGAGGCTTTCGCCGGTAATTGGGGCCTGGTTCACGTCGCTGATGCCGCGGATGACTTCGCCGTCGAGCGGAATGCGCTCGCCGGGGCGTATTTGGAAAAGGGTCCCGACCGCGACGGCTTCGGCGGGCGTTTCGGACACGGCGCAGCAGGGCGAAAGCACGCGGACGGTGGACGGGGCCAGGTCGAGGAGTTTCTCGATGGCGTTGCGCGCGCGGCCGACGCTCCAGGATTCCAGCGTCAGGGACAGGGCGAAGAGGAACGCGACCGTGGCGGCTTCAAACCATTCGCCGATACCGATGGCGCCGCAGATGGCGATGGTCATCAGCAGGTTCATGTCGGGCCGAAGGCGTTTGAGAGAGAACCAGGCTTTGGGGAGGACGAGGTAAACGCCGGAGAGGATGGCGAGGGCGTAAGCGGCTACGACAGGTGTGGGGATCGGCAGGTGTTCGCCGATTCCTTCCGCGCCGAGGGCGTCAAGCGGATTGGCGGCGAGGGCGAGGTGCAGCAGGAAGCCGAGGAGGGTGAGGATGCCACTGGCGGCGGTGAGGATTGTACGGCTGTGGCCTTGTTGAGAGGGGGTTGATTGGCCGGGTTGATCGAATTGGGCTCGCATGCCGGTGCGGCCAACGGCTTGCAGGATGGGCTCGACGGCTACGGAACCGGCGGAGGGGAGGATAGTCATCTTCGCCTTCAGCACGTCGAAGGAGAGATTCTTGTCGCCGCCGACGAGGGGGCCGATTTCGCGCTTGAGAATGGCGACTTCTTCGGCGCAATCCAGTCCGGCGATGCGGAATGAGAGCGCTTCCGTCTTCGTTGGACTCATGTCCCAGCGTCGCATATTACATTAGATGCGAACGGACGGACGGAGAACCGCATACAATGAATACTGTATGGGCGGGTGCCGTATAGCCGCGCTGTTGTTGCTTGTCTCCTGCGGGTGTCTGCGCGGCCAGTGGGCCCAGATCGGGTGGGACCGGGTGGTCGAGGGGTTGAACCTGCCGACGCTGGCGCTAGGCGCGGGGGATGGGTCCGGACGGCTGTTTGTCGTTGAACTGGGCGGACAGGTGAGGATCGTCCGGGATGGGAAATTGGTTGAAAAGCCATTCCTGGATTTGAGTTCGCGGGTGGGGTTCGACGTCGAGGCCGGGCTGCTGAGCATTGCGTTTCCGCCTAAATTTGCGGAGCGGAAGCACTTCTACGCCGATTTTATCGATGCCGACCGTAATGTTGTGATTGCGCGATTTAAGGTTTCTGACGATCTCGACGTCGCCGACGTCGATAGCGAGGAAATTCTGCTGACGATCCCGCAACCGTTTGGACAGCATAACGGCGGGATAATGGCATTTAGCCCGGTAGACGGGATGCTCTATATTTCGACGGGTGATGGGGGCATCGAGCTATCCGGCGAGGAAGAGTATCGGAACGACCCACTGAATAACGGGCAGAATCCGGGCGTTTTGTTGGGGAAGATTTTGCGGATCGATACGGAGAGCGGCGCGACGCCCTATGCGATTCCGCCGGATAACCCGAAGAAGCCGGGTTGGCTGCCGGAGGTATGGTCGATTGGCTGGCGGAATCCGTGGCGGTTCTCGTTTGATCGAGCGAATGGGGATTTGTATGTGGGCGATGTCGGCGCCGAAGATTTTGAAGAAGTGGATTATGAACCGGCGGGGATGGGTGGATTGAACTATGGGTGGAGCGTGCGGGAGGGGATTCATTGCGTGCACGACAAGGCATGCGAGGAGCGGGGCGATCTTGTGGACCCGGCGATTGAGTACGACCATGATCGGGGCTGCTCGGTTACGGGCGGTGTCGTATACCGGGGGGCGAAGTTTCCGGAGTTGAATGGCGCGTATTTCTACGCGGATTTCTGCAAGAGTACGGTGTGGGCGATGAAGAGAGTGGCGGGAATGTGGCAGTCGGGGTCGATGGGGCCGTCGCGGGCGCTGGCGGTGAGCTTTGGCGAAGACGACGAGGGCGAGATCTACCTTGTGGATCACAAGGGCTCGCTGCTGAAGATGAAACAGATAGAGCCGGGGCTGACGGTGACGTCGGTGGGCAATTCGGCGAGCGGGGAGCCGGGGTTGGCGGCGGGGAGCATTGCTTCGGCGTTTACTACCGGGCTGCCGGATGTGACGGAGCCGTTGGGATATGGCGATTTCCCGCTGCCCTTCACATTGGGCGATGTAAGCGTGTGGGTGAACGGAACGCAGGTGCGCCTGACGGCGCTTACGCCGGAGGGCAAGGTGGATTTTCAGGCTCCTTACGTGTTGCCGGAGGGGAAGGCGACGGTGCAGGTGCGGGCGGGATACCGGTCGTCGAATGTGTTTCAAGTGGACGTGAAGCCGGTGCTGCCGGGGCTTCTAAGCGTGGACGGGCGGCGGGCGATGGCGGTGAATGAGCAGGGCGAGAATTCCGTATCGGCAGCGCGGGGGACCATGGTGGCGTTGTTCGCTACGGGCCTGGGGTGGCCGGACAATGCGCCGGAGTATGGGTTTCCCGGGCTTGACGATCCCCCATCGACGTTGAACGGCGTGGTGACAGCGGCGATTGGCGGGAAGCCGGCGGAGGTGCAGTTCTGCTCGCTGACGCCGGGGTTTCCAGGAATTTTTACGATCATTGCGAAGATTGCGCCGGATGCTGCTGTCGGTGAGGGTGAGATTTGGATTGCAGTGAGCGGTGTGAAGAGCCTGCCGCTTCAGTTTGGGGTGAATTGATGTCACATCGCGCGTGCTTGTTCCGTCTTGCTTTTTGAAAGCGAGGAGCAGCAACGTGATCAAATGGGCATTGCGTCGAGCGATTGAGAAGTTCGAGCGGAGCTGGAACTACGACGCCGGCTATATGAAGGACATGATTGAAACGAGTCCGCGTGCCGCTTGGTTATTTTCGAGAGTTACGGCGATGGGACAGTTCCGGCGGGATGTGCCGGTGGCGGCGTGGTGCGCGGCGGGGATAACAGCGGTACGCGAAGAGGACTGCGGGCCGTGTACGCAGTTGGCGGTGGCGATGGCGGAGAGAGCGGGCGTGGCTCCGGGCACTCTGCGGGCGGTATTGAGCGGGGACGCCGAGGCAATGCCGGAGGATGTACGGCTGGTGTGGCAGTTCACGCGGGCGACGCTGGCGCATGACCCGGCGGCCGATGCGTATCGGGAGGCGATTGTGGAGCGGTGGGGACGGCGGGCGCTGGTGAGTATTGCCTTTGCGATAACAGCGGGCCGGATCTATCCGACTGTGAAGTATGCGCTGGGGCATGGGCAGGCATGTATGCGCGTGGTGGTGGATGGGACGCCGGTTGCGAATCCCGGGGTGCGGGTGCGGTGAATCCGGCCGAGAGTTTTGAGCCGTTTCGGCGGCGATTGATGGGGCTGGCTTATCGGATGCTGGGTTCATTGGCGGATGCTGAGGACGCGGTGCAGGAGACGTATCTGCGCTGGCATGGAGCCAAGCGGGAGACAGTGCAAGAGCCGAGAGCATTCCTGATGACGACGGCGACGCGGATTTGTCTGGACATGATCGGCGCGGCGCGGGCGAGGCGGGAGGAGTATGTGGGTACTTGGCTGCCGGAACCGGTGGTGGATGCGGGAGCGCTGGGGGTGGAGTTGGCGGAGGATTTATCGATAGCGCTGCTGCTGACGCTGGATCGGCTGTCGCCGTTGGAGCGGGCGGCGTTCCTGCTGCATGATGTGTTTGATTTTTCGTTTGAGGAGGTGAGCCGGGCGTTGGAGCGGAGCGAGGCGGCATGCCGGCAGTTGGCGGCTCGAGCGCGAGCCCATGTGCGGGAGGTGAGGCCCCGGGGCGTGATTTCGAGCGAAAACAAGGAGAAGCATGCGGCGTTGTTGACGGCGTTTTTGGGTGCGACTCGATCGGGGGATTTGAGTGGGCTGATGTCGATGCTCTCTATCGATGCGCGGGTGATGGCCGATGGCGGCGGCAAGGCTTCGGCGGCGATGAACGTATTGGGCGGCGCGGACCGGGCGGCGCGGTTCCTGATTGGTGCGACCCGCAAGGGTTGGCGTGAGGAGTATACGGTGCGGGCGGCGACGATCAACGGGCTGCCCGGGGCGATTGTGGATGGGCCGGACGGGCCCGTGCAGACGGTGGCTTTTGAAATAGAGAATGGTTTGATACGGGGGGTTTATATCGTGCGAAATCCGGATAAGCTGCAACGCTTGCCGAAGCTACTTTCGGGCGGGAATCCGCAGATTGCGAAGGGGGATGGGGATGAGCCGGTGCAGGCTTATATTGCGGCGATGCCGGGCTGGAAGCGCGACGTTGGGGCGAGGCTGGATGGAATCATAGAACGCACGGTTCCCGGGGTTCATAAGGCGGTGAAGTGGAATTCGCCGTTTTATGGCGTGACCGGGCAAGGATGGTTTTTGAGCTTTCACTGCTTTGCGAAATATGTGAAAGTGGCGTTTTTTCGGGGGTTGTCGCTGGAACCGGTGCCGCCGGTGGAGTCCAAGAGCGGGGACACGCGGTATGTTCACTACTTCGAGAATGGGGAGTTCGATGAGGCGCAGTTTGCCGCGTGGGTCCGGCAGGCCAGCGAGTTGCCGGGTGAGAAACTATGAGATTACGGTGGAGCGGTTGATGCGGCCGGATGCGTCGCGGAGGACTTCGCATGTTGCGGTGTCGCGGGGGCTGTAGACCTGGTAGCCTTCGTGGTCGGTCATGCTGTCGGGTAAGAGTTGCCAGAGGATGACGCCGGCGGTGCGGTGGTTTATGGCGGAGTGAAGCCATTGGTCGAAGAGGGCGGCGCGGGGAGCGTCGGGCGCGGGTTTGCCGTATTCGCCCATGTAGGCGACCTTGCCGGCCTGACGGGCGATCTCTTCATGGCGGCGGATGTAGAGGGTCGTGTCATCGGTCTCGTTCATTCGCCAATTGAAGGGGTAGAGGTGGTAGCTGAGGAGATCGAGTTCGGGGATTTGGGCGAGCCGGTGAAAGCTGCCGCCTTCGGCGCCGTTGACGGTGTATCGATCGGAGATGCCTTTGTATAAATCGGGCGCGTCGTCGAAGCCCTCGCCGCCGTCGGCGATTAAGTGGTTGGGATCGAGTTGGCGGATGAAGGCGGCGGTTTCTGCGGTCCAGTTGAGGAGGGCGTCGGCGTTGCCAGGATTTCGGAGTTCGTTGCCGAGTTCCCAGGCGAGGATGGCAGTCTCGTCGCGGTAGCGATTGATGATGGTTTGAATGTAGTGTTGGAACCAGGCTTTGATGCGCGGTTCGGTGTAGAAGAGGCTGGTTTCCTTCTTGGTGGGGGTTCGGTTGAGATGCCATTCGGCGTAGCGGCGAATGCCGCCGTAGGCTTCCCAGTAGTTCGTGAATTTGAGAATGAGACGGATGCCGCGGGCTTTGGCCAAGGCGATGGATTGGTCGAGGGCGGCTAGGTTGGCTTCGTTGTAGACGCCGGGGGCGGTTTGGATGGCGGCGGGGTCGTTGGCGGGAGGGTGGTCGTTGTGGGCGTTGGCACGGGCGACGGTCATGCCAAGGGCGGCCATCTTGTCGTAGACCTCTTCGACGGCGCCGGCGTTGCCGTAGGCGATTTGGGACTGGTTGAAGTAGACGTTGTTGCCGTGGAAGCGGTAGGGGAGACCGTCGAGGGTGAGCGTGCTGCCGGTACGACGGACGAAGTCACGCATGCGGTGATGGTAGCAGGGTAGAGTGAAACAATATGCATGTCCTTGTGCTGACGGCGGTATTAGCGGCTACAGTTGCGGCGCAGAACTGGCCGCAGTTTCGAGGGCCGGGAGCGATGGGGGTGGCCGATGGGTCGCGGTTCCCGGAAAAGTGGAGCGAGACGGAGAATGTGGCGTGGAAGACGGCGGTGGCCGGGATGGGCTGGTCGTCACCGGTGGTTTGGGGCGATCGGCTGTATTTGACGACCGGGATTGCGAGCGGGGCGATTGAGGAGCCGAAGAAGGGGCTTTATTTCGGCGGGAATCGCGGGAAAGTTACGGCGGAACACCGGTTCGTGGCAATGGCCCTGGATACCAATTCCGGGAAGGTTTTGTGGGAGCGGGAGTTGTGGCGGGGTGTTCCGAAGGGATCGCGGCATTTGAAGAATTCGTTCGCTTCCGAGACTCCGGTGACGGATGGAGAGAGAGTCTATTTCTATTTCGGACAGGTGGGTTTGTTTGCGTTGGATCGGGCGGGGAAGACGGTTTGGACGCTGCCGGTAGAGGCGGTGGAGACGCGGTATGGATGGGGGACGGCTTCCTCGCCGGTTCTGCACCAGGGCCGGCTGTATGTGGTGAATGACAATGACTCGGCTAGTTTTTTGATGGCGGTGGATGCCAAAACGGGGAAGTTGATTTGGACGACACCGCGGCCGGATGAACAGTCGAATTGGTCGACGCCGTTTGTGTGGGAACACGACGGGAAGACAGAGATTGTGACGACAGGAACCGGCAGGAACCGGTCGTACGATTTGGACGGGAAGCTGATTTGGGAGTTTGGCGGGATGAGCACGATTGTGATTCCAACTCCGATGGCCAAGCATGGATTGTTGTATCTGACTTCGGGGTATGTGGGGGATGAGAACCGGCCGGTTTTCGCAATAAAACCCGGGGCGCGCGGCGTGTTGAAGGATCCCCATATTGCATGGAAGCTGCCGCAGGCAGGCCCGTACAATCCGTCGCCGATTTTATACGGAGACTATTACTACACGCTGCTGGACCGTGGGTTTTTGACCTGTCATGACGCCAGGACGGGCAAAGAAATTTATGGAAAGCAGCGAATTGATCCGGCGGCCGCGGCATTCACGGCGTCACCGTGGGCTTCCAACGGAAAGCTGTTTCTGTTGAGCGAGGATGGGGATACGTTTGTGGTAGCGGCGGGGCCGTCTTATCAGTTAACCGGGAAGAATTCATTGAACGAGATGGCGATGGCGACTCCGGCGATTGCGGGTGATGCGCTGTATATTCGCACGGCTTCGAAGGTGTATAAGATTGCGCGAACTACCGGCCGTTGAGATCGATTCGGAGGAATTGCCGGCGGCGGCGCGGGAGTTCGGGTGTTTCTATTTGAAGCATTCGCTAGCGGTGGATGCGGTGGAGCTGGCGCGTTCGTTTTTTGCGCTTCCGTATGCGGAGAAGCGGGCGCTGGCGATTGAGAATTCGGCGCATTTCCGCGGGTACAGCGAGATGCGGAATGAGCGGGATTGGAGGGAACAAATTCATTTTGGGCGGGAAGAGGTTGCGGGGAGCGGGCTGCGGGGGCCGAATTTGTGGCCTTCGGACTTAGGCTGGCGGGACGGTGTTTTGGGGTTGATGGCGGAGTTGGAGTCGGTGGGTCGGGCAGTGCTTTCGAGGCTGGGGGATTTCCTCCCCGCGGAGGAGTTGGCGTATCTGTTGTTGAAGATGATCCATTACCCGGCGAGCACGGCGCGAGCGGGCGTGGCGGCGCATGTGGACTTTAGCTGGATTACGCTGCTGGCGCAGGATGAGACGGGCGGGTTAGAGATATTCACGCCGGGCGGCGAGTGGTTGGCGGCGCCGTATATGCCGGGAACGCTAGTGGTGAACTTAGGCGAAATTCTGCAGTTTGCGACGGGCGGGTACTACCAGGCGACTCCGCACCGGGTGACGACCGGGGCGCGGTCACGCGTTTCGCTGCCCTTCTTCTTGAATCCGTCGCTGGACCGGGTGGTGGTTCCGGGTGTCGGTGGAGAACATGTACACCGTGTGCTGGAGGCGGCTCCGCTGCATTTTGGGGAAGAAGAGTGGAAGCGGAAAGGGTTGGGGATCTGGTGCGCATCGTGCTGCTAAACGCAACGACATAAGTAATGGCGTATGATGCAGGGGCGTGATCTGATAGATGCATGAAAGCACTTCGCATAGCCGATCCAGCGCCTATCATTCTCGGTCTGCAAGATGAGATTCGCCGTTCCGATGAATCGCGCTACGACCACCGTCTCCATGGCGTGTTGTTGGTAGCACAAGGGATGACCTGTCCAGAGGTGGCCAAATTGTTGGGAGATTCGCCTCGCACGG
>Ga0315912_10001727_pt1 | contig 25603 bp, 12 predicted proteins | sample VfabasoilMG_FD_204469 | JGI IMG/M metagenome (GOLD analysis project Ga0315912, IMG submission 204469) | Garden soil microbial communities collected in Santa Monica, California, United States - V. faba soil | ecosystem: Environmental > Terrestrial > Soil > Garden | place: USA: California... | reverse complement strand
GCGGTTGGCGGCTTCGATGATGCGCTTCTGCGCGATGGGCACTTGTTGCGGCGAGAGTTCCACCCCTAAGTCACCGCGCGCCACCATCACCCCATCGGCCACATCCAAGATCGCGTCCAAATTTTCGAGCGCGGTGGGTTTCTCCAGTTTGGCGATCACTGGCAGTTTGGCGGCAGTCGGGTTGATGTCCACCAGCGCACACTTGATGTTCACCACATCTTCTACACGGCGCACAAAACTCAACGCCACATAATCCACTTGTTGGGTGATGCCAAAAGCCAAATCGGCCAAGTCTTTTTCAGTGAGCGAAGGGATGTTGACCATGACCCCCGGCAGGTTGATGCCTTTGTGTTCTTTGAGTTTGCCCCCATGTACCACCCGCGTTTGCACCGAGTCATTTTGCACACCTTCCACGTGCAATTCCATCAAGCCGTCATCCAACAAAATCCGGTCGCCCTTTTTGACATCGCCGGGCAAGCCGGTATAAGTGGTAGAGACCTGCTCCAGCGTGCCTTCGACTTCTTTGGTGGTGATGGTGAGCGCCGCGCCCTCGTGCAAGATGATCGGCTCGCCGTTGGTCAACTTGCCGGTGCGGATCTTAGGGCCTTGCAAGTCTTGCAAAATAGCGACGGGTTTGCCGAGGCGTTGGCCTACACGCCGTACGCGCTCGACGAGCACCGCATGTTCTTCATGCGTGCCGTGCGAAAAATTCAGGCGGGCCATGTTCATCCCGGCTTGGATCAACGCGGCGATCTTGTCTTCGGAATCACTAGCTGGGCCCAACGTGCAAACAATTTTTGCGCGACGCATAACGGCTCCTGGAGGGCAATCTCTACTGTCTCGGCCACTCTAATTCAATTCATAGAAAATGGTTTCAAGCGGAGATTATAGCAAATTTACACAGATCGGCACGGCGTTGGCATTGCGCGGTGAAGCCCTTATAATAAAAAATGAGACTTGAGTTGAGTAACTTCCCAATGACCATCGAATTTAAAGGCAAAATTTGGTACTGGCGTGGCCCCGCGCCGTGGTTCTTCGTCACCGTTCCCGAAAAACAATGCCGCGATCTCAAAGCGATATTAAGCGTCGTAACGTATGGTTGGGGAATGATCCCAGCCATTGTTCGGATCGGCCAAACTGAATGGGAGACTTCCTTGTTCCCCAAAGATGGCCGCTATATTGTGCCCATCAAAGCCAGCGTCCGCAAAGCAGAGAATCTTGGGGCAGATGATCAAGTGACGGTGCGGCTTGAAGTTCAGGTATAAAGTCGCGCAGAATGCACCCAACAACTGTTTAGGAAATTTCTATAGCGAGGATAAAACAGCCCAATGAATGCGGATGCTTTTCGCCATTTCTACAATTATCACTTCGCCGAAAATCGCAAGCTCTGGGAGGGTTATATCACCCTACTCGCTTATGAGCAGTTCACGCACCAGGTGAACTACTCGCACGGCTCGGTTCAAGATCAGGTCCTGCACCTGATCAATGTTGATGAGGCTTGGTTCAGCGGGTTGCGCGGCGTCGAATTCCCTGAACCGCTTACCCCCGGCAATGTAGATGACCGCCCCATCCTTCGAGCGCGCTGGGACAAAGTCGAACAAGACATGCGCGGCTATCTGGCACAATTGCGCGACGAGAAGTTATTGGAGAAACCCTTCGCCGAAGGGGAAGACAAAGACCTGCTCTTGTGGCAAATATTGCTCCATGTAGTGAATCACGGCACCGATCATCGCGCCCAGCTCCTCCGATTGCTCAACGATTTGGGCGTCAAGACCACAGCGCAAGATTACATCTTCTACGTTTACGATAATTTGTAATCGTTTTCCGGGAACTCAACGGGTATCCATATGCCGGCTCATTTATTCCAATGCCCAGCCTGTAGTGCGCCCCTCACTCCCCAGGGACGCGCCTCGATTGTCCATTGCAGATATTGTCATTCGGCCGTGGAAGTGCCCGAAGCGTTACGGCAGACTTCCGGAGTCGCTACTTGGTCTACGTTGGTATTTGAGAGTTTTGTTGTCAACGACAACAACTGGTTGGTGGGCGACTTGCCAAGCGAGTATTTCGCCAAACTTACCCAAGCCATCGCCGACGGACGCTATCGGTGGGAGGCTTTAGTCACTCTCCCTTCGAGCATGACGACGGCCTGGCTGACCGGCTACCCGCTCTCCGATTTTCACCTAATGGTCAATTGCAAACACACGCGTGGGAGCCGCGCGGGGAGCAGTTATGGGGTACTCTTCCGCCTACAAGACAACCGCAGTCATTATTGGTTTCGCATTAGTGACAGCCAGTTCTTTGCCGTGTCGGTGGTCAAAGAGGGAGAATGGTCGAACCTGATAGATTGGACGCGCTCAGACATGATCAAGCCTTACGGGGTCAATCAGGTGGAAGTCATCGCCATTGAAAAGCACTTTACATTTTTGATCAATGGAGAAGTCGTTAAGGAAATTGAGTCCGAGCACTTCAGCAAAGGCTTAGTGGGGTTAGCCATTGAGGGGTATACGGCGGGCGAAACAATCGCATTTGATTTTCTGGACTTTGTTTTACGCGCGCCGTGAAGTATTGGATAGGGCTTGAAGTGAGGCGTCGCTACGGCTTCGGCTCACGCGGTGGGTGAAATTCTGGGGTGGGGGTAAAACGCGATACGAAATCTTGAAACCAATACCATGGCTTCGGTTGGGGGATGTCACCCAGCGATTTTTCGCGGATGACGAGGATCACCGCAATCGTCAACAAGGCAGTGCCGACCCATTGCGAAATGGTCAGCTCTTCATGGAGCAAAATGCGCGCGGCGGGGATGGTGATGATCAATTCGCTCAAACCGATGATCGCCGCCTGCACCCCACCCAACCGCTTGACGCCCATAAACAACGTGAGGCGCGAGATGGCGGTGGTGATGGTGAGTAAGATCACCCCCTGCCAAGCGTCGAAATTGGGTGGCAGTTTAGGTGCGCCGCCACTGGTCAGCCACATGGCACCGTAGGCGACGCTGACCACGACGGCCATTGAAGTTAAATTGTAAACGGCGACCGTCGGCGAGGGGACATCGTACAAAATGCGTTGGTTGAGCGCGACATGGATCGCATAAAACGCCCCACCCATCAGCATAAACAAAGCACCCACCAGGTCTACCCGTTCGGCCCCGGTGCGCGTGAGCAGGTAGACCGCCAACAACGCTAGCCCTAATCGAAACGAGGTAAACCGCGAGATGGGATAGCCATCTAAATGCGAGAAGAGGGTTAAAAAGAGCGGATAGAGCGTGTAGAGCAATTGCGCTAGCGAGGCATCCAACTTACCCAAGCCAGAATAATAGAAGAGCGAGCCTAAGCCATTAATGCCGCCAGCCAGAATACAGCCGACCAACCCCACCGGATAAATATACAAATAGGGGCGCAATTTGGGGATGAGTATGTAGAGTGTCCACAAGATCGCGGCGGCAAACACGGTGCGGAGCATCACCACCGCTGGCCACTCTGCCCCGGCCGTGATGGCTTGTTTACCAAACACCGGCGCCAAGCCCAATACGATCGCGGCCAAAAACGCCGCCGAGACGCCCTGCGTTTGGTGCGTGGCTTGCCACCGCAATTGTCTTAAACGAGCCAACATGGTCATTAGCTGATGCTTGTCAGTCGTTAAACCCTAAGGGTCTCTTAAAATTAAGTGAGCGCGCTCAAGATGTCGGAGAGGAGCTCGTCATCCATAAACGAGCCCTTCTGCAACAACGACTCAATCTGCCCGGTCAGTTTGTCGCGTTCTTCCGTCGAAAGTTCTTTAGCCGAGACTACGATCACCGGGATGTCTTGTGTCGCTTCATCGGCGCGGAGTGCGTCCAAGACCGCAAAGCCATCCATGTCGGGCATCATCAAATCCAACACCACTAAGTCAGGATGCTCGCGGCGGATGAGTTCCAACCCGGCCCGCCCGTTGTTGGCTTCGTAAATTTGATACGAGCCTCTAGCTTGCAAGATGCGCCGAATGAGCCGCGCGGCCTCCGGGGTGTCGTCCACAATGGCAATCGAGCGCACACGTTCATCGAGCCGTTGTAAGGCGGCGAGCAAACCTTCTTCGGGAGTGTGGCTCTCGGTGGGGATGGTGACATCGCGTGACCAACCCTCGCCCAACGTCTCCACTTCCACCGGAAACGTGTGCCCCGAACAGTTGACCACCACCACATCGTCGGATTTGATGTGCCCCTCCCGCACCAATTTAAACAACCCAGCAAAGGCGACGGCGGCGGCGGGCTCCATAGACATCCCCTCCATCTTCGCCATCACATGCACCGCGCGGTAGCCCTCTTCATCGGTGACGCTTTCCATGAGCCCGCCATACTCTTCGATGAAGCCCTTGAGCAAGTTGTAGCCGCGCCCCGGACTGCCAGTGGCGAGCGTAGCGATGCGGGTGCGCGGCACTTTGACGATCTCCGGTTTATCCAATTTCTTGCGGAAAGAATTGACCATTGGTGCGCACCCTTCGGCTTGAATACACGCCAGCGCGGGCACCTTATCGGTCAACCCCATCTTGGTTAATTCCACATAGCCCTTCATCGCGCCTACTGGCCCCAAGCCACCGCTCACAGCTTGGATGAACCAATCGGGGGCACGCCATGGCGCGCGCGGTTGATCACTAGGCGGGAAGGGCATGTGACGCGCGAGTTGCTGACCGGTTTCGTAGGCGAGCGTCTTCATGCTCTCGACGGCGGCGATGCTTCGCAAGCCGCGGTCATAATACATGCCGCGTTGGCGCGCGAATTGTTGAGCAAGTTCTTTGGCGCGGTCGTAGGTGCCGGTCACTTTGATCACCTGCGCCCCATACAGCGCACATTCGCGCATTTTTTCCGGCGGCACGAGCGAGGTAAGGAAAGCGTAGAGCTTAATACCCGCGCGCGCGCAATAGGCCGCGTAGGAGATGGCGACATTGCCGGTCGAGGCGACCACCGCTTCGGTGATGCCCGCTTCTTTCATCACAGATACCGCGAGCGAAGCCTGCCGATCTTTAAATGACCCGGTTGGGCTTTGGCGTTCATCTTTCACAAAGATATTCGGCCGCCCCAACATGGTGCCCAGGTTAATCACTTTTACTAACGGCGTGCCGCCCTCGCCCAGCGTGATGATGTTGGCCGGATCCATGATCGGCAATAGCTCCCGATACCGCCACAGATTCCGCCCCCGCTCGGAGAGGTTTTTAATTAAATTCTGGCCATGCGTTGGGTAATCGTACCGGGCTTCTTGCCATTCATTACCACACTTAGGGCAAGCCAGCGCCAGCGGGTCGAAGGTCGTTTCATGTTGGCAATCAATACATATGAGAGAGAATTTATCGGGCATGAGAATAAAGGAGGATAAATGTGAGTGGATTATACGGCAGGGCCATGTAGCGCGCCGTAGGTAAAAGGATGGTTTGCGAACATCACTTTGACTAAAATCACAACGGGCGCAAAGGAAGTGTGTCTTTGCGCCCGTCAGTGTTGGTCAGTTTGACGAACTATCGGTTAAGTTTTCAGACCCGCCGCGCCTTTTATCCGAGCGTTGGGAGGGTACTCCGCGCTGGGTCGAGGGCTCGCTTCACGTCATTGAAGAGTTCGTCCTCGTCCAACACACCCTTGTCCTTGTGCAAGATCGCCCCGGCTTGAAGTAAGCGGCGGCGGTCATCGGGCTCGAGGTCGGCCCCGGTGACGACGACCACCGGGATCATCTGCGTCACCGGGTCGCGGCGCAGTTCAGCTAGTACTTCAAAACCGTTCATCTCCGGCATCAGCAAATCCAGCAAGATCACCTTCGGACGTTGTGCACGCGCCAACGAGAGCCCAGCCACGCCGGTCTTAGCTTCGATAATGCGGAAACCGTTCTTGTGCTCCAACGCATGCCGGATCATTTGCAAGTCTTCTTGGCGATCATCAATGACGAGCACGGTTTGCGGCGGCACATAGTTCTTAAGTTTCTCTAACGCCGCCAAGAGGTCGTGTTCCAAGATGGGCTTATGCAAGTAGTCGGTCGCCCCCATGTGGAAGGCGCGCTCGCGGTCGGAGGCGAGGGTGCACATCACGACCGGCAGGTCGCGGGTGAAATCGTTTTGTTTGAGCTCGGCCAACACTTCCCAGCCGTCTTTGACCGGCATCAACACATCCAACAGGATGACATAGGGCTGTGTCTCCACCACCCGCCACAAGACTTCAGTGCTCTTTGCCGTGACGAACTTGTAGCCATTCGGCTCTAAGTAGCGCTTATAAAGATTCAGTATGTTCGGGTCATCGTCCACGGCTAGCACGACGCGCGGCTTGCCGCTCGGGGCGGCGGTGGTCGTCGTCGTCAGCATGGCGACTTCGGGCGTGGTAGCGTCGGTAGGAGCATCGGCCTCCACATCTTGCGGATCGGGTTGCGCGGGTTGGATCGTGAAGTGGAAGGTCGTGCCAACGTTCAGCGTACTTTCCACCCAAATGCGCCCACCATGCAATTCCACCAAGTGCTTGCAGATGCTGAGCCCCAAGCCCGTGCCGCCCACCTTGCGCGTGGCCGAAGCATCCACTTGCGAGAAGCGCGCGAACAATTTCTTCAAGTCGTCTTCCGACATGCCCGTGCCAGAGTCGGTCACGCTCAAGCGGATGAAGGTGGCCATCTTCTCCGTCACCGGATCGGGTTCGCGGAAGCGGATGGCGCGCAGGGTGATATTGCCTTCTTCGGTGAACTTGGAAGCATTGGAGAGCAGGTTGAGCAACACTTGCCGCACGCGCATCGTGTCGGCACGCACCGGCGGTAAGTTCGACTCCAGCTCTTCGCGCAACATGATCGGCTTTTCTTTGACCAAACCAATCGCCGTGGACATCACCCCCTTGATGATGTCGCGCAAATCCACTTCGTCGAAGACCAATTCCATCTTGCCCGCTTCGATCTTCGCCATGTCGAGAATGTCGTTGATGAGCCCCAACAAGTGTTGTCCGGCGCTGTGGATGGAGGTCAGGTCTTGCACTTGCAGGTCGGTGAGTGGCCCGTCAATGCCTTTCAAGATCACGCGCGAGAAACCGATGATGGAGTTTAACGGCGTGCGGAGTTCGTGGCTCATGTTGGCCAAGAATTGGCTCTTGAGCCGATCGGCTTCCGCCAAGCGTTCGGAGGTTTGCCGTTGCAACTCGTATAACCGCGCCGATTGCAAGGCCGAGGCGGCGGAGGTCAACATACCCTGGAACAAATCGAGGTCGTCTTGCCCAAACTCGCCAGCCTTGATCATTTCCACGACACCGGTCGTCTCCGTGCCCGAGAGCACGGGTTGCAACACAGTGGAGCGGGGTGCGCCCGTCTCGGTGGCTTGGTGTCGAACGCTCCCCTGATTGCTCGTTAGCACTTCCGACAGATCAGGGCGTTCGGCGACGGGGTAAGCGGTGTTGAAGTTCGGCCATTGGTCAGCCGGTTCTCGTTCGCCCAGTTTCGCCGCGTGCGGTTGAAAGGCGTTGTTTTCCATATCCCGCTTATAGATCGACACGACTTGGGCGTCATAGGCCGTGACGAGTTCGCCCGCCAAAATGCCCAAAATCTCGGTTTCTTCGAGGGTGCTGGACATGAGTTGGGTGGCCCGCGCCAGCGCCGTTGCGTTGCGTTGTTGGACGTTGGTGCGTTGATAGAGCCGCGCGTTTTCCATTGCGACTGCGACTTGGGTGGCGATGGATTCGATCAACGGCAGTTGTTCGGAAGAAAAACTATTCGGAGCGCGATGGGTGTAGGCCAGCACGCCGCGCGCCGCGCCGCGTTGCGTGCGTAACGGCACCGACACCACCGAGCGCGACGGCTCGTTCTGTTCATGCTCCGGTGCGGTATACCAGCGTTCGTCAGCGCGCGTGTCCATCACCAGCGCCGTGCGTTGATTCTTCAACACCCACTGCTCTAGTCCTTGTTTAGCGATCGCAGTGGCGAACGCGCGCGCTTCGTTCCCACCGAAGTGTTCCAAGCCCGGCACCGTGCCACGAAAATCGGCGTCGCCTTCGGTGTCGCCTAGCACTAAGATATACGCATAGTGCGCGCCGAGGCGCGGGGCGAGGTTCATCGCCGTGTTGAAGATGGCGTTGACGTCCAACGTGGAGGAGAGTTCGCGCGACACTTCAAACAGCAGGCTCAAGCGTTCGCGCTCTTGCGAAATCTCTTCGAGCAAGTTGTTGTTGACGATGATGGCCGAGAGCGTGCCAGCCAACGTCGTCAGCAGTTGCAGATCGCTATCGTCAAACGCGAAGGCCGTTGGGTTCTCAACGTTTAGCACGCCAATGGTTTTGTCGCCAGAGAGCAACGGCACGGCCACTTCCGAGCGGATACCCGGATTCCAAGCGATATAGTCTTTGATCTGCCGGACATCTTCCACCAAACGCGCCTGCTTCGTTTGCGCCACGCCACCGATGATCCCTTCCCCGATGGCGATGGAGACCGTGTCAATAAAGCGCTCGGGCGTCCCGACAGCGGCCCGAACGCGCAGCGTTGGCGCGCCCCGGTCTACCAACAAGATGGCGATGTCCGCCCCCGCCATGACGCGCCCCAACGATTCGGCGGCGCTTTGCAGAGCGCTCTTGAGATCACTCGCTAAGGCGGCGGCGCGGGTCACTTCATAGAGCAAGGTCTGTTTGCCCAAGAAAGCGCGTGTCTCATTGAACAACCGCACGTTTTCGAGCGCCAAAGCCAATTGGTCGGCGACGGCTTCCACCAATTGCTGGTCGTCATCTGACCAGACATGCTCAGCGTTGTCGTCAAAGAAATCCATCACACCCAGTGCTTCATTCTTGAGACGAATGGGCAGGGCCAATGACGGGCGCCCTTCCACGCTCTCCGGGGCGGCTTCTCGATCAAACCGCACCGAGCGGTTCTGGTGCAACGCGGCGTCCATCGCGGGCGAAAGATGATCGCCCAAAGGAAAAATGCCGACGGAGGACGCGGTGTAGGACAACACGTCATCCGCGTATTTCGTTTGGAGGGGCGCGGCGGGTTGGGTTGGCGCTGGGGCAGGCGGGGCAACGGGTACAGCCGAAGTGGGCGGTGACACCGCTGGCGTGGCAGCCAACGCCATATAGGCCGTGCCATGAAAACCACTCAGCGCATCCTCCGCATCATGCAAAGGCTGGGCGTTCAAGACAATCGTCACCAACGAGCCGTTGACGTGCCGTGCCCGCACGGTCTGATCCACGATCGGGCGATCTGTTTGGAAGAGGGCTTGCACTGGCTTGGCTTCATCTGGGGTCAAACTGCTGACCGATTGCCCCACTAACTCCCCTGCGGTTAGGCCTAAGATCGCTTCCACCTCCGCCGAGCAAAACACAAAACACCCTTTGGCATCAGTTTCCCATGTCCAACCGACTGGTTCGGGGGCCAACGCCGTAGTCGCCTCTAACGGTTTGGTCTGAGGCAATTCACTCGCGGGCTTTGGCTCGCTGGTGAAGATCTGCTTAATTTGATTGCGAAGGCGCGGTTTTTTGTTCGGCATACTGCAATATCTCCCCAGCCAGCGCCTGATATTGCGCGGAGGCGCGGCTGTTTGGGGCATAGTGGGTGATGGGCTGACCGAAAATCGGACTCTCGCGCAACTTGGTGTCAATTTCGATCTTGGTGTGCAAGACAGCTTCGCCAAACGCGCCCTGCAACTCCTCGAGAATTTCTTGATGCACCCGGTTGCGGCGGTCAAACATCGTCACCATAATTCTATAACGCAAGGTTGGGTTGACCTTTTGACGGATCTGCGCGACGGCCTCCAGCATATCATTCAGGCCGTGCGCGGAAAAATACTCGCACTGAGTTGGGATGAGCAACAAGTCGGCGGCGGCGAGCGCGTTGAGCGTGATAGGCCCTAAGGCGGGCGGACAATCGCACAACACAAAGTTGTAATGCGTCACTGCGCTCAAGGCGTGGCGCAAGGTCTGTTCATAGTTCTGGCGAACATGCAAAAACTTTTCCACTAATTGCATATTGTCATGGCGCGCGGGCGCTAAGTCGAGACCGGGCAATGACGTTTCACGGCTGATGCTGGCGAGGGTGTGGTTGCCCAAAAGCACATCGGCCATACTGCGGCGCAGGTTATCCGGGTTGACGCCCAACGCCAGGCTCAAGTTCGCTTGCGGGTCTAAGTCCACCACCAGCGCTTCATGGCCTTTGTCCACCAGCGCCGCGCCGAGCGAGACGCAGGTGGTGGTTTTGGCGACGCCACCTTTTTGATTGCTAATGGCGATGATCATCGGTGACTTCAATTCTCTGGATCATGCTGACCATTTGACTTCGGTTTGGCGGGGTCTTTGCCGCCTAAGCGGATGGCACCATGGCTCACGCCTAACGCCTGCCGCAACTCGCCGACCGCGATGCGCAACATGCTATCCACATCGCCAGCGGCGCGGATCTTGCTGGTGATGTCCACCACCAATTTTTCGCGGCGCGCTTGGCGGGCGGTACGGTTGAACAAGCGCGCGTTCTGCACAGCGACCGCTAATTGGTCGGCGATGGTGCCAAGGATCGCCATATCATCCGCGCCAAAGACGCCGGGCGAGGCGCTTTGCACATCCAACGCGCCAGTCACCGAGTCACCACTCAACAGCGGGATGACGGCTTCGGCGCGCGTGTCGGGCAAGATGGGGTTCTTAAAGTAGTTGGGCGAAAGCGTCACATCTTGCACGATGACGGGTTGGCGGGTGGCAGTGGCGGTGCCGACCAATGACTTCGAGCCCACGGCGAGTTGGTGGCGGCGCGCCTTGAGTTGCCGCCCCGCTTCGCCAGTGGATTCACGAATGACCGCGAGGTTGGTGTTTGCTTGGATGATAAACACCGAGACGTGATAGAACTCAAAGCGTTCCCGGATCAGGTTGACCGAGTTGGCGAGCAACACATCCAAGTCGAGGGTGGACGAAGCCGCCCGCCCGATTTCGGAAGCGGCGGCCAGTTGTTGCGCGCGGCGTTGCGTTTCGGTGAACAACCGGGCGTTTTCCACCGCCGTGGCCAATTGCCGCGCAATCGTCTCCAGCAAGGCGACTTCGCTCTCAGTAAATTCGCGCCCTTTTTGGCCGGTATCAACGGCAATGGTGCCGATGACGGACCCCCGCACGAGCAGTGGCGCAATGGCGATAGCCTCGGTCTTGCGCGCGACCATCAGGTCGCGGATGCTCGCCATCAGCGGGTGATTTTGCGCGTCAGAAATAGAGAGGGCCTTGCGCGTGTTCATGACTTCTTCTGAAGAAAGATTGCCGTCTAAGGGGAAAGTCGTGCCCACGGCGCTCGCGTCGTCCGCGTGGCGTGAGTGGTCAGCGATAACGCGGAAGATCCGCGCCTCGGGAATATACAGCGCAATCCCACAATTCCGAACGTCAAAGAGCGGCACGACCTCGCGCGCCACCGCGCTGAGTGAGATAGTCAAATCCAAGTTGGAGGTGGCGGCGCTTGCCACCCGGTTGAGGGCGGCCAATTGCTCGGCGCGTTGTTGAATGGCCTCTTGCGCTTGTTGGAGTTCGGTCACGTCTTTCGAGACGCCGAACGAGCCGATCACTTTGCCCTCTGGGTCGCGCAAGATCAGTTTAGACGTCAGCACCCACGTGTCCGGACGATCGGGCCAGGTCTCACGTTCCAGTTTGCCAATGACGGCTTGCCCCGCCTTGAGCATGGCTTGCTCGTCTTCAAAGGCTTGCTGAGCATGTTCCTTGTTAAAGAAGTCAAAGTCCGATTTACCCACAATCTCGTCGGGGGAGGTGCCAAACTGTGAGGCCACCGATTTACTCACGCGGATAAAGCGGCTGTGATCGTCCTTGAAGTAAATCTTGTCCGGCACGTTTTCGAGCAAGGTGTTCAAGAGATACCGCTCGTAGTCGAGGGCCTGGAGTGCGGTCTGCATGTCGCTCAACAATTGCGCGTTGCGGATGGCGATAGCGATCTGGTCACCCATCGTCTGCAACACCGTCAGGTCAGCCTCAGAAAACGCATTGGATTGCGTGGACTGCACATCAAGCGCGCCCAACACCGTTTCACCGACTGCTAAGGGGAGCGCCATTTCGGAGCGGGTGTCGGGGAGGAGCGGGTTGGCAAAGCGCACCGACTCGGTTCCGACATCCAACGCGATACGCGCTTGGCGCTGAACAATTGTCGCTCCCACCATCGAAGCGCCGCCGATTTCCAGTTTGTGACCGCGCCCCAACAAGACTTGCCCAGCTTCGCCCGTCGCATGCCGCAACACAGCCCATTTGCCATCCTTGTCCACCAAGAAGAGCGCCGCATAATACAGGTTAAAGCGTTCGCGGATGAGTTCCACCGTTTGCGGGATGAGTTGGTTCGGGTCGAGCACCGAGATGGAAGTCCGGCTGACTTCAGCGGCGGCGGCGAGCTGTTGCGCGCGGCGTTGCGTCTCTTCAAACAGCCGGGCGTTTTCGAGTGCGACCGCCACTTGGCTGGCGGCGTTGATCAACAACGTCAGATGATCTTCGGTGTAAGAGTTGAGCGTGTAACTTTGGGGCGAGACCAAACCCAGCACGTTTTCGCCGATCACAAACGGCGCGATCATGATCGAGCCCGAGGCTTGGCGGTCAGCCTCCAAGTGTTGAGCCGCCTCGGCCATTTGCTCAGGCGTTCGTAACAGCAAGAGTGGCTGGCGCGTCTCTACCACCTGTCGGCTGAGGGTCAATTCCGACAAGGCCGTCTCTTCGGGTTCAGCGTAATGCCCCAGGTCGTACTTCACATGGAAGAACAAGGCATGCGTGTCAGGGTTGTAGAGAGAGATATAGAGCGAGTCTAACTGCACCAACTGTTGCATCTGTTGGCCCAAAATCTCCAAAATCTTCCCACGATTCAATTCACCGGAGATGGCGCGGCTGAGTTCGTTGAGGCTCGCCAGTTGTTGCGCGCGCTGTTGCGAATCGGCGAAGAGCCGCGCGTTTTGCAAGGCTACACCGACGTTCGCCGCAATCGTGGTGAGCAAGCGTACATCGGCCTCACTGAACAAGCCTTCGTGCGTTTGGTCTTGCACGCCGATGACGCCCATGACCTCATCCCCTAAAATGATCGGCACCCCGAGCCACGATTGGGCGGGCGCGCCGATCCCAATCGCGCCGAGTTCCTGGGTGCGCCGTAGCGCGTCGTGATTGATCAGCAAGGGTTGGCGCATGCGGATGACCACCGAGGTCAACCCTTGTCCGTAAGGGAACGGCGCAACGGTTTGGCGTTGGCTGTGGTCGTCCATGAAGTACGGAACTTCGACTAGGTTAGTCTGTTTGTTGTACAGCGCCACAAACGTGTCATGCGCCATAATTTGGCTGACGCGGTCGCCCACCAATTCGATCATCCCAAGCAAGTCACGTTGTGAGGTGAGCGCTTGGCTGAAGCTATTGATGATGCCGAGTTCGCGCACGCGTTGTTGGGTCTGTTCGATCAGGCGCGCATTGTCTAAGGCCAGCGCAGTTTGATCCACAATAGCGGCGACGAAAGCTTTATCTTCTTCCGTGAGCTGATCCAAACCGGGCGGCAGATGATAGTTGAGCGCGCCAATTTTCTCGCCCCGCACGCTGAGCGGGAGCGAGACCGGACGGATGAGCGGCACCGGTTCCTCGGCATTGAGCGGAGTGAGCGAGAAGACCTTGCGGCTCTCGGTGATAGCTTTGGTCTGTTGCAGGCCTTCCCAACCTTCGCGGATGAATAAGCGGTTCAGCTCTTCTACTTCTGAGAGCGAGCGTTGCAATTGCTCCACCAAGCGGATGTTTTCGAGCGTGATCGCCAATTGATTGGCGGTTTCTTGCACCAGCCCCATTTCGTCAGAAGTCCAGTGACGCGCATGTTCGCATTCATGCACACCCAGCACCCCGATCAATTCATCGCGGATCAGCAACGGCACAGTGATATAGGCCGTCACTAATAAATCGCGCAAATTAGCCAAGCGCCGGTCGTTCACATCCTGCGTCATCACCAGCGACTTTTGCCACACCGCACGCAACGCATCCGGCAAGGCCGGGGCGCGCCCCAGCCCGAGGGCCGTCATCCCTTCACGATTATATTCCTGGGCTAAGGTGAGTTCAGCGCTTTCCGAGCCCATCCACACAAAGGCACGCGCGACATGGAGAGCTTTGCCTAAGCCATAGACCGCTGTCTGCAACGCCGCATCACTCGCTGATTGCGCGCGGATGGCCGAGAAAATGGTATTAGCCGCCGCTTGGCGTTCGGCGTTTTGTTGTGCTTCTTCTAGTAAGCGCCGATTTTCTAGCGCGATGGCGACCTGATCGCCGGTGGTCTGGAGCAGACGGACTTCATCGGCGGTGTAGGTGGTTGCCTCGGGACTCGCTACCTGCAAAATGCCGATCAGGCGCGCGCCTACCACGAGCCGGATCAAGATCGCCGAGTTGACATTGCCCACACGATAGGTCTCCCGCGACACTGGGTCGAGGCGCGGGTCGGTCAGCACATCGTTCACCACTAACGGCTCGGCGTTCTCATACAAAAACTTGATCGCGGGGAAGTTCTCCAGCGACAAGCGGTAATTGGGCTGGCCTTCTTTGCCCGTCACACTCCGTGAACCGAGCATGATAGCGGCAATGATCTGGTCACCGCGCCGTTCATACGTCCACACTGACACCGAATGCGCCGTCGCCGGAAAGGCATTGGCGATGACCACTTTGAGGATCTCTTGAATATCGGTGGCGCGTGAAATACCATTGGTGATCTGATACAACCGCGACGACTCGCGCAAGGCCACCGTGGTGCGCGTCAAGAGATCGGCGTTTTCGAGGGTGATGGCGGTTTGGTCGGCGGCGAGGTGCGCGAGACGGACATCCTCCGCGCGGAACTGCAACGGCTCAGCGGCGGCGAACACAATTGCGCCACGCAGTTTGCCAGCCGCACTGAGCGGGATGAGGAGGGCCGCTTGCCAACCGAGTTCTTGATACGTCGCGCGGCTCGTCTCATCTACAATCAAATCCACTTGGACATCATTGATGACGAGGGGTTTGTTAGCGGTAAGCGCGTTCAAAAGCGGCCAGCGGTCATGCGAGAACGTCTGCCCGGCAAGGTTGCGCTGGGCGGGGTCGGCCTGTTGATGCCCGATAATCACAATTTGCATGTCGCGCTCACCGCTAGCGGCGTTTTCAAAATTCAAAATCGCCACCTGTGATGCGCCCTGCGGTTGCAAATGCTCCACCAACGCGGCTAAGATCGCCGAGACATCTTGCGCGGCGTTAAGATCGCCGCTGAACTTCTCCAACACGCTCGACTCGCGCAAGTTGCGGGTGGTCTCTTGGAAAAGGCGCGCGTTTTGAATAGCAATCGCCAATTGGTCGGCCATGCCTTGCAAGACAGCGGTGCTACTTTCATCAAATGCAGAGCGTTGGGTGCTTTGCACGTCTAACGCGCCCAACGCCGCCCCACCAGCGATCAGCGGCAGTGCGATTTCGGAGCGGGTTTCGGGTAAGAGCGGATTGGCGAACCGCACGGCCTCGGTGCCCGTGTCGAGCGCGATGCGCGGCTTGCGTTGGCTCATCACCGAGCTCACCATGCTCTGCCCACCAAGTTCCAGCTTGTGCCCACGTTGTTTAAGCACCTTACCCGCCTCGCCGGTGGCGTCGTTTAAGACCGCCCAGCGCCCACTGTCGTCACTCAAGAAAACGGCCGCGTAGTAAAAACCAAAGCGATTGGTGATCAGGTTGACCGTCTGATGGATCAGTTCATCGGGGTCGAGCACCGAGCTCGCCGCGCGCCCGACATCGTTACTGGCTTCGAGTTGTGCGGTGCGTGCCGCCACCCGTTGTTCGAGCGAGCCGATCAGATCACGCAACTGCGTGGTCATGCTATTGAAGGTCGTCGCCAACTGCCCGATCTCATCGCTGGTCTCAACCGGCGCGCGCACGTTTAAGTCACCCACGATCACTTTTTCCGCGACAGTAGTGAGGTGGGTGATGGGCCGCGTGAGCGCTTGCGCCGCGATGAGGCCAATGATGGCGACGGCCGCGGCAATGATCATCGCCGCCAGAATGGAGTTATTCGTCTGTTGGTCAACGTCGCTCAAAAACTCTTCTTCGGGTTGCAGAAAGACCACGCGCCAGGGTTGCGTATTCAACGTGGTGATGCTGGCCTGATCGACTTTATCGCCCGTCGAAGTTTCCCTCGACCGGAAAAACTCTTGCCCGGCGTTTAACTGCGCTTCGAGCTCAGTGTTATTGGTGGTGAGATCAGTGGATAAGTGGTGCGGTAAGCGGCTGGCTTCTTGCAACTCCACCAGTTTATCAATGGGCAGGGGGGCGACCGTCTTAAACTTCACGGCTTCGAGGGTGCTATGCGCCAAGTACACCTGATTTTCGTCCAGCAAGATCGGGAAGGAATTGTCACCCGCCACGCCTTTACTCGCCTGTAGTTCGTCGGTTAAAAACTGGGCGTCTAACTGCGCGACCAGCACCCCGGCCGGTTGCCGACTGTCATCTAAGACGATGGAAGCGAAATAGATCGAGGCTTCGTTATTCGCTTCGGAAAATTCAACCGGCGACACATAAGGGCCGTTCGTCTTGAGTGTTTCGTTAAAGAAGAAGCGTTTTGAAAAGTCACGCTTGGTTTGAACCGAAGGAGCCGACACCAACACGATCCCCTTGAGATCGGTCAGGGCATAGAAGCGCACATAGCGTGCCATCCGCGTTGGAGCCCCGGGTTCGGAAACAATGGGGCGCTCTTTAGATTGCAAGGCGGCCAAGAGCGACACCACTTGCCGTTCGGCTAGGCTCGCGGAGCGCAATTCGGGGACGATGCGGAGATATTCAGTAAATGTCGGCAGTTGCGCTTCGGCACCGATATTTTCCAATTTATCGCGCAAATAGTTGTCGAGGGCATTGGCGGTGCGCGAAGCCGCCGCCTTCAAAGAATTGTTGGCCGCAGCAGTCAGCGCCGCGCGCGAGGCGACATCGTTCAAGTAGGTGAGCAAGCCGATGGGGATAAACACCACCACGAGGAAGGCGATAATCAGTTTGGTGCGAAGGCCAACTGCTTGTGCGTGGCGATAGGCCAAGATGAACGCGAACGCCAACAAGCCAATGAGGGCATATACAAAGAATGTCTGTGACTGAGCCAAATGGCTAAGCCGCTCCGTACTGAATAACTCGACAGCATTTAACTCAACCCCGCGCTTGGTCACCAACGTATCCAAATAGACCAACACGCCACTGACCAGCGCCCCACTCACTACAAACACCCGCGCGGCAGTAGCCGGCAGGGTCACGGCAAAAGCGATCACCAACACCAAATTGGCAAAAGCCACCGGCAGACCGATCCGCTTAAAGAGCAAGCCGGTCAGCAGGAATGCGGCCTGTTGCAAGGCGATCACCAGATAGAGCCAGCCCAACGCCAACCGACTTCGGGAAGCGAGGGTGGCGAGCACCCCGACCCCCGCGACGACCGCGTACCCCGCGATCAGCACATAGAGTTGCCAATCGGTGTTGCCGGTCGTCGCCAATACATACCCATGAAAGAGCGCCGCGGCTAAACTGTAGAGCGTCGTCAACGCCAAGACGTTAAAGGCGATGCGCGCTTGGCTGGCTTTAGGATCAAACAGACGTGGGCTGGGGGTGGACATGGCGACGGTCCCTTAATCACCCGCCGGGGTGGGTTGGTTTGCGGGCGCGCTCGGTTGCGCCCCCGGTTGCAGTTCAATGGTGACTTTCGGGAGCCCCAACGCGCGCCCCAATTCTTGCGCGGCCGTATCTAAAATGCCCTCAATGGAGAGTGAGCTCCGCAATTTGCTGGTGATGGCGTTGATTTGCGCTTCGCGGCGCACCCGTTGTTGGGTTTGTTCAAACAACCGCGCGTTTTGAATCCCGACGCCCACACTAAAGGCGATGGTGCTGAGTAACCGCACATCGGCTTCGGAGAAGCGCCCCGATTCATCTACGCTTTGCACGCTGATCAGACCGATCACGTTATCCCCGACAATGATCGGCACGGCGAGGAAAGATTGCGCCACCTGCCCGGTGATAACCGCCCCCAACTCGGCGCTCTTCTGTTGCGCGTTTTCGTTAATCAGCAGGGGCTTCTTGGTGCGGATGACAATAGACGACAACCCTTGCCCCATCGGGAAAGGTGGGCGATAGAGAGGGGTGCCGTTTTCCACATGATACGGAAACTCGATCATGTTGGTGCGCCCGTCGTACAACGCCACATAGGCATCTTTGACGTTGAAGATGCCGCAGATGCGTTCGCCGACCAAGTTGGTCAAGGCACGAATGTCCAACTGTGAGGTGAGCGCTTGGCTGAGGTTATTGAGCGTCGCCAGTTCCGCTACCCGCCGTTGAGTTTCTTCGAGTAGACGGATGTTTTCAATCGCTACGGCGGCTTGGTCGGCGAGAGACTGGAGTGTTTGAACTTCTAATTTGGTGAACTCATGCGCGAGACGAGTCTCGGCTAGGAACACGCCCACCAACGTCCCACCGGTCTGCATGGGAATGGCCGCGACACCCTCTACATTTTGCGCCGCAAACAATTGGCGGCTCTTTTCATCCACCACGACTGATTCGCTGATGGCGGGGATGATGAGGGGTGAGGTAGCGCGCAGGTGACCCAACAGCGGGAATTGCTCCACTGTGCTACGCCCGCCGCCGCCCAGTTGTGCCCCCTGCCCCGGCTCCCACCAGGCGCTGATCCGCATCGCAGATACATTTTGCTGACGGTCAAATTCTAAGAGGCCGATCACAAACCGTTCAATCGGCGGCTCAACCGCATGTTCAATGACTGCCCGCAAGATGTCATCCAAGTTTTGGGCGGCGGCTACGGCGCGGCTGGCGTTATACGAACGCGCCGTCTCAGCCAGTGTGGCGCGGGTGGTCTCGAACAAGCGCGCGTTTTCCAAAGCCAGCGCCATCCGGTTGGCGACGGCGGTGGAGAGTTCCGCGTCTTCCGATGACCAATACGCACCTTGACGCTTCATCTCCAACCTGCCAAAGGTTTGGTCGCCCATCGCAATCGGGATCTGCAAGACCTCTGGCGTTTCTTCGGTTGGCGATAGGTCAGCCTGTGGCATGGGACGAATATCTACGCCATCGTAACGGAAGGCGGTGGCGGCCCCGGCTTGACCCAGTGAAGCGCGGCGGGCTTCGTGTTGCAGGGCGCGCAATTCTTCTAGACTGCGTTGCGTCGACTCAAACAGCCGCGCGTTTTCAATCGCCACGCCCAATTGGTCAGCGAGCGTTTGCAACACCTTCGTATCTTCGGCGGTGAAAGCGTTGCGCTCTACCGATTGCACATCCAACGCGCCGATGAGTTCGCCCCGCGCCTTGAGCGGCACGGCCATTTCGGAGTGCGTGTCGGGGAGGTCGGGGTTGTTGAAGTACGTGGCGTCCGCGCCCACATCCAGCGCGATACGCGGTTGGACATGGCTGGTCACATAGCCCACGATCCCTTGTTGCCCCACGCGCAAGCGGTGACCACGCGCCAACATCCGTTTGCCGCCCGTGCTACTCGCGGCCTGCAACACGGCCCATTCGCGCGCATCGTCCACCAAGAAGATGCCCGCGTGATAAAAGTTGAACCGTTCGCTGATGAGCGACACGGTGGCATCCAGCAACGTCGCGAGATCGTGAAACGACGACGCGACGCGCGCCACTTCCGCACTGACGGTGAGTTGTTGCGCACGGCGCTCCAACGCCCGCGATTGATCTTGCAAGCGTTGGTTGGCTTCCTTCACTTCCACCGAGGCTCTTTCCAAATCGGCGGTTTGCCGTTCGAGTTGCGCTTGTGCCTTCTCTAGGTCATCCTTCTGTTGGGAGATGGTCGCGGCAAAGACTTGCGTTTCGAGGAATTGGCGTTGCGGCACGACGAGCGCCACCGTCACCATCAACAACCCGACGCCTGCTGAAAACCAATCCAACACCGAATCCGACGCTGGCGGCGCGCTCGGCTGGAGACCAAACACGGTATACGCTATCGCCACCACGAGCCATGTCGCTAAGATGCCAACCGTCCCCCAGCGCCCAGCTTGTGAGCCATATAAGACGGTCATCAACACCGCTACGCCGATCAGGAACGGCCGCCCTGCCCCGCCGATCCCTAAGGAAAACAAACTGATCAGCGACACGATATATAAGATGGTCACAAAGACACCCGCGCGCAAGCGGAAGGAGAGTTGTTTGCGCGCCAAATGCAACCCCAGCAAAATTAAGAACATGACCCCGAACAACTCCACCGAACTCCGCGCCTGAGGGTTGGAAAAACTGGCGATGAAGAACGACACGACCCCGAACAAGGCGATCCAGACGACACTGCTGATGATCTGGGTCAATGCCTCGGCGCGCGAGGCATTGATCATATCCTCCAAATCGCGCGTGACTTGTTTGTGAGAGATGAGGTTGCTAAATGACATAGGTTAGCCCTCCGAAGAAGTTGGGGCTGAGTCGGGGCGCGCGGCCCCGGCGGAGAGTTTGGCCACGACCTCGGTTGCGCCGAGCGCCCGCCCCAGTTCACGGATGCCGCTGTGCAAGATGGTGGTGGGGTTGAGGGTGGAACGCATTTGATCCGTGATCTCGTTGATGAGTTGTTCGCGACGGCTCCGGCGTTGGGCATCGTCAAACAGCGCCGCGCTTTCCAGCGCCACCGCCAATTGCACGCCGGCCGACTCCAATAGATTTTTCTCTTCAGGCGTTAAATTGGTGGCGCGGCCTTTGAACTCCAACGCGCCCACCTGTTGCCCGCGCAAAAACAGCGGCAGTTCAATGAATTGCTCAGAGTTGGGCGTGGCCTTATCTGAGATTTCGTAAACCTTCTCGCGGCGCTCTTCGCTCAGCAGGCCGCGCCAGCCGGTGCCAGCGATCTTCTGGTAGAGCGCGCTCATCTCGGCCAAGTTGGCCTGGGTGCGTTGGAAGAGCTCGGCGTTTTCAATCGCCACGCTGAGTTGGTTGGCGAGAGTTTGTAACACTTGCACTTCGGCATCGCCGAACGCATTCGACAAGCGGCTCTGCACATCCAGCACGCCGATCAAGCGGTCGCCGATGATCAGCGGGATGGCGAGTTCGGAACGCGTCTCGGGCAAGAGCGGGTTTTTAAAATAGAAGGGATCAGAGCCTACATCGAGCGCCACGCGCGGCTTGCGATTCCAGGTTACCCACCCGATAAGCGATTGTGAGCCCACGGCTAGGCGATGCCCGCGCGCTTTGAGCATGGCACCCACTTCGCCGGTGGATTCACGTAACACCGCAAACTCGCCCGATTCATCTAAGAGAAAGATCGAAGCGTGATAGAAGCCAAACCGTTCGCGCACCAGCGAGAGCGCCAGGGGTAGTAGTTGATTCAGCTCGCGCACCGAGGCGGTCGCTTGCCCGATCTCAGCGGCGGCGCGCAGTTGCGCGGTGCGTTCGCCGACGCGCGCTTCCAAGCCCGCCAATGTTTGGCGCAATTGCTCGGTCATGCCGTTAAAGGTGCGCGCTAATTTGCCGGTCTCATCTTCGGCTTCTTGATGGGCGCGTGCGTTCAAATCGCCTTGCGCCACTTTTTCGGCCACGAGGGTGAGCCGCGCGATAGGCCCCGCGATGACTTGCGCAACCAAGAGGGCCAAGATGGCAACAATTGCGGCGATGATGAGCGACAGACCAAGCCCATACGTGGTTTGCTCATCCACTTTCGACAAGAAGACCTTTTGGGGTTGGAAGAACGCCACCGTCCAAGGTCGGCTAGTGAGGCGTGCCACCGCTACTTGGTTCACCTGAGTCGGCGTCAGGACATCCGGCGCGGTGAACGTCACGACTTGATCTTTAGCCGCAGTGGCCACAGTGGCGAGATTCTGATCCAGCTCGCCCGCGCCCAGTTGAATTTGTTCTAGCGATTCGGGGGGCAATCGGTTTTGCCCGTTAAGCTCGTCAAACTTCACCGCATCCATCAACCGGACAGACTTACCGGCTAAGGTGCCCTCAGTGCCGTAGGCCAAGACCAAGTTATTCTCGTCAAAGAGCGCCGCAAATGAATCAGTGCCCGCGCGCTCGTTGTTGGCCTTAATCAAATCAAACAAAATACTTGTTTGGTTGTCCAACCCATTCCCAGCGCGATAGCGCACCGCCAACACTCCGATAAACTTAAAGTTGCTCCGCACTTGGACGCTAAAGTAGATACTGCCTTGTGAGCTCTTGTCGTAATACACTACTGGGGAGATATACGGTTGCCCGGTGGTCTTGGGTTGGTTGAAGTATTCCAAATGAGCAATACTCTTGCCCACCAACACACCAAAGTTGGAGTACACCACTTGGCCTTCCGTATCGGCCAAAATATATTCACTAATCCGTAAATCTTTGTTTTTCAAGATCTCAAACTGCGTCAGGATTTGCGGCTTGAGGGTGATGCGCGAGGGAAGTTGGGCCACGAGATAGTCGCGCATAATTGGCAAGCCGGCCTCGGCGATCAGGTTATTGAGCGTGGTGTCAAAGAAACTCTCTAAGCTATCGGCCAACAAACCCGCCGAAGCGGAAAGCGATTGGTTAGCAGTTTCGGTGAGCAGTTGGCGCGAGTTGAAGTCGTTGTAAAACGTGAGCGCGCCCAAGGGGATGAGGGCCACGCCGAGGAAGGCCATGATGAGCTTGCCGCGCAAACTAAAGTTGCGGAACTGACGTGATAAGAAGAAGGTGTAGACCAAACCCAGAAGTGTAATGATCCCCGCCAAGAAGAGCGGCAGATCGGCGGGCGCTTCATAGCGGCCAGTTGGCGGCAAGTAACGGTCTATCACAAAAGCGGCGATGCCAGCGACCACGCCCGTGGCAATCGGACGCCACACATGGCGCGTAGGCATGGTGAGCGGCGCGACGATGGCTGTAAGCGCGATCGCGGTGAGCCCCAACACAATACCGAGGCCCGCGATTATCCCCGACACCACCACCGCGACCGCTTGCCCCGTGCCAAACATCATCACCAACGCTAAGTCCAAGCGGTTACGCCGCACAAGGAAGGCCGTCGCGAGCAACCCCAACAACAAGACTGTGTTGCTTCCCAACAGGGCGAGGAGTTGCCATTGCCATTGCGCCGCTTGCAAATTTAAATAGATATAGAAAATATCGGCGATCCCGGCCGCGGCCGCGCCTAACAGGGCGATCGTAAAGGTGTTATTCGACCGCGAGTGGTGATCGTGACTGGAATGAGCAGAGGCCAACATCAGCGGCTCCTTTACAACCCGGTATGTCCGTTCCCATGCCCGTTCGGGCCACTGGGGGCGGCCTCGGGCGTCGCTTGTGCGTTAACTTCGGTGGCGGATTTTAGATGCACCACAACCCGATTGGCGTTGAGCGCCGCGCCGAGTTCGCGTGCCGCCGTCTCCAAAATCGTGTCGAGGGTGAGCGAGCGGTGAATCTGGTTGGTGAATTTGGAGACGACTTGCTCCAGTTGCGCCACACGCTCTTGCCGAGCAAACAAGCGCCCATTCTCAATCGCCACCGCAATTTGGTCAGCGACGATCTGCAACGATTCGATATCCCCTTGCCCAAAGCTATCGGTCTCACGACTTTGCACATCTAACACGCCGATAATGCGTTCCCCGACCAACAAGGGGATGGCGGCTTCGGAGCGCGTGTGGGGTAACAAGTCGCTCTTGAAATAGAAGGGGTCATCGCCCACATCCGAGGCGACGCGCGTTTTCTTGTTAGCCGTCACCCACCCCACAATGGAGTTAGAGCCGACGGGCAGGCTATAAGCTTGCGCTTTAAATCTTTGCCCGGCGTCGCCGGTGCCTTCACGGAAGATGGCGTATTGCCCGGTCTCATCAATCAGCAGAATCGCCACAAAGTAGTACCGAAAGCGATCCCGGATCAGGTCTACGACGCGAGTAAGCAATTCTTGGAGATTCAACACGGAAGTGATGGCTCGCCCGACTTCGGCGGCGGCGGCGAGTTGGCGGGTGCGCTCATCCACTTTATTTTCGAGGCCGCTATACAAGCCCCGCAATTCCGTCACCATACTATTGAAGGAATTGGACAACAGCCCGAGTTCGTCATTGCGCTGCACATTCACCGTCACGCTGAGGTCGCCCGCCGCCATGCGTTCGGCGCTGTCAGTGAGGTCTTGAATGGGGCGGGTGAGCCAGCGCGTAAAGAGCAAGGTGACGACAACGCTAAACAGAATTGCGCCACCCACAATGCCACCGAGCACTAACGTAAATCCGCGGATGGGCCCATAGGCTTCTACCGTGCTTTGCTCAATCAACAACGCCACTTCAAATCGTGGGACCCAAAAATACGAGCCCAACACCGAATTGCCGCGCGGGTCAACATAGGCGTCCGTACCATTTGCATGTTCCGGGCCAATAGCCCGTTGAATGCCGAGGCTGGTGGGCTTAACGGTGTCAGCGGTGATTGGCACCCCGATTTGATACCCCTCCCCCGTGACGAGGTACGCCGTCCCCGAACTACCCAAGCCTTCGGTGATGGACACAATGTCTAACAACTTGTCGGCGGAGATGGTGCCGATGATGACCGCGATGGGGCCGAGTTGCGGATCGCGCACAGGGGCCACCGCTAAGATCAAGACATTGTTGGCTTCGATCACAGCATCGTAACGGGGCAGTGTCACGAGCGGCGTCTGCCTGGCCGAGCGAAAAAACTGGCGATCTATGAGGCTCTGATCTAAGAGGTGCGCATAACGATCATTGGTGGTCAGCAAGACTTTACCATCCGCGTTCGCCACCAACATGCTGTCGTAGTCTTGATTTTTACGCACATATTGGCGGAGGCGGCTCAATAAAATTTCGCGCGCTTCTTGTCGTCCCACTTGGGTGGTGTCGGACAAGACAAATGATTGGGTGAGCCGCAACAGATCGGGCTCGCTGGTTAAGTTATCGAGATCATTGGTATGAGCGATGGCCCATTGATCAATTTGTTTTGCTTTAAGCGCGGCGAGCGTTTTAAGTTGGTTAGTGACTTGCGAGTTGATGTCGCCTTGCGCCTGGTTGTAGACCAAGAAGGCGAAAATAATGAGAGGCAGGAGCGTGAGAGCCAGTAAAACGAAGATTAAAACCCGCGCTAACCCACCGCGCGCACGGGTTGCCCGGATTTGGCTTTGTCGATTCCTAAAGATGTTGCTGGTCCAGGGGCTTGACACCGGGCCTCCTTGAGCCATACGGCTCGGCTGTATGTGATTTAGGGAGCTAGTTCATTTCCCAAACCGGCTCACCTCGAAGCAGGCGACGAATTTGATCGGGGAAGCGATCGGGGTCAAGGGGTTTGGCGAGGAAGCCGTTGAACCCAGCGGCGCGGGCCTTGGCCATTTGCTCTTTGCTGGCCTCCGCCGTGACCGCTACGATGATGGTGTCTTTGAGGCGGCGTGTAGCGCGCACTTTGAGCAAAGCCGCGTAGCCATCTTCATACGGCAAACGGATGTCCATCAAGATGAGATCAATGCGCGGAAGCGTGTCCGCAAATTCCACGACTTGCCACCCCGAGGTTTTCCATTCACAGCGCGGGACGCCCATATACGCCAGCATCCGCGCCATCAACACAAAGTTGGAGACATTGTCTTCGACGATCAGCACCGTGGCGTCTTTGGGCAAAATGGGCTCACGCCCAGTCGCCGCGGCGTCGCCACCACTGGCGTCAGCATTGGAGGTTTCGGGGGGCATGTCAGTGGGTAAAGTCATGGGGAGCAACCCGTCTCTTAACTTTCCAAAAAGCGCGCCAGTTGGCGCGGCA
>Ga0315912_10001726_pt1 | contig 25604 bp, 29 predicted proteins | sample VfabasoilMG_FD_204469 | JGI IMG/M metagenome (GOLD analysis project Ga0315912, IMG submission 204469) | Garden soil microbial communities collected in Santa Monica, California, United States - V. faba soil | ecosystem: Environmental > Terrestrial > Soil > Garden | place: USA: California... | reverse complement strand
CGCGCGTGCGCGCGACGCACCCGAGCGCGGCGGCGACGAGCAGCGCGAAGCCCAGGGCGACCGCGTACTCGGGCGCGAGCCAGCCCGTCGACCCGACGAACGAGCCCGTCACCCAGGCCGCCGCGAGGCGCACCACCGGCCGATCGGGCGGCGAGGCTGAGGGCTGCACGTGCGCGGGCTCCTCTGCGAGGACGCTCGCGCGTGCCGAAAGTTGCGCCTCGAAGGCGCGGATCCGTACGATGCCGCGCCGCATGAGCGAGCGTGCACGCGGCCACCATGCCCTGTTCCCGGGCAGCTTCGATCCGGTCACGCTCGGCCACCTCGACCTCGTGCGCCGCGCCCAGGCGCTCTTCGGCCGCGTGAGCGTCGCCGTGGCGCACCATCCCGACAAACCCGGCTTGTTCAGCCCCGGCGAGCGCGCGAGCCTTTTCCGCGGCGCGGTCGCGGGCATCCCCAACGTGGACGTGGTCGAGATCGAGGGCCTGGTCGTCGACGCGGCGCAGCGCCTGCGCTGCGACGTGATCGTGCGCGGCGTGCGCAGCGGCACGGACTTCGACTACGAGATCTCGATGGCGCGCACCAATCGCGCGCTGCTGCCCGGCGTCGACACCGTGCTGCTCGCGCCGCCGCCCGAGTACGCGCACATCTCCGCCTCGCTCGTGCGCCAGATCGCGCGCATGGGCGGCGATGTCTCGGCCTTCGTCCCGCCCAACGTGCTGCACGCGCTCGAGGAGCGCTGCGGGCCCAAGCAGACCCTGATCCCCACCCGCAACAAGAGGAAGCGCTCCCCGTGAAGCACAAGATCGCCACCACCGACGCGCCCCAGGCGATCGGGCCCTACAGCCAGGCCATCCAGGCCGGCGGCCTGGTCTACTGCTCGGGCCAGATCTCGTTCGATCCCGCCAGCGGGGAGATCGTGGGCAAGGACGTCGGCGAGCAGACCGAGCGCGTGCTCAAGAACCTCTCCGCGGTGCTGAAGGCCGCGGGCAGCGACACCGCGAAGGTCGTCAAGTGCACGGTCTTCCTGAAGTCGATGCAGGACTTCGCCGCGATGAACGCGGTCTACGGCAAGTTCTTCAGCGGCGATTCGCCGCCCGCGCGCGCCACCGTGGCCGTCTCCGGGCTGCCGCGCGACGTGCTGGTCGAGATCGACTGCATCGCGCTGGCGGGATGAGCGCGGGCTACCGCGACCACTTCTCGCACGATTCCGCGGCCTACGCGGCGCACCGGCCGACGTACCCGCCCGAGCTGGCGGACTTCCTGGCGCGCGAGGCGCCCGGACGCACTCTCGCCTGGGAGGCGGGCTGCGGATCGGGGCAGCTCTCGCTGCTGCTCGCGGAACGCTTCGAACGCGTCGTCGCGACCGACGCGAGCGCGCAGCAGATCGCCCAGGCCGCCGCGCACCCGCGCGTCGAGTACCGCGTCGCGCTCGCCCAGGCGAGCGGCCTCTCCGCTCGCTCTGCGGACCTGATCGTCGCGGCTCAGGCGGCGCACTGGTTCGACCTCGAGCATTTCTACGCCGAGGTGGCGCGTGTCGCGCGGCCGCGGGCGCTGCTGGCCCTCGTCACGTACGCGAAGACGCGCATCGGGCCGGATCTCGATCCGCTGCTCGACGAGTTCCACGACCGCACGCTGCTCGGTTACTGGCCCGCCGAGCGGGCGCACGTCGTCGACGGCTATGCGCGACTCTCGTTCCCCTTCGAGCGTCTGCCCGTTCCCGAGCTCGCGATCGAGCGCGAGTGGGGGGTCGAGGAGCTGCTCGCCTACGTCCGCACCTGGTCCGGCGTGATCGCGCTGCTGCGCGCGGGGAAGTCGGCCGAGCTCGAGCGCTTCGAACGCGCGTTGCGGGCTGCCTGGGGCGCGCGCCGCCGGGTGCGCTGGCCGCTCGCGCTGCTCGCCGCGCGCCTCGCCTAGCGCAAGCCCTCGAGCTCCTCCCAGCGGGCCATGGCCGAGGCGAGCGCCTGCGCCTGGGCCCGGTGCTCGTTCTGGGCCGCCTCGATCTCGGCGCGCGACTTCGTGTAGAGCGCGGGATCTGCGAGGCGCGCGGCGAGCGCACCCTCCTTCGTCTCGAGCTCCGCGATCGTCCCGAGCAGGCCCTCGTACTCGCGCTGTTGCCAGGGCGCGAGGCCCTTCTTCTTCGTGCGCTCGGCTTCCTCGCGCGAGTCGCTCTTGCGTTCGCGTTCGGGTCTGGCGCTCTCGCGCTCGCGCGCCAGCGTCTCTAGCAGCGCGCTGAAGTCGCCGTAGAAGTGGCGTGCGCCGCCCTCACCATCGAGGTGCACGAGGCGCGTCGCCACGCGATCGAGGAACCAGCGGTCGTGGCTGATCAGCAGCACGCTGCCCTCGAAGGCGAGCAGCGCCTCTTCCAGCGCGCGCAGCGTGGCGAGATCGAGGTCGTTGGTCGGCTCGTCGAGCACGAGCACGTTTCCGCCTTGCAGCAGCAGCTTGGCCAGGAGCACGCGGCTCTTCTCGCCGCCAGACAACTTGCCGACGAGCTGCTGCTTGCGTCCGCCCGGGAAGAGAAAGCGCTCCAGGAAGGTCTCGACGCGCTGCGCCTGGTCGCCGACGCGCACGAGCTCCTGTCCCTGGGCGATCTCCTGCACGACGGTCTTCGCCGGGTCGAGCTCGCTCTTGTCCTGCGAGACGCTGGCGAAGCGCACCGTCTCGCCGCGCTCGATCGCTCCCGCGTCCGGCTCCGCGAGGCCCATGCAGAGCCGGATCAGGGTGCTCTTGCCGGCGCCGTTCGGACCGACGATGCCCAGACGCTCCCCGGGGCCGAGCTCGAGATCGAGTGCGGGCACGAGCGTGCGTCCGCCGAAGCCCTTGGTCACGCCGCGCAGATTCAGGACGCGTGTGCCCAGGCGCGGACCCGGCGGGATCTCGAGCTCGAGCTCGCGCGCCAGCGGCACGGGCGCGTCGGCCGCGAGCGCGTGGTAGCGCTGGATGCGCGACTTCGATTTCGTCGTGCGCGCCGGCGCGCCGCGGCGCATCCAGGCCGTCTCGCGCCGCAACAGGATCTGGCGCGAGCTCTCGTCCTTGTGTTCCACCTCGAGGCGCGCCGCGCGCTGCTCGAGGTAGTCGCCGTAGCCGCCTTCGTAGAGGAAGAGCTGGCCCCGGTCGAGCTCCGCGATGCGCGTCACGAGGCGGTCGAGGAAGTAGCGGTCGTGGGTCACGAGCACGAAGGCCGTGCGCGTCTCGAGCAGGTGATCCTCGAGCCAATCGGTCACGAAGGCGTCGAGGTGGTTCGTGGGTTCGTCGAGCAGGAGCAGGTCGGGCTTCGAGAGCAGCGCGCGCGCCAGGGCCACGCGACGCCGCTCGCCGCCCGAGAGCGTGTGCGCGAGCGCGTCCGGATCGCGCACGCAGAGTCGCGTGCAGAGCTCCTCGATCCGGTGCTCGGAGAGCTCGTGCTGGGTGCCGCGCACGAGCGTGCGCACGCTCGCCTGCGGGTCCAGATGCGGCTCCTGCTCCAGGAATTCGAGCTTCAGCCCGCGCTGCACGGCGCGCTCCCCGGCATCCGGCACGTGCACCCCGGCCAGGATCGAGAGCAGGGTCGACTTGCCCGAGCCGTTGTGGCCCACGAGCGCCAAGCGCTCGCCCGACTCGAGCGTCAGATCGACGCCCGCCAGCAGCGGTCGGTCTTGATAGGATTGCGAGACGCCGCGCAGGGAAAGTATCGCCATGGTGCCCGTAAAGGGCCCACCAGAATGCCCGCGGGCGCCGGTAACGCAACCCAGCGGTCGTCCGTATCGGGGCGCGTACCCGATGCCGTCAACCGAGGAACCCCATCCATGTTGCTCCTGACCGCCCTGATCGCCCTTCCCCTTTCCTGCTCGCCCGCCCCGGCCGGTGGCCTCGACCGCACGCAGGTCGATGCGCAGGCCAAGTGGCTCGCGCACCTGGACATCGAGACCTTCCGCTCGACGCAGCTCTACCGGGAGATCAAAGCCGCCGACAAGGAAGGCGAGATCGAGAAGGGCCTGGCGGAGGTCGCCAGCGAGCACGGCATCCAGCTCTTCGACGACGTCTTCTCGGTCACGGCCTACGGCACGGCGCTCGGCGAGGACCACGGCGTCGTCATCGTGCGCGCCAATTCGCACGTCGACGCGGCCTTCGCCAAGTGGCAGGAGCAGTCCGGCGCACGGGCGATCCGCATCGGCGAGCGCGACTGCATCCAGTGGGGGGAGAGCGATTCGGCGGGCTTCTCCTGCCTGCGCCCGACGACCGGGGACCGGCGCGAGATCGTGCTCGCCAAGACGCAGGCCGACCTCGGTCAGGCGCTCGACGTGCTCGACAAGAAGCGCCCGGGCCTCGACAGCCAGCCGCAGTCCGACCTCTCCGCGCCGCCCGCCGCGGGCACGTTCGCCTTCATCGCCGCCAGCGGCATCCTCGAGGAGCTCGCGGGTGCCGACGGCCACGACGTGCAGCAGCTCTCGGCCATGGCGCGCCTGGCGAAGGGCGTGCGCATCGAGCTCGGCGAGTCCGCGGGGAGCATGGTCCTCGACCTGCGCCTGCGTACCGAGAAGCCCGAGGACGCCAAGCGCGTCCAGCGCATCTTCGACGGCCTGCTGGCGCTGCCCGGCCTGCTGCACGGCGACTCCGAGATGGGCGAAGTGATCGACCGCCTGACGGAGGCGATCACGGTCGACGTCGTCAACGACACCGCGCACCTGCGCTTCCAGTACGGCGCGCACGCGCTCTTCACCGAGCTCCAGCTGCTGCAAGGGCTGGACGAGCACGCCGAGGACGCGCTGCGGGCGCTGCACGGGCAGAACAGGGTCGAGAAGAAGGCCGAGAAGCGCAGCGAGAAGCGGACCGAGAAGCAGAAGTAGGCCGTGAACCGCTCGCCCTCGATCGACTCGGAGGCTCTCGTCGCCCGCGCGCAAGCCGGGTGCCGGGAGTCCTTCGGCTTGCTGGTCGAACGTCACCAGAAGGGTCTCTACAACTTCCTCCTGCAGCGCGTGCGCTCGCCGCAGGAGGCCGAGGACCTGACGCAGGACAGCTTCGTGCGCGCCTGGCGGCGCCTCGCGACCTACCGCGACCGCTGGCGCTTCTCGACCTGGCTCTACGCGGTGGCGCGCTCGGCCGCCGCGGACCGCGCGCGCGAACGGCGCGAGTTCACGCAGGCCGATCCCCCGGAGCCGAGCTTCGATCCCGATCCCGCGGCCGGGCTGTGCGCGCGCGAGGAGGGCGAGAACCTCTGGCGCCTCGCGCGCACGCTGCTCAACGAGGACCAGCGCTCCGCGCTGTGGCTGTTCTACGTCGAGGAGCGCTCCGCGGCCGAGATCGGAAAGGTGCTCGAGACGAGCGCGATCGCGGTGCGCGTGATGCTCTTCCGCGCGCGCAGGATCCTGGCGCAGCACCTCGAACACGACGGGACCCGGGCCGGCGCGGTCGCGCCGCCGCGCTCGAGAATGGAGACGCTCTCACCATGAAGCACGATTTCGACGACATCATGCGCGCCCAGGCGCGCCGCGAGCTGCGCGAGGCGCCTGCGGGCATCGCCGCCGCGGTGCGCGCCCGACTCACGGACGCGCCGCTGGAGCGCGCCCGCCCTGCGCGCACGCTGCCGATCGCGCTCGCCGCGGGCCTCGCTGCCGCCGCGCTGCTCGCCTACGCCTTCTGGCCGCGCACGCCCGCGGTCGAGCCGTCGCTCGCCGGGGATCCGGCCGCGCCGAGCGCGCCGGCACTGGCTGTGGAGCTGACGCACAAGGGCATCCAGTACGCCTCGCGCATCGATCGCCCGCTGGCCGACGAGTGGCGCTTGATCGTGCAGGACTCGCTGCAGCTCTGCGACGCGCTGCTCGGACAGCTGCCGAACCTGCCGCGCTGATGCGCGACACGAGTCCGCGCTCGGGGTAGAATCCCGGCCCCTTTTTCCGGCCGGAACCCCAGCATGAGCGTCGCCTGTGGCATCGTCGGACTGCCGAACGTCGGCAAGTCCACCATCTTCAACGCGATCACCGCCGCCGGTGCCGAGAGTGCGAACTACCCCTTCTGCACGATCGAGCCCAACGTCGGCGTCGTCGACGTGCCCGACGAGAACCTCGAGCTGATCCACAAGTTCATCGAGACCGACCGCATCGTCCCGGCCAGCGTCAAGATCGTCGACATCGCCGGCCTTGTGAAGGGCGCGGCCACGGGCGAGGGCCTGGGCAACAAGTTCCTGGGCAACATCAAGGAGACCGACGCGCTGCTGCACGTCGTGCGCTGCTTCACCAAGGGCGACGTGATCCACGTCTCGGGCTCGGTCGACCCCGTGCGCGACATGGAGATCATCGAGATCGAACTGGCGCTGGCGGACCTCGACACGGTCACGCGCAACCTCGAGCGCGTGGGCAAGAAGGCCAAGGCCAACGACAAGGAGGCCGCCTGGCACAAGGAGGTCTTCGAGAAGGCCAAGAACGAGCTCGAGGCGGGCAAGCAGCTGCGCCAGGTGCCCTGGAAGAAGGAGGAGCGCGAGGCCCTCAAGCCGCTCTTCCTGATCACGATGAAGCCCGTGATGTTCGTCGCCAACGTGGCCGACGACGACATGGACGGCCAGAGCCCGCTGGCGCAGAAGGTGCGCGAATACGCGGCCCGGAACGCCTGCGAGTTCGTGCCGCTGTGCGGCGACATCGAAGGCGAGATCATGAAGCTCCCGCCCGAGGAGCGCGGCGCCTTCCTGGCCGATGCGGGGCTGAAGGAGCCGGGCCTGAACCGCCTGGTCAGGAAGACCTACGACCTGCTCGGCCTGCAGACCTACTACACGGCCGGCAAGATCGAGATCAAGGCCTGGACGATCCACCGCGGCGACGTCGCGCCGGTCGCGGCCGGCGTGATCCACACCGACTTCGAGAAGCACTTCATCCGCGCCGAGATCTACTCGGTGGAGGACCTGCAGGCCTTCAAGACCGAGGCCGCGATCCGCGCCGGCGGCAAGCTGCGCGTCGAGGGCCGCGACTACGTCATGCGCCCGCGGGACGTGGCGCACTTTCTGATCGGCAAGTAGGCCGGCCCAGGCTAAGCTGACGCTTAGTCTGATGAGCCAAGCCTTCGCCCGCCTGCGTCAGCGCCTCGGCCTCTCGCAATCCGCCTTCGCCCAGCTGCTGGGCGTGCATGCGATGACGGTCAGCAAGTGGGAGCGCGGCGTGCTCAAGCCCAGCGCGCACCAGCAGCGCGTGCTCAAGGCGCTGGCGCGCGCGCCTGAGCGGCCCAAGGGCGAGAAGGGCACGCCCGACCCGCTGCGCCTGCTTTCCGAGCTGCTCGGCGACGCCTACGCGCGACCCGAGATCAACCTGGGCACGCTCAGCGCCACGAACCGTTTCGCCGGGCGGATCGTCGAGCTCGTGCGCGGGGACGTGATGAGCAAGGTCGTGATCGAGATGCCGCAAGGCGTGCGCATCGGCGCCGTGATCACGAGCGATTCCGTCGAGCGCCTGGGGCTCGCGGTGGGCTCGAAGGCCCTCGCCATCGTCAAGGCCACGGAGGTGATCGTTGGGAGTACGTAGCCATTCGGACCTGATCGCTCTCGTGTGCCCGGTCTTGCTGGTCGCCTGCTCGAAAGAGACTCCGTCGTCAGCCCCGGTGGGCGGGGGAGCCCAGACGCCCGCGAGGACCGAGCTCTCGGTCTACGCCGCGATGAGCACGCGCGACGCGCTCTATCACCTCCAGGCGGAGTACGAAAAGGCCCACCCGGTCGACCTGGTCTTCAACTTCGGATCGTCGGGAGACCTAGCGAAGCAGATCGTCGCCGCGCCGCAGGCCGACCTCTTCCTTTCGGCCGACGACAAGGAGATGGACAAGGTCGAGCAGGCGCAGTTGCTGGCGCAGGGCACGCGCCAGCAACTGCTCTCGAACCAGCTCGCCGTGATCGAACCGTCGAGCGCGCCCTCGATCTTCAGCCAGCCCTTCGAGCCCGCGCAGCTCGCGGATCCGAAGGTCCGGCGCCTTTCGCTGGGCAATGTCGAGACGGTGCCGGCGGGTCGCTACGCCAAGGTCTGGCTCGAGCAGGTAGGCGTCTGGAAGGATGTCTCGGAGCGCGTGCTCCCTGGGATCGACGTGCGCGCGGCGCTCGCAGCGGTCGAGGCTGCCGGTGCGCAGGCGGGCATCGTCTACCGCACCGACGTCGCGCGCTCGAAGAAGGCGCGCAGCGTGTACCTGGTCCCACTCGAGCAAGGACCGCAGATCTCCTACCCGCTCGCCGTGCTGGCCGGGCGGCCCGCCGAGAAGGAGGCGCGCGCTCTCGCGGACTTCCTCTGCTCTCCGGAAGCGCGGCAGGTCTTCGAGGCGGCCGGGTTCGTGTTCCTTCCCGCAGCCTCGGAGATACCGAAGTAGGAAGCGGCGCCGCGTGAGCGCAGTGCTTTGGACCACGCTGCTCGTCGCCGGTACGGCGGGCCTGCTCGTCGCGCCGCTGGGCGTCGCGATCGGCTTCGCACTGGCGCGCAGGACGTTCCGCGGCAAGAGCCTCGTCGAGACCGTCATCGCGCTGCCGCTCGTGCTCCCGCCGACCGCGATCGGGTACCTGCTGCTGACGCTCTTCTCGCGCAGCGGCTGGCTCGGCGAGCGGGCGCTGGGCTTCGATCCCGATCTGCTCTTCACCTGGCGCGCCGCGGTGCTGGCCTCGGCGGTCGTCGCACTGCCACTCGTCGCGCGCACCGCGCGCGCGGCATTCGAAGAGGTCGAGCCGCGCTACGAGCTCATGGCGCGCACGCTCGGCTTGTCGCGCTCGAAGACGTTTTTCACGGTCACGCTGCCCTTGGCTCGGCGCGGCCTGCTGGCCGCCATTGCGCTGGGCTTCGGCCGCGCGCTGGGGGAGTTCGGCGCCACGGTGATCGTGGCGGGCAACATCCCCGGCCGCACGCAGACGCTGGCGCTGGCGATCTTCAGCGAGATCCAGCTGGGCGACACGGCCGCGGCCTTGCGCCTCGTCGCGATCACGGTCGTGATCGCGTTCGTGCTCATGTGGGGCGTCGAGCGCCTGCTGCGCCGCGGTCCGCGGTTGGAGTCGGGCTCGTGAATGCGACGCGCGCCGAGCTGCGGGTACGCCTCCCGCTGGCCAGGTTCGTGCTCGACGTCGACGTGTCGAGCTCCGCGCGCTGCCTGGGAGTCTTCGGTCCCTCGGGTGCCGGCAAGACGAGCCTGATCGAGACGCTGGCCGGATGGCGCGCACCCGCGGCTGGCCGGATCTGCGTCGGCGGCGTGGTCTTCTTCGACGATCGAGCGGGCGTGGCGCTGCCGATCGAGCAGCGCGGCGTCGGCTACGTGCCGCAGGATGCCTTGCTGCTCCCGCACTGGAACGTCGGCCGCAACTTGCGGGCAGGCCCGGCCGGCGTCGACGAGGCGCACCTCGAGCGCACTTTGGCGATCCTCGAGATCGGGCACCTGCTCGAGCGCTCCTGCCAACGTCTTTCGGGCGGTGAGCGGCAGCGCGTTGCGCTCGCCCGCGCGTTGGTCTCGCGACCGAGGATCCTGTTGCTCGACGAGCCGCTCGGTTCGCTCGACCTCCCGCTGCGCCGCCGCATCCTGCCCTACCTCATCCGCGTCCGGGACGAGTTCGATCTGCCGACGATGTTCGTCTCGCACGATCCGACCGAGGTCAAGGCCCTGTGCGACGAGGTCCTGGTGCTCGAGTCTGGCCGCGTCGTCGCGCAAGGGGCGCCGGACGAGGCCTTGCGCTACGCGCGCTCGGGTGAGCGCGCCTTCGACAACGTCTTGACGGGCAGGGTCGCGGGGGTCAAGGACGGCACCGCGGCTCTCGAACTGCACGAGGGGGGACAGGCCTTCGTCCCTGCTCATGGACTCGCGCTCGGTTCGAAGGCGATGTTCGCCATCGCCTCCGACGAGATCCTGATCGCACTCGATGCGCCCAGGCGCATCTCGGCCCGCAATGTCCTGCCGGCCGTGATCGAGCGCATGGAAGCTGCGGCCGACGGAGTCGTGCGCGTCGATGCGCGCCTTCGACCGGGGACCGGCGCGCGCTTCTCCGCGAGCCTCACGCGCGCCTCGACGGAGGAGCTCGGCCTGCACCCCGGCCAGCCCGCGATCCTGGTCTTCAAGACCAACTCCTGCCGCGTGCTCTCCGCGCCGATCGAGTAGAGTGCTCGCCCGCATGTCCGACGAACGCGAGTACATCCTCGGTACCGACCGGGCCGAACTCGAGCGCCTGGAGTTCCAGCACCAGGCCTGGGTGGCGCAACTGTTCGCGCTCGCGGCACGCGCGGGCCTGCGCACGGGCGCGCAGGTGCTCGACCTCGGCTGCGGGCCGGGCTTCACCTCGGTCGAGCTGGCGCGCATCGTCGGACCCACGGGCCGCGTGGTCGCCTGCGACGCGAGCGAGCGCTTCCTGGCCTTCCTGACCGAGGAGCGCACGCGCCGCGCGCTGCCGCAGATCGAGCCGCGTCTGGCGCGCGTCGAGGAGCTCGATCTCGCCCCCGGATGCCTCGACGCGGTCTACGCGCGCTGGCTGTTCTGCTGGCTGCCCGATCCGGGCGCCGCGCTGCGCCGCGTCGCGAGCATGCTCAAGCCCGGCGGCGTCGTGATCCTGCAGGACTACCTCGATTGGGGCGGCATGAAGCTCCTGCCGACGAGCGCGCCCTTCGAGCGCGGCGTCGCGGCCTGCATGCAGAGCTGGAAGGATGGGGGCAGCTCGATCAACGTGATGGAGCTCCTGCCCGGGCTGGCGCGCGCATCGGGCCTGCGCGTCGAGATCTTCGAGACGCGCGCGCGCCTGGGAGCCGTGGGCTCGCTCGAGTGGCGCTGGATCGAGGAGTTCTTCCTCGCCTACCTGCCCAAGCTCGTCGCGCAGGGGCGCTTCGGAGCGTCGGAATTCGAAGAGTGGCGCGCGGAGTGGCGCGCGCGCACGGCCGAGGGCACGAGCTTCGCGCTCGCGCCGACGATGGCCGACCTGGTCCTGCGCCGGCCCTAGGCGGCCGGGCGACCGGCCTGCTCGGGCTGGTTGTCGACCACCTCGATCACCGTGTAACCGGCCTGGCCGAGCGCCTCGATGAACTGCTTCTTCTTGATGCCGCGCACGCGCAGCAGCGCGATCTCCTCGCCGCCCGGGCGCCCGTGCACGAGGTAGCCGCGGATGCGGAAGCCCAGGCGCAGCGCGATCAGGACCGGATCGGGCGCTTCCTTCAGCCCCGCCTGCAGCCCGAAGGTCACGCGCAGCTCGCGCACCGGTTGGGTCATGCCGATGAAGGCGCGGAAGATGTCGGATTCGGTCAGCAGGCCCTCGAGCCGCCCTTCGTGCAGCACCGGGATGCCGCCGATCTTGTGCGTCAGCATCTTCTGCGCCGCATCCTCGAGGTGATCCTCGGGGTCGAGCGTGATCAGGTTGGTCGACATCACCTGCGCGACGACCGAATTCTCGTTGGCCGCGCCGCTGCGCGAGTCCTGCTCCTTCACCGAACCGGGCAGGATGCGCAGCAGGTCGCTCAGGCCGACCATCCCGATCAGCCGCTCGCCGCGCATGACGGGGGCGCGGCGCAGGTTCTCCTCCTTGAAGAAGCGCAGCGCGTCGCGGCAGCGCATGCCGCCCGCGATGGTCTGGACCTGGCGCGTCATGAAATGACGAACGAGCATCGTCGTCTGGATCGGCAGGCCGGGCGGGCGGCCTGCAGACCTTTCTGAAGCGGACTCAGGCGCGTCCCGGAGCTGCGCGCGGGGCCGGGTGCAGGTTCCTGCCCAGCACGCCGGACAGGACGCGCGTATCCGCAACCAGGCTGGCGAATTCGCCCGGCAGGAGGGCCTGGGGACCGTCGCTGCGCGCCGTGCTCGGATCGAGGTGCACCTCGACCGCCACGCCGTCCGCGCCGGCGGCGATCGAGGCGCGCGAGAGGGCGGGGATCAGGCGCGCGATGCCGCAGGCGTGGGCCGGGTCGACCAGGATCGGCAGGTGCGTCCATTCGCGCAAGAGCGGCAGGATGGTCAGGTCGAGCGTGTTGCGCGTGGCCTTCTCGAAGGTGCGGATCCCGCGCTCGCAGAGCATGACCTGCTCGCAGCCGCCGCTGGCCAGATACTCCGCGGCCGAGAGCCACTCCTCGACCGTCGCCGCGAGGCCGCGTTTCAGGAGCACCGGCCGGTTCACGCGCGCGACCGCCTTCAGCAGGCTGAAGTTCTGCATGTTGCGCGCGCCGATCTGCAGGCAGTCGATGTCGTGCTCGAGGAAGGCCGGCACGTCGGCCGCGTCCATGATCTCGCTCACGACGGGCAGGCCGACGGCTTCGCCGGCGTCCTTGAGCTGGCGCAGCCCCTCGACGCCGAAGCCCTGGAAGGCGTAGGGATTGGTGCGCGGCTTGAAGGCCCCGCCGCGCAGGATGTGCGCGCCCGCCGAGCGCACCGCGCGCGCCACGTCGAGCACCGCCTCGCGCCCTTCGACGCTGCACGGGCCGGCGATCACGACCACGCCCCGGCCGCCGACGCGCACGCCTCCGACGTCGACGACCGAGTGCAGTTCGCGCATGCCGCGCGCCACCAGCAGCACATCGGGAACCGGCGGAGAGTCCACGCGCTCGATCGCCTCGTGCGCTGCGAGTTCCTTGGCCAGCGAGCGCTCGAGCTTGCCGGCCAGGGCCAGGATCGGCCGCGAAGGCTCGAGCGAGCGCATCACGCGCAGGCCCGCGCGCTCGAGGCGCTCGCGCACCTCCTGCACGACCTCCTCCGCTGCACCGGCCTGGAAACGCACGATCACGGGCGGATCTCGCTGCAATGGCGGTCGATGACGCCGAACAGCTCGCGCACGCCGCCGGCCGGGAAGCCGCCCGTGTGCCGGCGCAAGAGGTCCTCGAGCGCGGCCGTGCCCGAGGGCGGGCGCGACTCCACTTCCTGCAACAGGCGCAGGCGCTCGTCGACGAGGTCGAGGATCGCGCGATCGAGCGCACGCAACTGGTGTTGTTCTGCGGGTGTCATGCGATTCCCTGGGCGAGTTCCTGGATGAAGCTGTCTGCGGCCTGCGCCTTGGCCGCAGCGTCCCCGTGTGTGCGCTGGATGCGCTCGACGAGCGCGCTGCCGACGATGGCGAGATCGGCCTCGCGCAGCGCCGCGCGCACGGCGCTCGCGCTGCCGATGCCGAACCCGACCGCCAGCGGCAGCTCGCCCGCCAGTGCGCGCGTGCGCTGCAGGAATTCCTGCGCCGAGTCGTTCGGGTCCGGGCTCGCGCCCGTGACCCCGAAGCGCCCGATGGCGTAGACGAAGCCGCGGCTGGCCTGGATCGCCTGCGCCGCGCGCGCCGCCGTGGTGGTCGCGGAGACGAAGAAGATCGGGCACAGTCCGGCAGCGAGCGCCGCCTGGCGCAGCTCCGCGGCCTCCTCGAGCGGCAGATCCGGCACCAGCAGGGCGTCCGCGCCCGCCTCGGCGAGCAGCCTGCACGTGCGCTCGATGCCGCGCACGAAGAGCGGATTGGCGTAGCTCATGATCGCCAGCGGCAGCCCCGAACCGCGCGTGCCCGGCCGGCGCAATTCGCGCACGAGCCCGAGCACGCCTTCGAAGCTCGTGCCCGAGCCGAGCGCGCGATCCGCGGCCGCCTGCAGCACCGGGCCGTCGGCGATCGGATCGCTGAACGGCAGTCCGAGCTCGACGCAGGCGACCTCGGGCCGGTCGAGCGCGCGCAGCACCGCCAGCGTGGTCTCGAGCCCGCCGTCGCCGGCCATCACGAAGGGCGCCAGCGCGCGGCGTCCGGCGCGCTTCAAGGCCAGCGTGCGTCCTTCGAGGCGGTTCATCGCTGCACCCTCGCGCGGCGGATCCCCGCGATCGTCTCGAGGTCCTTGTCGCCGCGGCCCGAGAGGTTGAGCAGCACCCGGCGGCCGGCGAGCTGCTCCTTCTCGCGCAGCACCCAGGCCAGCGCGTGCGCGCTCTCGAGCGCGGGGATGATGCCCTCCTCGCGCGCCAGAGTCTCGAAGGCCTGCACCGCCTCGTCGTCGCCGGCGCTCGTGTACGTCACGCGCCCGAGCTCGCGCAGCTCGGCGTGCTGCGGACCGACGGCGGGGTAGTCGAGACCGGCCGAGACGCTGTGCGTGGGCAGGATCTGACCCTCCGCATCCTGCAGGAGGTAGGTGCGCGTGCCGTGCAGCATGCCGGGCGCTCCGCCGGCGAAGCGCGCGGCGTGTTCGCCGGGCCCCGGGCCGCGCCCGCCGGCCTCGACGCCGACGAGCTCGACGCCGCGCTCGTCGAGGTAGGCGCTGAAGATGCCGATCGCATTGCTACCGCCGCCGACGCAGGCGACGACGACGTCGGGCAGCCCCTGCATCTGCTCGCGCGCCTCGCGGCCGATCACGGACTGGAAATCGGCGACCATCGAGGGGAAGGGGTGCGGGCCGAGCGCGCTGCCCAGGCAGTAGTGCGTGCCCAGCGGATCCCCGGCCCAGTCGCGCAGCGCGGCGTTGACCGCGTCCTTGAGCGTGCGCTGGCCGGCCTCCACGCGCTCGACGTGCGCGCCGAGCAGCTCCATGCGCAGCACGTTGGGTCGCTGGCGCTCGGCGTCGACCGTCCCCATGTAGACGACGCACTCGAGCTCGAGAGCGGCGCAGGCGGCCGCGGTCGCGACCCCGTGCTGGCCGGCACCGGTCTCGGCGATCACGCGCCGCTTGCCCATGGTCTTCGCCAGCAGGCATTGGCCCAGGGCGTTGTTGAGCTTGTGCGCGCCGGTGTGCAGCAGGTCTTCGCGCTTGAGCCACAGCTCGCAACCGAGGTCGCGCGAGAGGTTTTTCGCATGCTGCAGCGGCGTCGGTCGTCCGGCGAAGGTCGCCAGCAGCTGCTGCAGCTCCTGCTGGAACGCGCGCGCGCCGCGATGCTGCTGCCACGCAGCCGTGAGCTCGCTCAGCGTCGCGATCAGCGTCTCGGGGGCGTAACAGCCGCCGAAGCTCCCGAAGCGCCCGTTCATGCGGCCTCCAGTGCCGCGCGAGCGGCGGCCACGTAGTCCCGGACGCGCTGCGGGTCCTTCGTCCCGGGTGCGGACTCGAGCCGCGAAGATGCGTCCACGCCGTACGGGCGCACACGTGCGATGCGCTCGGCCACGTTGCTCGCGTCGAGCCCGCCGGCCAAGAGGCAATCGCCGCCGCGCGCGAGCTCGGCGGCGAGCTCGAGGTCGACGCTCTCGCCCGTGCCTCCGTGTGCCCGCGGATGGTCGAGCACGAAACGCTGCGCGATCCCGCGCCAGGCCTCCTTCTCGTCTCGGGCCCGCGCGTCGACCGCGATACGGCGCCAGACGAGCGCCGGGAAGTCGCGCCAGTCCGCGGGCCTCTCCGCTCCGCAGAGCTGTACGGCCCGGACGCGCGCGCGCTCGACCCAGGCCTCGGCCTCCGCGCGCGTCGCGTCGACGAACACGGCGACCGGCACGATGCGCACCGGGAGCTTGGCGACGAGCGCTGCCGCCTGCTCCAGCTCGATCGCGCGCGGCGAACGGCTCCAGGCGACGAAGCCGACCGCATCGAGGCCCAACTCGAGCGCGCCGGCAACGTCCTCGAAGCGGCGCACGCCGCAGACCTTGATCCTAGGCATGCAGCGACTCCTTCCAGGAGTGCAGCAGCGCCGCCGGGTCCTTGGAGCGCACGAGCGTCTCGCCGATCAGGGCGGCGTCCGCGCCGGCCGCGCGCACGCGCTGCAGGTCGGCGACGGTCTGGATCCCGCTCTCCGCGACCTTGAGCTGGCGCTTCGGCACGCGCGGCAGCAGGCGCTCGACCGTCGCGAGATCGGTCGTCAGCGTGCGCAGGTCGCGTGCGTTGACGCCGACGAGTTCCGGCTCGACCGCGAGAGCCCGCTCGAGCTCGCGCTCGTCGTGCACCTCGAGCAGCACGGCCAGGCCGAGCTCGCCCGCGCGCTCGCGCAGGTCGCGCAGCTCAGCATCCGGCAGGATCGCGGCGATCAAGAGCACGGCGTCGGCGCCGAAGAGGCAGGCCTCGAGCAGCATGGCCTGGTCGAGGATGAAGTCCTTCCGCAGGCGCGGGAGTCCGGCGTGCGCCACCGACTGAAGATCCTCGAGCGAGCCGCCGAAGTGATCCTGCTCGGTGAGCACCGACAGCGCCGCGGCGCCTCCGCGCTTGTACGCGTCCGCCAGCGCCGACCAGCCCGGCCCCGCGTCGATCAAGACGCCGGCGGACGGCGATCGGCGCTTGCACTCGGCGATGATCGCGAGTCCCGGCCCCGACAGCGCCTGCACGAAGCGCGCGCGGCGCGAAGCGTCCGGCCGCACCAGCTCCCGCAGCCGCTCCAGCGGCTGCTGCCGGCGTCGCTCGGCCGCGCGCGCGCGGACCGCGGCCACGATCGGATCGAGTCGGGTGCCGGCCATCTTCAACTCCGGTTCGAGAGCGCGACCCAGCGCTCGAGCAGCTTGCGCGCCGCACCGCTCGCGAGCGCTTCGCGGGCGCGCGCCAGGGACTCGGCGGCCGGTTCGCGGCCGCTGAGCATCAGCGCGGCGGTCGCATTGAGCAACACCGCATCCTGGAGCGCTCCGTTCGCGCCGGAGAGCACGCGCTCGAGCAGCTTCAGATTGTCGGCCGTCTCGCCGCCGCGCAGCGCCGTGAGCGGAGCACGGGCGAGTCCGCTCGCGATCGCGTCGAGCCCGTCGGGCACGCCCTTGCCCACGGCGCAGATGCGGTTTTCCCCGCAGGGCGTCAGCTCGTCGGCGCCGCCCGCGCCGTGGACGACGTAGGCCCATTCGCCCTCGAGCCCGGGCAGCACGCCGGCGAAGATCGACACCAGCTCCGGACGCGGGACGCCGATCAGCTGGCGACGCACCCGGCCCGGACTGCAGAGCGGGCCGAGCAGGTTGAAGACCGTGCGCGTGCCCAGCGACCTGCGCAGCGGCGCGAGGCGCTTCAGGGCCGGATGGTACGCGGGCGCGAAGAGGAAGCAGATCCCGAGCTCGTCGAGCAGCTCGCGCGAGCGCTGGGGGGTCACGTCGATGCGCACCCCCGCGGCCTCCAGCAGATCGGCGCTGCCGCAGCGGCTGGAGGAGGCGCGGTTGCCGTGCTTGACCACGCGCGCGCCGGCCGCGGCGGCGACGAGCGCGGCCGCGGTCGAGAGGTTGAAGAGCGCGAGCCCGTCTCCGCCCGTCCCGGCCGTGTCTACCGCCTGCGGATGCGCGTGCTCGAAGGGCAGCATGACCGCGCGCATCGCCTGCGCCGCGCCGGTGATCTCATCGGACGTCTCACCGCGACGCGCGAGTGCGAGCAGCAGCTCGGCCACCTCCGCATCATCGAGCCGGCCGCCGAGCACCGCCTCGAACAGCGCTCGCGACTCTTCGCGGCCGAGCGGATCCGCCAGGTTCATGCGCGCTCCAGGACGGGCTCGCCCGTGACGCGCAGGAAGCGCGCCAGGATGCGCGCGCCCTGCGGCGTGAGGATCGACTCGGGGTGGAACTGCACGCCGAAGCGCGGCAGCTTGCGGTGCCGCACGGCCATCACGTGGCCCTCCTCGGTCCAGGCCGTCAGCTCGAGGCACTCGGGGAGCGCACTGCGCCGCGCGCGCAGCGAGTGGTAGCGCCCGGCGGGGAAGGGATTTGGCAGGCCCTCGAAGAGCTGGTCGCGTTCGTGGTGCACGAGCGAGGCCTTGCCGTGCACGGGCACCGGGTCGCGTTCGAGCTCGCCGCCGTAGCACTCGACCAGGGCCTGGTGGCCCAGGCACACCCCGAAGAGCGGCAGCTCCGCGGGCGCGCGGCGCAGGAGCTCGGGCATCACGCCCGCATCGGCCGGACGGCCCGGCCCGGGCGAGAGCACGAGGCCCGCGGGGCCGAGCGCCAGCAGCGCGTCCACCGAGAGCGCGTCGTTGCGCACGACGGAGACCTCCGCGCCGAGCGTGGCCAGGGCCTGGTAGACGTTCCATGTGAACGAGTCGTAGTTGTCGAGCAGCAGGATCATGAGCGGCTCCGCTCGAGCGGCGCGTTCAGGAAGCACCCGGATCCGGCCAGGCGCGCGGCCTCGAGCAGCGCGCTCGCCTTGTGCGCGGTCTCCTCGAGCTCGCGCTGCGGATCGGAATCGAAGACCACGCCCGCGCCGGCCTGGACGCTCAGCACGCCGGCGCGCGCGACGAAGGTGCGGATCGTCAGCGCCATGTCCAGGTTGCCGTGCAGGTCGAGGTAGCCGAAGCAGCCGGCGTACGGGCCGCGCGTGTCGCGCTCGAGCTTGGCCAGGAGCTGCTGCGCGCGCAGCTTGGGCGCGCCGCTGACCGTTCCGGCGGGGAACGAGGCCGCCAGCGCGTCGAGCGCATCGCGACCCGCCGCGAGATCGCACTCGACGCGCGAGACGAGGTGCTGCACGTGCGCGAAACGCTCCAGCCGCGCGTGCTCGCGCACGTGCACGCTGCCCACGCGCGCCACGCGGCCCAGGTCGTTGCGCGAGAGGTCGACCAGCATCTCGTGCTCCGCGCGCTCCTTGGGATCGCGCAGCAGGTCGGCCCCCAGGCGATCATCCTCGGCGGAGTCCGCTCCGCGCGGGCGCGTGCCCGCGATCGGGCGGTTCTCGACGCGCCCTTCGCGCACCGAGATCAGGCGCTCGGGCGAGGACCCGATCAGCGTGAAGCCGTCGGACTCGTGGAAGAACATGTGCGGCGAGGGATTGGTCAGGCGCAGGACGCGGTAGAGCGTGAAGGCATCGCCCTGGAAGCGCTGCTCGAAGCGCCGCGAGAGCACGGCCTGGAAGATCTCGCCCGCGGCGATCGACTCGCGCAGCGCGGAGACCCCGCGGCGGAACTCCGCCTCGCCGGTGCAGGTCTCGAGCTGGCCGGCGAGCGAGAACGGCCCGCTCTGGCGCTCGCCCGCCGCGAAGACATCGGCGGCCAGCGCCTCGATCGCGAGCTGCGCGGCCGCGTAGTCGCCCGACTTCTCGCAGCGCGCGATCACGAACAGGCGCTGCGCCGCGTGGTCGAAGGCCAGCAGGCGCTCGTAGAGCAGGAAGCTGGCGCTGGGTGCCTCCCAGGGATCCTCGGGGGCGAGCGGGACGCTGGGCTCCAGCTCGCGGCTCCACTCGTAGGTGAACCAGCCGACCCAGCCGCCCGCGAAGGGCGGGAACCCGCGCGGCAACGGCGCGCGGCGCGCCTCGGCAGCCTGGCGCAGCGCCGCCAGCGCCGGCAGCGCGTGATCCTGGACGCGATCGCCGCGCGTGATGCGCGTGCTCCCGCCGCGCGAACGCAGGCTGGCGGATGGATCGACGCCCAGGAACGACCAGCGCGCGAGGCGCTCAGGGCCTTCGACCGACTCGAGCAGCGTCGCGCGGCGGCCGGCGGCGCGCAGCGCGAGGTAGGCGCGCACGGGCGTGCTGAGATCGCTCGGCCAGGTCGCCCAGCACAGGGCATGGCGTTCGGCGTCGGCGGGCGTGGAGCGTTCGAGCGGCGGGTTCACGGAGGAGGGCGAGCGGGGTGCGGGTTCCGGAAAACGGCCGGGCCTCCGACTGGCGGAGGCCCGGGAGTCTCGATCGAGGGGGGCTGTGGGTCAAGCACCACGGCCGGCCTCGGGGGAGACCCCGGAACCGGGCCAAGGCCAGGAGCTCGTGGTGGATCGCATGACCAGCGCAAGTCTACACCCGCAGGCCGGGGGCGCAAGTCCGCCGCGAACGCGCCTCGGGCGCGAACAAGCGCTCGTGCAGGGCGCGCACGGCCTCGCGCACGCGTTCGCGCGGGACGACCAGGCTCAGGTTGTTGCGCGTCGCGCCGTAGCTGATCATCTCGACGCGCACGGCCAGCCGCTCGAGCACCTCGAGCACTTCGCGCGGCACGGCGAGCGAGTCCTGCAGCTCCTCGCCCACGATCGAAACCAGCGCGACCTCACGCGCGATGCTGACCTCGGCGAAGCGCGCCAGCTCGGCCGAGACCGGCTCGAGGCGCGCCGTGGCGTCGGTCGTCAGCGCGACCGAGACTTCGCTCGTGGCGATCATGTCGACCACGATCTCGTGCCGCGCGAAGACGTCGGCGATGCGCTCGAGGAAGCCGAACTGCAGGAGCATCGGCGCGGCCACGATGTTGACCACCGCGATGCGCTCCTTGCTGGTGATCGACTTTACGGCGCGTTCCTCCGGCGCGAGGCGCGCGACCACGGTCGTGCCGGCGAACTCGGGCCGGAAGCTGTTGAGCACGCGGATCGGGATGCCCTTCGCGAGCGCCGGCGCCATGGTCGCCGGGTGCAGCACCTTCGCGCCGAAGAAGGCCAGCTCCGCCGCCTCGGCGAAGGACAGCGTCGGCACGTGCTGCGCTTCGGGCACGATGCGCGGATCGGCGCTCAAGACGCCGTCGACGTCGGTCCAGATCTGGATCTCGACCGCGCCCAGCGCGGCACCGAAGATCGCGGCCGAGAGATCGCTCCCGCCGCGACCCAGCGTGGTCAGGCTGCCGCGCTCGTCCCGGCCGATGTAGCCGGTGATCACGGGCACGCCGCGCAGCGCTTCGAGCGCGCTGCGGATCGAGCGCTCGCTCTCGGGCGTGGGACGCGCGTTGCCGAAGCGCCCGTCCGTGACCAGCCCGGCCTCCCAGGCATCGAGCGCGCGCGCTTCGACGCCCTCGCGCATGAGGTGCGCGGCGACGATGCGCGCCGAGAGCCGCTCGCCGAAGCTCGCCAGCTGGTCCAGCGTGCGCGGCGTGAGCTCGCGGATCAGCGCGATCCCGCGCACGAGATCGGAGAGCTGCGCGCAGAGCGGCTCTAGCAGCGCCGCATCGAGCCCGAGCTCCGCGACAAGCGCGCGGTGCTGCGCGAGCAGTGCCTCGAGCTCAGGCTTCCACTCCGCGCCCGAGCGCGCCGCTTCGCCGAGCTGGAAGAGCCGGTTCGTGACGCCGCCGACGGCCGAGACGACGACGATCGGCTTTTTCGCCAGCGCGTCGCGCACGATGCGGCCGAGACGCCGGATGGGATCCGCGCCGCCGACCGAGGTGCCGCCAAACTTCTGGACGATCATGAGCCGCGAGCCAGGCAGTATAGCAGTCGCTGCGTTGGCATAATGGCCGTGAGATGCGGCCGCAACCCGGAGAATGGGGCAAGTCCTCGCCCGGCCGCGAGGACATCGTCCTGCTCGAGGGCCCGGCGCGGCGCGGCTCGGAGCTCGTGCGCGCGCTCGGCATCTTCTGCGAGTTCATCCTCGGCTTCCGCAAGCTGCACTTCGTCGGTCCGTGCGTGACGGTCTTCGGCTCGGCGCGCTTCGACGAGGGGCACCCGCACTACCAGCTCGCGCGCGAGATGGGCGGCCGCATCGCGCGCGCGGGTTTCACGGTCATGACCGGCGGCGGTCCGGGCATCATGGAAGCCGCCAACCGCGGCGCGCGCGAGGCCGGCGGGCGCAGCGTGGGCTGCAACATCCGGCTGCCCGTCGAGCAGCAGCCCAATCCCTACCTCGACCGCTTCGTCACCTTCCGGCACTTCTTCGTGCGCAAGGTGATGCTGGTGAAGTACTCGTACGCCTTCGTGGTGCTGCCCGGCGGCTTCGGCACGCTGGACGAGGTCTTCGAGACCGCGACGCTGATCCAGACGGGCAAGATCTCGAACTTCCCGCTGGTCCTGATGGGGGTGGAGTACTGGCGCGACCTGCGCGAGCTGCTCGAGGGCATGCTGCGCGCGGGCACGATCGAAGCGAAGGATCTCGAGCGCATCGTGTTCACGGACTCGCCCGAGCACGCGCTGGACGTGATCGAGACGCAGGCGACCAAGGCCTTCGGGTTGCGGCGCGCGCACGGGCCGCGCTGGTTCCTGGGCGAGCGCTGAGCGGCGGCGTCAGCGCAGGTGACAAGCCGCGCTGCGACTGGAGGACCCGCCCAGCTCCGGCCGCTCGCGCGCACAGCGCTCGCCCGGCACTTCGCTGCGCCGCGGACAGCGCGGGTGGAAAGCGCATCCCGTCGGCGGGTGCAGCGGCGAGGGCGGCTCGCCCGCGAGCAAGACGCGCGCGCGCAGCCGCTCGCGGCGCGGATCGGCGATCGGCACTGCCGCGAGCAGCGCCTGCGTGTAGGGATGAGCCGGCGCGGCGAAGACCTGCTCGCTCGGTCCGCGCTCGACGATGCGCCCGAGGTACATCACGGCCACCTGCTCGCACAATTCGCGCACCAGCGCCAGGTCGTGCGAGATGAGCAGGTAGGCCAGCGAGAAGCGCCGCGCCAGGTCCGCGAGCAGGTGCACGATCTGGGCCTGCACCGAGACGTCGAGCGCGGAGAGCGGCTCGTCGAGCACGAGGATCTCGGGCGCGAGCGCCAGCGCGCGCGCGATGCCGACGCGCTGGCGCTGGCCGCCCGAGAGCTCGTGCGCGCGGCACTCGGCGTGCGCCGGCGAGAGGCCGACCGCCTCGAACAGCTCCAGCACGCGCCGCTTGCGCTCGGAGCGCGAGCCGAGCGCGTGGATCACGAGCGGTTCCTCGACGGCCGCGCCGACGCGCTGGCGCGGATCGAGCGCCGCGAGCGGGTCCTGGAACACGATCTGCATCCTGCGCCGGAAGGGGAACCAGGCGCGCTCGGAGAGCCCCGTGAGCTCCGTGCCCGAGAGGCGGATCGAACCCGCGCTCGGCCGTTCGAGGCCGACCAGGCAGCGCGCGGTGGTGGACTTGCCGCAGCCCGATTCGCCCACCAGACCGAGCGTCGAACCGCGCCCGAGCTCGAGGTTCACGTCCTCGAGCGCGTGCACGAGCCCGCCGCGGGTCGCGAACTGTTTCCTCAACCCCCGCACTTCGAGCAGCGCGCTCACGCGTCCCCCGGGTGGTGGCAGGCTGCATTCGTGCGCGGATCGACGAGCGGCCGCTCGGAGAGGCAGCGTGGCGACGCGCGCGGACAGCGCGGCGCGAACGCGCAGCCCTCGGGCAGCGCTCGCGGGTCCGGCGGCTGGCCGGGGATCGGGGCGAGCGGGGCGCCGCGCGGGCGCGCGAGGTCGGGGACGCTCGAGAGCAGCGCGCGCGTGTAGGGGTGCTGCGGGGACTCGAAGAGCTGCTCGAGCGGCGCGCACTCGCAGACCGAGCCGGCGTACATCACCAGCACGCGGTCGGCGACGGAGGCGACGACGCCCATCGAGTGCGTCACGAGCACCAGCGCCAATCCGCGCGCGCGACGCAGTTCGGCGAGCAGCTCGAGGACCTGCGCCTGCACGGTCACGTCGAGCGCCGTCGTCGGCTCGTCGGCGAAGAGCAGGCGCGGCCGGCAGAGCAGCGCCATCGCGATCAAGACGCGCTGGCGCATGCCGCCCGAGAGCTCGTGCGGGTAGGCGTCCAGGCGCTCGGCCGGCGCGGGGATGCCTACCTCGGCCAGCGCCGCGACCGCGCGCGCACGCGCTTCGGGTCGCGCGAGCCGCTCGTGCTCTTCGAGCACCTCGCACAGTTGCTCGCCGATCGTGAGCAGCGGGTGCAGCGCCGAGAGCGGATCCTGGAACACGATCGCGAGCTCGCGGCCGCGCAGCTTGCGCGGATCGAGCGGCCTGCCGTCGAAGGCGATGCGCTTCGAGCGCACCTCGGCGGAGGGCGGCAGCAGTCCGAGCAGCGCCAGCTGGGCCACCGACTTGCCCGAGCCCGACTCGCCCACGATCGCGAGCGTCTCGCCCTGCTCGACCGAGAAGGAGAGCCCGTTGACCGCGCGCACGCGGCCGCCGCGGACCGGGAACGCGACCTCGAGCTCCTCGACCTCGAGCAGGCTCACCGGCGCACCTCCGCGAGGTGCGGATCGAACTTGTCGCGCAGCGCGTCGCCGAGCACGTTGAGCGCGAGCAGCGTCGCCGCGATCGCGAGCGCAGGCCAGAAGACGAGCCACCAGTCGAAGGACAGCGGCGTGAGCGCTTCCGCGCCGTCGACCGCGAGCAGCCCCCAGCTGACCTTGGGCGGCTCGATGCCCAGGCCCAGGAACGAGAGGAAGGCCTCGTAGAGCATCACCGACGGGACGGTCAGCGTCAGGTAGACCAGCACGACCGGCAAGACATTGGGCACGAGGTGCACGAACAGGATGCGCCGGCGCGAGGCGCCCAGGACGCGCGCGGCGTCGACGAACTCGCGCCTCTTCAACGCCAACACCTGTCCGCGCACGACGCGCGCCATCGTGAGCCAGGTGAAGGCGCCCAGGAGCACGAAGAAGACCGTCTCGCGGTCGATGCCGAAGCGGCCCTCGAGCTCGTTGCGGTACTCGTTCACGATCCCGATCAGGAAGATCACCAGGAAGACGAACGGCAGCGAGAAGCACAGGTCGACGAAGCGCATCATCGCGTTGTCGACGCGCCCGCCGGCGAAGCCCGCCACCGCGCCCCAACCGACGCCGAGCACGAGGCTCGTCAGCGAGGCGAGCAAGGCCACCTCGATCGAGGTGCGGCTGCCCCAGACGATGCGCGCCAGGAGGTCGCGGCCCTTCGCATCCGTCCCGAGCCAGTGGCCCGTCTGCCAGTCGCCGAAGAGCGTCTGGCGCAGCTCGACGAGGCGCGCATCGATCCACGAGAGCTTCCAGTACTCCGGCCGGAAGGCGTGCGACCCGAACTCAGTCCAGGGCCAGACCGGCGCCAGCGGACGGTCGCGCAGCGCGATCTCTGCCGGCGAGGGCAGCGGCAGGAGCGGCGCGAGCAGCGCCAGCAGTCCCAGCCCGACGAGGAACCAGGCGGCGATCTTCGCGGAGCGCGGCATCAGCCCTGCTCCTCGGCGCGCATGCGCGGGTCGATCCAGCCGTAGGACAGGTCGACGAGCAGGTTGAAGCCGTAGACCAGCGCCGTGTAGAGGATCGTGACGCCCATCGCCAGCGTGTAGTCGCGGTTGAGCGCGCTGTTCACGAAGTGCGATCCGGTGCCGGGGATCGCGAAGATGCGCTCGACGACCAGGCTGCCCGTGAGCACGCCCGCTGCGGCCGGCCCGAGCCACGAGATCAGCGGCAGCAGCGCACCGGGGAGCACGTGGCGCACGAGCACGCGCGTCTCGGACAGGCCCTTGGCGCGCGCGGTGCGCACGTAGTCCTGGGCCAGCACCTCGAGCGCGCCGGTGCGCACGAGACGCGCCGCGTAGGCCGCGAAGGGCGCGCCCAGCGCGAGCGCGGGCAGGACGAGGTGGCGCCAGCTGCCGTAGCCCGCGACGGGGAACAGCGGCCAGACGATCGCGAACAGGAACAAGAGCGCGCTCGCGAGCACGAAGCTCGGCAGCGCGATGCCCAGGCTCGTCGCCAGGCGCAGCGCGACGTCGAACGCGCGCCCGCGCAGGAGCGCGCTCGCCAGGCCGGCCGGGATGCCGACCGAGAGCGCGAAGAGCAGCGCCAGCGTCCCGAGCGTGAGCGAGATCGGCAGCGACTGCGCCAGGATGTCGTTGACCGTGAAGTCGCGGTAGCGGAAGGAGGGTCCGAAATCGCCGCTCAAGACGCCGCCGAAGGCGCGCGTGCCGTCGCCGCCCAGCGCCGTGGCGCCGTGCTCGTCGAGGTTCAGCGGGCCGACGTAGGCCAGGTACTGCTTCCAGAGCGGCCAATCGAGGTGGTAGGACGCGCGCAGGTTGCGTTCGATCGCCGCGGGCATCGGCCGCTCGCCGTCGAAGGGTCCGCCGCGCACGCCGCGCATCAGCCCGAAGGCCAGCGTGACGACGGCGAAGAGCGTCAGCGCGAACCAGCCCAGGCGCCGCAAGAGGAAGCGCCTCAACGCACGACTCCGCCGGACTTCTTGCGCCAGAACTTCGGGAAATGCTCGTCGAGCGCGTTCTCGGCGAAACCTGCCAGCTGCGGATCGACGAGGTTGC
>Ga0315912_10001725_pt1 | contig 25608 bp, 21 predicted proteins | sample VfabasoilMG_FD_204469 | JGI IMG/M metagenome (GOLD analysis project Ga0315912, IMG submission 204469) | Garden soil microbial communities collected in Santa Monica, California, United States - V. faba soil | ecosystem: Environmental > Terrestrial > Soil > Garden | place: USA: California... | reverse complement strand
GGGCCCAGCGACTTTCGCCTTCATCCGATGCTGGAACAAAGTCACGGGACCCCCGCCTTCGCGGGGGCGACGACATGGGAAGCGGATGGTCGAGTGGGACTAGCGGAACCCCAGCGCCATCATCAAGGCCACGTTCGCGACCCACAGCATCAGTCCCGTCGGCGCCTGCGCGCGGATCACCGCCCATTCGTCGCGCAGTTCGAGCAGCGCCACGGGAACCAGGTTGAAGTTCGCGGCCATGGGCGTGAGCAGCGTGCCGCAGTAGCCGGTGAGCATGCCGATCGCGCCGATCACCGCCGGATCGGCGCCGTGCCGGCCCACCAGCAGCGGCAGCCCGATGCCCCCCATGACGACCGGGAACGCGGCGAAGGCGTTGCCCATGATCGCCGTCATCGCCAGCATCGCGAACCCGTACGCGACGACGCAGGCGAGTCGGCTGTCGATGGGAATGCCGCGCGTCACCAGGGAGGCGACCAGGTCGCCCACGTGCGCGGCCGCGAACAGCGAGCCGAGTACCGCGAGCGCGAGCGGCAGCACCGCCGCCCAGCCGATGGCATCGAGCAGCGCGCCGCCCGACGCCACCGCCTGCGCGGGATCGGCGCGCAGGCTGCGCACGCCGTAGAGCAGGGCGAGGCAGGAGGCGAGCGCGAGCGCCGCCAGTGTCAGCACCTGGTTGTCGAGCGCGAGCGCGCCGTTGCGATTGACCATGCGCACGACGAGCACGAACACCAGGGTGAGCAGCGGGATCGCGACCACGGGCCTGAGCGCACGCGGATCGCCGGGCACGTCCCGCGCCGGCGCGGCTGGCGTCGCGGGAGGGACCGCGGCATCAGCGGCCGGCGTGCCCGCGCGACGACCGAGCGCGGGCGTCGCGGCCATCAGCGCGAGCAGCACGACGCAGGCGCCGATCAGCGCGGGAGGAAGCAGGTCGCCGAACGCGAACAGCGCCGCGAGCAGGCCCCAGAACACCGCCGCGCCGCGGCGACCGCCGCGCGCGCCGTGCCAGGCGGCGGCCACGAACACGAGCGCGATGAGCACGTTCAGGAGCGCGCTCATTCGCCGCCTGCCATTTTGTCCGCGGACCTGGACGACGCGCCCGCGGCATCGCGATCGAGTCGCCACAGCCGCCAGGCATGGATCGCGAACGCCGCGACGGCGGTCGGCAGGCCCCACAGCGCGATCGTGAGCGGCTCCAGCACGTATCCGTTCGTGGCGAGGAACGCCTGGATCAGCAGCACCGCACCGAAGGCGAGGAACACGTCCTCGCCGAAGAACAGTCCCACGTTGTCGGTGCCCGCCGACATCGCCTTCCACCGTTCGCGGGCCGCGGCATCGGCGCCGGCACGCGCCGCCGCGGCTTCGGTCATCGGCGCCACGAGCGGGCGCACCGTCTGCGCATGGCCGGCGATGCCGGTCAGCCCCACCATCGCGGCGGACTGCCGGATCGCGAGATAGCCGATCAGGATGCGGCCCGGCGTGGCGCCCTTGAGCCGCGCGATCCACGCCGCCGCGCGCGCCTTCAGGCCATGCCGCTCGGCGAGTCCGATCACCGGCAGCGTGAGCACGAAGATCAGGAGGAACCGGCTCTTGAGGAAGCCGTTGCCGAGCTGCTCGAGGATGGCGACGACATCGAAGCCCGCGATCAGCCCCGTGAGCACGCCGGCCGCGACCACCGTGAGCAGCGGATTCCAGCGCAGCGCGAAGCCGACCACGACCAGCAGCACGCCGAGCAGCGGCCAGTAGCTCACGCGTGCCCCGGTGCGCGCACCGCGATGCCGGTCGAGTCGAACGCCGCGCGCAGCGCGGTCGCGAACGCGATCGCCTGCGGGCCGTCCCCGTGCACGCAGACGGTGTCGGCTTCGAGCCGTACGCGCTCGCCCGTGCGCGCGACGACGCAGCCGTCGACGACCTGCGCCAGCGCCTGGGCGATCGCCTGGGCGGGATCGTGGATCACCGCATCGGCGTGCCGCCTGGGCGTGAGGCTGCCGTCGGACTCGTAGCGGCGATCGGCGAACGCCTCGCGCGCCACCGCGAGCCCCGCGGCCCTTCCTGCGTCGACCAGCGCGCTGTTCGCGAGGCCGACCAGGACCAGCGCGCGATCGTAGTCCTTCACTGCCGCCGCGATCGCGTCGGCCAGCGCGCGATCGCGCGCCGCCATGTTGTAGAGCGCGCCATGCGGCTTCACGTGCCTCAGCGCCACGCCCTGCGCACGCGCGAAGGCGGCGAGCGCGCCCACCTGGTAGAGCACGAGGTCATAGGCCTCGTCCGGCGTCACCGCCAGCTCGCGACGACCGAAGCCCTGCAGGTCCGGCAAGGCCGGATGCGCCCCGAGCGCGACGCCATGTGCCGCCGCGAGCGCCACCGTCCGTCGCATCGTGCCCGGATCACCGGCATGGAAACCGCACGCCACGTTCACCGACGACACGATCGGCAGCAAGGCCTCGTCCTGCCCCATGCGCCAGGCGCCGAAGCTTTCGCCGAGGTCGGCGTTGAGGTCGATGGTGCGTGCGGTGGTCATCGCGGGATGGTAGCGGCATCGCTCAATACGCTGCGCCATCGCCTCATCCTCTCAACCCTTCCTCAGTAGGTCCCCTCTCCCCCGTGGGGGTGAGTGGGGATTTCGCGAGCCACAGGCTCGCGCCCAGGAACGACGGCACATGGATGTGCCGGCCGGACCAGCGAGCGCAGGATGCGCGAGGAGGGTTAGGGTGAGGGGGTGGCGACACGCGTTCGATGTTGTCGACTTTGCATGCAAGTGTGCGGTACTGAGGCCACCCCCTCACCCCCACCCTCTCCCCACGGGGGAGAGGGGGCTGACTGAGGGGGAGCGGGGGGTGTAAGGAAGTGCCGATCGCCGCCCGCTAACGACACGCCCGCAACGCCTCGTCCAGCCGCGCCAGATCCCGCGCGATGCGACGCTGTGCGGCCTCCGCCGTAGCCGGGTCCACGATCTCGAACTGCACCTGCGCCCCGGGGCGCAACTGCCCGATCCGCGGCCAATCGGCCGCGATCACGTGGGCGATTCGGGGGTACCCGCCGATCGTCTGCGCCTCGACGCCGAGCACGATCGGCAGCCCGCTCGGCGGCAGTTGCACGGTGCCGATCGTCACCGGCTCCGAGACCAGGTCCGTCGCCACCGGCGTGAGCGGCTGGCCTTCGAGCCGCACGCCCATGCGCGTGGCCTCGGTGCCCACTTCCCAGGTCGCGGCGACCAGCGCGTCCAGGGTGGATCGTCCCTCCACGATCGCGTGGCTCCCGGGCAGCACGCGGAGGTTCACGCTACGCCCGCCGCCGAGATGGTCCGGTGCGGCGATCCACCAGGATGCATCGCGTGCCGACCCGCGCGTCGCGGCGGCGAGCATCGAACCGATCCGGTCGGACGACGGGTGCCCCATCGGCAACCGGTCGCCCTTGCGCAATTGCAGGCCGGGCAGCGGACCGATGCCACCCGCCACGTCGGTGCTGCGGCTACCCAGCCTCGACGCGAGCACGATGCCGCCCGCGACCGCGAGGTACGCGCGCGCGCCGCCGCGCACGGCACCGAGCGACAACTCGGTGCCGGCGGGCAACGCCACCGGCCGCCACATCGGCACCTTGGCGTCGAACGCGCGCGCATCCACGCCGGAGCCGCACAGGGCGATCACGGCGGGCCGGGAGAAGTGCAGGCGAGGTCCTGACCAGGACATCTCCACCGTGGCCGCGTCCGGCTCGTTGCCGACGATCCGGTTCGCCAGGTCGTGGCTGAGCCGGTCCGCCGCGCCCGCGCACGCGACGCCGAGCGCGCGACAGCCCGCCCGGCCGCGATCCTGCAGGGTGCTCTGCGTGCCCGGCGCGAGGACCTCGATGCTCATACGATGCGCACCTCGCGGGTCCCGAGCGCGTCGGCGGACACCGCGACGAATCGCACGCGATCGCCGCTCCGGAACAGCGCGGGCGGGGAGCGATCGGGATCGAACAGCACGGCCGCCGTGCGCCCGATCAGGCGCCAGCCGCCGGGCGACGCGCGCGGGTAGATGCCGCCCTGCGCCGCGCCTATCGCCACCGACCCGGCCGGCACGCGCGCGCGCGGCGTGGCCAGGCGCGGCATGGCGAGCGCGGGATCGAGGCCGAGCAGGTAGGGGAATCCGGGCTGGAAACCGATCATCGCGACCTGGAACACGCAGGCCTGGTGGCGCGCCACCACCTCGTCGGGGTCGAGTCGCGCATGGGCGGCGAGCGCCTCGAGGTCGGGTCCGTCGGCGCCACCGTACGACACGGGCACGACCAGCGTGCGCCGATCGCCCGCTGCATTCCCGGGGTCGTCCAGTGGGACCAGCCAGTCGCCCCCGGCGACGCCCGATCCGCACGACGGCACCATGCCATCCGCGGTGACGGCCCCCAGTGCCGAGCGAATCTCCTGCCACGCCCGCGTGCCCGTCCAGCGCGTGGCGTCGTAGTGCAACGCGACGCTGGCATACGCCACGACCGCTTCGAATCCCCTGCCTTCGAGCGCCTCCGCACAACGATGCGCGAGCGCGCATGCCGCCGCGCTGGTCCGGACATCGATCTCCGACCCCAGGCGCAGCAGCCACGCGGCGTCGCCCATGGGCTCGAGTCGTACCCGCACCGATGTCGACGCCCGATCGTCCCGATCCATGCCCGACTGCACCGCGCCCCGAGTCCAGCGACCAGTCTACGACGTCCCGGGAGCGCGCCCTGCCCCACGCCCGCAGGCACCCGCCCCGCCCGCCATCGGCTTGACGGCTCCAGTGCAACCCCGCATCATTAGCGGCTCGCCACCATTCCCCGATAGCTCAGTCGGTAGAGCAAGTGACTGTTAATCACTGGGTCGGCAGTTCGAGTCTGTCTCGGGGAGCCAGTTGAAAAGGAAAGGCCCTGCAGCGATGCAGGGCCTTTTTCGTTGCGGCATCGAGGGGCACGCGACCCGACGGGCGGGCTGCTCCCGCCGTCGGGCATGGCGGACCGGATCAGAGCGTGCTCAGCACCGTGGGGCAGGCGTCGCCGTTCTCGTAGGTCGTATTGTTGGTCGCCGTCTCGTCCAGGAAGATCAGCTGGAGGTTGCCGTTGCTGCCGCCGTTCGCGACGGTCTTCGCGTACGTCGACAGCGTCGTCTCCATGGTCGTACCGGAATCCTGCGTCAGGGTCAGCCAGGAGACTTCCTTCGAGACGTCGTTCGTGAAGGTGGCGCCATAGTTGTACTTGTACGGCGAGGCCGACGCGGCACCCGAGGATGTGTATCCGAACGCGGCCGGCGGCGCGACGCTGCGGTTGACGCCGCACAGCTTGTAGTTCGCGACGGCGGAGTTGCCGTTCGTGGTGCACTCATTCTCGTAGACCAGCGGGTTGTTGCCGTTGCCTCCCGAGGTCGCCTGGGTGCAGCGGTTGTAGCTCTTCACCGCGAACGAGATGCTGCCCACTGCCGTGGTGTTGCCGAAGTCGCAGGTGCGCTCGGACGTGTCGCTGCCGTTGGACGCCGAGCAGACGGTGGGCGGCGGCGTGGTCGGGTTCGGATTCTCGCCCGCGGAGGGTACCGCGTTGGTCTTGTAGGTCAGCACGATGGACGCGATCTGCGATCCCCAGTACGTGTTGTTCGCGCACACGCTGTAGGTGCCGTTGTTGGCGCGCTTGTAGCAGACCAGGTTCACCTTGAAGGTGGTCGACGCCGGCACGACGGAACCGTCGCCGGTGCCTGAACTGAACACCTCGTTGTCCGTGAACGCCTCTTCGTAGAACGAGCCGACGGTGGCATTGGGGAACTGGTTGGCGTCGCTGTAGTCGGTCGCGTACTGGTCGGTGAGGCTGGCATTGCCGCGATAGGAATAGCCCTGCACGTTCGCCACGCCGTTCGCCTTCGCCTGTGTGTTCGCGCGCGTGTACGTGGCGCCGTAGGTCTGCGGGAACCCGTTGCTCATGCTGTACAGCGTGAGGCTGTTCGCCGAGCAGCTGTTGTTGTACGCCTGGTCGTCGCAGGCGATGGAGCCGTTCGCCGGCTTGCTCCAGTAGGCCAGGTTCGTGAGGTTGATCGCGTAGAACGGCAGCAGGTCGAGCAGCACCTTGGACGAGAACGTGGTGCAGGCGGGATCCGCGAACTGCCCGATGCACGCGACCGCGTCGATCGCCTCGCGCGAGATGAAGTCGATGTACACGCCGCGCATGTGCACGTCGTAGTAGTTGTTCAGCGTCGAGATCGACAGCTTGCGCGAGTTCTGCAGGTTCAGCAGGTTCGTGGTGACGGTGCCCGACGCGTCGGACGAGGAGTTGTAGGTGTTCGCCAGCGTCGACAGCGTGGCGTGGTCGGACGTGTACAGCTGGTTCACCAGCAGGCCGTCGTTCAGGCGCTGGCTGTCGGCATCGTTCCGCGGGTATCCGGTCGGCAGCGCGATGGAATTGTCGCCCGCGGTCGTCGGATTGCCGACGGCCTTGAGGATGTAGTTGCGCGCGAACGCCTGGTAGTTCGTGACGTCGGTGGAATTGAGCAGCACGTTCGTGCTGTCGGCCGTGCTGCGGATGGGCGTCGTGCGGATCGTCGTCATGTTCTCCAGGCGCGTGTCCACCGTCACGTAGTTCACGCCGTTGACGCGCGTGAACCGGCACGTGTCGAGGTAGGTGTTCCCACTCGAGGTGGTGTTCACCAAGCTGAACGTCGGCAGCTTGGTGCCCGCGGAGTTCTGGAAGATGACGAGCGGCGTGTCGGTGCGGTTGTAGTGCTTGTGGTCCAGGTCTTCGCCGATGCCGTTGTTGTAGTCGATGCTGGGGCGCCAGGGGTCGAACAGGTAGGGGGGCGGATTCGCGGAGTTCGACTCGGCGGTCGTGCGCATGTCGACCGACTGGCCGACCACGACGAGGTCGTCGTTGGTGGCGGTGGCGGGCGCATCGTGGTGGTCCCGGCAGCAGCGGTCGCACAGCAGGTCGAACTGGTCCACGTCCTGGTTGTTGTTGATCAGGTCGCGCGCGCGCGCCGTGCGCTTGCCGTAGATCACGCGCGGTTCGGTGTAACCCTGGCCGTCCCAGTAGCTGGGCTCGTAGGCGATGTTCGTCTCGCTGCTGAGGTTCGTGGCCGCGGTGTTCTGCGTCTCGCACTGGCAGGAGATGACCGCGAACTCCTGGCGGCGCTGGAGCAGCGGGTTGAACCCGGACTCGGTCAGGTAGGTCTGCACGTTGAAGCGCGTGATGGTCGCACCCGAGCCCGTGGTTTCCTGCACGGGCTTGGGGTTGGAGCTCGCGGAGGCCTGCGAATCGTTGTCGCCGTACGCGATCGGGATGATGCCCGTCTCCGACGGCGTGAAGATGCGCACCTGCGGATTGGGGCGGGTGATTGAGGGATCCGTGAGGGCGCGTCCGCTGTCGGAAGGCTGGACGTTTCCGATGACGTCGGAAACCTGCACGTACTCGTTGCCGGTCGGCCCGGCCCAGGTCACCGCCACGGTCACGCGCTTGAAGTCGGAGAACGATTCGCCGGTCGCGGCGACGGTACAGGTGTTGTCGTAGGCCGCGCTCGACGAGCTCGCGCAATAGCGCGTTACGGTCGTTGCCCGCGTGTAGGTGTTGCCACCCGTCGGGGTGACCGTATCGGTGCCGCCGACGATGGCGGTCGTGTATCCGGTGGGATTGGTGAACGACCGCAGCGACTCGATCTTGTCCTCGGCCAGCGCGATGGCCTGGCTCTGCGCCTTGGCCGAGGCCGCGCCGCGCGTGAGCGAGGCCTGCAGGGCCGCCAGCGCGAGCAGGCCGACGGAGAGCACGACGACGGCCAGCATGACCTCGATCAGGCTGAAGCCCCCGGCGCGCCGGGACGCGCCTGGATTTCCGAGGTTGCCGTGGGAATTGAACGTGCGCATGGGGGGCACCTCGTCAGTTGAGCGTCACATCGTCGGACCAGCTGCCCGTGATGTTCGCGATGCCGCCGCTCGCCGGGTTGTTCGCCAGGTTCTGCAACACGGTCTGGTTGTAGACGACCTGGGTCGAGCCGTTGACCTGCACGTCGCCCTCGGCGACCACCGACCCGAAGATCACCGAACTCGCGGCGATGTGCACCTGGGCATTCACCGTGGCGCCGCTGGACAGGTAGCGCCTGCTGAAGATCAGGCCGAAGAAGGCGTTGCCGCCCTGCATGCGGAAGGTACCGTCGGTGACCACGCCCACCGGATGGCCCGGCGTGCCCACCTGGGCGTTCGCCGAGCAATCCACGCCGGGCTTGATGTAGTAGAACCCCGACGCCTGGTAGGTGAGCAGCCCGCAGTCGGCGGAAGTCGAGATCTTGGTGAACGAGCTGGAGTTGTTCATGTAGTCGGCGCCGTCGTCCAGCCCGTTGCTGTTCGCGTCGATCAGCGCGCTGTCGCTTTCGGCCGAATTCTCGATGCCGAACACGTACTCGAACAGGGAGTCGTCGAGCGAGTAGCTGGCCAGGTCGCACGGATGACGCGGGAAGAAGAAGTGGGTGCCGTTGCAGGTGGGATTGGGGAGCGCGCTGACCGCGGTGGTTGCGGTCTGGCCGGTGGCGTCGATGTCGAGCACGTCGATGCCCTCGAAGCGGTTGCTGGTGGCGTCGCAGGCGTTGCCGCCGCCGCCGACGCACTTGCCCGACAGCAGGCCGCGATCGGGCTTCAGGCCGTCGCACTTGCAGCGCGTGCACACCGTGATGCTGCCGCAGGTCGTGGGGCTGCCGGTCGCGGTGGTGGTGTTGCTGTTCGAACTGCAGTACGTGTTCGCGGGCCCGCCGGTGTTCGCGTTCGAATACCACTCGCCGAGGTGGCAGCTCTGCGCCGCGCCGTTCTGGTCGCTGTAGTTCGCATCCTGGTTCGACCAGATCGAGATCGGCACGCCGTTGCGCTCGGTGGTGCCGCCGGCGTTCTCGTTCGGGACGATCTCGAACGAACCCAGGCCCGTGACCGAACCCGAGGCGATCACCGGCGCGTTCGGGATGCCGTTGATGGCGGGGAACAGCGCGACCGTCACCTTGTGCGTGGCCGACGCCCGCTCGGAGTCGGTTCCCGTCGCCGTGGTCTCGTCGGCCAGCCGGGCCTTGGACACCAGGGTCACGGCGTAGCGGCCGCGGAACTGGTCGTCCGAATCGAGCGTGGTGATGCAGGTCGTGGGGTTGTCCTCGTCGATCAGGCACAGCAGCGCGCCCACGTCGTAGTCGACGCTGAAATTTCCGTTGTAGCCCGTGGTCGTGACCGCCTGTTCCGCGCTGCTCGGCATCGATGCCCCGAAATTCAGGACGCGACGCTCGTCGACGTCCGTCGTGCCGCTCACGTCGGTGCGCGCCGCCCCGTCCGTGGGGTTGATCAGGGCGTTGTTCGTGTCGGTGTAGCGGAAGAGCGTTGCGCGCCGCGCAGTGTCCGTCTCCGCACCGCACGGGAACGAGGTCTCGGAGGAGGTGCAGAGCACCCAACGGATGGTCGCGCTGCCCGTCGGATACAGCCAGTCCTCGATCGCGACCTGCTTGTTGCGCTTGAAGAACTCGATGCCCTGGTTGAGCCCCGCCTCGGCGGCGGCGTGGACGAGGCGCGCGCGATTGTCATTGGTCGCGGTGCGCTGCTCGAAGACGCCGATCGACAGCGAGAACAGGGCCATGACGGTCAGGATGCCGAGGAGCACGATGGCCATGATCATGGTGGCCATGCCGCGTTGCCGCGTGCGCAGGGAACCGCCAGGAGTGGGGGTGTGGTTCACGGTAAGGCTCCAGTGCGCGCCGAGGGAACGCAGGGAATCGGAAAGGCTGGCCGCACGCCCGGATCGGCCCCGGGGCGCGCTCATGGGTTGGACACCAGATCGGAACGCACGCGCACGAGTTCGGAGAACGTGCGGCTGACATTGGCATCGCCCACCACATTCCCGGTCACCGCCACGGTGACGTTGCGCACGGTCACGTTGATGTTCGCGCTGTTGGTGGGATTCACGCCGGCCTGGACCTGGGTCGGGGCATAGGTGAACACCAGCGAGGTGATATCCACGATCGAGGGATTGCTCAAGGTCAGCCAGTTCGCCGAGGCCGTGTTCGAACAGCTGGGCGGACTGTCGACCAGGTTGACCTCGAGCCTGCCGACGCCGCCCACGACGCGGCGGCGGAAGGCCTTGTATTCAGTGGCGCCGGGCGTCTGCGCGCCGTCGTTGACGTTGAACCTGTCGTACGACAGCACCAGGCAGCCCTCGGTGCTCGTCGTGGTCGTGGCCGTGGACGAGGCGGTGGCGCAGGTCGCGAGCCCGCTCGCGAGGCAGATGCCCGCGTACGACTGGGTGAACGAGTTCGAGGCGATGGTGTTGTAGTTCTTGCGGTAGTACCCGGCGCGGCGCAGCTCGCGCGTGATCAGGCTCGTCGTGGTGCGCAGTTCCTGGTCCAGCCGCGTGGCCTTGATGGTCGCACCCGAACTTCGCGCCATGGACACTGCGAACGCCAGGACCGACCCGATCACGATCAGTCCCGCCACCAGCGCGACCATCATCTCGACCAGGGAAAAGCCGCCGACGCGGGCGACACCGGGGGAGGGGGCGACGTGCATGGAAGGCGCCCTCAGCATGAGCTGTATCCGGTCACGGCCCGCGACCCCGAAGCGACGCAGAGCGTGGTGCGCCCGAGCGCGTTCACCGTCAACTGCATCCGGTAGTTCATCGCGGTCGACGGGGAGTAGAACGTGATCGAACCGCCGTCCGCCAGGTCCAGCAGCGTCCCCAGCTTCGGATCGATCGAGAAGGCGCTGTTGCCCCCGAACGCGGTGGAGGGATCGGTATTGAGGTGGATGCCCTTGAGCAGTGCCGTCGCCTGCTCCTCGCCGCTCACCGACGAACCTCCATCGAGCTCCGGATAGCGCGTGACCGTGCAGAAGTCGGCATCGGCGGTGCTGCGCTCGAAGCAGTCGCACGCGGCGGTGCCCGTGACCGCGCCGATGCAGGCGGCGGTGTCGGCGGATCCGCGCCTGACGTTCACCGTCACGGTGGTGTCCCGCTTCACGGCCTGGAAGCGCGCCTCGGCGATCACGGCGGCGAACTGCTCGGCGCCGCCGCGGACGACGCTGCGCTCGCGGAAGTCGACGAAGGTCGGCACGGCGATGGCCACCAGCACGGCCAGGACCGCGACCGAGACCATCAGCTCGATCAGGGTCACGCCGCGTGCGCGTGCACTCGATTGGAAACGCCGGGAATCATTGCGCATCATCGTTTCTCCATGCGCTACGGTAGATAGCTGGTCGACCGGGGACAACCCGGGGTCGGATAAACGGTGCTATTCCCTTGCCTAACGGCTACGGCCCGGCAGACCCATGGACACAGGCCCTCGAACCCGGCGCTAGAATGGCACGAGTCGGGACTATCGGGACAGGGCAATGGCGAACAAGCGCGGCTTCACACTGCTCGAACTCATGATCGTGCTCACGGTCGTGGGCATCATCATGGCCATCGCCCTGCCGACCTTCAACGCGCAGATGCGGAAGAGCCGCCGATCCGAGGCGCTCTCGCGCGTCCAGCAGCTGGCGCTGGAGCAGGAGAAGTGGCGCAGCAACAACCCCACGTACGGTACCTGCGTCAACATCGTGGCGGGCACGCTCGACAACTACGACCTCACCTGCACGAACCTGACGGCGACGCGGTACACGCTGACCGCCACGGCGAAGGTGGGCAACGACCAGAACAACGACAAGTCCAGTGGGGTGACCTGCACGCCGCTGGTCTACGACTGGAACAGCGGGACCCTGGGCAAGACCCCGGCGAACTGCTGGAAGTGATGCCCCGGCCCCTCAGTCGATCCTGAGGCGGTAGCACGGCCGGTACTCGCTCCCCGGCAGCTTCATCCGGCGCTGCGCCACGAAGGCCGACAGCAGCGCGTCCAGCGCGTTCATGATCCCCGGCTCGCCGCTGAGCTCGAACAGGCCGTGCTGTTCGATCGCGCGGATGCCCTCGTCCTTCACGTTGCCGGCGACGAGGCCGGAGAACGCGCGGCGCAGGTCCGCGGCGAGTTCGTGCGTGGGCCGGCCCCGGTGCAGCTTCAGGCTCGCCATGTTCGCGTGCGTGGGCGCGAACGGGAACTGGAACGATTCGGGGATCGTCATGCCCCAGTTGAAGAAGAACGCGTCCTGCTGCGCCACGCGGTGCTCGCGCACCTGGCCGATGCCGCGGGTGACGATGCGGCCGACCTCGGCCGGGTCGCCGATCACGATCTGGTAGCGCTTCGCGATCTCGTCGCCGAGCGCGAGGCGCAGGAAGGCGTCGATCTGCTCGAAGTACGCGGCGGATTCGACCGGCCCGGTGAAAACGAGCGGGAACGGCATGCCGGCGTTGTCGGGGTGGGAGAGGATGCCCAGCAGGAACAGGATCTCCTCGGCCGTGCCCACGCCGCCGGGGAACACGATCATGGCGTGCGCGATGCGCACGAACGACTCGAGGCGCTTCTCGATGTCGGGCATGATCACGAGGTGGTTGACGATCGGGTTCGGCGACTCCGCCGCGATGATCCCGGGCTCGGTGATGCCGATGTAGCGGTTGGTGCGCCGGCGCTGCTTCGCGTGGCCGATGGTGGCGCCCTTCATCGGGCCCTTCATGGCGCCCGGGCCGCAGCCGGTGCAGATGTCGAGCCCGCGCAGGCCGAACTCGTAGCCCACCACCTTCGTGTACTCGTACTCGTGGCGCGGGATGGCGTGGCCGCCCCAGCACACCACGAGGTTGGGCTCGCTGTGCGCGCGCAGCAGGTGAGCGTTGCGCAGGATCTCGAACACCGCGTTGGTGATGCCGTGCGAGGTGCCGAGATCGAAGCGGCCCTGCTCGAGCTGGGTGGCGACGTAGGCGATGTCGCGCACCACGGCGAACAGCAGCTCATGGATGCCGCGGATCAGGCGGCCGTCGACGAACGCGGTCGCGGGCGCGTGCTTGAGCGCGAGCTGCAGGCCGCGGTCGCGCTGGCGCACCTGGATGTCGTAGTCGGGATAGGCCTCGAGCAGGGCCTTGGGATCGTCGCTGTTCACGCCGCTGGCGAGCACCGCGAGCGTGCACCGCCGCAGCAGCTGGCGAAGGCCGCCCTCGGTGGCGTCGCGCAGCCGGCTCACCTCGCCGCGCGAGAGCACGTCCATGCCGCCGAGCGGCGCGATACGGGCGTTCAGGGTGGGATTGGGCGTTGCATTCATCGTGTGGCGTCTCTCGGATCGCGTGCGTCCGGGGCGCCAGGACGGCGCGCCGGGCCGCACACTGTGCCGCGAGCGGAGGGCGGGCACAAGTCCGCGCCGGTGGGCGGAAGCGCGGGCATGGCGCAGGGTGCGTCCCGGACGCACCATGGTCGAACCGCGCGGCGGGGTGCGTCCGAGACCTGAGCTATCCCCACGCTTCTTTCCGCAGAATCAGTGGCTTCGCGATCGGAACCGGTTTGTCATCGGAGCGCGCGTGAGCGCGCGAAACAGCCTTGCGCGGAACTGCTTCGCGCGCTTACGCGCGCTCCTACGCCAACAAGTCGATGTTTTCGGGCAATTCACGGAGTCCCACGGACCCGCACAAAACGTGGGGAACCTCAGGTCCGAGACGCACCCTGCGAATCAACCGCGTACGGGCATTTCGTCCGCGGGCACGCCGCCGGCGAGCAGGCGGGCGTCGAAGCCGCGTTCGCACAGGAGGTAGGTCGCCGAGGCGCTGCGGCGGCCGGTGTCGCAGTAGACGACGTAGATGCGTGATCCGTCGAGCCCACCGGCGAGGTCGCGCAACTGGGGCAGCGGCACGTTGAGCGCGTCGGGCAGGCGGCCGTTGTGGAACTCGTCGGGCAGGCGCACGTCGAGCAGCACGGCGTCGGCGGGGATCGATTCGGGGTGGATCTCCTTGAGCAGCGGATCGCGCAGCAGGCGCTCGAAGTCGGCCTTCGCCAGGCGCATGAGCACCACGGGCGCGACCGCGCGCACGGTGGCGTTGCGCGGATTGCCCGAGACCAGCGCCTCCTCGCCGAAACCACGACCGACCCCGACGCGCGCGACCTCGCGCTCGTTCAGGCCGATATCGTCGTGCTGCAGGATCTCGCACTCGCCCTGCGCCACGATGTAGTAGCAGTCGCCGCTGTCGCCCTGGCGGATGATCACCTCGCCCTCGCCGTACTCGACGGGGCGGAACGCGGCGAACAGCTGGCCGATGTTGCCCGGCGGGATGCGCTGCAGCGCGTGGCTCTGCAGCAGCGCGGTCATCCAGTCGTCGCTCTCCTCGTGGTTGTGGCCGAGCTCGGTCACCTCCACGTTGCCGGTGTGCGACCAGGTGAGGATCATGTCCATGTGCTCGCGGTCCACGAACAGGATCTGCGCGGGCTTGAGGCAGGTGGCGGTGGCGGTGCGTCGGGCACCCTGGCCGATGGGATGCCTGGCGTCGGGGCTCTCGCCGGTGATGGTCCGGCTCACCTTGCCGTCGAACAGCTCGACCGACCCGCTCACCAGGTACACGACCGTGCGTGCCGCCTCGCCGCGGTTGAACAGCACCTGGCCGGGCAGGTAGTTGCCCAGGCGCGCGTACTTGACCAGTTCCGACCGGTCGCCGGGTTGCAGCGAGGCGAGCGGGACGAACTGGCGTAAGAGATTCGCAGTCAGCATATGCACAGCATCCTCAAGGCCCCCCGGCGAACGGATAGCTTGGCGCCTGCATGGGCAGGGGTCAAGAATTCGACCCTGGCCTGCCGTCCATCCGCCAGCCACCTGCGTCCACGAACGGTAGCGCGCGCCGCATGCACGAACCCGGGCCCGCGCCGCACTTGTCGGGTGCACGCCGCGCCCTGCGGACAGGCGCCCCGGGCGCGGGGTCAGGCGCCCCCGTGCCTGCGCCTGGGTCGCGGGCGGCATGCCTAGCCAGTGCAGGGCCTGCGTCGTGGCGTGGACAAAAAAAGGCGCCGCGGAGTTCCGCGGCGCCTGGGTCAGCCTTGAAGCGGGTCGATCAGAACTCGAAGCGGAAGCCCACCTGGATGGTCCAGCGCGACTCGCCGGCGACGTCCTTGCGGATGCCGCGCGGGTTGTTGACCGCACCGGTGGTCTCGTTCGCGAACGCCGACACGTCGTACACGTAGTCGCCATTCGCCACGCCGCCCATGCGCGCCACGCCGCGCGTGTAGGGGAACGCCTGCTCGTCGATCTGGCCCCAGCTCTTGTTCAGCAGGTTGCCGAAGTTCAGGATGTTCAGGAACACCTCGGCCTTGGTCTCCGCGAACAGCGGGATCTTCTGCGAAACGTGCAGGTCGACGTAGTTCACCCACGGCGCCCGGCTGCCGTTGCGGCGCGTGACCTGGCCCTGGCGGTCGTTCAGGTAGGTATTGCCCGTGATGTAGCTCTCGAACGCCGCGATGTCCTGCGCGGTGGAGTTCGTGGAGTACTGCGCGGTCGCCAGGTCGGGCACGAAGAACAGGTCGTTGAACGACTGGCCGTCGCCGTTCGCGTCGCCGGTGAACACGTAGCTGTACGGGCGACCCGAGCGGCCTTCGTAGAACATGCCGAACGAGGTCGGCGCGTCGTCGAAGAAGCGGAAGGTCTTGCGCAACTGGGCGGTGAAGCGGTCGCGCAGCTCGTAGTTCGCGGTGTCGTTTTCATACTCGAGCGGATTGAACAGCGCGCGGTTCTGCCAGTTCGAGAGCGCGACGCTGGAAGTGCCCGGCGTGACCTCGTTCGCTTCGGTGTACGTGTAGCCGATCTTCCAGAACCAGTCGTTCGAGAACGGCTTGGTGAGGGAGATGGTCGCCGTCTGCGCATGGCCCTGGTCGGAGTTGCTGAGCAGGATGGCATTGGTGAAGCGCGTGTCGCGGCCCGCGGTGACGGTCGGGACGCGGTTGTTGAGGAAGTTCGCCGGCGTCAGGTTCGCGAAGAACGTCGGACGACCGTCCGGCAGCGTGCCGGTCGGGCCGCCGAGGTTCAGGTTCTGGAACGCGATGGCCTTGTCGACCTGCGTCAGGATGTACTCGACGCTGCCGATCATGCCCCACCACGGCAGCTCATGCTCGAACGCCAAGTTGGACTTCCAGACGGTGGGCTGCTGGAAGTCGTCGTCCAGGAAGTTCACCAGCTGGGCGGGGCTGACGGTGCTCGGGATCAGCGGGTTGTTCGGGTCGAAGCTCAGCGGCGGCGGCGTGGTGCCGGTCGCCGGACGGAAGTCGTACGCGGTCGCGAGGCCACCGGGGTTGGAGAAGCTGTTCGAGACCCACACGCCCGGCGCCGAGCCCTGGAACAGGCCCACGCCGCCGCGCAACTGGGTCAGGCGCTCGGTATCGAACTGGTAGTTGAAGCCGAAGCGCGGCTCCACCGTGCGCTGGCCGTCGATCGTCTTGGTGTTGTCGTAACCGAACACCTGGCGGGCAAGCACGTTCTCGCGCGGCACGCCGTCGACGTAGTTCGAATCGACGCGCACGCCGTAGGTGAAGGTCAGCTGGTCGCTGAACTGCCAGGTGTCCTGCAGGAACAGGCCGACCACCGAGACGCCGAAGCTCGCCGCCACGCTGTCGACCTCGCCGTTCGCGGGCTGCTGCAGGCGGTAGCGGTTGTAGCGGCCCGACTGGAAGTCGGCGATGCTGGCGAAGTCGTAGGTGCCGTAGAGGTCCTGGAGGAACAGGTTGAAGACGTCGTTGTCCTCGTAGTCCGCACCGAACTTCAGGGTGTGGTCGCCCAGCGCGAGGTCGGCGGCGAAGAACGCCGTGACGGTATCCACGGCCAACTCGTTGGCATGGCGCGAACGCTCGCGGCCGAACGTCACGCCGTTGGTCGTGTTGGTGTTGACGGTGATCTGCGGGTACAGCGAGAACGGCGACGGCAGCGAGCGGTACTCGGCGTAGGCGATGTTCGCCTCGGTCGAGAGCCGGTCCGACCAGCGGTTGTAGAACAGCAGCGCGTAGTTCTCGAAGCTGATGTTGTCCTGGTAGTAGTTCGAGTCGAGCTGCAGCAGCGTGCTCGAGGTGCTCAGGCGCAGCGCCTGGCCTTCGGTCTTGTTGTAGCGGAAGCTGGCGCGGTGGTCGTCGTTGAGGTTCCAGTCGAGCTTGGCGAACCACTTCTCGTCGGTGTTGTCCGCGCTGGGGCTCTGGCCGCCGATGTCGCCCAGGCCGTAGCCCGCGGCGATGGTGCGGATCTGGTCGAGCTGGGCCTGGGTGATCGGGATCTCGTTGGGGAAGCCCGAACCGGTGATGCCCACGGCGGCGCCCGGGGCGCTGCGCTCGAACTTCTCGTAGCCGGCGAAGAAGAACAGCTTGTCCTGGATGATCGGGCCGCTGACGTAGCCGCCGGCCGTCCATTCGTCGTCGAAGCCCTTGAACTCGTTGTCGTTCTCGTCCTTGCCCACCATGTCGGCATCGCGGTACACGCCGTACACGCCGCCGTGGAACTCGTTGCCGCCGGACTTGGTGACGGCATTGATGTTCGCGCCCACGAAGTCGGACTGGGTGACGTCGAACTTGGTGATGCCGATGTTGAATTCCTGGATCCAGTCGATCGAGATCGGCTGGTTCAGGGCCGGCAGGCCCGAATCGTTCAGGCCGAACTGGTCGTTGGTCGGGACGCCGTCGATCTTGATGTTGTTGTAGCGGTTGTTCTGGCCGCCGGCGGAAAGGCCGCCGCGCTCCTTGTCGATCTGCACGATGCGCGGGTCGAAGCGCACGTAGTCTTCCAGCGTGCGACGCACGGACGGGAAGGCGTCGATCTCGGCGCGCGTCACCGTGGTGGTGGCGCCCATGTTGTCGGCCATGAAGGTGTAGCTGGTGGCGGTCGCCACCACTTCGATGGTCTCCAGCGCGGCCTTCGAGGCCATCAGCAGGTCGACTTCGACGTTCGTGTCGAGTTGGGAATAGATGTCGCTCCGGGCCGCCTCCTCGAGCGCGGGCGCCGTGGCCTTGACCGTGAACGGTCCGCCCACGCGCAGGCCGCGGACGACGTAACGGCCGTCGGCGTCGGTGGTCGCGAGCGTGCGCGTGCCGCTGGGCACGTGCGTGATTTCGATCTGGGCGCCGGCGATCGGTCCGCCCTTGGGATCGGTGACCCGACCACCCAATGCCGCCGAGGTGCTCTGCGCGAGCGCGGGACCGACCGTGAACATGACGGCGGCCGCCAGGGCCAGTGACAATCGATTGCGTTTGAGCATGGCTATACCCTGATCAGGATGGTTTCGTCCGGTCCGCCGCCGAGCACGTCCGCGCATGACGCGGTCCGTGCAACTGGTCGTCGAAGACCCCAATGACGCGAGTGCGGGCGCATGGGCCCGAACTAACCGAAGGTTAACAGAATTCGTTTGACGAATTCCCTACAGGCCGGGGTCGAACTCGTGAACGACAGTCACCCCGGTGCCCGGGGCGCAGGTCAGGTCTTGAGGTAGGAGGCCAGCCCGTCGAGGAACATCTGCACCGAGACGGCCACGAGCAGCATGCCCATGAGCCGCTCGAGCGCGGTCAACACGCGCACGCCGAGCACGCGGTACAGGGACGTGGCGGCGAACAGGATCACGGCGGTGCCGAACCAGGCGAGGGCGAGCGCGATGCTCCAGTCCAGGCGCCGGCTGGGGTCCTGGTGCCCGAGCAGCAGCAGCATGGCGAGGGTGGACGGCCCCGCGATGCAGGGGATGGCCATGGGCACGATGAACGGCTCGCCGCCCGGGGACTCGCCGAACAGGCCCTCGGGCGTGGGGAAGATCATCCGGATGCCGATCAGGAACAGGATGATGCCGCCGGCGATGCTCACCGATTCCTGCTTGAGCTGGAGCGCGCCCAGGATCAGGTCGCCGCACCAGAGGAAGCCGAACAGCACGAGCAGCGCGATCAGCAGTTCGCGCGCCAGCACCTTGCGCCGGCGGTCCTCGGGCAGGTCGCGCAGCAGCGAGAGGAACAGCGGCACGTTGCCGATCGGGTCCATGACCAGGAACAGCAGCAGCGCGGCGGAGAGGGCGCTCATGCGGGCCGGGCCCCCGTGCCGCGGGCGTCGAGGACAAGTCCGCGTTCGGCGGCGGCGGCCGCGCCAAGCAGGTATACCGCCCGTTCCGCCGTGGCCTCCGGCGTGGGCCAGCGCGAGGGATCCTCGGCGGCGTACGCGTTCGCGCGCAGCGGCGTGCGCATCGGGCCGGGCAGCAACCCGTGCACGCGCACGCCCGCGTGTTCGCATTCCTGGTCGAGCTGGCGCACGAGCGCCGGCAGCGCGGACTTCGCCACGCCGTAGGCGCCCCAGTTCGCATTGCCCACGCGCTCGGGATCGTCGAGCACGAACACGACGCTGCCGTCGCCGCCTTCGGAGAGCAGCGAAAGGCAGGCACGGGTGAGCACGACGGGCGCGCCGAGGTTCACGTGCAGGGTCGCGAGCCAGGCGACCGGATCGGTCAGCAGCAGGGGTGCCAGGCCCTCGAATCGGGCGGCCGCGTGCACGATGCCGTCGAGGCGGCCGCAGCCCGATCGAATGGCGACCGCGAGCTGCTCGAAATCCTCCGGGGAGGCGCCCGCCAGGTCCAGCGGATAGAGCGCCGGTTCGGGCGCACCCGACGTGCGCAATTCATCGTACAGGCGCTCGAGCGCGGGCACGCGCCGGCCAAGCAGGACCACGGTGGCGCCGGCGCCGGCCGCGAGCCGCGACACCGCGCGACCCAGGCCGCCGCAGCATCCGGTGACCAGCACCACCCGCCCGGCGAGCACGCCGACGGTCGGCCCGGGAGCCGCGCCGCCGGCCTGCACTCAGGCGTGCTCGCTGCGCTGCAGGTCCTGCACCATCGCCTGCAGCTCGCCCTTCTCGTACAGCTCCAGCGTGATGTCGCAGCCGCCGATCAGCTCGCCGTTGATGAACAGCTGCGGGAACGTGGGCCAGTTCGAGTAGCGCGGCAGGTTCGCGCGCACCTCGGGATCCTCCAGCACGTTCACGTGCTGGAAGCGTGCGCCGGCCGCGTTCAGCGCCTGCACGGTGCGGCTGGAGAAGCCGCACATCGGAAACTGCGGCGTGCCCTTCATGTACAGCACGATCGGGTTCGACTCGACCGTGGCCTTGATGCGTTCGACGACATCCATGGGTTGATCCTGGCTCGATGGACCGCGAGGCGGCCCGTTAGGACCCTGATTCTAGCGTCTCGTGCGACAGGCGTACGCTGCCCCACGCTGGCGTCCCGGCGCGCCCTGATAAACTGGGGATTCCGCCCCACCCAGGAACCGACCATGGCAATCGAACTGCCCCCGCTGCCCTACGCGCGCGATGCGCTGGCGCCGCACATCTCCGCCGAGACCATCGATTTCCACTACGGCAAGCACCACCAGACCTACGTGACCAACCTGAACAACCAGATCAAGGGCACGGAGTTCGAATCGCTGACGCTCGAGGAGATCGTGCGCAAGTCCTCCGGCGGCATGTTCAACAATGCCGCGCAGGTGTGGAACCACACGTTCTATTGGAACTGCCTCTCCCCCACGGGCGGCGGCGAACCGACCGGCAAGCTCGCCGACGCGATCAAGGCGGCGTTCGGCTCGTTCCAGCAGTTCAAGGACCAGTTCACGCAGACCTGCTTGACCACGTTCGGCTCGGGCTGGGGCTGGCTGGTGCAGCGCCCGGACGGCATGCTGGCGCTGGTGAGTACCTCCAACGCGGCCACGCCGTTCACCGGCAACGACCGCGCGCTGCTGACCTGCGACGTGTGGGAACACGCGTACTACATCGACTACCGCAACGCGCGCGCGAAGTACGTGGAGTCGTTCTGGAACCTGGTGAACTGGGAGCACGTCGCCAGCCAGATGGCGTGACCCGGAGGGTGCGCCCGAGACGCACCCAACACCGGAGCGCCGCGATCGCATAACCCCCCGTAGGGTGCGTCCAAGACGCACCCTACGCCGGAGCGCGATTTTCCCTCGCAGGACCTCAGCGCCGCCGGATGAACGGTTGGGCGCGCAACGGACGCTGGTCGAACCGGACCATGGCGTCGGGATCGGCGAGGTCCGAATCGCGCATCAGGACCACGCGGCCGTCCTCGTCCGCCAGGTATTGGCGCTCACCGCGGCCCTGCACCGACAAACGACCCTCGCCGGTCCGCTCGAAGTAGAACTCGATGCCCTGCACCGGGCCCGAGTTCGGACCGGCCGGCATCGCGGCGAGCACCTGACCGGCCTCGTCCATCGCCGCGAGGACATCACGCACGCGCCATTCCCCGCCAGCCGGCAGCACGAGGTCCAGCACCACGCTGAGGCTCAGCGAACCGCGCGGCTGGTTGCTGGTGACCTGCGGATTCTCGGCGAGCAGCAGCGCATCCAGCGGGAAGGAGAACGCGCCGTCGGGCCCGGGCCGCAGGACGAGCTGGCCCGAGCGCGCGTGCACGACCAGTTCGATCCGATCCGGCGCCACGCCAGGGAGTCGGCTGGCGACGCGCTGGCGCACGCGCACGCGCTCGTGCCCCTGCGCGAGCGCCGAGGCCTTGAGCACCTCGTACACGGCCGCGTACGGCACGCTGGCGTTCGCGGCTTCCTGTGCGCCCGCCACGACCGGCAGCGCCAGGGCCAGGACGGCCAGCACGCACGCGGCACGGCGGCTCGGGGTGGGCATGCGGGGGATCCTCGGGCTTCCGCGCCTCGGGTGCGGGGCTCGGATATGATGCCCGAGCGATTGCCGGTTGGGGATGTGCTGCACCATGAACCACGATTCGCGAGTCGTCCCGTTCCCCGGAACCAGCGTGCGCGACGCGCTCGGTCCCAGTCCGCGTCCGATGCTGCCGCGCCAGCTCTCGGACGAGGAATTCGCGCTGTTCGGCAGCGTGGGCCTGGCGCGCGAACTGGCCCCGGGCGAGATGGTGTTCCGGCGCGGCGAACTGGGCCGCAGCATGTTCGTGATCGACATCGGCGAGATCCGCCTGGAGTTCGGCGACGACATGCCCGAGAAGCTGATCGGCTCGCGCGAGTTCTTCGGCGAACTGGCGCTGTTCATCGGCAACCATGCCCGCGTGGCGAGCGCGATCGCCTCGGTGCCCACGCGCCTGGTGGTGATCGAGCATGGCGTGTTCGACGCCCTGATCGCGCGCGAACCGGGCACCATCGCGCAGTTCATGCGGCGCTCCTTCGCCTACCTGGTGGCTAGCGAGCAGCGCCTGATCCAGGGCCTCAAGCGCCGCAACGAAGACCTGCAGCTCACGCTCGACTCGCTGCGCAGCACGCGCAGCAAGCTCGATTCCACCGAGCGCCTGCTGCACACCGACGAGCTCACCCAGCTCTCCAACCGGCGCGGGTTGTACGCCTGGCTCGAGCGCGTGCACGGCGAACGCGTGCCGGGCACCCAGGTCGCGCTGCTGCTGGTGGACCTCGACCGCTTCAAGCACATCAACGACCGCTACGGGCACCTCGTGGGCGACCACGTGCTCAGGGCGGTCGCGCGCGAGGTGCAGGCGACCGCCATGCCCTACGACCTGGCGAGCCGGATCGGCGGCGACGAGTTCGCGCTGATGGCGCAGGTCTGCGACCGGATCGAGCTGGAGGCGCGTGCCGAGCAGATCGCGGCCGGCCTGCGCGCGCTGCGCTTCCCCGGCGCGCCGGCCGACCTGCGGGTGAGCGCCAGCATCGGCGGCGGGCTGTGCAGCGCCGACGGGTCCTGGCCCACGTGGTACAGCATGGCCGACACCGCGCTGTACGAGATCAAGGGCCGTGGCGGCGATGCATGCCTGGTGCGGGATCCGCCGCACTGAACCGCCGCCCGGCCTCCGCGCGCGCGCCGGATTGCGCGTCGATGCGCGGCGCGCGCGATGACCGGCGGCCATGATCGGCGCCGCTGACGCGCGTGCCGGCGAGCAGGCACCGGCCCGCGCGGCGGTGCTGCGCACGGTGGTGATCTGCGACCTGGTCGATTCCACCGCGCTGAACGAGAAGCTCGGCGATGCGCGCGCGACCGACCTGTTCCGTCGCCACGACCGCATGGGTCGCGACCTGCTCCAGGCGCACCACGGACGCGAGATCGACAAGACCGACGGCTTCCTCGCCCTGTTCGAGCGCCCCACGCAGGGCGCGGCGTTCGCGATCGAATACCAGCTGCGCCTGGCCGAACTCAGCCGCGAGGCCGGGCTGCCGCTGCATGCCCGCATCGGCATCCACCTGGGCGACGTGCTGCTGTGGGAGAACGCGGCGGACGACGTGGCCCAGGGCGCCAAGCCGGTCGAACTGGGCGGCCTGGTCAAGCCCATCGCCGCGCGGCTGATGGGCCTGGCGCTGCCGGGCCAGATCCTGATGTCGGGCCTGAGCCACACGCTGGTGACGCGCGCGCTGGAGGAGTTCGGCGCGCGCGCCTCCGCGCTGCGCTTCCGCAGCTACGGACGCTACCGGCTCAAGGGCGTGAACGACGCCATCCCGGTGTACGAGATCGGCATCGAGGGGCACTCGCCGTTCCGGCGTCCGCGCGACGGCGACAAGGCACATCGCGACCGGCCGTGGTGGCTGGCGCCGCGCGCGCTCACGCTCGCCGCCGTGCTGCTCGCGATCGGCGCAGGCGTCGCCTTCTGGCTCGCCTCGCTCGGCCAGCCGAGCTTCGCCTTCGCCCCGCGCGACTGGGTGGTGGTGGCCGACCTGCAGAACCGAACGGGCGAGAGCACTTTCGACGACTCGCTCGCGACCGCCTTCCGCATCGGCCTGGAGCAGTCGCGCCACGTGAACGTGCTCTCGGACCTGCGCATCCGCGACACGCTCTCGCGCATGCGCCGCGACGCCCAGGCCGCGCTCGACCCGGTGACCGCGGCGGAGGTCGCCGAGCGCGAGGGCGCGCGCGCGGTGATCGTGCCGTCGTTGTCGGAGGTCGGTGGCCGGCTGACCTTCCGGGCCGAGGTGGTGGACCCCGCGACGCGCGCGACCGTGTTCAGCGACAGCGCCGCCGGCAAGGGCGCGGGCTCGGCGCTGGCCTCCGTCGATCGCGTCGCGCGCGACCTGCGCGAGCGGCTCGGCGAAGCCATCTCCTCGATCCAGGGGCAGAGTCCGCCGCTGGCGAAGGTGACCACCGAGAGCCTGGACGCGCTGCGCGCCTACACGCTCGCGCAGCGCGAGTTCGCGAGCGGCAGGCTGCCCGATGCGATCGCGCTGTACGAGCAGGCGATCCGCTTCGACGCGGGCTTCGCGCTCGCGCACATGGGCCTGGCGCGCATCTGGATCAGCGTGGACGAGCGCGCGCGCTCGAAGGCGGAGCTCGACAAGGCGCTGGCGCTGCGCGAGCGACTGCCGCCACGCGACGCGGTGTACCTCGACGCCTGGAGCACGAACTTCGGCAAGCCGGCCGAGCGCCTGGCGCAGTGGAAGCTGCTCGCGACCCTGTATCCCGACTACTTCGCCGGCTACCACAACTACGCGCTGTACGCCTGGAACCACTACAACGACTTCGCCGACGCGCTCGAGATGGAGCGCAAGGCGAACTCCCCGCACAACCCGTTCCGCGGCGCGGTGCTGCTGCAGATGGCGATCCTGGAACTGGGCCTGGAGCGGCACGACGACGCGCTGCGGGACGTGCGCCTGAGCGAGCAGGACGGCGAAACCGGTACCGGCGTGGTGGCCGCCATGATCCTGCTCGCGCGACGCGAGGTCGACGAGGCGCGCGCCGCGGTGGCGGAAGACGAGGGTCGCGGCAACCTGATCGGCCAGCAGCCGATGCGCCGGCGGATGGCGCGCGCCACCATCGCCGCCGACCAGGGAGACCCGCAGGAACTGGCCCGGGAACTGGAGGCGCTGACAGCCGGCGACGGGGACGATCGGCTGCCGGGCTTCGGGCACGCCGCGGCGCTGGGACCGGCGCAGTACCTCGAATCCCAGGCCCTGTACCGGCAACGGCTCGCGCGACTGGCGGACGCCGAACTGGCACGCCTGGCCTCGGGTCCGGACCTGGATCGCGACCACACGGTCCATACCCTGATGCTCGTCGCCTATCTTTCCGCCCGCAACGGGAGCGAACCGCTCGCGCGCCGCATCCTCAACGCGGCCGCCGACGCGGCCGAGCACGACGGCTATCCGGCGAACCGCGCGATGCTCGCGATCGCGCGCGCCGAGCTGCGCCGGGTCGCGGGCGATCCGCGCGGCGCCATCGACGGACTCGCCCCGCTGTTCGACGGGCGCGAACTGTTCCTGGCGCACGTGGCGATGCTCGACGCCTGCGCGAGCGCGGACCGCCTCGAAGACGCGCTGCGCGAGGCGGACTGGCTGATCCGGCATCGCGGCCGGGCGCTCGCCGAGGCCGCGAGCGACGAGGTGGGCCGCGCGCACAACGCGATCGAGCACAACCTCGCGGGACTGCGCGCCGCGGAGCTCGCGCATCGGCTCGGTCGCCCCGCGCTCGCACGCGAACGACTGGCCGCGTTCCTGGCCGCATGGCCGAAGGCGCGCGACTTTCCCGGACTCGCCGGGCGGATCGACGCGCTGGCCGACCCGCAGGGCCTATGAATCAGCCGCGGTGGTAGGAATCCAGCTTGAAGACCGTCATGGCCAGGGGCTCGGTCAGCGTGCGCTTGATCTCGTCGTGCGCGGCGCGGATGCGCTCCTTGCTCGCCAGGCGACGCACGCCCTTCGTGCAGTCGATCGCCTCGGCCGGCGCGCCGACGGCGGCGAGCGCCTGCGCCGGCTTCTTCTTGAACAGGTCGCGGAAGGCGTCGTCGGTGGCGAGACGCGTCAACAGCTGCTCGGCGGCCTTTTGCGACAGCTTCACCACTTTCGCCATGGCGGTACCCCTCCCC
>Ga0315912_10001724_pt1 | contig 25616 bp, 21 predicted proteins | sample VfabasoilMG_FD_204469 | JGI IMG/M metagenome (GOLD analysis project Ga0315912, IMG submission 204469) | Garden soil microbial communities collected in Santa Monica, California, United States - V. faba soil | ecosystem: Environmental > Terrestrial > Soil > Garden | place: USA: California... | reverse complement strand
CGACCATCCGCGGAATGGCGAAAGGATCGCGCGCTGAAGCGCGCTCCTACGAAAGCCGGCTACGGCTGCATTCGCGTCCGGCGAAAAGCACGCCGCGTGCGCAGTACGCTACCGGCCTCCATTCCCCTCCGTGATGGATGTCGATGCCCGATCCGCGCCCTCCACGCAGACTCTCGCTCGAAGGCAAGCTCGCGCTCACGCTCGTGCTCGCCATGCTTGCCGGCGCCCTGCCCGCCTTCCTGCTGGGGCGGGCGCTCGACGCACAGACGCTCGCGCTCGGCGTGGCCGGCGCCCTGCTCGTGCTGCTGCCGCTCGCGCTATGGTCGGCGCGCGCGCTCGTGCGGCCAGTGCGCGACCTGCTGCGCGCGGTCACCGGTGCACTCGCGAGCTTCCGCGACGGCGATTTCAGCGTCTCCATCCACAGCCCCGCAGACGACGAACTGGGTGATCTGGTCGATGCGCACAACGCGCTGGGCACGGTGCTGCGCGACGAACGCCAGCACCTGGTGCAGCGCGAACTGCTGCTCGACACCGTGGTGCAGAACACCCCGACCTCGCTCGTGCTGACCGATCCGGCCGACCACGTCGTGTACGGCAACCTCGCCGCGCGCCAGCAGTTCAACGGCGGCCGCAAGCTCGAGGGGCTCACCTTCGGCAGCGTGCTCGCCGATTGTGATGCGCCCGTGCGCGAGGCGGTGCTCGCAGGCCAGGACGCCATCTTCACCGTGCCCATCGATGGCCAGGAGGAGTCCTTCCACCTTGCCATGCGCCATTTCAACCTGCGCGCGCGGCCCCACCGGCTGTACCTGTTCCGGCGCCTGACCCGCGAACTGGGCCGACAGGAAGTGCAGACCTGGAAGAAGGTGATCCGCGTGATCAGCCACGAACTGAACAACTCGCTGGCGCCGATCTCCTCGCTCGCGCATTCGGGGCGCGAACTGGCGAAGGTGGGCGATCTCGACCGGCTCGATCGCGTGTTCGGCACCATCGAGGAACGCGCGCGCCACCTGCACGCGTTCCTGCTCGGCTACGCCACGTTCGCCAAGCTGCCCATGCCCCGCCTGCAGGCCACGCCCTGGCAGCCGCTGCTGGACGCGCTGCAGGCGCAGTATCCGTTCGTGCGCGTGGGCACGACGATCGACCAGCCCGCGCAGGTCGATCCCGCGCAGCTCACCCAGGCGCTCACGAACCTGCTCAAGAACGCGCACGAATCGGGTTCGCCGGCGGAAGCGGTGGAGCTGGACCTGCGCACGGAGGCCGCGTACTGGCGCCTGGAGATCCGCGACCGGGGTCCCGGCATGCCGCCCTCGGTGCTCACCCAGGCCCTGCTGCCCTTCTACTCCACCAAGCGCAGCGGCACGGGCCTGGGCCTCGCGCTCGCGCGCGAGATCGCCGAGGCACACGGCGGGCGTCTCGCGCTCTCGAACCGCGAGGGTGGCGGCCTGGCCGCGACGCTGTACATCCCGCGGTAGGGGACGGCACGGACGTCGGTGCGCGCGGGACCTGAGCGTGCGCCGCGCGTCGCTCGTGCCATGCAGATGCCCTTGTGGTCGCGATACCGCGCCGGATCCCTTGTAGGAGCGCGCTTCAGCGCGCGATCTTTTCGATCCAGCCCGACGCCGGGACGTGCCGAAACGATCTCGCGCTGAAGCGCGCTCCTACAGTTCCAGCGCGGCGCATAGGACCTCGAGTGCAATGGTCGGATCGCGCGGAGGCCTCGGGTACGAGACGCACCCCAGGACAGCCACGCGGTTCGACGCCGGGTCATGCACGCTGACCCCGCCCCGCCCCGCCGCGCCGGCCTCAAACCTCGTTGCACGGATGCATCGGCGCTTCGCCGCGCAGCACGCGGATCACCTCGGCGCAGGCCCGGGTGCGCACGTTCGCGAGGGACGCGTCGGAGGTGAACGCGATGTGCGGCGTGACGATCACGCCCGGGTGCGCGAGCAGGCGCGCGGGCACGTCGGGCTCGCCTTCCAGCACGTCGAGCATGGCGCCGGCGAGATGGCCGCGTTCGAGCGCATCGATCAGGGCCGCCGTGTCGATCACCGCGCCGCGACTGACGTTGACCACGACCGCGCCGGACTTCATCCGCGCGATCCGTGCTGCATCGAGCAGGTGTCGCGTGGCGGCCGTCAGCGGCGCCGTGACGACCAGCGCGTCGCAGCGCGGGAGCAGGTCGTCGAGCGGGAGCTTCCGTGCAAGGCCGTCTGCGGGTGTCGATGCCGCGGTCGCGCAGAGCAGCGTCGCGCCGAAAGGCGCGAGCTTCTGCGCCAGGCGCGATCCGATCCTGCCATAGCCCACCAGGCCGATCGTCAGGTTGGCGAGGCGCCGTAGGCGCGCCGCACCGGGCTGCCAGCGGCCCGCGCGCACTTCCCCGGCGTGGTGCACGATGCCGCGCGACCACGCCAGCAGCAGCGCGAGCGCATGGTCGGAGACCTCCTCGACGCAGAAGTCCGGCACATTCGTCACCCGCACGCCGCGCGCGGTGCAGGCCTCGACCGCGATGTTGTCGAGGCCCACGCCGAGCCGCGCCACGGTGCGCAATCCCGCGCTCGCGCGCACCGCCTCGGCGCTGACCTGCGCCCAGTTCGTCAGGATGGCGACGGGTTGATGTTCGCGCACCAGCGCCTCGATCGACCGGGCGGAAGCCGGTTCCGCGGGTCCGGCGACGAGTGCGATCCCGGCGGCCGAGAACAGCGCCTGCTCGATGCCGAGGTCGGGCCAGGCGTAATCGGTGATCAGGACGCGGTCGGTGCGCATGGCGGGTCCGTCGGGAATCCGGTCCCGGGCGCCGCCCCAAGGCGACGCTCCCGAACCGGGCTGCCACTATAAGGTGGCGAACGCCGTGACGTGCGGCGCGTGCCCGCTGCGCGCGCGCAGGGACGCCGCTCACCCCATGACGAGTGCGTACAGCGCGTTCGCCGCCTCGTAGCAGCCGCATGCGCGCGCTTCGAGTCCGTGCCGGTCGAGCACGGTGATCTCGCCGCGCCGGTAGCGGATCAGTGCACGGTTCTGCAGGGCGGTCGCGGCCTTGGTCACGCCCACGCGTCGCACGCCGAGCATGTAGGCGAGGTATTCGTGGGTGGCGCTGAAATGGTCCGTGCGGGACCGGTCGTGCGCCATCAGCAGGCATCGGGCCAGGCGTGCCTCGACCAGGTGGAAGCGCGTGCAGGCCGCCGTCTGCGCAAACTGGTGCATCTTGACGAAGGCATAGCGCTTGAGCACGCGATCGAGCGCGCCGCAGCGCTCCACTTCACCGTGGAAGACCGCGCGCGTCACCTGCCACGCGGTCCCGGCGCCCTGGACCAGATGGTTCAGCGGCGACGACGACGCGCCGAGCAGCGCCGCGACGCCCACCATGCCCTCCTGGCCGACCAGCGCGACTTCCAGTCCCGCGCAGGCGTCCAGGCGCGTGACCAGGGCGATGCAGGCGCTGGTCGGGAAATAGACATGGCGCAGTGGCGCACCGGCCTCGTACAGCACGTCCTGGGCGACGAGCGCCACGCATTCGCTGCGCGCCAGCAGGCGTTGGCGATCCGCGTCGGGCAGCATCGCGAGCAGGCGATTGAGGTGGACGGCGGGTCCGTCGACCTGGTCGGCCTTCATGTGCGCGCGCCGTCGTCGGTGGGAGGTGCGGCCAGGCCGGCGGCGCGGTCGTCCCGCGCGCGAGCGCGGCGGTCCGTGTCTACTTCGCGATCACGTCGGGCAGCAGCCGCGTGAACTCCCTGCGCACGACCTCGTAGCATTCGCAGCATCTCGCTTCCAGCGCGGGGCGGTCGAGCACCGCGATATGGCCGCGGCTGTAGTGGATCAGGCCCGCAGCCTGCAGCTTCCCGGCAGCCTCGGTGACGCCCTCGCGGCGCACGCCCAGCATGTTCGCGATCAGTTCCTGGGTCATGTTGAGGTTGCTCGTGGGCAGGCGGTCGAGGCTGAGCAGGAGCCAACGGCACAACTGCTGGTCCACCGAATGGTGGCGGTTGCACACCGCCGTCTGCGCCATCTGGGTGAGCAGGGCCTGGGTGTAGCGCAACAGCAGGTGCTGGAGCGCGGTCGCGCGCAGGAATTCCTCCTTCAGCAGCTGTCCGCGCAGGCGATAGGCATGTCCGGCGCTCTGCACCACGGCACGATTCGTGGTCGTTTCGCCCCCCATGAACAGGGCCACGCCCACCATGCCTTCGTTGCCCACCACGGCGATCTCGGCCGATGCGCCGTCCTCCATCACGTACAGCAGGGAGACGATCGAGTCGGTCGGGAAATAGACATGGCGCAACTCGCTGCCCGATTCGTAGAGCACCTGGCCCAGTTGCAGCGGCACGCGTTCCAGGCGGGGAACGATGCGTTCCCACTCCGCTGCCGGCAGCGCCCGCAACAGGTGGTTCTCGCCCGGCCCCTGGGGTTCGGTCATTCGAAACATGCTCCGCGAGGGTCGGGGGCCCGCTGAAGCCGCGGGCTGGCGGAGAAACTGCAACCACAGGATATCGCATGGGATTCACGGCTATCCGTGCGCTAGCGTACATGGAACAGGCCGCGCCGGCAGCGACGTCAAACGCGCACGGACGCCCGCGGGTTCGCGGGTGCCTTCAGGCCCGGAACCCAGGCTCATGCGCCGAGCAACTTGGCGAGTGCGCTCCAGGCCGGCACCCGCTCGGCCACGATGCGCACGCAGGTCAGCAGCGGCATGGCGAGCAGCAGCCCCGCAACGCCCCACAACCAGCCAAACAGGAGCAGGGCCAGGAACACCATGACCGGGTCCAGCGCGAGTCGCCGGCCTACCACCAGGGGCGTCACGAGTTGACCTTCGACCAGGTGCAGCGCCAGGAAGATGCCGGGCACCGAGAGCGCCGACAGCGGCGCCTCGAAGTGCGAGAACCCGACCAGCACCAGCACCAGCACCGAGACCATGGGTCCGACGAACGGCGCGAAATTCAGCAGTGCCACCACGCCACCCCACAGCAGCGGCGACTCCACGCCCAGCCACCACAGCGAGACCGCCGTCAACAGGCCCAGCGCGAGGTTGATGCAGGTGATGGTCAGCATGTAGATGGAGAGTTCGTGCTGGGCGCTGCGCGTGGCGGTGACGATGTCCTTCTTCACGTGCAGCACGGGCGCGAGTTCCACCAGCTTGCGGAGCAGGCCGTCCCCGTGGGCGAGGAAGATGAAGATCAGGAGCGCGGTCGCGATCACGCTGCCCAGCGCCGCCGGCGTCGCGCTCAGCATCTTCGCCACGCGGCTGGGACCGGCATCCACGGCGCGATGCAGGGTGCTGTCGCCATCGACGTCGGTGAGCCCGGCCAGGCGTTCGCCGGCATGCGTCATGGCGCGCAGCGGCTTTCGCAGATCCTTCAGGGCGCTCTCGATCCGGGTCACCGCGACCGGCACGCGCGCGGCCCAGTCGCGCGCGGGCGATACCAGTCCCGCGAGCAGCGAGACGACCAGCACCAGGGCGCAGACCAGGGTCGCCAGCGAGGCCAGCGCGCGAGGGAGGTGCCAACCGCACAGGACGCGCACGGCCGGCGCCAGCATGAGGCTGAGCAGCAGGGCCACGAGCACGGGCACGATCAGCACCGAAGCGGTGTAGCAGGCATGCAACACGAGCAGGGCAAAGATGCCGGCAAGCAGGCGATTGCGTGTCGGATGCTCCAGCGGGGGGTCGGGAATCGAGGGATCGAGTGAAGGGGGAAAGGGCGTGGATGGCTGGGGCGGTTCCGGATCCGGATCCGGTGCCGACGCCGCGGGCGCGAGCGGGTCGACCGGCAGCGCCTCGGGCAGTCCGTGCGCCGACGTCATGGTCGGGAACCCCGATGGCGGACGTCCGGGCACGCGGCGGGCGTGCGATCCGCGTTGCGCGCGGGCCGCCGGGCAACGGCGGCGCGAGGCGCCCGGATCATCGCCTGCCGGTACGTCCGCGCAGTGCCTTGGCCACGGCCAGACCGGCGGCGGCCACCAGCCCGAACACCGCCAGCGGCTGCTTGCGCACCTCGGTGACGGCCGCACCGGCCAGGGTCATTGCATTGTTCAACCATCGACGGGCGGGCCCGGGCGCGGCGTCCTCGCCCGTTCGGGTGTCCGTCGGTGCTCCGGCACGCGCCTTGCTGCGCGCGGCCGCCGCGGGCTGCCGCTTGCGTCGCGGCGTTCCGGTTGCGGGCGTGGCGGGGATGCGTTTGCTGGCCATGGTGGGTCCTCGGAAGTCGCGTGGATGCGACGGGGGCAGGTATTGGGGAAGCAGCCGGTCGCGGTCCCGGAATGGCACGGGGCCGCCGCGAGAAACGCGGCGGCCCCGTGCACCCGGACCCGAACCGGCCGGTGACACCTATCTCAACGAACGCTCGAACTCCTTCACCTGTACCTCCGCCTTCTCCCTGGCGATGCCGTAGCGCAGTTGCAGCCGCCCGGCGAGATAGCTGCGTGCGCCATCGAACTGGCGCACGTCGTCATCGGTCAGCTTCGCCCACTTTTCCTTGAGCTTGACGCGCAACTCGGCGCGCCTGACCTTGAGCATGTCCTGGCTCATCTCGTCCTGCCTTCGTGTCGTGGAGCGTGGTGCCGGTCGATGGCGTGCTCAGCCGAGCTTGATCCCCGTCGCGACCACCTTCTTCACGCCGCGCACGTCGCGCGCCACCTGGATGGCGAGATCACGCTCGGCCGCGGTCTCCACGATGCCGTCCAGCGTCACCACGCCGTCCTTGGTGGTCACGGTGATGTCGAACGCCTCGACCTTGCGCGTGTACACCAGCGAGGACTTGACCTTGGCCGTGATCCAGCCGTCGGAGACCGGCCGATCCGCGGCGGCGGGCGCGGGCTTGGCCTTGGCCGCCGTCGTCGCGCCCGCGGCATTGAGCGCGAGCTTGTTGTCCACCGCGCGCACGCCGTTGGTATCACGCGCGATGCGTCCGGCCAGGTCCCGCTCGGCGGCACTGTCGGCCTGGCCGGTCAGCGTGACCTTGCCGTGGCTGGTCTCGACGTGGATGTCGAGCCCGTCGGTGTGCGAATTCCACAGCAGCTTGGACTTGACCGAGGCGGTGACGTTGGAATCGTCCACCCGGTCCCCGAAGCTGCGGTCGTCCTTCGCGCGCGTGGCCACGGTGACGTCCGGATCGACCACGATGCGGTTGTCGACCTGCTTGATGCCCTCGACGCCGTTCGCGATGTCACCGGCGAGGTCCTTGGCGACGCCGCTCTCGACCTTGCCTTCGAGCACCACCTTGCTGCCGTCGGCCGCCACGGTGAGCGGATAGCCGCGCAGGTGCCGGTTCATGTCGAAGCTGGTCAGGATCTGCGCCTCGTGGCGTGCATCGACCACTTGCTGGGACGGTGCCGGCCTGGGATCGGCCGCGGAGGCGCCGCCCACGCCGGAAAGCGCGAGCGCGACGCCGACGGCGAGGATGTGTTTGCGACTGGAAAGGTTCATGTGTGGCTCCTGGAGAGGATGTTGATGGGAGCGGCGAGGCAGCGGAGGGTCCGCGGCGCCGGCCGGGCATGGTGGGGTGGCGTGGTGGCGAGCTCGCGGCTCGCAGGATCCGGACGTGGGCCGGGTCGCCTCGTCACACCGCCGCTTGCGACGCGCGTCGCGCAGGTGTTCGTCGGTACCTCGGCGCGAAGGGAAGTCGCTCGCCCGGATCGATGATCGGCCCTGAGACTACGCGCGTCGTCGCACGGGGTCCGTACGCCAGCGCACATGGCGCCGGCCGTGATCATCGCAAGGACTTCTCGAAGCTCTCGACCTGCTTCTCGGCGTGCTCCTTCGCGATGCCATAGCGCTCCTGCAACTTGCCCACGAGGTACTCGCGGTGCCCCTCGAGCGCGCCCAGGTCGTCGTCGGTGAGCTTGTTGAACCGCTCCCTGATCGTGCCCTTCAACTGCAACCACTGGCCGCGGATGATGTCGCTGTTCATGGTGGATCTCCTGTAGGACGGAACCGGGGATCCGGCTCCGTCATGTCCTTCGCTGCGGCATGGATCGCCCCCAGGCACCGGGATCGCGGCTCGAGGAGCCGATCCGGACGGGAGGCGCGTGCCGCGATCAATCCCGTTGCGCGTGGGATTTCGACTCGTCGTCGTCCGCGTCCTCGGCGTCGGGGTCCTCGGGCTCATCCTTGTCGCGCTTGTCCTTGCGGTTCCGCGCGGCCCGCTCCTTCGCCGGCTTCGCGGCGCGTTCGCTGTCCTGCGGATCGACCGATTCGTCCTGCTTCGCGTCCTGCGCATCGGTGGGCTGGTCGGGATCGGTCTTTCGTTTGCGCTGCGCCTCGCGCTGGGGTCCGCCCTGCTGTCGAGCCGCCTGCTGCTGCGCCGCCTGCTGGGCCGCCTGCTGGGCCGCCTGCTGCTGTGCCGCCTGCTGCTGTGCCGCCTGCTGCTGCGCCGCCTGCTGCTGCGCCGCCTGCTGCTGCGCCGCCTGCTGCTGAGCCGCCTGCTGCTGAGCGGCCTGCTGCTGGGCCGCCTGCTGCTGGGCTGCCTGCTGGTCCGCCTGCTGCTGATCCTCAGCGCGCTGTCGGGCGGCCTGGGACTGCGCGTTGGACTGGCGCTTGCGGTCTGCCTGCTGTTGCCGTTCGATGCCCTGCTCGATCTCGGCCTTGCGCTCATCGCGGCTCTGGTCCCGCGGACGGGCGGCGTCGCGCTCGCGCTGGTCGCGGGCCTGCTTCGCATCGTCCGCCTGGCGCCCGCGTTCGGCGGTCGCGCGATCCTCGTCCGCACGATGGTCGGCGTTCGCCTGTTCCACGCGCTGCGACTGTGCACGGGTCTGCGCCTCGCGCCTGCGCTCGTCGGACTGGCGCGCGTTGCCGTTGCGCTGCTCTTCCGACTGCGCCTGCTCGCGGGCTTCCACTTCGCGTTGACGCCGTTCCTGGGCCTGCGTCTCTCCGGCCTGGCGACGCTGTTCGGCCGCCTGCTGGTCGCGCTGGCCCTGCCCCGAGGGCGCGGTTGGCGTCGAGTCGACGCCCGCGTCCCTGCGCGCCGCATTGCGATCGCGTGCCTCACCCGAGCGCCCCGGCGCAGCGTCCTCACGGGCCGCGCCTGCGCTCGACGGCGAACCGGACGGACCCGCCGGTACGGCGCGGTCGCGCTTGCGCGGACCGGCGGCTCGGGCGTCGACCGCATTGGCCTGCGGGCCGAGTACGCGCACGTTGCCTTCCGCGGCGTCGTTGGCACGACGCTCCGCGCGCGCCGCACGACGGGCTTCGGCCTGTCCGGGATTGCGCTGGAGTTCCCGCTCGCGCTGCACGAACGGCCGCTCCGCAGGCGGTGGTGCATGGCGCGCCACCACGCGGCGCTCCATGATCTCGCGCGTCGGACGCACGCGCGTCGCCCCGCCGGACCCCACGACGCTGCGCGCGGTGGGCGCGATCGTCGCGATGCGCGAGACCTCGCCGGTGCTGTACGCCTCGCGATCGAGTTTCAGTGCCGCCGCGCGGACCGGCTGCGCGTTGACGAACACGCTGCCGGGCACCGCGGTCACCGCGCCGACGACGGTGCGGTTCACGTACGTCGCCCGTGCCAGGTTCGTGTCGCCGCTCGCGTATCCCGCGTAGTAGTTGTTGATGGTGACGTTGTTGACGACCGTGTTGTTGACGTTGACGCGGGTGAAGTACTCGCGACTGGCCCGGTACGACGGCACGTAGACCTCACGCGGCCCCAGCGGGAACCAGCCGACCGGAGTGCGATCGCCGAGCGCGATCGACGCGCTCCAACCCCGGCCCCCGATGAACGCGACGAGTGCCGGCGCATACACCGGACGCAGGTTGCGCGGCCCCGGCACCCATCCCCAGCGGTTGGAGACCGAGACCCAGCGACCGTAATGCGACGGCGCGAATCCCCAGCGCGCGTCGTCGACCCAGGTCCAGCCCCACGGCTCCTGCCAGATCCAATGACCGTCGCGATACGGCGCCCAGTCCGACTCCACGCGGGTCGGAAACCACACGTTCCCGTGGCCGCGCGTGGCGCGCCACGTGCCGTACTCGTCGAGGTCGGCGTAGCCGGCGACGTCGTCGCCCAGGTAGCGCAGCGAGACCGAACGATCCAGGCGCAGGTCGCGCTCGCTGCAGTAGCGGTCGAACACGTCGGCGCGCGGCAGGCCGGAAGGCTCGTAGTCGCGCAGGTCGTCGCTGCGGAAGCGCACCGAGTCGCCGGTCCGCATGGCGTAGGTCGACCGGTCGCCGTATGCGACGCCCGATCCCTCGAACACGACGATGGAAGTTCCCTCGTCACGCGCATCGACATCGACGCGATAGCGTCCGGCGCGGTTGATGACGAAGGCGAGCGTGGGCGTGGCGATCTCGTAGGTCTGGCCCGCGTGCAGCCGTCGCACGCGCAGGTTGATCGTGCCTTGGGTCACTTCGACCTGGCCGATGCGGTCGTCGAGGTCGAGGATCTCGAGGCTGGTCTCGGAGCCCAGGCGCAGCAGCGCGCCGCCCACCTGCAGCTCCGCACGCGCACCGCGCTCGGTCCACAGGCGGTCCCCGGAAACGAGCGGCCGGTTGCGCACGAGTTCCAGCCAGTCCTCCTCGCCCGCGGGCGAGAACCCCACCTCGCCCCGGCTGTCGTTCACGTAGGCGACGCGTCCGGAGGGATCGGACCCGTCCGCGAGCGCGATGGACATCGCAAACAGCGACCCCAGCGCCAGGGACGCGAGCACGGACATTCTCGATGGCGGCTTCATGGCGTACTCCATTCAGTTCTTGGCGCGCACGACGAGCAGCAGCACGCCGGCGATCAGCGAGCCCACGCCGAGCCAGATAGGAACGTTCACCGTTTCCTTGTCCTTGATCGAGAACTCGATCGGGCCGAGCTTGGCGTCGTGTGTTTCCCTGGTGTAGGTGAAGCTGCCGTAGGCCAGGCCGAGGACGCCGGCCACGAGCAGGACGATTCCAAGCAGTCGTGATGCATTCACGGGTATTGCCTCCGGTTGGAACGCAGCGTCGGGCGCCAGTTGCGCAGGCGCCGGGAACTGGCGTCGTGCGCATGGTCGATCCAGGCCGCGATCAGGGATGAGACGAGCAGCAGGACGAACATCGATTTCGCGACCAGCGCGAGCACGCCGGCAGGCGCGATGGCGGCAGCAAGGCCGGCGAGCAGGGCGAGCGCGAGCAGTACCACGGGAAACGGCGACATCTCGATGCTCCGGTGGGCGACATGGAGTGACGGCCCGCGAAGGGCGCCGCGCATGGAACAGTCGCCGGGGCCGGTGCGGGTACTCGCGTTCGAATTCACGCGGTGGTGTTCGTCGCCCTGCTGGCGATGGCTGCGCCGGGGCGGGTGCTCGGAACACGGCGGACGCTACGCCGACGCCCCGCGCGGTTCGGTTCGGTACCGAACAAAGCGCCGCAACCGCGGATGGTATGAAGGTCGACACCCGCGTCCCCGAAGGCCTCCTGCTTGAAGCCCAGTCGCAAGTCCCTGCTGCGCGCGCTGGTGCGCCTGCGTTCGGCGCTGCGGCGCCGTCCCGGTGCCGCGCCGCCGGGCGCGGACGAACAGCCGCTGCGCGCGGAGCTGTACAGCGCCGAGCAGATGGAGCAGCACGGGCGCGTGCTCGCCGGCCAGCACCGGCTGGGCGACCGCCGGCTGCGCGATCCGCTGCTCACGCGACTGGCGGAGAACGAAGCCGTGCTCCTCGCGAGCGCCAGGCTGCTCACCGGGGCAATCGCGGACGAACGGGCGATCACGCCCGCGGGCGAATGGCTGCTCGACAACCTGTACCTGATCGAGGAGCAGATCCGCACCGCGCGCCAGCACCTGCCCAGGGGTTACGCCTGGGAACTGCCGCGCCTGGGCAACGGGCCGTCGACGGGACTGCCGCGCGTGTACGACATCGCGCTGGAGACCATCTCGCACGGCGACGGCCGGGTCGATCGCGAAAGCCTGCAGCGCTTCATCGAGGCCTACCAGCTGGTCACGCCGCTCGCGCTGGGCGAGCTGTGGGCGATCCCGATCATGCTGCGCCTCGCGCTGATCGAGAACCTCCGGCGCGTGGGCGCGCGCATCGCGCAGGACCGCATGGATCGCAATCTCGCCAATGCCTGGGCCGACGACATGATCGCCACCGCCGAGCGCGATCCGAAGAACCTGATCCTCGAGATTGCCGACATGGCGCGCTCGAATCCGCCCATCACCGGTTCGTTCGTGGCCGAACTCGCGCGCAGGCTGCAGGGGCAGAGCCCCGCGCTCGCGCTGCCGCTCACCTGGATCGAGCAGCACCTGTCCGAGGCCGGGCTCACCATCGAGCAGCTCGTGCAGTCGGAGAACCAGCACCAGACCGCCGACCAGGTCTCGATCGCGAACAGCATCGGCAGCCTGCGCTTCCTGGCGGTGATGGACTGGCGCGACTTCGTCGAGGCCGTGAGCGTGGCCGAGCGCATCCTCAGGCGCGATCCGGCCGGGGCCTATGCGCGCATGGATTTCGCCACGCGCGACCGCTATCGGCACGCACTCGAACGCATCGCGCGACGAGGCGACTGCAGCGAGCCCGAACTCGCGCACGAGGCCCTCGCACTCGCGCAGGCGGCGAGCGGAAGCGAGGACGAGCGCTTGTCGCACGTCGGCTGGTACCTCGTGGGGCCGGGCCTGCCCGCGCTCGAGCGCGTGGCGGAGTCTCCTCCGACGGCACTGGACCAGCTGCGCAGGAGGATCACGCGCGAACCGCTGGCACTGTACCTGGGCGCCATGGCGCTGGTGACCGTGGGCATCGCGGGCCTGCTGGTCGCGCGCACGCTCGCCGACGGCTCGCCGCCGGTCGTGGCCGTGCTGGTGTCGCTCGCTGCACTGGTGGTCTCGAGCCAGTTCGCCCACGTGCTGGTCAACTGGCTCGCCACCATCGTGGTCGAACCTGCGCCGCTCCCGCGCCTGGATTTCGCCAAGGGCATCCCTCGCGGGCACCGGACGCTGGTGGTGGTGCCCACGCTGTTGACGTCGGCAGCGGCCGTGGACCGCCTGCTCGAGTCGCTCGAGGTGCGCTACCTCGCCAACCGCGACGAGCACCTGCACCTGGGGCTGCTCACCGACCTTCCCGATGCCGCCGCGCAGGCCCTGCCCGGCGACGCGGCGCTGGTGGAACGCGCAGCGCAGGGCATCGAGGCCCTGAACCGCCGGCACGAGCGTGCCGACGGCGACCGGGTCTTCTGCCTGTTCCACAGGCCGCGCGCCTGGAACCCCGGCGAGGGATGCTGGATGGGCACCGAGCGCAAGCGCGGAAAGCTCGGGGAGCTCAACGCGCTGCTGCGGGGTCGCGGCGCCGAGCGTTTCGAGCGCGTGCTCGGCGACCTCGCGCGCCTGCGCGAAGTGCGCTACGTGATCACGCTCGACACCGACACCGAGTTGCCGCGCGACGCCGCGCGCGAGTTGGTCGCCACGCTCGCGCACCCGCTCAACCGCGCCCGCCACGACGCGGCCCTGGGGCGCGTCACCGCCGGCTACGGCATCCTCCAGCCGCGCGTCGCGGCCAGCCTGCCCGGTTCGAACCGCTCGCGCTACGCGCGCATGCACGGCGGCGACGCCGGCATCGATCCGTACACGCGCGCGGTCTCGGACGTCTACCAGGACCTGTTCGGCGAGGGCTCGTTCATCGGCAAGGGCATCTACGAGGTCGATGCGTTCGAACGCACGCTGGCCGACCGGCTGCCGGACAACCGCATCCTCAGCCACGACCTGCTGGAAGGCTGCTACGCGCGTTCGGGCCTGGTGAGCGACGTGCAGCTGTACGAGGACTACCCCGCCTCGTACCACGCCGACATGGCGCGCCGACACCGGTGGATACGCGGCGACTGGCAGATCGCGAGCTGGCTGCTGCCGCGTGCACCCGGTGCCGGGCGCACGCCGGAGGACGCGCGCGGCGCGCCCAACCGGCTGTCCTGGTTGTCGCGCTGGAAGATCCTCGACAACCTGCGCCGCAGCCTCGTCTCCCCGGCCATGGTCGCGCTGCTGGTGCTGTCCTGGTTCGCGCTCGCCGCACCCGCGATCTGGCTGGCCGCGATCGGCGCGCAGATGCTTGCGCCCGTGCTCGCCGGTGCGCTGCTGGGCCTCGTGCGCCGACCGGACGACGTCCTGTGGCGGCAGCACCTCGCCGAACTGGGCAAGGGCGCGGCGCGGGGTGCGGGCGAGGTGCTGTTCCAGCTCGCCTGCCTGCCCTACGACGCCCACCTCAGCCTCGACGCCATCGTGCGCACCAGCCTGCGCGTGCTGCTGACGCGGCGCCGGCTGCTGGAATGGACCGCCTCGAGCGAACTCGAGCGCCACATCGGCGATCGCCTCGCATCGTGGTACCACGCGATGTGGATCGCTCCGGCGGGCGCGATCGGCATTGCCGCACTGCTGCTGGCGCTGCGGCCGCAGGTGCTGCCGGTCGCCCTGCCCGTGCTCGTGGCGTGGTGCCTCGCGCCGGGGTTCGCGTGGTGGCTCAGCCGGCCCCTGCAGCCGCCCACGGCGCGGGTGAGCGCCGCACAGCTGCGCTTCCTGCGCGGGGTCGCGCGCCGCACCTGGCACTATTTCGAGCGCCACGTCGGTTCCGCGGACCATTGGCTGCCGCCGGACAACTTCCAGGAGGTGCCCGCGCCGGTGCTCGCACACCGCACCTCGCCGACGAACATCGGCCTGACCCTGCTGTCCAACCTCGCGGCGCACGATTTCGGCTACCTCCCGCAATCGGAACTGGTCGAGCGCAGCGCGCGGACCCTGGCATCGATGCAGCGCCTGGCGCGCTTCCGCGGCCACTTCTACAACTGGTACGACACCCGCACGCTCGAACCCCTGCTGCCGCTGTACGTGTCTACCGTGGATTCGGGCAACCTCGTGGGCGCCCTGCTCACCCTGCGCCCCGGCCTCGACGCGCTCGCGACACAACCGGTCCTGCCCGCACGCCTGTTCGACGGCCTGCTCGACACCGTGACCGTCTGGTCGGAGATGGCCGGCTCGGATACCCGGGCGCGCACGCGCGCCTGCCTGGCCCGCGTGCAGCTGGCGATCGACGCTCCCCCGGCCACCGCAACGCAACTTCGCGCTGCCCTGCTCGGGATCCACGAATGCCTGGTGGAAGCCGGCGCCGTGCCAGCCGCGGCCACCGACGATGCACGTACCTGGGCCGAGCAGGCCCTCGCGCTCGCGCGCGCGCTCCTGTCCGAGCTCGACACGTTCGTTCCCTGGGGCGAGTTGCCGGCACCCCCTGGGGTCGAATCGCCGACCGCACTGCACGCGATGCCGAGCCTGCGCGACCTCGCCGGGCTGGATCTCGGCCTGCTGCGCGACCTCGATCGCCGCGCCGACGCCAGCACCGACGCGGCCGAACGAACCTGGCTGCGCGCACTCCTCCCGCGCCTCGCCGATGCCCGCAGCCAGGCCCTGGCGCGCCTCGCCGCCATCTCGGAACTGATGGAACAGGTGCGCGGATTCAGCGAGCCCGAGTACGGGTTCCTGTACGACGAGGGCCGCCACCTGTTCGCGATCGGCTACAACGAGAGCGAGCATCGGCGCGATCCGGGGTACTACGACCTGCTCGCGTCCGAGGCGCGCCTAAGCCTGTTCGTCGCCATCGCGCAGGGCGCGATCCCGCAGGAGAGCTGGTTCACGCTCGGCCGCTCGCTGACCCGGCTCGGCGGCGAGCCCGTGCTGCTCTCGTGGAGCGGCTCGATGTTCGAGTACCTGATGCCGATGCTGGTGATGCCGAGCTACGAGCGCACGCTGCTCGAGCAGAGCTGCCGCGCGGCAGTGCGTCGCCAGGTCGACTACGGGGCGCAGCGCGACGTGCCCTGGGGCATCTCCGAATCCGGATACAACGCCGTGGATGCGGCCTCGAACTACCAGTACCGCGCGTTCGGCGTGCCGGGACTGGGACTCAAGCGCGGACTCGCGTCGGACCTCGTGGTGGCGCCGTACGCCACCGCGCTCGCCTACATGCTCGAACCGGTGGTCGCGTGCGAGAACCTCGAGCGCCTCGCCACGCTCGGTGCGCTCGGCGACTGCGGATACTACGAGGCGATCGACTACACCGCCTCGCGCCAGCGGCCGGGCCAGGCGCACACCCTGGTGCGCTCGTACATGGTGCACCACCAGGGCATGAGCCTGCTGGCGTTCGCGCACGGGCTGCTCGGACAACCCATGCAGCACCGGTTCCGGGCCGACCCCCTGCTGCAGGCCGCCCTGCTGCTGCTGCACGAACGGGTGCCCAAGGCGCGTGCGCGCTACTCGGAAGTGCCCGCCCTGGTCGACCTGCGCGTCGCAGGCGAGGCGCCGGAAATGCCGGTGCGCGTGTTCAACCGGCCCGACACGCCCACGCCAGCGGTGCAACTGCTCTCCAACGGTCGTTACCACGTGATGCTCACCCAGGCCGGCGGCGGCTACAGCCGCTGGAAGGACCTCGCCGTGACGCGCTGGCGCGAGGACACCACGTCCGACCCCTGGGGCACGTACTGCTACCTGCGCGAGGTCGGCGGCGGCACGGCCTGGTCGGTCGCGTTCCAGCCCACCGGTCGCGTCGCGGACCGCTACGAGGCGGTGTTCAGCGAGCCGCACGTGGAGTTCCGGCGGCGCGACGACGACATCGAGACGCACACAGAGATCGTCGTCTCGCCCGAGGACGATATCGAACTGCGCCGCATCCGGGTCACCAACCGCTCGCGCCTGCGTCGCACCTTCGACCTCACCAGCTATGCCGAGGTCGTGCTTGCGCCGGGCATCGCCGATGCCCTGCACCCGGCCTTCAGCAACCTGTTCGTGCAGAGCGAGATCGTGCCCGAGCGCCAGGCCATCCTGTGCACGCGCCGCCCGCGCTCGCGCGGCGAGCGTCCACCGTGGCTGTTCCACCTGCTCACCGTGCACGGCCCCGCCGCGCGCCCCGCCTCGTTCGAGACCGACCGCGCGCGCTTCCTCGGCCGCGGCAACGATCCCTCGGATCCCATCGCGATGCGCGGCAGCGCGCCGCTCTCGGGCACCGAGGGCGCCGTGCTCGACCCCATCGTCTCGATCCGCCAGCGCATCGACCTCGACCCCGACCAGACCGCCACGGTCGACCTCGTGCTCGGCGTGGGCGAGACGCGCGAGGGGGCGCTCGCGCTCGTGGAGAAGTACCAGGATCGCCGACTCGCCGACCGCGTGTTCGAGATGGCCTGGACGCATAGCCAGGTCGTGCTGCGGCAGATCAACCTGAGCGAGGCCGACGCCCAGCTCTACGGGCGCATGGCCGGCGCCATCCTGCACGCGCACGCCTCGCTGCGCGCGGAGCCGGGCGTGATCGCGAACAACCGCCGCGGCCAGTCCGGCCTGTGGGGCCACGCGATCTCGGGCGACCTGCCGATCGTGCTGCTGCAGATCCGCGACGTCGCCCACATCGAACTGGTGCGCCAGATGGTGCAGGCGCACGCGTACTGGCGCCTCAAGGGCCTGGCCGTGGACCTGGTGATCTGGAACGAGGATCGCGGCGGCTACCGCCAGGTGCTGCACGACCAGATCATGGGCCTGGTCGCCGCCGGCGTCGAAGCGAACGTGGTCGACCGCCCCGGCGGCATCTTCGTGCGTCCGGCCGAGCAGATCTCCGACGAGGACCGTACCCTGGTGCAGGCCGTCGCACGCGTGATCGTGCGCGACAGCCAGGGCACGCTGGCCGAGCAGATCCGCCGGCGGCCCGTCGCGGAGCCGGCGATCCCCAGGCTCGTCCCCACGCTGGATCGCGCGCCCGCGCCGCCGCTGCCTGCACCCGATGGCGGCGAGGGTCTCGCGCACCGCAACGGCCTGGGTGGATTCGATGCCGGCGGGCGCGAATACGTCATCGTCACCACCGACCAGCAGCGCACGCCGGCACCGTGGGTGAACGTGCTGGCGAACCCGCACTTCGGCTGCGTGGTCTCCGAGAGCGGCGGCAGCTACACCTGGTGCGAGAACGCGCACCAGTTCCGGCTCACGCCCTGGCACAACGATCCGGTCTCCGACGGCAGCGGCGAGGCACTGTACCTGCGCGACGAGGAGACCGGTCACCGCTGGACCGCCACGCCGCTGCCGCGCCGGGGCGATGGCGCGTACACCTGCCGCCACGGTTTCGGCTACAGCGTCTTCGAACACGCCGAGGACGGTATCGCAAGCGAGCTCACGGTGTTCGTGGCGATCGATGCGCCGGTCAAGTTCTGGGCGTTGCAGGTGCGCAATACCTCGGAACGGGCGCGGCGCCTGTCGGCGACGGGCTACGTGGAATGGGTGCTGGGCGACCTGCGTGCGAAGTCCGCGCCGCACGTGGTCACCGAACTGGACCCGAACAGCGGCGCGATCCTCGCCCGCAACGGCTTCAATCCCGAGTTCGCCGAGCGCGTGGCGTTCTTCGACGTCGATGACGCCACGCGCAGCATCAGCGGCGACCGCGCGGAGTTCCTCGGGCGCAACGGCAGGCCACGCGATCCGGCCGCGCTCGCGCGCGCGCGGCTGTCGGGCAGGGTCGGCGCGGGACTCGATCCCTGCGCCGCGATCCAGGTGCCGTTCGAACTCGCGCCCGGACAGTCCCGCCGCATCGTGTTCCGCCTGGGGCTCGGCCGCGGCGTCGCCGATGCGAGTGCGCTGGTGCGCCGGTTCCGGGTGCCCGGCACGGCAGGCACCGCGCTCGAGGCGGTCAAGCGCCACTGGCAGCGCGTGCTCGGCGCGGTGCAGGTGCGCACGCCCGACGCCGCGCTCGACGTGCTCGCGAACGGCTGGCTCGTCTACCAGACGCTGGCGTGCCGGATCTGGGGCCGTAGCGGCGCCTACCAGTCCGGCGGCGCCTTCGGCTTCCGCGACCAGCTCCAGGACGCCATGGCCCTGGTGCACACGCAGCCGGCCGCGTTGCGCGCGCAACTGCTGCTCTGCGCCTCGCGCCAGTTCCTGCAGGGGGACGTGCAGCACTGGTGGCACCCGCCGGCCGGTCGCGGCGTGCGCACGCACTGCTCGGACGACTTCCTCTGGCTGCCGCTCGCGATCTGCCGGTACGTGGCGTGCACGGGCGATGCGGCCGTGCTGGACGAATCCGCGCCCTACCTCGACGGCCGTCCCGTGGGCCTCGAGGACGATGCCTACTACGACCTGCCGCTGGATCCGAACACGCACGCGAGCCTCTACCAGCACGGCAAGGATGCGCTCCTGCACGGCTTGCGCTACGGCGCACACGGGCTGCCGCTCATGGGCGGTGGCGACTGGAACGACGGCATGAACGCGGTGGGCGCGCAGGGTCGCGGGGAGAGCGTGTGGCTCGGTTTCTTCCTGTTCCACGTGCTCACGCGCTTCGCGCCCCTGGCGCGCGCGCGCGGCGACGCCGGGTTCGGCGAGCAGTGCGAGAGCGAGGCGGCGACATTGCGCGGGAACCTCGAGCGGCACGCCTGGGACGGCGGCTGGTATCGCCGCGCGTACTTCGACGACGGTACGCCGCTGGGCTCGGCCGCGAACGACGAGTGCCAGATCGACTCGATCGCGCAGAGCTGGTCGGTGCTCTCCGGCGCGGGCGATCCGGCGCGCGCGCGCATGGCCATGGACGCGCTGGATCGCCGGCTCGTGCGTCGCGATGCCGCGCTCGTGCAACTGCTCGATCCGCCGTTCGATCGCTCCGCGCTGGATCCCGGCTACATCCGCGGCTACGTCCCCGGCGTGCGCGAGAACGGCGGCCAGTACACGCATGCCGCGATCTGGGCCACCATGGCCATGGCCGCGCTGGGCGATGCCGCGCGCGCGTGGGAACTGTTCGACCTGATCAACCCGGTGCGCCACGGCGACACGCCCGAGCGCATAGGCGTGTACAAGGTGGAACCTTACGTGGTCGCGGCGGACGTGTACGCCGTGCCACCGCACACCGGGCGCGGCGGCTGGACCTGGTACACGGGGTCGGCCGGCTGGATGTACCGGTTGATCCTCGAATCGCTGCTCGGCGTCACGCGCGAGGGCGAGCGACTGCGGATCGCGCCGTGCCTGCCCGCGCATTGGCCGGGTTACACGCTGCACTACCGGTTCGGGGAGACGGTCTATCGCGTCGAAGTGCGGCGCGACGACGACGCGAACGCGCGCTGCCGGCTCGACGGCGAGGACCTGCCGGATGGATCGTTCGAGCTGCGCGACGACGGCATCGGGCACCAGGTGGAGATCGTGATCGCTTCCGCACCACCCGCACCGTAGCGGAGTCGCGCGAGGTTGACGGATCGGTGCGCGTGGGCTGTCGGTGTGTCGAAACCGTCGTTCCCGATCACATCGCCTGGAAGCCCACCGCACGCTGAATGGAACGACGACCCGTTCAGCTTGCGTACGCCGCCTCGCAAATAGGGTTCAGCCCGCGCATGCGACGTCGATGGATCGGGCGAATCCACGGAAGCGGGACGCGCGATCGGGATTCGAACCTTCGATCACGCATGCGAGCGGGCCGACGTGCCGGCGCACGCAGGCCCGGGCCGCGACTGCGGATACCCGCGGAGTCGTGTGCGCTAGCGCACCGACCCGACGGTCCGCTTCCAGACATCCTCGCTCGCTACGAAACCGACCTTTCCAGCATCCACGGGAATCCGCCATGAACCTGCAACTGAGCCTCGCCCCGATCATCGCCCTGCTCGCCGGCATTCTCATCCTCGCGCAGCCCAGGCTGTTGAACTACATCGTCGCGATCTACCTGATCGTGATCGGCGTACTGGGCCTGTTCGGCGCGGGCAACCTGCAGTTCCGCTGAGCACGACCGACGCCCGGCGTACGCGGACAGGGCGCGCGCATTCGTCCATTCGAGCCTGCCAGGGTTCGTCGCCATCCCCCACTCCGGAGTACGACCATGTCCATCGGCACCATCCTCCTCATCATCCTCGTCCTCATGCTGATCGGCGCCATTCCCGCGTGGGGCCACAGTCGCTCCTGGGGCTACGGACCCAGCGGCGGCCTGGGCCTGGTCGTCGTCATCCTGGTGATCCTGCTGCTGACCGGCCGCATCTGACGCCAACCGTCTTCCGCACACACGAGACGCCGACATGACCACTCTTTGCCTGTGCGACTGGGTCGAGAGCCGGGAGGACCGCGAACGCCGAACGGCGACCGTGGCCCCATCCGCGATCGTCGCCGACGGTCGGATTCCGACTCCGGCGAACGACATTGCGACCCCGCGATTCCGCGACAGATCGCCGAACACCACCCCTTCCCCCCTCCTGGAGATGCACACATGAAGTTCCGAATCGCCACGATCGCCGCCGCAACACTGTTCCTGTTCGGTTGCCAGGAATCCCCGAGCGACACCGCGAAGGACGTCGCCAAGGCCCGCAAGGACGCGGCGCAGAAGGTGGACGCCGCGCAAGCGGATGCCAGCAAGACCGTGGACAAGGCGAACGAGGAGGTCGCGGATGCCCAGACCGACTACGCCAAGACCGATGCCGATGCGCGCAAGAAGCTGACGCAGGCCGAATCCGAGGCCGCGATCAAGACCGCGAACGCGCAGTACGACGTCGCCGTCGTGGAGATCGAAGGACGCTACAAGGTCGCCAAGGAGGCGTGCGACGCGCTCAAGGGCGTCGAGAAGGATGCGTGCCAGAGCACCGCCGACGCCGCACGCACCGCAGACATCGCCGCAGCCACCGCGGCACGCGACGAGGCCCTGGTCGCGGCTGCCTACCACGAGTGATGCGCAGGCCGGCATCGTGCTCGCGCGGTGCCGGCGCCATCCAGAGTACTCCCGATCGAAGGCACAGGCACTGGTGTGTCCGTATCGCAGCGCCACGCGCGAATTCGTCGCGCATCTGGAGGCGGATGCAATTCGGGGAGTCCGGTAGCCGGGCGTCGTCCGGACCGCCGTTTGGCCTCCGGCCGCGCCTGGACGTGAGGCTCCCGTAGGGCGGAATCCGCAGGGGTTTCGCCGCCCAGGTCGTCGGCGTTCCGCGTGTTGCGGCGGAACCCCTCACGGGTTCCGCCCCACCCCGGCTTGTGCGCGGCCCAATGCTTGACATGATTCCGTATTTCCAGAATCATGGAATCATGAAGACCCCCTCCGCCCTTGCCGCGCTCAACGCGCTCAGCCACGAATCCAGGCTCGCCGCATTCCGGCGGCTGATCCGCGCCGGGACGGGCGGGCTGACGGTGGGCGAGTTGCGCGAACACCTGGACATTCCCCCGGCCACGCTGAGCGCGCACCTGAACGTGCTGCGCGCGGCGGCGCTGGTGCGCGACGAACGCCAGGGCCGGGCGATCCGCGTGCGCGCGAATTTCCTGCAGATGAATGCCCTGGTCGCGTACCTGACCGAGAACTGCTGCGACGGCCTCGCCTCGTGCACGCCGGCCGTCGCCTGCGACCCGCGTGCGCGCGCGACCTCGCGTGGAGCGATCTTCCGATGAAGCGCGTCCTGTTCGTCTGCGTGGAGAATTCCAACCGCAGCCAGATGGCCGAGGCCTTCGCGCGCCTGCACGGCGGCAGCGGCGTGGAGGCGCACAGCGCCGGCTCGAAGCCCTCGGGCGTGATCAATCCCAAGGCCGTGCGCTTCATGGGCGAACTGGGCTACGACCTCGCGTCGCACGCATCGAAGTCGCTGGACGAAGTCCGCGGCGAGTTCGACGCGGTGGTCACCATGGGCTGCGGCGACAGCTGCCCGTGGGTGCCCGCGAAGCGGCGCGAAGACTGGGCCCTGCCCGACCCCAAGCACATGGACGACGACGCCTACCGCGCCGTGCGCGACGAGATCTCGCGCCGCGTGCAAGCGCTGCTCGCGATGCTGTGACGCCGCTGTCGCACCGTCTGATCGCCGAGTTCCTCGGCACCGCCCTGCTGCTCGCCGCCGTGGTCGGCTCGGGCATCATGGGCACCACACTCTCCGACGGGAACGACGCGATCGCCCTGCTCGCGAACGCGGGCGCCACGGCCGCGGCCCTGTACGTGCTGATCGTGCTGTTCGGCCCGATCTCCGGCGCCCATTTCAATCCCGTCGTGACCCTGGCCATGCGCCTGCGCGGCGACATCGGCACGCGCGAAGCCGCGGCCTACCTCGGCGTCCAGGCATGCGCGGCGATCGCGGGCGTCGTACTCGCGCATGCGATGTTCGGCCAAGACCTGCTGCAACCCGGGACACACGCGCGCACCGGTGCCGCGCAATGGCTGAGCGAGGCGGTGGCGACGTTCGGGCTGATGCTGACCATCGAGTTCGGCCTGCGCCACCGCCCCGACGCCCTGCCGGCGCTGGTGGCGAGCACCATCTTCGCCGCCTACTGGTTCACCGCGAGCACGTCGTTCGCGAACCCCGCCGTGACGCTGGCGCGCGCGCTGACGCAATCCTTCGCAGGCATCCGGCCGGAGGACGTGCCGTCCTTCGTCGCGGCACAGATCGCCGGCATGGTCGCCGCTCGCGGTGTCGCGGCGGCGCTGTTGCGGCCGGCCGGCACCGCTACCGCGCCGGAGCGCGGACCCGGCATCCGCAACGGGACCTGATGCGCGCGAGGCGTTCCGGCCAGCCGGACGTCACCGCCTGGACTTGCGCATCAGCATGAACTCCTCGGCCGCGGTCGGATGCACGGCCATGGTCGCGTCGAAATCGCGCTTGCGCGCGCCCAGGGTGAGCGCGACGGCGAGTGACTGCACGATTTCCGGCGCGTCCGCGCCGATCATGTGCAGGCCCAGGATGCGCTCGCTCGCCGCATCGACCACCAGCTTCTGGTAGGTGCGTTCGCCGCGCCCCGACAGCACGTTCTTCATCGGGCGGAAATCGGCCTCGAAGACCTCGACGCGATGGCCGTGCAACACGGCCTCCTCCTCGCCCATGCCGATCGCCGCCACCGGCGGCTGCGAGAAGACGGCTGTCGCCACCAGCCGGTGGTCCACCGCGCGCGGCGTGCCGCCGAACTCGCTGTCGACGAACGCGCGCGCCTGTGCGATCGCCACCGGCGTGAGGTTCAGGCGGTCGGTCACGTCCCCGATCGCGTAGATCGACTCCACGCTCGTGCGCGACCAGGCGTCCACGCGCACCGCACCGCTTCGGGGTTCCAGCAGCACGCCGACCTGCTCCAGCCCCATGCCGGCGCTGTTCGGCGTCCGCCCCAGCGCATTCAGCACCAGGTCCGCGCGCAGTTCATGCCCATCGCTCGCGCGGCAGACGATGTCCTGCCCCTCGCGGAACAATTCCGCAGGCTGGTACCCCGGATGCAGCGCGATGCCGCGCGCGCGCATCGCCGCGCCCAGGCGCGTCCGGATATCCCGATCGAAACCCCGCAGCGGATGGTCCGCGCGGAAGGCCATGGCCACCTCGGTTCCGAAGCCACGGAAGATGCCGGCAAACTCCGTGGCGATGTAGCCCGAGCCGAGCACCAGCAGCCGGCGCGGCAGCGTCGACAGTTCCAGCATGTCGTCCGAGGTCAGTGCCAGCTCGATGCCCGGCATCTCCGGCCAGCTCGGACGTCCGCCCGTGGCGACCAGGATGCGGCGTGCACGCAGGTTCGCGCCATCGATCGAGACCGTGTGTGCATCGTGCACCTGCGCGTGGCCGGCGACCACCTGCACGCCGGCATCCGCGAGCATCCCTCGATAGAGGGCCTCCAGCCGCGAGGTCTCGTCGCGCTTCGCCGCTGTGAGCCTGGCGAGATCGAACTCGGGATCCGAGCGCGCCCAGCCGTAGCCGGGGGCATCGACGTGCGCGTCGGCGAACTGGGAGGCGTACATGAAGAGCTTCTTGGGCACGCAGCCGCGCAGTACGCAGGTGCCCCCGACGCGGCCGGCCTCGCAGATCGCCACGCGCGCGCCCAGCGACGCCGCATACCGGCTGGCGGCGACGCCCGCCGAGCCCGCGCCGATGGTGATCAGGTCGAATTCGGGAATGGACATGCGCGTTCTGCAAGAAGGGTCCGAGGGGTGGCCGGGTGCACACGCGATTGCGGAGGTGGCGCCGCGCGCGGCTCCATCCTCGCAGGATGCGGGTGCCATGGCCACGGCCCGCGATGCGTCCGCGGCGCAGGCCCGCGACCGGACCGGGACGCGTCCTGGCCCTCCCCGTGCGGTAGCTCGATCGTGACCTGGCTGCGACTTTCGAAGGGCGACGGATCCGCCGCACGCTAGGGTGCTGGTTCGGGATCCGAAGCGGTGCGCAACCTGGGCAGCCCGCGTGCCGCGAGCGACTGCAGTTCGTTGAGGGCATGGTCGAGCAGCGTGCCGGTCGCACCAAACAGCCCCACGTTGCCGGTCCTGAGCGCGGCGAGGGCCTGGAGTGCGATCGTGACCAGTCGCACGTGCTCTTCCTGGAACTCGTCCAAGGCGCTGTCCTGCGCTCGGTCCTGATCGACGATCCTGTCCCGCCGACTTCGAAAGAACGCGGTGACGGCGTCCGCGATGGCATCGTCCAGGCATCCGTTCAGGGTCCGGAACTCGCGCACCGAAATCGCCGCGCTGCGTTCCAGGGCCAGATCGGTCAGGGATTGGCAGACGTCTCCGTAGTGCCGCACCACTTCGTCGATCCGCAGTCCCTGGCCGAGCAGTCCGGTGCCGAAGGCGGCGGCAGCGCGGGCCATCTCCGGCGCGGACGGTGACGTTTTCGCCTGCCCGGGGTCGGCGGGGGCAGCCGTAGCCTCCTCGTGCAGGGTGTTGGCCAGTTGCCGCAGGAATACCGCAAGCCCGTGGTCGACGGCGACGGTGGTCCCGGCCGGACCGAGGCGCCTGGAGGCCTTCTCGCGGCAGCGATCGATCAGTTCACGGTGGTTGGC
>Ga0315912_10001723_pt1 | contig 25649 bp, 22 predicted proteins | sample VfabasoilMG_FD_204469 | JGI IMG/M metagenome (GOLD analysis project Ga0315912, IMG submission 204469) | Garden soil microbial communities collected in Santa Monica, California, United States - V. faba soil | ecosystem: Environmental > Terrestrial > Soil > Garden | place: USA: California... | reverse complement strand
AAGGGAGAAGTCCCCATCATCTCAGCCCCAGGATGTTTCCGTTCGGTGAAGAGCAACGTCGTCGACCTGGTCTTACCCCCCATGCTGTCTCGCTACCGGCTTTCCGGGTGGGAACTCGCCGCACTTGGCCATGGCGGACTGCTCTCGTAGATTAAGTTAAGTCTCCTCCGATAGCCACAGCCTTTCTGGATGTGGCTCCACTCGCCGGGTGTCGAATTCTCGATGCCCGGCTTTCTTTTTTTCGCCACTGGACATAGGGCTATCGTCTGCATCATCCTAAGTCTCATGAGAGGCCTTGCATTTGTGGCGCTCCTGCTCGCTGCCGCAGCCGCGGTTGCTCAGCGCCAGTTTGCCGACGCGGAAGGCACCGGCGTTCCCAGGCCTGGGGAATGGCACTTCACCCGCCTTCAGTACACAGAACTTCCGCAGTATCGGCGCGGCAGCTATTATTCCTCACGATCCGGGGTCGGCTCCGGTTGGTGGATGATGGACTGGCCTGACGCCGAGAACCACTTCACGGCCGGGCTTGACCGCCTCACCAGAATCCACACGGGAGACCCGCGCCACGTCCGCCTCACCGACCAGGAGCTATTCGAGTATCCCTTCTTATACGCAACCCAAACCGGGTACTGGAATCTATCTGACGCCGAAACCAAAGCCCTGCGCGAGTACCTCCTGCGCGGCGGCTTCCTGATGACGGACGATTGCTGGGGTGAGACCGAACATGAGATCTTTCGCCTCACCATGGAACGCGTGCTGCCGGGTCAACCCATCATCGACCTGGCCGACTCCGACGAAGTAATGCACGTCATGTACGACATCCTACCCAAGGATTACACTTCCATTCCCGGCTCGCGTCACTTGAGAAATGGCCCCGGCGGCTCGGTAACCATCCAGCAGCCACCGGGTTCCAAACCGGCATGGAGAGCCATATATGATCCGAAAGGCCGCATGGTGGTGGCGGTTAATCTCGACACAGATATCGCCGACGCCTGGGAATTTCAGGACGCGCCGTACTATCCCGAAGCGATGACCTCGCTCGCCTACAAATTCGGGATCAACTATCTGGTCTATGCCATGACCCATTAGGCGCCATGGCCCATTAGGCATATGAAGCGGAAGATCACAATCCTGCTTGCGCTTACCTTGGCCGTTGGTGCCTTCGAATTGGCGCGCGAGACTTTTTCCACACGGACGGTCACCTCCACGAGTTGGATGGCATCGCCCGTCGGACGCCTCGATACGGCCATGTGGCGATCCTTGGCCGAGCTGGCCGGCACCATCTACGGATTGCCCGCAGCCCGGTTTGAAGAACACGCCCGATTACGTGCCGAGGCCATGAGGCTTCGGGATGAAAAGGGAGCGACAATCACTGAAGCGGATTGGATAGTCATTGACGGGATGCTGGAACGCTCGTGGGTTTCCCTTGCTGCGGCGGTTCGGCGCTGACGGCAAAATCGTAGAGCGCCGTTTTGGTCCGGACGTACAAGTGTCCAGCATCAATAGCCGGGGTCGCGTAGCACTGGTCGTCCAGATCATTGGTCGCCAACACTTTCCAATCGGCCTTGGCCTCCAGCACCGAAACCTTGCAGGATTGGCTGACGATATAGACCTTACCCCCGGCACCAACCGGCGACGAGTAGTAATCGTCCAAAGCAGCTGTGAGACGGCCTTGCTTGAACACCTCACCGTTGGAAGGATCCAGCGTCGTCAAGATGCCTCCGGCGCGAATCAGAAACAATGTGCGCTTGTACAAGAGTGGGGTCGGAACATTCGGGATGCCCCGCCGAAATCGCCACACGACTCGGGAGGTGATGTCCCCCTTCCCGCCAAGGCGAATCGCGAACATGGAGTTCTGCGCCGTCTGACGGAGACGGTGAAACTCCCAATCGCGCTCTTCGATTCTTCCATTGAAATTGAGGTCAATCGCATAGAAGTGACTGACGAGTTCGTTGTCCAGCTCTTCCATCGTCAACGCACCGTCACCGTTCTTGTCCAAGCGCTTGAGAGCCTGTGCAAACGTCGGGACGCGCGGCGGATCCAGTGTATCGCCTCCAATCTCCCAGGAGTTAATGTAGGCAGTATCGCCCTCGACAATCGGAGTCCCTTTGTATTGCCAGCCCAGCCCGGTGGCCCACCAGAGCTTTCCCCCCGTCTCCAGACTGTATCCACAGATCACAAAAGCGCCGGGAACAATGAGCTGCGCCGGACCGTTCTTCGGCGTGTAGACAGCAGGGGTCGCGTATCCGCGCGTCGTCTCGGGCCGGGGAGTCTTCCAGCGAATCTGCCCGGTCGCTGCATCGACAGCCAACAGAAACGAATCGGTGTCCTGATCGCAGACAAGAATCACCAGGCCATTGACGACGATGGGAGATGATCCGTGCCCGTTGGCATTGTTGAACGGACCAAGCGGGAACCGCCAGCGTTCGGTTCCAGCAAGGTCGTAGGCAAGCAGGCCGAAGTCTCCGAAAAAGACGTAGACCTGTGTACCGTCACTCGCCGGAGTGGGTGATGCGTGAGAGTTGGACTCCTGCATCGATTCGCGCCGAGTGCGCGGGGCAGTTCTCCGCCAAAGCTCCTTGCCCGTCTTCTGATCCAGTGCAATCGTTACCAGAGACGGCCCGTCCTCCGCAGTCAGGACAATCCGGCCACCCACAAGAATCGGCGACGAATGTCCCGGTGGTAGCGTTGCCTTCCAGTTGACGTTCTGCGAAGTGCCGAACTGCACTGGCAGATTGGTCTCCACCACGCCTTTTCCATCCGGTCCCCGGAAGCGAGGCCAGTCGGCAGCAAGAATCAACACAGGGAACACAAGAGCGACCACCCACTTCATACTATTCCTCGTCGCGATGTACGGTGTCCATCGAAAACGCCGGCAAGCACACGGCAATGTATTCAGCACCCTCAGCTTCGGGCGAGCTATAACGAACCCACTCGCCCTTGGGTGTGATCACGGCCTGGCCGGCTCTGACATCGGTAATCCCGGTCTGCGCTTCCACCCGCAACATGCCTTTGAGTACCACCGTATACTCATCAAATTCAGGAGTCTGGCCCGGTTCCACCCATCCTCCAGGACTCACCATGTGAGCAACACTGGCAGCGTCCGTCTTGGAGTTGACCCGCCCGACATACTCGGCAATTCGCTTGGGTTTGTTCCCAGCAGCGGTGATGATCGTAGGCTGTGAAATGAGCGTAGGCATTGCTCCTATTGTACTGATCCTCAAACTATGCGAGTCTCAAAGAAGTGGATAAAAGACGCATGTGCCCTCAATGCAGGGCGTTCATCACAACAGACGACAAAGTTTGTCCCTATTGCAACACTCAGGTGGGTCCAAGAGCCATCGAGCAGCGCGACCCTTCTGCCTTGGTTGGGGGACTGATTCCGGCCTTCCATTTCACCACGTTCATCATCCTGACCATCAACGCTGGCCTGTATCTGGCGACGGTCATGTACAGCATGAACCACGGCAATGAGAGTGCCTGGATGGATCTGGATAACAGAACCCTGTTCCTCTTTGGCGCGAAATTGCGAGAGGCCATCCTGGCGGGAGAGTATTGGCGGCTGGTCACCGCCGGATTTCTCCACGGTGGTGCCATCCATATTCTGATGAACTCCTGGGTACTGTTCGATGTTGGAGCCCAGGTGGAAGAAGCCTTTGGAACCAGTCGGCTCTTGATCATCTATTTCATAGCCACGGTGTCTGGTTATGCGGCCAGTATGATGTGGGCGGACACCCTGTCGGTGGGCGCTTCTGCCGGCCTGTTAGGACTGATCGGTGCCATGATTGCCTATGGCATGCAAGGCAAGTCCGCCATGAGTGCAGCCATCAGACAGCACTACACGCGCTGGGCCATGTACGGCTTGGCAATGGGATTGATGATCAGCCGAGTAGACAATGCCGCCCATATCGGTGGTTTGGCGGGCGGATTTGCCGTCGCCTATCTGATGGGGACACCATCACTGCTCACAGGTTCGCTGAAGGAAAAAGCAATCAAGGTTGCGGCCGGAGTGGCGCTGGCACTCACCGCGGTCTCATTCGCCAAAATGGCGATGCTGTACATGCAGTACGGCCGTTAGTATTCCTTGCCGTTGTACATACCGGCAACGTACTTCTCATAGCCGTTGTACATAAGAGTGGGCCTGCGCTGCATGTTCGGCAGCACCTTCTCGGTTGCCTGCGACCATCGCGGGTGAGACTTGGTGGGATTCACGTTTGAGTAGAAGCCATACTCGTTCTTGTTAATATCGCCCCAGAAGATGCGCGGCTCGGTGGCGACAAACTCAATGCTCACGATCGACTTGATGCTCTTGAAGCCATACTTCCACGGAAGAATCGCACGAATAGGAGCACCGTTCTGCGTCGGCAAGGACTTGCCGTACATGCCGGTGACAAATAGCGCCAGCGGATTCATGGCCTCATCCATACGCAGGCCTTCGTAATAAGGCCACGGATAGTGCGGAGCCTGACGGATGCCGGGCATCTCGTCGGGGCGGTTTACGGTCACAAACCGGAGATACTTCGCCTCGGCCTTGGGTTCTACCTTCTTGATCAATTCGGACATCAGAAATCCCGTCCAAGGCACAGACATCGACCAGGCCTCCACACAGCGGAAGCGGTACAGCCGCTCTTCGACGTTAACCGTCTTAAGCAACGCATCCAGGTCGAATTTCTGGGGCTTATTGACCAGACCCTTCACATCAATGCTCCACGGGGAAGGCTTAAACTTGCCAACAAGGTTCTTTACGTTTTCCTTATTGTCGGGATCAAACTCGTAATAGTTGTTATAGCCGGTGGCGGCCCACTCTTCGGTCACTGGCCTGTCCAGGGTAAACTCGGGATTCTTCTTTGCCGGAAAGGTACCCGCAGCCAGAGCCGCGAAAGGAGCGGCGGCGAGAAACCCGGCAGCCTTCAATACCTCACGGCGGTTATGGTAGACGCTCTCTGGTGTCGCCTCACGTTCAGGAATCTCCCAGCCCTTAGGAATACGAATGAGCATGTTGCACCTCTATGACCTATATCCTACCACTGGCGAGATTATTCCCGGCAGCACGAAAAAACTGGACCTTTTCTCAAAACAGGATTATGATGATAGGGACGAAGCATATGACCTCGAAACTGAAACAGGTAGGAAGCGTCGCCTTAATCTTGGCCGCCAGCGGTTATGCCTTCACCCGCCTACAGGGTCCGCAAGGGGTTCCGGCGCTGCTCAATAAGTACAAGGAGCTTCGCCAACTGGAAGACCAGAACGAAAGCCTCCGCCAGGACATCCGGAAGCGCCAGCTACGTAACGAAGATCTTCAAAAGGACGAGAGCATCGAACTGGAGATCCGCAACCGGTTTCATATGCTCAAACCGAAAGAGCTGGAATTCCGCTTCCAGGACGTAAAACCAGCAGCCCCGCCAACCCGTTAACTGGCTGCCGCCGCGGGTTCTTCCGCACCTGATTCATTAAAGCTATATCCGAATCCGCGCACCGAGCGTATGTACTTTGGATTGGTCGGGTCGCCCTCAATCTTTTGGCGCAGGCGCAGAATGTACACGTCCACGGTTCGGTCAGTCACTGCCCGGTCGTGTCCCCAAACCGAATCCAGCAATTGTTCCCGGCTGAAAACCATCCCGGGCCGCCCCATCAGAAACTCAAGCAGCTTAAACTCGGTCGCCGTCAACTGAGCCTCTTCGCCTTGGACCCGCACACGACAACTGCTACGATCCAATTCCAAGCCAGCCGACTTCAAAACACGGGAAGGAGCCGCCTGCGGACGGAACTGGATCTTGATCCTGGTAATCAGCTCGCGGATAAAGAACGGCTTCACAATATAGTCGTTAGCACCCAGCTCGAGACCCACAATACGGTCCGCCTCGGAGGCGCGTGCCGTAAGGAAGATGATCGGAACGTGTGCTAACTCGGCACTGGCACGGATCGCCTTACAAATCTCCAGGCCGTCACAATCCGGCAACATGATGTCTAACAGGATCAGGTCCGGTTTCTCCCGGCGCGCCAGCTCAATAGCGCCTTTGCCCGTCTGTATGCCAATCAAGGCAAAGCCCTCCTTCTCAAGGTTGTACTTGAGAAGAGCGAATAAGTCAGAATCATCCTCGACCAATAAAATCTTCTTCATAGTTTCGTTTTCAATACCAACGTAACCCGAAGGTAGTTACAACCATGTTACAGGAGGGTGAATATCTTTTTGTATGGTCGAAATCCGCATTGGATCGAGGGTCAGGGATATTGGAGAGGGAGTTCGTTTCGTAATAAGCCCTCTTGGCTGCCGATCTATGTATAGCATGGCGTGTCTGCTGTTTGGGATAGCATGGTTAAGCGCTATGCGGATTTCGTTGCCCGGCATGTAGGGTTTGCGCGAAGATTGGGCGCAGAAGCCATGGATCGTGCTGATCCCGGGAACGACAAAATGCATGGGTTAGAAGAAAATCTGGCGGGGGCTTCGGATTGACGAGGCGGCGGCGAAGATCACCGTTTGGGGTGCGCGGTATACGGAGCATGTTGAGAAGATGACTGGCTTCTGATGGCGAAATGAGTGCAATGCAATGAATACCTATAATGCTGGAACGTTGATTGTCACGGGTGGTGGGCGTGGCATTGGAGCGTCTATTGCGCGGTTGGCGGCACGGTCGGGTTATTCGGTTTGTGTTAACTATTTTCGAAATGTAGTGGCGGCTGCTTCGGTTGTGGATGACATTTTGCTTGAGGGTGGCAGGACAGTTGCGGTGCAGGCGGATGTTTCGTGTGAGTCTGATGTTTTGCGCTTATTTCGGCGGGCTTCGGAGCTGCTTGGGCCTGTTTGCGGGCTGGTGAATAATGCTGCTGTTCTGGAGCCTCAGATGCGGTTGGAAGCTATGCCGGCGGAGCGGATGTCGCGAATTTTTGCGACCAATGTGATGGGGACTATGCTTTGTTCTCGTGAAGCTGTGCGGTGTATGTCAACGCTTCGCGGTGGTGGCGGCGGGAGTATTGTCAATCTTTCTTCGGCTGCTTCCCGGTATGGTTCTCCGGGGGAGTATGTTGATTACGCGGCGTCCAAAGGTGCAGTGGATACGTTTACTTTGGGTTTGGCTCGCGAGGTTGCCGGTGAAGGTATTCGTGTGAATGCGGTTCGGCCTGGGTATGTTTATACCGAGCTTCATGCTAGTGGAGGAGAGCCGGGCCGTGTGGATCGTTTAAAGGAACGCGTTCCGATGAAGCGCGGCGCGGAGCCGGATGAGATTGCACGGGCGGTGGTTTGGTTGCTTTCGGCAGAGGCTTCTTATGTTACAGGTTCAATTTTGGATGTGACTGGCGGGCTGTGAATGCCGGGATGGCGAGGACCACCGTTGACTCTTGTTGGGTACCCTGATTTGCGTTGAACTCTAGTCGTCAGATCAGCCAAGACCGTTGTGCATCGTTAGTCTCTTCAGATACTCTTGTGCCGATTCGCGCACGGATGATCCTTCGTTCAGGAGCCACATTCCTGTTGCGTACCAGTCCACGCGCGACTCTCGGCCTTGGCTTTGGAGCATTCCACCCCTAGAGACGAAAGTATCCTGGAGGAAGACGTGGAGCAGTTCATGCACGACAGTATTTACGGATACGAATGGTACACGGTGGCCGTGAGCACGATTCATGGCAATGACTGAGACGTGGCAGCCCTCATATATCGTGGAGATTCCGGACAGGTAACGGGACTTGTCCCAATTGGCTGGCACATAGTTTGTGAGAATCACGTTGATTTTCCCCCGCTCCAGTCCAACGAATTTCGGCCTTCCGCTGGGATGCTTCAGGACCGCTCCGGCACGCTCTACCACGCGCAACTGAATGCCGCAGGCGGCAAAGTTGCGGAAGGCTTCCAGCCATACGTTGGAACGGAAATTACGGATCTGTTCAGCACTGCATTTGGCGTGTATGTTGAGGAGGCAGAGCACCGGGACCTCTAGCGGGGCAGCCTGGGCACTCTTGAGAAGGCCGGCAGCTAACGTGGCTTGCAACAGTTCCCGACGGTTTGTCACTGCTGTCACTTAAACCATCGTACTCGGCGCGGGGGTTGGGTTGCGCTTCGGTTTCAGGCGGAGTAAATTGTATCCATGTCGATTATCAACCGCCGTGAGTCTCTCTCGCGAATTGCGGGCTTGTCCATGGCGTCGCAATTGGTGCAGGCTCAACAGCAGAAGCCCCGGAATGTCATTTTCATTTTGACGGACGATCATCGTTACGATGCGATGGGATTTTTGAAGGGGCAGAGTTTTCTTCAGACTCCTCATATGGATCGCCTGGCGCGGGAAGGCGCTTATTTCAAGAATGCTTTTGTGACTACGGCTTTGTGCTCTCCAAGCCGGGCCAGCATTCTTACAGGCACGTATGCGCATCGGCACCGTGTGGTGGACAACAATACCGCCATCCCGAAGGGCACGGAGTTTTTTCCTAAGCAGCTTCAGCAGGCCGGTTACAAAACCGGTTTCTTTGGAAAGTGGCACATGGGGAATTCCGGTGACGCGCCCCAGCCGGGCTTTGATCAGTGGGTGAGTTTTCTCGGCCAGGGTTCCTATCTTCCCGTGCCCAGTGGACTCAACGTCAATGGCAGCAAGGTTCCGCAGAAGGGCTACATCACCGATGAACTGACCGACTATGCGGTGGAGTGGTTGCGCAACTTGAACCGCGACCAGCCGTATTTCATGTATCTCTCGCATAAGGCGACGCATCATCAGTTCACTCCGGCGGCTCGCCATGCGGGCAAGTATAAGAATGAAAAATTTGTGCCTCCCGCAACCATGGCGGCAACAGGTCCGATGGCGCAGCATCGTCCGATGTGGGTGCAGAATCAGCGCAACTCGTGGCATGGTGTGGAGTATCCTTACCATTCCACACTGGACATTGGCGAGTATTACAAGCAGTACGCTGAAACTTTGTGCGGAGTGGATGACAGCATTGGCCGGGTGTTGGGCGAATTGGATCGGCGTGGTCAGCTTGACTCGACGCTTGTAATTTATATGGGTGATAACGGTTTTGCTTTTGGCGAGCATGGGTTGATTGACAAGCGCACCGCTTATGAAGAATCCATGCGAGTACCGTTAGTAGCCCGCTGCCCGGAGTTATTCACTGGCGGCAAGACGGTGAATCAAATGGTCGCGAATCTCGACATCATGCCGACGGTGTTGGATGTTTGCGGTGCTCCGAATCCTGGCAATCTGGACGGGAAGAGCTGGTTGCCACTGATGAACGGAGCGCCTGCCGCTGGTTGGCGACAGGAATTGCTGTACGAGTATTATTGGGAACGCAACTATCCTCAAACTCCGACGATTCATGCTTTGCGCACAGATAAGTACAAGTTCATTCGGTGCCATGGCGTTTGGGATCTGGATGAGTTGTATGACCTTGAGGCAGATCCGTTGGAATCGAAGAACCTGATTTTTGCACCTGAGCACCGGCAACGCATTGCTGAGATGCGCGCGCGTTTGTTCCAGATTCTGGAGCAGACCAACGGGCAGAACATGCCGTTATGGCCGGATTCGGGCGGACGTTCGGACTTAAGAAATCGTGACGGGCCCAAGCCCGCTGAGTTCCCGCGTGAGCTGATTCGACCGATGCCGCAGCAGTGACGCGATGACATCTTTCCCTGTGCTGGGTGCCACTCCCCGTATCCAGTCGTTGCTGATCAAGCCTGCTTCGGCGGTTTGCAATCTCGATTGTTCTTATTGCTTCTATCTGGACCGGAGTGCTGATCCTTATAAGTCTCTTCCTGCGCGGCGGATGACCGAGGAGACGTTGCGTCGGCTGGTTGAGACCTATATTCTCTATTCGCATCCGAATAGCTCTTTTACATTTCAGGGAGGCGAACCGACGCTTGCCGGACCTGAGTTTTTTGAGAAGCTGGTCGGGTTTCAAAAACAGCATGGCCGCGGTGGTACGGTCAGCAATGCGTTGCAGACGAATGGGCTGCTACTGGATCAACGCTGGTGCGATCTTTTCAAAGCCTATGACTGGTTGGTGGGACTTTCCTTGGATGGTCCGGAGGAGATGAACGACCTTTATCGTATAGGCAAGACCGGCAAGGGTTCCTGGAAGCGAGTAATGGAGAGCCTTGCGCTGATGCAGAAGCAACGGGTGGAATTCAATGTGCTTTGCGTCTTGAGCCAGGCCAACGTGCATCAGCCGAAGGAAGTTTATCGGTTTTTTCGAAAGCACGGGATTGAGCACATGCAGTTCATTCCTCTGGCGGAGTTTGATATTGCGGGCAATCCCCTGCCCTTCACGATCACGGCGGAACAGTATGGTCGTTTTCTTTGTGAGGTGTTTGAACTGTGGTGGCCGGAGCGGCGTAAGGTGCGAATTCGGTTTTTCGATAACATTGCCGAGGCTTTGGCAGGGCAGAAGCCCGGGAACTGCACGATGCTGGAGACTTGTGACAGCTATGTTGTCGTGGAATACAACGGGGATGTTTATCCGTGCGATTTTTTTGTAGAGGGCGGTTGGAAACTGGGAAATCTGGAAATTGATTCCTGGCCTGAGATTGCGCGAAAGTCCAAACGGTATAACTTTGCGGCTAAGAAGACCCTTGCGCACGCTGATTGTCAGGTGTGTGAATACCAGTCCATATGCCATGGCGGATGTCCCAGTTTGCGGCACAAACAGCGTGGGTCGTTTGACGATCTGGACTATTTTTGCTCGGCGTACAAGATGGTATACGCGCGATGTACAGGACCTTTGCGGGAAGATGTCGCGAAAATTCTGGGCCACCACGTGCAAAGTTGAAACCGATTCGCCCATTGCTTCGTCGCTGTCTTAGAGGACGTTTCATGATTTCTCGTTTTTGGATATTTGCGTTGGCGGTAGTTTGCCTTTCAGCACAGCAGACAGACAAGCGAAAAGAGACTGCTTTAGGTGCTGCTTTGGCGAAGGACATGCGTGCCCGGACGTCGGCAGTGAATAACGACGCCGTTCAGGGCTATGTGGAGCGGGTTGGAAAGCGCCTTGCCTCGCACGCCGGTGTGAAGTTTGAATGGACGTTTGCAGTGGTTACCGATGATCTAGGCGGCAGTACACACGAGCCGGTTCCGCTACCTGGAGGCCATATTTTTGTGCCGACTTCGCTTATCTTGGCTGCGCAAAATGAGGCGGAACTGGCTGGGATGCTGGCGCATTCCATCTTTCATGTCGCGGAGAGACGCGGCAATTGGGTGAACGTGGTGGGTAATGATGATCGGACAGCTCTGCCGGTGTCCGAAATGAAAGCATACCGGGAAAATGAGCTTGTCGCGGATCGCGGTGCGGTAAAGCTACTTGCCGCCGCCGGGTACGATCCAACAGCGCTGCTGGATTATATTCGCCGAACGCAGCGGGTGCCACAGAAGTCCGACATGTATTTTGCGTTGCCACCGAAGGAAGAGCGACTCGCTAGCCTCGCCGCCGTCGTCCGTCCTGCGACTGACCCGATTGCGGTGAACGGCGAGTTCGATGCTATTCAGAACATCGTGCGGGGATTGATACGTTGATCAGTTCTTTCCACCGCTCCCGAAATGGGCTAGCCTACTAGGGCTTGTGTAACTCGGCTCGACAGCTGATCATAGTTCAGAATTTCGTAAAGCGACGGGTCTGACATGATCTTTGAGACGAGGGCCACGTGCATGGCATGACCTGCTCTTTCTGCGATTACGTGTCCTAGAAGTGGGCGACCGATCAGGGCCAGATCTCCAATCAGGTCGAGCGCTTTGTGGCGGCAAGGTTCGTCTGGGAAGCGGAGGCCTCCCGGGTTGAGAACTGCGTCCGGGGTGAAGCAGACGGCGCTGTCTAGGGTGGCTCCTCGGATGAGTCCCATGTTGCGCATTTGGTCCAGTTCTTTTTCGAAGCCGAACGTGCGGGCTGGGGCGATTTCTGTTGCGTAATATTCCGGGGTGACTTCGAATTCCAGGCTCTGCTTGCCTACCAACGGATGCTGGAATTCAACGTCGCAGGTTAACACGAAACGGTCGGCTGGGAGGATGGTAATTTTCTTTCCATTGCCTTCCACAGATACGGGACGGGTGACCCGCAGGTAACGACGCCGACGCCGGTAGGTTTTGAGACCTGCGGCTTCGATCAATTTCACGAATGGCAAGCCGCTGCCGTCCAGAATCGGAACTTCGAGGTTATTGATCTCGATGAACACATTGTCGATTCCCATACTGTAGAGGACGCTCAGCAGATGCTCGGTGGTGGAGATGAGCACACCTTGGCGCATCAGGCTGGTTGCGTAGCTGACTTTGGCGACGTGCTTATACGACGCGGGGATGGGAAAATGTTCCAGGTCCGTCCGCAGGAAAATGATGCCGGTGGATTGCGGGGCGGGTTTGATTCGGATCGTGACGGGCACTCCGCTGTGGAGTCCGACTCCTGTGGCTTCGACGGGGTGAAGTATCGTTGTTTCGTATCGCACGTTGTACTTCAATCATAGCAATCCGATTACCGATCTCCAAGTTGTTGAAAAACAAAGGTAGCGAGTCTCATGGCTGTGTCAAAACAGCCACAGTTCGCACGGGCATAGCTTTGATATGATGAGTGGGACATGCCTGAAGCCAAGCTATTTCTGATCGATACTTTCGGCTTCCTTTTCCGTGCGCATCATGCCAGGGCTCGGACCGGTGCCCCTCCGATGCGGACCTCTGCCGGGCTGCCGACGGAGACGGTTTTCATTTTCAACAACATGTTGAAGCGGTTGTTGTCCACATACAAGCCGGTGCATTTAGCCGCAGTTTGGGAGAGTGACGGCAAGACACTGCGTGAGCAGGAGTATGAAAAGTATAAGGCCAACCGGACCGAGACTCCGCCGGAGTTGATGCAGCAGTTTCCTTATATTCGACGGCTGCTAGAGGCGCTACGTATTCCGATTCTTGAGTATCCGGGTTATGAGGCAGACGATGTGATTGGGACGCTTTCGCATCGCGGGGTGGAAGCCGGTCTGGACGTGATGATCGTGTCGAGCGACAAGGACATGCTGCAGTTGGTGACGGATCGCGTGTTGATGTTGAACCCGGCTAAGGGTGATGAGTTGTACGATGCCGCGAAGGTGAAAGAGTTCATGGGTGTAGAACCTTCACAGGTTGCCGATTTGCTGGCGTTGAAGGGCGATTCGGTGGACAACATTCCGGGTGCTCCGGGAATTGGGGATAAGGGGGCTCGGGATCTGATTCAGCAATTTGGTTCGGTAGAAGCGGCGATGGCTGGCGCGGATCAGGTGCAACGCAAGGCCTATCGCGAAAGCCTGCAGAACAACCGTGAGTTGATCGAGTTGTCGAAAAAGCTAGCCACAATATCCACTGATGTTCCGATGGAATGGTCGCTGGAGAAGACCACCGTGCAAGCACCCGATCCAGAAGCGCTGCGCGTTTTGTATACCGAGCTTGAGTTTTTTAGCCAGGTGAAGGAGTTAAAGCCCTCGGTTGAATCTGTCGCTCTCGACCTCAGGCAATTGGATGAAGCGGGCGTGGTGGCCTGGTTGCCGGAGTCGGCTCCGGTTGCAGTAGTGATTGGACCTACCAGCATTGGTTTGTCTGCGAAAGATGGCGAGGGTGTTTGTGCTGACATCGCGTTGTTGGATGGCTTGAAAGCCTTTCTGGAGGATGCGCAACGTCCAAAGATGGCGCATGATGTGAAGTCGGTGTTAGTGGAGTTAGATCGGCACGGGATTCATGGACGTGGTTTTGTTGATGATTCCATGTTGTATGCGTTTCTGTTGAGCGCTGATCCGGCGGCATGCGGGTTGAACATTGCGGTGTCACGTTACTTGCAGCGGCAGATGGGTGCATCCATTGAAGAAGCGGCGGCCCATACGTTTGCGTTGGCTGCGGTGCTGCGCAGCGAGGTGGAAAAACGCGGGTTCCGAAAGATCTACGAGGAGATTGATTTGCCGCTTGCGCCCGTGCTGGCGCGGATGGAACGCACTGGGATTCGGATTGATCCGGCGGCGCTGGGTTCCATGTCGATCAAAATGGAGCATGAGATTGAACGTCTGAGTGGCGAGATTTACGCGCTGGCCGGGCATCCGTTTAATATCAATTCTCCGCAGCAGCTCGGACGCGTGTTGTTTGAAGAGATGGCGATCCCGCACGGGAAGTCGATGTCAACGGCGGCGGACGTGTTGGAGTTGCTTTCCGAGAGTCATCCGATTGCAAAGCTGGTGCTGGAGTTCCGGCAGTTGACGAAGTTGAAGGGCACCTACGTCGATGCCCTGCCATTGTTAATTCATCCGGAAACAGGGCGGCTACATACGACGTTTAATCCGGCGGGCGCAGCTACTGGGCGGCTGTCTTCCTCGAATCCGAATTTGCAGAACATTCCGATTCGTAGTGAACTCGGCCGAGAGATTCGTGCCGCGTTTGTGCCCGAGCCGGGATGGAAACTGGTGATCGCCGACTACTCACAAATTGAACTGCGCTTGCTCGCGCATATGTCTGGTGATCCGGTACTGGTGGAAGCCTTTCAGAGTGGTGAAGATATCCACACACGCACCGCGTCTGAGGTCTTCGGAATCATGCCGATTCTAGTAACTCCGGAAATGCGGCGCAATGCGAAGGCGGTGAATTTCGGAATTGTATACGGACTAAGCGCATTCGGGCTTGCAGGACAGTTGGGTATTCCGAGACAAGAAGCACAGAGATACATTGACAACTATTTTGCGCGGTACGCCGGCGTACGGCGGTTCCTTGATTCGACCATTGCAGCAGTACGCAAGAGTGGCTGTACGCATACGCTATTCGGACGGGAACGTCCGATTCCGGATATGGACGCACGCAACAGCAATGCACGTGGCTTTGCCGAGCGCACCGCCGTAAACACGCCCTTGCAAGGTACAGCGGCGGACCTACTGAAACTGGCGATGATTCGGATTCAGGCTCGGATAGATGCCGCGTCCATGAAGGGGCGGCTGCTATTACAGGTGCATGATGAGTTGGTGCTGGAGGCGCCAGTGGATGAGGTGGAGGCTCTATCCAAGATGGTGAAACACGAGATGGAGAATGTGTTTAAGTTGGATGTGCCGTTAGAAGCTGAGATTGGTGCCGGGGACAATTGGCGAGACGCTAAGTAGACAAGTCAGATCTGGGTCGATTCACCTGCAAGGAATAGGATCTCTGACCTGAGGCCGAGGTCAATAAAAAAACCTGCGCGGTGTACCAATGCAGCCATCTCTTCTCGCACAGAAGCGATTTCTGAATTCGCCTTGGCACGAAGCAGCACGCCCAGGACACCAATCACAGGAATTCCGATTTCACGAGCTAAAAGGCGGCCATCTCTTTCGTCGATCAACAACACTTCAGGGGACAGCTCTGAAGCCAAGGCAATTGCTTCTGCCTCACCGAGGTCCAATTCGTGCGTTAGTGCAACAGCGAGTCTGCTATCGGAAAGCGTTCGATGCTGCATCCAACCAACCCGCAGGGCTTGCTTAATTGCGTGCCTGGCACCTTCATCTTGAAGGGCATCGAGTTCGGTTAACACTGCACTGGGAATGATCAACGCTCCGAATTGGGAACGTAAAAGATCGAGACGTCCAATGATTGCCAAATTCGAGATCGGCGAGGTATTACTTACCGCAGCCATAGGCCGCATCTTCGGCAAGTTCTTCGGGACCGTAGTGTCGCGGAATACCCCGGCGTGTTAGCAAATCCGCAAACGACCATCGGGAAATTCGCGACAACTCCTTTGCCTTGCCGAAAGACAGAATACCTTGCGCGTACAACGAGACGGCCAGTTCACTCAATAGCCGCTCCTCAATTTCTCTCTCTGGCAGACGAAGGCTCTTGGCTACAGAATCAGGAATTTCTAAAGTGATATTCATTGCGGCCTTCTTGTATTCTAACGCGGCCGCTTCTGGATCAGTGCTTCTATTTCAGTGGCGATCTTTTGGTGCTCCAGCGCTGAATTGAGTTTCAGCACATTCGACATCATCGCCACCAGATAGTTCTTTCCGTTCGACTCCACGATCGCAACCGAGTGCATCAGGTTCAGGGCGTTTCCCTTGTACTGTGCGCATGGAAAACCTGGTTCCGGCTTGCACTCGAATAGCGATCCGGATTTGAAGTAGACCATTGCCTTTTCCAACGCTGGTGAACTTGCGTAACGATAACGCGGCCTTGCGAAGTACATCAGCCTTTTCATCTCCAGGCTGGACCATGGATCTACCAGTCTTCCCTGCTCGATTCGGATGAGCAGTTTCAGTAGCTCGTTTGGAGATGCGTAGCTTGCGGTTCCGGGAACTACGTTGGAACCTCCGCTTGTGAAAAATGTTCCGATTCTTAACTTGGTTGTATCAAGCGCAGATGCTTTCAGAGCTGTCTCAATGGACTCCAGCGACAGCGCCGCGAGATCTTTCTTTGAAGTCTGCTTCGAGAACGCATCCGGGTTATACAGCAGCATCAGATTCTTCCACACCTGGGAGCCCGCAGCGTTGGAACTTTGGCTGAGCATGTGGTCCAGCCATTCGTAGAAACTAAACTTGTCGCCGATTTCCAGCCGACGGTTGGTGATCTTGGCAGCTCCGGGTTCATAGAACGGGACCGTCTTTCCGTCCCGATGAACAAAGGAATCCGCTGTAATGATGGTCTCTTTCAGATAACGTTCGCGAGCCGCTGTGTCATTCGGGAACTTGCGCTGCAATGCACCGAACACACCCGTCGCAACCAGGAGTTTGCCGACGCTGCCGGGGATGCGTTTCTGATCTGCGCGAATGGATGCGTACGCTGGTTTTGCAGGATCGGTGATATCCAGCACCGCGATGTTATAAGAAGGATCGCGCGTAGCGAACATGCGATCCAAGCCTGATTGCAAATAGGGATCGCGCACATCCAAATTCACTTCGCCAGTCAGATGCAGCTTAATAAGATCTCCCGATTGGGTTGCGCCCTGCGGGAGCTTCATAAACTTCTGATAACCGGCAAGTCTGCGAATTCCGGTCCTCTGCGCACCATCGAGCGGGTAAGAATAAAGCGGCGCGGCCGCCACCAGGATTGCGATCAGGGTTTTCATCGCAGCGGCATATCCTCCAAACGAACCGTTGCACTGGCGACCGACCGTCGCTCCAAACCGCTCAGCGCCGACAACATTGCCACCTCGCGATAGCGCGCAAGCGGACGTATCTGGAAAAGCCGCAGCTCTCCTTTTTCAAAACCAAACTCAATGTCCCAGGGCAATACAGTTCCATCTATGGCCTTTGCCACCGGATATTTGGTGCGAACCTCCGCTACCATCTTGCGCAATTGATCCAACTCAGCGGGTTGGAGTAGCATATCGTCGCCGACAGGCGGAAGCAACTCAAAACCGCCATCGCGCCTCGCGACCTTACGATAAGTGGCCCGGCCTTGCTGCAACAATCGAACGGCTCCATCAGACGAAAGCAGGATAGACTCAGCAACACCACCATCAACAACCGCGCTTACACCCTCGCTAACGTTCACCGTGATGTGATCCTGCGCACCTGTCTCCAGATCTGTGGTTGCAATCACGCCGCTCTTGTCGTTGTTGACTGTCCGCATGATGATGACCGACGGATAGACTTTCCCGGTATTCCGGATGGCCCGCGCGCGCCAATCCCAGGCGCGTTCAGTGTAAGGCGAAGACCACACATCACGCAACGCCTGCAAAATGTTTTTTGTGCCAACTACATTCGGCACCGTAAGATTCAATCCAGCACCAGTGAAATGGGGAAGATCCTCAGCATTGGTATCGCTGCGGACAAAAGCACCGAAGGAACCATCCGCGCCCAGACGCGCTTGCAGCGTAGCCGTAATCTCTCTTTCGAATTGCGGCAAGAGTGACATTGTCTGAATGGTCTTGCGAATGGCTGCCAGTTTGGGATAGATGACGGTGGCAATGTGAGCCGGGTCCGCGCCGCTTGCGCGCAACTTCTCGGCTTCTGCGACAGTAGTCTCAATCTGACGGATCAGCGGAACTCCAGAAGCATCCAGCGTTCGGGAGATGTGGTCCACAAAAATGCCGAACGGGACGACAAACCCTGGAGCCACTTTGTCGGGGAAATACCCGGAAAGCTGGCCAAGGTTCGCAGCCTTGGGACCCACACTGACTCCGGAGTCGTTTGCACCCACATCCGTGAGCAGCCGCAAACGGCGTTCGTTCAGATTGAGCCGCGAGGTATCGAGATCAATTCTCGCCATGGCTGCAGCGGGCTGCGCCGCCCACAGAGCGCTCTCCGCCGGGGTCAGCGCGGATGTCTCCTTAAAGACCACGACATTTCTCGGGGTCACGGCAAAAAACACTTCCCGGCCTTCGTGTTTTTTCAGTGTGGGCAGCAGACGCGAAGGGATCACGGCATTGGGAATACCCAGATTGGCGGCTAGCAATTGCGTGTGACTGAGCGCATTTCCGCTATCCAGCGTGAGGATACCAGCCATCGGCTTCAAGTCAGCAGCCGTTTGAGGGATCACGTAGATTCCGCGCGGATCAGCACGTTCCTCCAAACCCTCTGCCAGAATGCCGAGTTTACCCGTAGCAACGCCCGCATTCAAACCCACCACACCCGCCGGAGATTCGTCGAACACCGCGTGCCGGATGCCGCTCACACGATCTGCGTCGGTGAGCAGCGGGTCAATACGTGATGTCATTTGCAAGGCGATGGAACTGCGCAGAAGGTGATCCACCAGTCCGGCAGCAAGTGGTTCGGCGTCTTTGTAGTGCAGCACAAGTGGCCCGAATTCCCTGGCGGCCGTGGCACGTGACCATTCCGATGCACGTCCGAGATAACGAATGGCGGCGCGGTAGGTGTCAGCAGAGGGAGCGGTGCTGGCGCGAAGTGTCTCGATCTCTTTTTCAAGAGCAGCCATCTGACGCGGCGACAAAAGGCCTGCGCCCGTGGAAAGAGCAACAAAATCGCGTAGATCCTGCAAGCGGCTCGCGCGAGAACCCGTTAGAGCGGTTTGCGCCAGCTCAAACGCTTTTCCCTGCACAGCAGCGTTCAAATCAAGCAATTGAAGATTGGCACGACCGTTAGTCGAACTGACCACCTGTGTACGAATCGCAAGGGACAGTGCAGCGAGTCGAGCCACAGTAGGGGGCCCGGAAAGAGCATTCACGGCGCCGATGGTGGACGCATTCGCTATTCTGCGAACGAGCCGTAGCTTTGCCCCAAACCCGTCGTCGGCACCTTGCTGATCAATCAGCGCTGCAAGCTCTTCCATCACCTTCCTCGGCCCTTCAGAAGGAAGCTTGTCTTTGATAAATTTTCGAATCGTCGCGGCATCGCTTGGGGAAGGATAAGAGTGGATCTTTGCACGGATGGATTGAAAACGGGCGTCACCGGCGGCAGCCACAATCGCAAGATTGCGAATCCGCTTGACGGCATTGTCTTCCAGCCCATGTGGGATCACATCCACCAGTTGCTGCGCAAGGAAGTAGCGGCGTGATAGCCACACAGGATCACTGAACAAACGGATCAGAAACTCTCTGCCAGCCTTTTCTTCATCCTCCACCTGACGCACACCACGGTAGGAAACAGCCTGCCGGTAAATCCAGCCATTGTCGATCTCGGTCAGATATTTTTCCAGAACCAGTTCTTTCAGGCGATGATGATCCAGCGTAGCGTCAAGCAGCGTCTCGTACGACATTCCGGTAAGGATGGTGCCGGAACGGATCTTCCAGGAAGCAAGTTTGTCGGCAGCCGGACTCAACTCTGCATGCTGCACCCCGCCGCCAACTGCCTTGCAAGGTGTACCCGCCGGTGGCAACACCGATCCATCTTTGCAATACCAGCGAATGCGTTGAAACGGACCTCGGGGATTGGATTTGAAAGAAGCAAGCAGCCGTTTGGACTCGGCAACCTGGGCCGGAGTCAACGGCGCGAGAAGGCCTTCCGCCTGTACACACGACGCCGTGATCACTGACAGGAACAGAATTCTATGAATAGGAAACATCCTCATTCATGGTAATCGAACGCAGCATGCAAAACGAAGGGCCGGGAGATCTCCTCCAGGCCCTTCGTTTTGCATATGTGCTTACTTAAAAAGTAAACCGTGCATTGATCTGTGCTCTGCGCGCGTTGGTGCCGTCCGGGAAGCCCTGAGAAGCGCTCCCCAAGCCGAGACCCGGCTCCACATTTAGCGCCCCACTTACCAGACGATAGGCGGTGCCGTTGACTGCGGTGTTCGAGATCCAATTGAAGACATTGAATACTTCAAAGCTGAATGCTGCTGTCATTTTTTCGCGGATCGGTATCACTTTGGTAAGCCGGGCATCGGTGCGGACAATCTGATCGACATCAATGCTGGCGGCGGGAAGAAACGGAACACGGCTAGATCCGCCAAACCCGTTAAGAGATCCCGTGAAAGCCGCGCCCGTAAAGGCGCTGCCGGAAACTGTAACGGTTGGAGTTTGGGGTTGTGTAGAAGCAAACGTAGAAATCTGCGACAGTTGCCAGTTGTTCAATAGATATTTGGCAACCGCCCCGTTGCTCTTCACGAATGTGGGAGCGTAGACAAAGCTCACGGTCATACGGTGGCGCTGATCGAGACTGGAAGAGGACTTGTCAGCTTTATAGTCGCCATTAACCAGACTGCGGGGAGCTCCGGAGAAAAACACATTGTTGCGTCCATCCGGCTGGTTGTAATCAATTGCGTGAGACCAAGTGTAGGATAGGGAACCCTCCAAACCGTGAGTGACACGCTTACGCACCTGAACAGCCAAGGCGTTGTAGTATGAGTTTCCATTCGATTCGACATGGCCGACACGGCGATAACGGGAATCTACACGGTTTGCCAGCAGGTACACCGGAGTCGTGTACGTTCCTACCTGATTGCCCGAAACATCATTGATACGATAGCTGACGGTATTGGCACCCACAGGTCCGATGTTCAAATCACGCACGGTTCCGTTGTGCAAACCGCGGCTCCAGATATAAGAGACAGTAACCCCTAGGTTTTTTGTGATGGCGTGCTCGATACCGAAGTCTCCCTGTTCGGTGTAAGGAGTGCGGAAGGTCGGGTCCGCAAAGCTGATGTCAACCGTGCCGGCCGGAGGATTACGATCCAGGCCGGTGAGCCCAACCGGGAACACCGGACCCAATGCTAAGTCGGCAGGAACCGAAGCGTTTAGCGTAATGAGCTTCTGCCGGATACCGTTATTGCCGAAGAACGTATTGTTAACCAAGCCACCAGCATACCGGGCATGGAAGATACCGAAGCCGGTTCGGATGATGGTTTTGTCGTGATTGAAAGAGTAGGCGAGTCCGATGCGCGGAGCGAAGTTCTTGGTCGCGCTGGGGATTCGGCCCGTTTGCGGATAGTCCGGATTGACCACATCTGGCGTTGGCAGAACCGTATAGTCGTACCTCAGACCAAGATTGACCGTCAACGCTTTCGTCGCGCGGAATTGGTTCTGCACGTAGAGCGCAATCTCTTGAATCGTGGTATCAATGACGGGGTCGCCAAATCTTTGAGAAAAGGTATTCCAGCGCCGAGCCGCTCCGCCATTGCCAGAGAAGTCCAACGCGAAGTTCGTAAAGGTGGAGTAATTGTAGGTTCCGAAACCGTTGAGAAGTTGCTTGTAGTAATCCTGGGTATTGGAGTAATCCACACCGATCTTCAGCGTATGCTTGCCTATCGTCTTGGTTAGGTTGTCGGCCAACTGATAACGGTTCTCGCTCGGATTGGTGCGCGGCAGAATATCGGAGGAACCGAGGCTGTCCGTGCTGCCCACGTTGACTTGAATGTAGCCCGTTTGAACAGGCACCAAGGCCGGGCTGTGCTCGTCCACCTGGCGGTCCTTAAACCAACCGAAACGCAGTTCGTTCACCGTACTCGGATTAAGAATGGCAGTCCAGGAAGCACGACCATTGCGGGTTCGGACGGTGGATTTCCCATTGTTTCCGATGCCGCTGCCGGACGACAGTACAGCCTGTGTTTGGATTCCATTCGGCGACAACCAGCGCGAGTAGTTTAAGGACAAGGAAATCGTGTGAGCATCGGTGGGACGCCAGTCCATCTTGCCAAAACCTAGCTCCTGGTTAGCCGTTCGGGGAACAACCTGATGATGCCTTGCAATGTAGCCAACCGCCGCATCACACTGCGCCTGAGTGGCCGGGGCAAGGCAACCAAAGGTGGAACTTGTACCAACGTATTTGCCTTGATCGAAGAAGCCGGCTCGGGTATAGGTGCTGACAAACGGGAAATCCCGGCGAGTGATTTCCGTGTTGAAAAAGTAAAAGAGCTTGTTCTCTTTGATAGGACCACCAATGGAGCCGCCGAACTGGTGACGTTTTTCCGGCGGATTCAAACGGCCGACGCCGTTCGCATTTACAGGCGCGTACCGATCTGGTGAATTGAAGTCCTGATTGCGGAAGAACCAGTAGCCTGCTCCGTGAATATCATTAGAACCAGAACGCGTCACAGTGTTCACCACACCGCCAGACGCACGGCCATACTCGGCCGAATAGTTGTTGGAGAGTACCTGAAATTCCTGCACAGCATCCTGAGAAATCTGAGAACTGATACGTGTGCGGCCTGCGTTTTCGTTAAAGAACGATTGCGTCGTGTCATTGCCGTCCGTAAGGAAAGTGTTGTTCGCGGCTACGCCACGGAAGCTGATCAATCCAAAAGTTCCGTCGGAAACTACGGCAGGGGTCAACAGAACGAACGAATCCACACGCCTCCCGTTGATTGGCAAGTTGACAATCTGCGCCGATTCCACAACCTGAGAGACGCCAGTCTTGGTTGACTCGACAATCGGAGCAGTATCTATGACATCCACAATGGTGGTAGCGGACCCAACATCAATCGACACGTTCAGGCTGATGTTCTGCCCCACCAGAAGTTCGATATTCTTTGCCTCCCACTTCTTGAACCCTTGCTTTTCCACCGCAACGGCATAGCCGGTAGAAGGAACAAGCGCCGGTGCAGTAAACACACCTGCTTCGTTAGAGATGATAGAACGCTTGATACCTTTATCATCATTGGAGACGGTTACCTGAGCTCCGGCAACCACAGAGCCGGAGGCATCACGGACGGTACCGGAAATGCCACCCATTCCAGCCACAGTCTGGGCAAAACTGGCGGCGGCAAATAGACTAAGGGCAAGAACTACGCGGGAAAGTGTTTTCATCTTAGACCTCTGCTACTAGGATAACCCGGCTCGGCCTAAAAGTAACGTGAAAGTCTGGTTAATTCTTCTATAGTGGAGGACGAAACTAAATGGACAGCTCGGCGTCTCGTTCGTATAGATGTATCCTGTGATATTGAACCTTTTACGCGGTCTCGGAATCCTGTCACTACTGGCAACAGCGCTCTCGTCTCAGACCGAGTTGGACCCTTCTGAATTTTCCGCGCGCACCGCGCTCTACTTCCCTCGCTCTCAGGCGACGTTTTCCTCCGACGTAAAGCTGGTAGAAGTTGCCGTAGTTGTAAAAGACAACAAAGGCCAAACCGTCGCAGACCTCACCAAGTCCGACTTCGAAATTCGCGACGCAGGCAAGAAGCGCGACGTTTCCTCCTTCGCCATTCAAACCAGAACACCAGCCGCTGCCGCAATCCCCAATCAAACCGGCGCGCCAACAACAACCACTCCCCTACCCCAAGCGCGCCCCCGCTTCGTCGCCATCGTCATTGACGACCTCAACAGCGCCTTCCCCGAATTCCGCCGCTCCCAAGTAGCCGCTTCGAAATTCGTCCGCGAAGGCCTCTCCGCCGGCGACCGTGTCGGCATCTTCAGCACCTACGGCCAACAGCTTCTGCCCTTCACTTCCAATTCCAAACAAATCGCCGACGCCATCGATAAAATGCGCACACGCGGACGCACCTTCGGCACCACCGGCTGCCCCAGCATCTCGCCCTACGAATCGTATTTGATCGACAATAATCTCGACGCGCAAGTTCTCGAAGCCAAAGCAGCAGAGCTACGGCGCTGCATGAGCCTGCCCCCAGCCCGTGGTGGTCGCGGCGGGCCTCCGCCACCCGATACGGCGACCATGATGGTGCAATCCTCGGCACGCATGCTCTGGGGTGAGGTCCGAGCCAATGCGCGCAACACACTCGACGCACTCAGCGGCATCGTCGACGAAATGGCACCGCTCGATGGCAGCAAAATGATCCTGCTCGCCTCAGGCGGCTTCATCGCCGATCAATTCGATATGTCGCCCATGGAGCGAGTCATTCAACGCGCCCTCAGGTCCGGAGTCATCATCAATTCACTAGACGCCAAAGGACTCTACACCATCCAAATCGAAATGCCTCCCGGCGGCGATATGCAATCGATGATTCAACAGCAGCGCACGGTCCCTACCGCTATGCAAGCCAGTAACGACGGCATGGCGATCCTGGCGCAAAGTACCGGCGGACGCTTCATTCAAAATTCAAACGACCTCGACGGCGGGTTCCGCATTCTCGGACAACTTCCCGAAACAACTTATCTATTAGGCTTCTCACCGGACGACGCGCCCGACGGACGCTATCACAAACTTGAAGTCCGTCTCGCCAACGGCAAGCGCGGCAGCATTCAAGCCCGCCCCGGCTACATGGCCGAAAAAGAAAAACCAGCCGCCCCGCAACAGAACCGCAAAGTGGATGAGGAGCTGCTGGCCTTTTCCTCGACCACCGAATTCCCGGTCCGCCTATCTACTTCTATTGATCGCAAACCAAACCGCCCGCCAACACTCAAAGCCGTACTCCACTTCGATCCCGCGAAAACCGGAATGTTACCCAAGAACGGCCTCCACACCCAAAAACTCGACATCATCGTAGCCCTCATCAACGACCGCAACGAATTCGTCTTCGGCAAAGAATGCAATCTCAACTTCGCACTAAAGCCGGAAACCCTGGCAAGGCTCTCCCGCACAGGCATGGCGATAGAAATTGAATTGGACCCAACACCCGGAGAATATCGCCTCCGCGCCGTCCTCCAGGAAGCGAACCAATCCCGCTTCGCCGGAATCAATCAGATGGTGGACATCAAATAGCAGCTACAACCTATTTTCTAGCTTGGCTGGCGATTCAACTGTAGCATGGCGTGTCAAAATGCGGCCCGCCACGTAGAAACGCCCGGCTTTGTGGGCCGGGCGTTTTAGAATTTAATTGGGCGACGTCCTACTCTCCCACCAACTTGCGCTGGCAGTACCATCGGGGCTGAAGAGCTTAACTACCGTGTTCGGGATGGGAACGGGTGGGACCTCCTCGCTACAATCACCCAAAGTTGGTTGCGTGGATTGAATACACGCAGAACTTGTGATTGATATATTTGACGGGCAGCTAGACACTACGTATTGGGAAGCGAATGTTCCTTTGTGCAAGGAGTTAATTTTATGGTTAAGCCGAACGGGCTATTAGTAACGGTAAGCTGAACACATTACTGTGCTTACACATCCGTCCTATCAACCTGGTAGTCTTCCAGGGCCCTTCTTAGCTTATCGCTTGGGAAATCTCATCTCGAGGCAGGTTTCGCGCTTATATGCATTCAGCGCTTATCCTAACCAGACTTCGCTACTCTGCTGTGCCACTGGTGTGACAACAGAATCACAAGAGGTCTGTTCAGCCGGGTCCTCTCGTACTACGGCCAAGCCCTCTCAAATTTCCTCCGCCCACCACAGATAGAGACCGAACTGTCTCGCGACGTTCTGAACCCAGTTCACGTACCGCTTTAATAGGCGAACAGCCTAACCCTTGGGAGCTTCTACACCCCCAGGATGCGATGAACCG
>Ga0315912_10001722_pt1 | contig 25673 bp, 21 predicted proteins | sample VfabasoilMG_FD_204469 | JGI IMG/M metagenome (GOLD analysis project Ga0315912, IMG submission 204469) | Garden soil microbial communities collected in Santa Monica, California, United States - V. faba soil | ecosystem: Environmental > Terrestrial > Soil > Garden | place: USA: California... | reverse complement strand
CAGTAACTGCGCCAGGTTTGTGTGGTCGCTTCCCACTACCGAGTGAACGATGGTGCCAAGCCCAGCTCTCCTTGCGTCATCCAGCGCACTGCCAGCCTGAATGTCGCGAGGCTCTGGCACGGCGAACTGTATCGCGCCGTAGGGCTGCATTTGCTGGATGGCCGCACGTGCAGCCTGTGCATCACTGGCCACGGCCACCGCCCTGGCCTTTCCGGAAACGACGATGTCGGTGAGCGCACGAAGCACCCCTTCATGGCTGACCTCGCTGACACTGGCGTTGTGAAGCGCATACAGATCGACGTAGTCGGTACCCAACCGTCGCAGACTGCCCTCCAGTGAGGCGTGCAGCAACTCCGGAGTCAGGGGCAACTTCTGGTTACCCTGGATTCCGGACTTTCTTACCGCACCCCGCAGCGCCGGAACCAGACTGATTGCGCGGCGGGCCAGGGGCACCAGCCGGCCAGCCAGCGCTCCCACGACACCCTCGGTGCTCCTGGGAGGAGCCAGGCCCACCTTCGTGCACAGCTGCAGCTGGCTGCGACGGGTGCGGATGAATCGGGAGAGGATGCTCTCGGCCTGCCCGCGGCCATATGCCGGCGCCACATCGAACCAGCTCACACCTTGCTCATGTGCCGCCGCAAGTGCCGAGAGCCCATCGGCTGCGGAAACCCTCGAGCCCAGCGAAGCACACCCGAAGCCAAGAGCCGAGGTCTCTATGCCGGTCTTGCCCAATTTCACGCGCCGCATCGCCTGCTCCAGTGGCCACTACTGCTCAATGGACCCGTTCTCCGCGGAACGTCACAGCCTTTGTTACGGCGTCGCGGTTACACTGCCAGTCATCGCAGACTGCCCCGGGCTCGCGGAATCACGCCCAGTACGCTCCGTAGCGAAGAATGATAGCAACCTCTCCTGATTTCGAGGCCCTGCGTGCCTTCCAGGCCGACATCTGCGTGATTGGGGCCGGGCCCATCGGAATCCTTACCGCCATTGCCTTGAACGACGCCGGATTCAAGGTCCTGCTGCTGGAGAGCGGATTCGTGCAGCATGACCCGGCCGCCCAGGCGCTCTCCGAGGCTGAAAACCTCAGACCCGAGAACCATCACCCCCCTGAGACTGCCGTCGCTCGACGCCTGGGCGGAACGTCCAACCTCTGGGGCGGCCGCTGCCTGCCCTTCGACGCAATCGACTATGAAGCACGCCCCTGGCTCGACTGCCACGCATGGCCCGTATCGGCCGAGGAGCTTGCTCCCTGGATCGGTCCGGCATGCGTGGCACTGGGCGCGGCATCCAGCGTCGATGGCGCGGTCTATGATGCACCGCTCGCCGGCGTTGGCAGCCCGGACTCCACTTTCGGCTACACCTCGCTCGAACGCTGGAGCAACGTTCCGCGCACGCAGGTGCTGCATCGAAGCTCGCTAGAGATGCGTCCGGGCTTGCTGGTCGCACTAGGGGCCACGGTGCTGGGATTCAAGTATGCCGACGATCGAATCGTCGCGCTGGACGTGCATGTGGAGGCGCGGGGCCGCGATTCGCTCCCGGTGAAGCAGGTGATCCTCTCCGCCGGAGGAAATGAAAGCACGCGTCTGCTCCTTGCCGAGCAATCGATCCGACCTGATCTCTTCGGCGGACGCGGGGGACCGCTGGGCCGGTACTACATGGGCCATGTCGTCGGGCAGATTGCCGACATCGTGTTCCATAATCGGGCTCTCCACGATGGGCTGCAGTTCCACGTCGACGAGAACGGATCGTATGTGCGACGCAGATTGGTCCCCTCAAACGGTACGCAGAAGCAGCTGGGAATCGCCAACGTCGCCTTCTGGCCCGTCGTACCGCCGATTGCAGACCCGCGACACCGATCCGGCCCTTTGTCTGCCGTGTTCCTGGGATTGACCATCACTCCACTGGCCCGTCGGCTCCTGGCGGAGCCTATCCGGCTGCGCCACACGGGCCCGCCTCCCTACAAGCGTGGACCACATGTTCTGAATGTCCTGCGGGATCTGCCGCGCACGCTGGGGTTCCTGCCCTGGTTCCTGTGGCACAACCGCGTAGCCAGGCTCCGCCTGCCGGGATTGTTCGTGCAGAACTCCGCCCAGCGGTACGGGCTCGAGTACCACTCGGAACATCTTCCATCGTCCGAGAGCCGACTGACTCTCTCCGATACGACGGATCGTCTCGGTCTGCCCCGTCTTGCCATCGACCTGAGATTCTCGGAGGCCGACGCGGCTTCGGTCGTCAAGACGCACGATGCCCTCGAGAAATGGCTCACGCGCAATCAGCTGGGCGTTCTCTCCTACCGGGTGCCAGCCGAAAAGCGGGCCGCGGCAGTACTCGAGGAAGCCTTTCACGGCGCCCATCAAGTTGGAACCATCCGCATGGGCAATGACCGGGTCACTTCGATCGTTGACGCCAACTGCCGCAGCTTCGATATCCCGAATCTTCATGTGGTATCGACAGCTGTGCTGCCGACTTCCGGCCAGGCGAATCCGACCATGACGGCTGCAATGCTGGGCTTGCGCCTGGCTGGACAATTGTCGAGAAGTCTGCGGCCCCAGAACGTCTCAGGCGGCCGAGTGGTGTGAGTCAGGAGGTCGAATTGAGGATGAGATCTGCCAGCGTACTGGCGTTGCGCATGGAGTGGTTCTCGACTACATACGTGAACGCCTTCTCCCGCACACCAGCCCGCAACGACGCCGAGCGGGAAAGCTCGTCAACGGTTGCCACGAGCCGGTCGAGCGTGCCGCAGCAATAGCCGATCCCGTGCTTTTCCATGCCGGTGTCTACGTCCACCGAGACGCTCGCCACGACCGCACCGCGCGCCCAGGCCTGTATGAAAGTGTTCGGAAATCCCTCGACACTGCTGGTGTTCACGAAGATATCCGCCCGCTCCATCCAGCGATGCACCTCGTCGATCGGCTGCCTGCCAAGGTAGCGGACATTCCGCGCCTCGTAGATCTCGGGCATGCCACGACCGTGAGGCCAGTTCTCGTTCGGCCTGCCTATCATCACGAATTCGATGTCATGACGACCGGCCAGGCGGGCGGCCAGCTCGAGAAACAGCTCTGGCCGCTTGTTCGCATGGATGTTGGCCACCCATAGCACGCACACCTTGCCCGAGGGCTTGTCGGGCAACGCCGATGGCAATGGCTGGAAGTTGGGCACCACGATGGCATCGGCCCTGCCAAAACCCTCGCCGGCCAGCCGGGCCTGAAGACTTGTCTGGACGATCAGCCTGGTTGCCCGCCGGATGCCGTAGTTGGCCACGGCCGCCTCGATCATGTCGAACGGCAGATTTGCGATGGAGCGGCCGCGACGACGATCCGGGGACAGGTCATGATCCAGTGCTGCATGAAAGAACAGGGGCACTCCGGCCTTCTGGGCGTATCGGGCACAGATGCCCGTGTAACTCTGTTTCATTCTCTGGTAGACGGCGTCTGGCCTGATATTGCGCAGCGCAGCCCACAGCCCCCTTGCGTCAAAGAACACCGCGCGCTTGCGAAACTGCCCTTGACCCGACCCGATCTGGCGAACCTGATATGGCAGCTCCGCCATCACGTCGGGCGGCGGCATCGTTCTGGTCAGGTATGTGACGAGTACGCCGTGGCGCGAACTCAATTCGCGCGCGAGAAGATCAGCCTGCAGCTCTGCACCTCCCATGTGCACCGCGGCGTGCTTCTCGATGACGACACAGATGTTCTTTGTACCGTCGCCCACGGGCTCACTGCGTGCTGAAGGGCACCCTCGCAGCTACCATGGCCCTACCCGGCCACCGCGCGGCGTGCATCGAACTCGCGAATCAACTCGACCGTGTTCTCGATGTTCCGCCGGCTGGAGGCGCCGAACAGGATGGACTCGACGTATGGCTCCCCCACCACCCATTCGATCGCCTCACGCGGAGGAATGGCTCCCGAGGCGAGCACGGACATGGCGATCACTCGTGCAGGGCGCTGCGCCGTAGCCTGTCGATAGGCCTCTATCCCCCCGGACATGCGGAAGGCCGCCTTGTTGACGTTGGCGCAAACAATCGGGTTCTTCAGCCCGACCGACTCCAGTGCAGGAAGCAGCATCGGCAGGTTCATCGTGAAGAACCCGGGCTCCGCCTTATAGCGCTCGGCAACATGGTCAGCGAATATCCTGAAGGCGTCGTGGAAACCCAGGCCCAGCAGCAGATCCGTGACCACGTTCTGCAGGAAGATGACAGGCGTCTCGAGGCCTGCAAAGGCCTTCATTTCCGCATCCACCAGCAGGGTTGCCACCCCTTCTATGTCCCGCCTGATCAGCGCCTTGCCGCCACGGATTGCTGCGTCCAGTAGGCCGCCGCTCGGCAGGAACTTCTTGAGTGCATCGAAGTAGCCGTGCTCCGTGATGGCGTTCGCGTACTTGTGCGCATAAGGCATGCCCGGGTAGAAGCGCATCCCTGCCCACTTGTTCGGCTCCTGCTTGATGATCTCCACGAGCTCGATGATCCGTTCGTGTGTGGTACAGGCAAAACCGTGGACGCCGGCACTGTGCGCCGCGTGTAGCGTTTCGGCGATGGCATTGATGTCCTGGAACCGCATCATCTGCTGCCGCGCCTTTTCCTCCGACATGTGATTGATGCCGAAGAACTGGTTGTCGCCGAACAATATGCGGTCCAATTCGAATCTCCAGTTTCAGTTTGCGCCGGCGCCGAGGAAATCGGCGACCTTGCGAATCATCCCCTCGGGTGCATAGGGGGGTATGCCTTCCGACACCGCAAGCGGCTGATCCAGCAGTCTGGTCATCATCGCCTTCAGTGCCTCTTCATCGTCCACGATCACCAGGCCAGGACGGTCCCTGAAGCGGGCCGCAGTATGAAGCTGGTGATCCGTCGTATGTTCGCGCAACCGCGTCTGGCGCGGCAGCAACAACATCTGCCTGCGGGCCTGCAGTGCCTGGAGAATCGATCCCATCCCCACATGCGCGACGAACAGGTCGCAGGCTTCCAGCCGGGTCTTGTAGTCCTGATTGGTGATGATGCGTGCCCAGGGCGCATGCTGCGGCTTGTACTCGCCATCGCCTATCTGGACGAAGACCTCTTCCTTCGGGTTGTCGCGCGCCCATTCATCCACTGCCCGCACCAGGCGGTCAAAGGGGAGCATGGAGCCGACCGATGCGAATATCACAGCACGCTCCCCCAGCATTCGACCTGTTCCCGCTCGGCAACTGACGGCCATTGCGAAATACAGCGGTGCGCTATTCGCTTCGCCATGCGGCCGGAAGACGACATGCGCTCGGAGTTGGCAATGCTGTCAACCCACAGCGTCCGACATCCCATCAGCCGCCCGATGCACAGGAAGGCCAGCATTGGCGCCGAACCCGTGGTTACTACCGCCGCCGGACGTTCACGGAACATGATGCGGACCGCGCGGATGAAGACGGGCAGGAAGGACTTGATGTCGAAGCGCGAGGCATCGGGGATGGTATAGAAGCGGCTGCCGGACACCTGCTCCGCGTAACTGTCGAACATCGATACGTAAACAGTCTCGAACCCCCGAAAGGCCGGCTGCAGGCGCAGGAGCTGCACCCAATGTCCGCCTCCAGAAGCCAGAGCGAGCAGCTTTGGCTTGTCGCCGGTGCTGTTCACCTGCCAAAGACACGGGCAAGAACGGATCGGCTCCGAGCCGGAGCGGCCGGAACAGGCAGGCCATCCGGGCGCTCGCGCCTGGCCGCCGCCTCCGTGCGGATCAGCTCGAGCGTCAGGTCGGTTTCGGCGGCGCTTGCGAAATCGTTAACGGGCTCCGGCTTGCCCCCCGCGAGCGCGTCGACGAACGCCTCGATTTGCGCCGAGTACTCCTCGCCGCGCAGATAGAAATCCACGCCGGGCGTCAGATCGGTGATGTACCGGACCGTCCACCCTTTGCCATAGCCAGCCGTGGGATTGCCAGTGCTGCCAACGAAGACCTGCAGCTCCTGTCGGTCCGCAGTGATCTTCCCGCCATCTCCCCAGACGGTGATCTTCGTCGTCATCTTGCGCGCGGTCTCGTCCGACCAGTTCACCGAGACCTGTCCAGACACTCCATTGGGGAAGTGGAGGTTTGCATAGACAGCATCGTCCACACCCGACGAGTACTGGCTGGTCAAATCGGCGCCACTGCATTGCAGCGGTGCTCCTACATACCAGTTCATCAGGTTTATCGGATGCGCGGCGTAGTCGTACAGGCAGCCACCGCCGAGTTCCGCCTGGCTTCGCCAGGTCTTGCCTGTGGGCCTCAATACCACCGGACCGTAGGACTCGGCATGAACGTGACGTACGCGCCCGATCAGCTGAAGGTCGATCAAGCGCTTCAATTCACGAAAGGTGCCAACATAGCGATTGTGATAGCCCACCTGACAGACGCGCCCCAGGCGCCGCCCTTCCTCAGCAAGCTCCTGGCTGATCGTGCCGGTAAGCGTCAGCGGCTTCTCGCAGAACACATGAAGGTTGCGGGCGAAGGCGTCGCGAACCATCCTTTCGTGAAACCGCGTCGGTGTGGCGATGATGACCCCGTCGAGCGCCGGAAGCGCCAGGAGCTCGTCGTACGACTCCAGATACGGGATACGGCAATACTTCTCCACCATCTGCCCGAGCAGCGTGGAGCTGTCGCATACAGCCACTACCTTGGCGCGCCGACTGGCATTGGCAATGCCAAGATGGGAGATCCCCATCTTCCCAAGCCCCACCAAGGCGATCGACGGCAATCTTGCTTCGCTCATAATTTCCCTAGTCTAGCGATTTGGCACAGAAGGCCCGCAGCCACCAGTCCACCCGGGACTGCTGCACGCCGCATGCATGGCGCTCTGAGCCAGCCGAAAGGTACACGATATTCCCTCGACAGGCCGCTGCCTGGCTCTCGATAACAACCTCAATCAGGCGATCTGGCCTCGGCCACGACGCATGCCGCATGGACACGGGCGACGCACCGGTATCCGATTGCAGAGGATGACAGCGCCAGTAAACGACCTCGACAGACACCTTGATTGTACATATACCGAGTCCTTCATTCTGCAGCCCGCAAGTCATGAATTCGTGGCTGATCTGGGCCTAGTGGTCCGCCCGATGGGTTCGATGCGCACTGATGGCCGCTGCAGGCCGGCTACGCACTGCCGGCGCTTCCCGGTTGCCAGCGCTGCGGGGCGAGACTGCCGGCACAATGCCGGAACTCACCATAAACGGCGCCGCAACAGTACACGCAAGGGGTGCAACGTCGGGATAGACGCCGGCACAGGTCGATGCGTCGACCACTATAATCCGGCATCTCGCTGCTGATGCCGGGAACCAAGATTCGCAGTCTGGAGAGTCGCCTCGTCACATGCAACGCGCCATTCAAGCCCTGATTCTGATCGTATGCCTGGTTCCCTATCTGGTGACCGAAGGTTGGTTGCCGGCGAAGGCGAACTACCTTCTTGAGGGCTTTTCGGCCGTAACCCTTCTCTATGTTCTGGCGGCGGGCGTCAGGAACCGATTCGAATTGGTGCGCCCGGAGTACTGGGCGCTCTTCGCCGCAATGTTGATTGTCATGGTTTGCGGCGTTGTGCTGAATTCCGTGGGCTCTGGGCCCATATTCGCAGGCATTAGAAACTACTTCCGCACGCTGCCGTTCTTCTTCATCGGAGCGGTGGTTGCGTTTTCGGAAAAGCAGGTCCGACGGCAATTGGCGTTGCTTATGCTTATTGCCATAGTACAGATCCCGATCGCAGCCAGTCAGCGAATGGCAACTCTCGAGCGCGGCGGAATGACAGGTGATTCCACTTCGGGGACTCTGCTGCTCTCTCACACTCTCTCCGTCTTCCTCATCTGCGGCATTGCTATCGTCCTGGCCTTGCAGCGCCGCGGGCTGATTAGCCTGCAAACCATGCTGATCCTGATGGTTCTCTTCATTATCCCCACGACGATCAACGAGACGCGCGCGACATTCTTTCTATTGCCGGTCACATTGATGGTCACCTCGCTGGTACTGGCGAAACCCGGACAGCGTATCAAGAACGTGGTCGTCGCATTGTTCGCGATTTCGATCTTCGGAGCGATCTTCATTCCCACATACGACCACTTCATCGCTGCGCGCGGCGTTCATCACACCACGACTCTTGGAATATTTGAAGGCGACCGTATGGAGAGCAAGCTCTTCTACGATGCGCAGCTGGGTACTAGCGAACAGGTTGCGCGTGTCGACATGATAGTTGTGCCTACCGAACACCTCTGGAGTGATCCAGTGAGGCTGATATTCGGATATGGCATGGGCAATGTATCCGATTCCGCGCTCGGCGCAGGCTTCACGGGTTACTACTATCTCCTGTGGAAGCCATTCCTCTACATTGGCTACAGCAGGGTGGTGCTGGAACTGGGTATGGCGGGCCTTGTCGTGATGCTGCTGATACTCTGGTGCATCTTCCGGGACTGCCGGGACGTTTCCCGGCGGGATCGGGGAGTATTCGGAGCGCTTGCCGCTGGTTGGGCCGGCGTCACCGCCTTGTTCGTGATGTCTCTGGTCTACATTGACGTCACACCGATTCAGTCACTTTCGATGTTGTTCTGGTTCTACTCGGGCCTGGTGGCCGCCCACAGGATGCGAATCCAGTTGCACGGGACTACGAACGCCGCAACGCCCGCAGGACCGATGACGTCACTGCGCCGTTGATTGCACCGATGGGTGCGCGGCCAAGCCGCGCGTGAATCGCTGAAGGGACTTCTGGGTCGGCCCGTGAGCCAGGAGCGTCAACACAAGAGAGCGAGCCCTCCCCACCTGACCGGGGCGGGGAACTTGCTCATGCGAACTTCGGAGTCAGGCAGACCCTTGGATCCTACTGAATGGATAGGTTGCTGGGAGCCTTGGGAATAGCTGTGACCTTGGCGCCGCCCGGCGCCACCGTGGCGTAAGAAGCGTCTCTGCCGGCGATCCTGACCTCGTCGATGTACAGCGTGCGAACCGTCGCCTTATCCAGACGCAAGGTGCCATCGCCAACCGGCCATCCCTTGTAGATGCCCAGCTTCCACACGGGACCCGAGGCATCGTTGTAGCTCGTCGGTCCCTTGTAATCCAGAACTACCTTCCCGTCGATCCACGCCTTGATGAATCCGTCCGAGCCAGAACTCCAGGAGACATTGATGACCCAGTCAGTCCATTTGTTCAGCTGATGGGTGCCGACGTCCCAATTCTTGGTCTTGATGCTCGGATGACCCATGGGCGTAATTCGATCCGGGCTGTACTTGATTCCCAGACTCCACTTTCCATCATTGCTGAAAATAGCCATCGTCGGCTGCCTGCCAAGCTCTTCCGAAGCGTCCTGGACCGGATACCACTGCGCAATCAGCTCCCAGACGCTGTCTGCGACGTAATTCGATGGAAGAAATACGCTGAATCCATACCACTGTGAACTGTTCATGGGCGGAGGGTCGGATCTGACCTTCATTTCGTTTCGCTCGCCGCCCTTCAGAAGCGCATTTGCAATGTCGAGCGTTACCTTCATCGAATTGCGCCCGGCGCGCGCGCGCTCGGAACTGACCACGGGAACGTTGGTGCGGACCTTTTCCCAGAGGTTGAGATCGCCTGATTCGAACGTCGATTCGAACTGAAGGAGAGTAGACCCTGCAAAAGACACCGATGTCGCAGCCAACAGGATCGCGAAGCCGCAGCTGGAGAATCGGGAAATCTTCATTGTCAGGAGTCTCCTTGAGCCGAAATCACAGTAGACAGAATGTGTCTGGAAAATTAGAGCATAAGGCTACGAAGCCCGCGCCTCCCGCGCAATGTGCGAGTCTGGCGACAGGGAGGATCGCGTCACGGTTTAGGCTGTTCCGCGAGGGACGTTGTGCCATTGGAATCGAAAACTAGGTGTTTCCCCGAGTCCCGGCGCACCGGCCGACCGCGTCTACCTTCTTGGGCATAGACCCTTGCCAGGAATTGAGGGAGTTTCAGGGCTGCAAGGGCCCCAATCAATTTCCGGTTGCAGGCAGCTTGCGGCTCCGCGACAGCCGGGACTTGAGCCAGTGCGTCATCGGCCTTTCCACCCACTTATGTAACATCATCCCTGCAATGACGCAGATGGTCACGCTTGAAAGTACGAACGCCCCTTCCCAGCCGGGAACCTTCCAAAACCGACTCCTTTGCCACGCCTGCCCCAGAGCAGACATCAGCATGAAGTGCGACAAATAGAGCGAGTACGACGCATCCCCCACGCGCCGTAGCAGGCCTATGCCACGCGTATTGCGATCAATCGGGAGAAACAATGCACCCATGAATATCGCCAGGGCGGGCAAACCAAGTGTGTACTCCCTTATCCCCGTGCTAAAGAGTGGCGATGCGCAAAGCGCCAGCGTGCCTGCTACGTCGAGGGCGATGCTGGCACGCGTGCTCATGTGCCATCCGGAGAGGATGGCTCGACAAGCCAGCATGCCGTATGCAAACTCCAGTATTACACCGTCGGTGTAGAAGTCAGCAACTCTCCAGTACTCGCTGATGGGAGCGGCGAGGTGGCAAAGCAAGATGGCGGAACAGGCAATAGCGCACAGCTTGCTGAGATCGCCACGGCCAAGCCATAACGCAACGGCGAAGATTGCGTAGAAGAAGCTCTCGTAATTGAGTGTCCAACCGACTGTCAGCAGGGGTTCCCATTGGTGGTTGACGGGGTGTGGCCATGCCATCATCGCGAAGGAACTCGCTGCGTGCCCGAGGTCGAATCGACTCGACTGCAGCAGTTGTGGAAGCGCAATGGCGATTGTTGCGACTACTGCCGTCAGCATCCAGTAGAGCGGGAGAATGCGAATCGCACGATCTGCGAGGAACTCGCCTCCGCCACGATCGGGTCTTCGCGACGCTGAATACAGCATGATGAACCCGCTGATGATGAAGAAGATGTCGACACCAGCTGTTAACCAGGTAAGCCGCAGCCCCTGATATCCCATACGCTCCATCTGCGGGTAGCAGTGGTAGATCACGACCATGACCGCCGCAATTCCGCGGAGGCACTGAATCGTCACGAGATCGTGGTCTCGCGCATGCGGGGCAGACTCTTGCATTGAGGCCCTCTCTGAAGACATTGCCGACTGCCATGCGTGGCGGCAGGACACAGCATGGCGGCGCGAAGGTGCAATCTAACTACATTTACCCCCGGCGCTCACCCTCGAATTCTCGGCATCAGGCCCCCGCCGCACGCCGATTTCATCGGAAAGTGACTGGTGGCCAATAGCCGATGGGACCGCGCGGACGCACACTATGCAGATCACGAGTCGCTCAAAGACGAGCGTAGATCCCGCTTACACGATCGGCTATGCGATCGTAGGTACGATTCTCAAGCACCCACTCGCGACCCCGCTCCCCCAACCTTGTCCTGTACGCCGGGCCGGCGCGGTCGAGGTACCGCAGCGCGCGCGCAAAATGCCTGTAGCCCCACGGGACACAGACTCCGCCGCGGCACCGCCTCAACACGTCACTTTGCTCTGGATGGTCATTGGCAACCACCGGGAGCCCGATGGAGAAATACTCGACAAGCTTCGTCGGAGACGTGGAACGCAGAATTGCCGTCGGATAGAACGGCGACACGCCGACATCCAAAGCAGACATCCTCTCCAGCGCCTGCGCCCTCGGCATGAAGCCAGTGATCTCGACATGCCGCTCGACACCAAGCTCGACGGCACGGCGCTCGAGGCGGATTCTGTCCTGCGGATCCTGTCCATCACCGATGAACAGCAGATGGGCATCCACCCCATCCCTTCGCAGCAGAGCCAGGGCGTCAATCAGCACATCGAGTCTTCGCTCCGCGCTCAACACGCCCAGGTAACCGAAGGCAAATCGTTGCGGCAACGCGGAAGCACCTGCGATGGCGCCAGGCTCCTCCCGCCGTGCGCGGACGTCCTCCACAGGTATGCCCATTGGCACGGGTGACAGCTTGGATGGGGGCACGCCCTGCATCATGACGTCCCTCTTCATCTGCTCGCTCTGCACGAACACGTGGTGACTGAGGGGCATGATCCACCGGTACAGAACCACCTGCGATATGACCCCCCGCAGCCAGGTCAGTACGCGGTACCTGGCCACCCCTTCACGCGCCCGCAAGACCTGCGACTCGGACATGGGGAAAGAGAGCCAGTAGAAGAACTTCAGACCGCGCATCCGGGCAATTGGGGCGCCGATCGCGGCGATGAGAATCTTGTCCCGCACCTGGACGGCATCGTATTGCCGCCGCGACACCTTGGCCATCCAGCGCAATTCATGCCCAAGGCAGAGCCAGTGCTTGTGCAGGCGCTGGAGAAATCCGCCTCCCGAATTCGTTCTGCCTACGTAAACATTGCAGCCGCGCCAGAGCTGGCTGCCAACAGGCTGCTCATCAGTCGCAGCCTGCATGATGAAATCTATGGCGTGACCGTGCGATGGGAGCGCCTTCGCGAACAGGATGTCGAGATCCAGCCGATATGTCGGGAACGACTCTCTGACGAAGTAGGCTAGCCGAATGCTCATGTGGCGGGAGGATTGTATCTCCCGAAGCAGGCTTTCAGGAGCACGGAGACGACGGCGAGATTCCCGCGCACGCTGCTGATCTTGGTCGGAACCTCGCCAGGGGGATAACGCCGACTCGTCGGCAGCTCGATGCATCGATAGCCCAGCCTCGGCACGACGTACGACAGATAGGCCAGGAGTTCGTAGCCATGAAAGATGGCCCTGAAGGGCGCAACGCGAGCGTCCAGCAGAACGGCACTGCTGTATGCGCGGAATCCCTGCGTGGTGTCAGTCCAGTGAAACCCCGAAAACAGACTGAGCATCGGGGCATGGACGTAGCGAATTGCAATGTCGCGCGATGCGGGCGTGTTCTCCGCAATGCCGCCAGGAAGATAGCGCGATGCCTGGACGAAATCGTAGCCTGCCTTCAGGGCATCGACGAATCTTGGAATCGCCTCGGGATCATCCTTGTCATTGCCGTCTATGGTCACGATGCCGTCGTAGTTCTGCTTCAGTGCAAATTCGTAGGCACATCGCAACTGAGCGCTCAACTTGCCGGGTCCGGTCTTGACCAGCAATCCCGCCACTCCCTTGTCCCGAAGCACTGCCGGGATCAGAGACCCATCCGTACTGCCGCCATCCACGATCAGGATGTCCGTCAAGCCATCGATGCTCAGGCGCTGCATTCGATCCAGCAGGTTGGCGATGCGCCTTCCCTCATTGATGACGGGAATGACAGTGCAATACCTGGTCTTTCTGCCATTCCAGAACTCCTTGCGGTACTCGGGAACCTCCCAGCCATCACAAGATTCCGGACTCAAACTCACTGGCAGGTACCTCGAGTAGCGCCCACGTCCGCCAGCGGCGATGCACTTCCGTAATGCGCTCTTGCCACCCTGATCGCGCGCTCCATGGAACCCAGATGGGACTCTTCCCTGGTCGCCACCATTTCGATGCTGACCGTCGACCGCGGCAGGTACATCGATATCACGTTCGCAAATGCGTCGTGCCGCGCGCCACCATCTCCCAACGGAACGAGATCTGGTTCGCTGGCGTGTATGTGGCCGATCAGATCAGCGCATTGCTGCACCACTTCCTCCGGATCCTCCTCGTTGATTGTCATTGCGCCGGTATCGAGCTGCATGCGGATCGCCGGATGATTGATCGCGCGAACGACGTCGGCCGTTTCCAGACTGGTCGTCATGAAGTTGGCACCGTAGCGCTCTGGATTAGGCTCGAGGCAGACCTCGACCCCTGCCGCCGATGCGATGTCGCCGATGCGACGGAAGAAATCCACGGCCCGAAGCTGCGCTTCATTGTCAGTAAGTCCGGTGCGATCACGGTTCTTGGGAGAGCCGAATACCAGCCTTCTCGCCCCCAGGGCGCCTCCAATGCGACAGATGGCGGCCAGATGATCCTGCATTGCGGTGCGGGATTCCGCCGTGCCGAACAGGTTGAGCCCTGTAGTTCCGAAGAGCAGAGCTTGCATTCCCGTAATCTCGACACCGTGTGCGCGCCACCACCTGCCAACAGCGGAAATCTCTTCTGCGGATACATCCATGGGGCGAGGGAAGTACTTGCCGGGAACAATGTCTATCGCGTCGATTTCGTACCGCCGCAAGAGATCCGCCACCAGCGCGTCCTCGACGATATCCCAGGCAATACCGGAGATCCCCACCCTCACTGAGCGGCACCCGGCGGGACAGGCATTGTCTGCGGCTCCGATTGGGCATATGCACGTATGGCCTGTACGGACTCTCGCAGGCTGTACTGATAGGCGCCATGCCCTCCGAATACCTCGGCGTAAGCGGTCCTCATGTCGTAGTTTGCAAGAGGCTTGTCCAGAATCCGGTCGAAGTTCCTGTTGAATCCCTGCCTGGCGACTTCCCCTACCGTTATCGGCTCCGCCGTCAGATGCACGAGGCTCAGGCCGGCATCCAGGGCCTGCTGCATGTCGCTCCAGAGATTGACCATGGGATAGAACTGGAAGCGCCAGCGGCTGTCGATCCCATCCACATCATTGTTGTTGAGGAAGTCGAAAATCACGTTCTTCCGGAGCCCGGGACCTACCAGGCCCGGAAGGCGGACGATCAGATGGTTCCCGAATCGCTCCGAGACGAACTCCTCCAGCAGCCTGCGATGCCGTCCATATGCATGGTGTCCGGCCAGATCGACGTTGCTCCGCTCGTCGACCCCGCGCGGATCCACGAATACATCCACCGTGCTGACAAGAATGAATCTGTCGCAGTTCAGTTGGTCCAGCTTCTTGATGAGGCCCTCGATGTTGGCGAGGTCTTCTGCCGGTGCTCTATTGGCAATCCACTTCTTTGCGGGAGCGGCTGCGCAGACCACGAGCTCAAACCTCTTCTGCTCGTACCCTGCAAAGTCTGAAGACCTGTACATGCAGTCGAACAGCTGCTGCCTTTTCAGTGTCTCCCCGACGTATCCCGTGTGGCCAATCAGCGCTTTCATCAGCTCTTCATCACTCCTTGCCTGAAGGTCGGCAATTCGCCTGACGCAAGATCCACGGTTTCCAGCCTCTCCATCACGTCGTAGATATTGTCGATCTTGCCGCCGAGCACTGAATAGTATCCAGGCAGTCTGCTGCTCTGCTCGAAAAGAATGGGCCGTCCATCATCCACTTCGTTCTTCGCAAGCACCGTCTTCACTTCGAAGAGGGACTCGACATAGCTCGCCATCGATAGCGAGGGAAGGTAGCGCCCGGCATCCCTGATCATTCTGTCGAAGCGGCTGGGCCTGCCATATTCGGCCAGTCGCTGGTACGGGTTGACTCCAGCTTCGTCCTTCCAATGCAGATGGGGCGTGTACCTGACATGTGACAAGGTGTGCAGGCCCCGGGCCGGAAATGGCATTACGGAGAAGAAGGATCCGTCCATCACGGTAATTCCGAGCGACTCCATTTCCCGCGGCAATCGGACGAGGGCCATTTCTGCGATTTCGTGCTTCAGCTGGGTGGAGGTGCGAGAATCCTCGCCTTCCAGCTGATTCAGGCCGCTGTAGGAGCAATTGAAGACGAACCTCGTCGAAACCAGCTGTTCGCCTTCGCCGTCGGGTCTTATGCAGACCTGCAATCCCGACGACTGCCCGCGATCGATTCGTAGCGCGCGAACGCCTGTCCTGACATCGACTCCGGCGTCACGGAGTTTCGCCTCTGCAAATGCCGTCACCTTGGACGCATCGAACGCGTATTCCTGCACTATGAAGACATCTTCAATCAGTCTGGGTTCGAATAGCCGCCGCTGCGTCGCGTCCGCCGGTTCGAGTCTGGCACCTATTTCCTTGCAGAACTTCTTGAACTGCTGAGCCGTGACCTTCGAGTTTCGGCGGGCGATCGCATAAAGGTTCGTGAAGTCCGTCTTCACCGCATCGGGCCAGTCCTGCACGAACCGCGGCAGATTCACGCGGCTTCTATAGGCCGTCGTAAAGCTCCTCGGGTAATGATAGCCATTATGGATTCGCGCCTGGTTGTTGTACGAAGCTCGCGTCATGAGCGCCGAAGCTCTCTCCACGAGCATGACACTCCTTAGACCTTTGCTCTTGCGCAAATAGGCGGCGATGACGCAGCCATAGAAGCCGCCGCCTACAACAACGGCGTCGGTGGTGGCGGTCACTCCGGCCGGAGTCCTCACTCTGCCGTCGACATGGCGCCTTTGACGACGCCGACAGACTCGACGTTGAGCTTCTCGTGTCGGATCATCCGCGCGCTGGTGAATTCCTGCGCGACGTGGTACGGCGGGCCTTCATTTGAAAGCCGCGCAACGTTCAGTATGTACTCGCCCAATACAAGCAGCACCACCGAAATGAGAAAGAACATTGCGGACTGCTGGAGCGACATGCTGACCCAGCCTTCGGCAACGTGGTCCTTCAGCAGCAGCACGGCGGCCACATATCCGGAATACAGGAGATTAGCAACTGCTCCGAAAAGTGACAGGCCGGTAACAAGCCGGACAGGGGCCCGAGTAGTTGACACGAGAAGCCGGACACCCTTGTCGACACTGGCGCCAAGGCGCTTGCTGTATCCCTCCTTGGGGGCGGCGCTGTACGTGAGATACACCTTTGAAAAGCCGCCGGTCGCCGGCAAGTAGCGGTAGGTAATCGCCGGCTGGGGGTGCTGGAGTATGAAATTGACGACGGTCTTGCTCACTACCCGATAGACAGGTGCTTCCTTCGCTAGGTGTATGCCGCCCAGCCATTTGTAGAGGATGTTGAACGCCTGGAAAGCCACGCGATAGGCAATGCTCTGGGGTGGGCTCTGGTTGTTTGCCGCGAACACGACATCCGCACCTGAAACCGCCTTCTCGAGCATGGCGGGAAGAAATCCGATGTCGTCACGCAACGGATCGAGCACAACGACGAAATCTCCCAGGGCGTTCTCGAGCCCGACCCACGAAGCGGTGTCGGCCTCCACTTCCTTTGTCAGCGCGTACACCTGTAGGTTTGGCAGGCCATTTTCTCTGGTCAATCTCTTCAGCGTGCCCACGCTGTCGTCATCGGAGGCGTTGTCGACAATCGTAAGCTCGTAGTCGCTGACGAGTGACGACACCTTGGACGTTATGTCACCGATGATCTGTTCAATGCCCTGCGACTGATTTCTGATCACGCATACGACCGACAAAAACACGGGATAAAACGGCGTCATGACGGTTAGCGGAGCTCCAATATTGCGTCGCGGGACTACGATACCCCAATCGAGACCCCATTCAAGCCTGCTGGACCCCGCTGCAGCGAACCTCCCGGGGTGGCGCTCAAAGTGGGCATGTTATTGTCCACACCGGCTCGCCTCTCCGAACGTCACCGGTGACCCCTCTTGAGTTCCAGCACTGAAATACGTTGGCATTCCATGCAAAGGACCTTCCTGCAACTCACGGATGGGCATGAGCTGAGCCTGATATTGCTGCTCACCCTTGTCCTCAGGTTGGCCGTGTTTTTTGCCCTGCAGCCCTGGGACCCTGAAGTCGCATCCCGTGTCGTACTGGTAAACGATGCTCGATTCTACGATGAGCTGGCGCAGTGCATCGTCTTTCAGCACGATTTCTGTGGGGATACATTCCGGACTCCTGGCTATCCAGCCTTCGTGGCGTTGTTCTATTCACTTTTCGACATCAGACCCTGGGTCGTCATGCTCGCGCATACGTTCCTCGATCTGGTGTCCGTCTACTTCGTTTTCCGGATCGGCAGGCTCCTCTTTTCCCGCGCGGTCGGGCTCATTGCGGCAGCACTTCTGGCCCTGGATCCCAACTTCGTCTTCATTACCCAGAGCCTCATGAGCGACGGCCTTTTCGTGGCGACGCTGACAGCGGCGGTATTCGCCTATCTGCTTGCAATCCGAGGCGCCCGACCGCTCATGAGTGCTGTTTGCGCAGGACTGCTGCTCGGAGCAGCAACTATGGTACGTCCCGTGGCGCAGTACTATTTCATCCTGCTGTTGCTATTTCTGCTGGCCTGGCCGGGCCCTTCCCTCAGGCAAAGGGCCGCACGAGGGCTGGTCTTGGCACTCGCCTTCGCTGCGACACTGACGCCCTGGATCATCCGTAATTACCAGCTCTACGACACCCCAAGGCTTTCCTCCGTCCAGGGGGATGTCATGATGAACTGGCAAGTTGCATACACGAGAGCCTGGAAGGAGAACAGGCCCGTCAACGAGATTCGCGAGGAGCTGCGGGCCAAGGCGCGGGCCGCTGGCTTTTCGGAGACCGGGAACCCCTTTCAGAACGATGCGATCGCGCAGGAGGTCGCTGTCGACTACATCAAGGCCAATCCCTTCGCATATGCCTATCGCTGGGCGATCGGCATCATGCACGTCTTTTCCAATGTGGGCGCCTCCTCGATGGCGCAAAGGCTCGGATGGGAGGCGTCACCACTCGGCCCGGAAAACCTGTTCTCTTCGAAAGGTGAGGCCAGGGCGCTCCATCTGTTCTTCAGCAGCAAGAACGTTCCAGAGATCGTGCTTGGGATCGTGGCAGCGACATTCATGCTGCTGACGTACGCGGCGGCCGCACTGGGAATCTGCCAACTTCTTTGCAGAAGGGAAGTGATGCTTGCGGCGCTGATTGCCGTCAGTGTGCTCTACTTCGCTGCGACCAGTGGCCCAATAGGCCTAGCCCGATACAGGATGCCCTGCACACCGTTCTACCTTGTGGCGGCTGCCTATTTCCTGCATCGCCTGGCTTCGGCATCGCGGTCTGCAGGCGGATCGCTTACCGCCTTCCGCACCATCACCTAGAGGCTCGGAGCCGGTTCGTGGAAGTGGCGATATGGTTGGTCGCTCGTCCGGCTACTCCGCGCCAACAATGGGTAGCACGCTTGCACGCAGGCGTTGCGCGACGCGGCCCCAAGAGTAGAGTTCGACGGCTCTCGTGAATCCGGCCTCTCCGAGGCGCGCGCACAACGCTGGATCGTCCAGCAACCTCACCAGCGCATCGCGAAGTTCTTCCGGGTTGCCCGGCTCCACAAGAAAGCCGTTGTGACCATTGGCAATCATATCCGGCAGGGCGCCAGTGCGCGTAGATACCACCGGTAGGCGATGCATCATGGCCTCGAGGAACACGATTCCAAAGGGTTCGAGCTGTGTCGGAACGCAGAATATGGAGGCGCGAGCGTAGTGGAAGCTTATTTGGGTGAGCGACAGGGAGCCAAGGACCGTGCACCCTGGTAAATCGATTGCCGGTGACGCACCGATAATGGTCAAGCTTGCGTCCGGATGCACTCTCCTGGTCTGCTCGAACGCAGCGATCAGGACCGGCCCACCTTTCCGTTCCCATTCGGAGCCAACGAACAGAATGTTCTTGTTGGAATAGCTTGCGTTTTCCTGCCGGAACCCGTCCGGCAGGTTCACATTGCTGCCAGCGTAAATGCACTCTGCGCGGTCCGCAGGCAATCCGTAATAGCGAACTAGGTCTTCCATGACATCGGTGCTGCGCGTGAATACACGGGCAGCGCGGTGATAGATCTCGCGCTCCAGGTCGACCCAGGCTTTCGGTCTCAGGTCCCGCCGGTCGAAGTACCGCGACTTCAGATTGGAGAGATGCGTGTGATCGGTGTAGATGAAATGTGGAATTCCGAGAACGCTGGTGTCGAACAGCGACTGTATCTGGAAAGAAAAGGCGTAGTCACGGGGAGACAACACCTTGCTCATGGCGGTCCGCAGGTGTTTCAGCACGAAACTGGTCCGGAAGTAGGCCACGCGCCAGTGGATTCTGCGCGCCAGTAGTTGCCGCCAGTATTCGCGGATCATGCAGATGAGGTTGGGAATGACCCACTCCCGGTGCCGCCGGATGACGTCCTTCACATGGATGACATCCATTTCGCGGTCGGGAAAGGCCTCGCGCAGCATCTTTTCCACGCTTGCCCGGGTGGGATGCTCGTACGTACTGATGAAGGCGATCCGCTTGCTCACCCGCGAGTTATCCCCAACAGGCGGAGCACGCCCCCAAATCGGCTCCCAGCCATGGAGCCGAGCACTTCGCGATCGTAGCGCGACAGGGCCGGGCTTCGAAGATAAACGAGCATCGCCGCTCCCAGAACCATCGCGCCGATCACGAGCTGCCCCAGAGCCGGCAGCGGGATGAGTCGTTTGGCCCCATAGCACAGCGCCACCGCGCCTCCCCAGACCAGCACCGCCGACAGCAGCACACTCCCGACGTTCAGCCAATTGGCCCTGCGGCGCACATGCCACCAGACAAAGAGGTTCTTCAGGCCGTCGAAGCCTTTGGTGGAGATTGCTGCGCCATACACGCCCCAGGCGGGCACCACCACCAAGAGCGCAGCGACATTGAACAAGGCGAAGATCTTGCTTGCCAGCAGAGTGGCGGATTTTTCCTCGTACTGCGCCACCATGGTAATTGGACCGGCCGCCACGCTGAGGCTGGCCATGCCGACGATCAGCGGGAACAGCCACGAGTGCTCGATGTACTTGCCGCCAAAAACCACCTGGACGATCTCGTGGTGATAGGCCACCGCGGCAGCCAGAAACGGCCAGTGAAACAGGAAATTGAGGTTGAGCAGAAGGCTGAAGTTGGCGGGAAGGCGCCGGTCCGCCTCTTCGGGCTTCGTGGCATACATCATCGGCGAAACGACATTCTCGAACAGCCGCACCGGCAGGAACTGCCGCGTCATTTCATTGAGCCGCGTGTAGAAGGAATAGACACCCACGGCGAGGGGATTGACGAATGCGGCGATGTAGAAGTTGTCGACCTTGGTGTTGAGCGCCAGCGAGCCGCTCTCATTGAAGTTGTTCAGCAGTCCATAGCGAAACAGGCGGCGCTTTTCGGTGGAATCGGGCGTCCCATCACCAGCATGAACGGCAGGAACGCAATGACGACGATAGATAGATGACATGAACGCGTGGCTGATGGCGCAGGCAAAGGTCTCGACCATGATGGCCCTTTCGAGCGTCAGGGTATCGAGCCAGCTGATCAGCGCATATCCCGCAAGCTTGCAATAGGAAGTGATCGCCACCGCGCCCACGCTGAATCGGTGCAACATGTGCGACCCAAGGGAGAACTGCAGCATCGAATTCTGGAACGTCAGGATCAGCAGCACCGAGAAGATCAGGAATGGCACCTTGTAGGGTTCCAGCCCGAATGGCGGCGTGATCCAGTCCCAGGAAAGCAGCACGATGCCCACGACGACGAGGCTGCTGACCAGCCGTGTTCTGGCGGCCGTGCGGTACAACCAGTGGGCCTGCGCCGGCAGTCCATTGCGCAGGTACTCGGGCTGGAAGCGCCGCAGCGTCTGCTCCAGCCCCAGTGAGGCCAGCGTGCCCACCACCGGAATGAAGGCATACAGCAGGTTCAGGACGCCGAAGGCCTGCTCCGCCATGGCGCGCACCAGCACCACATAGCTGAGTATGGTGGCGGCCTGGGAGGCAAACCGGAATACCGCCGTGTCGATGACCGACCGGCGGGCGCTTTCCCTGGAGTAACGTGACACAGCCGGCCCGGACGCTAACCTGATGCGGCGCTGCGGGCGAGGATGTCAGTACTTGCTGCCGTAATAGTCGGCACCAATGGCTTCGGCGCTGCGGTTGAGGATGACGCCCGCGAGAGGATAATCCGACAGGACGGCGGCCGCCTTTTCGAGCTGGTCGCGGCGGGTGATACCCTCGGAGGTGACGAGAACCAGCGCATCGACCCGCGGCGCCACCACCAGCGCATCATCGGTGCTGATCACCGGAGGCAGGTCGATCAGGATCAGTGGACTCTTCGACAATTCCTGTATCTCTCGGATCATGTCCTCGAACCGGCCGTTGGCGAGCAGCTCCGAAGCCGTATCGGTGCCGCGAACTCCGGCGGCAACGGCAAGTCTCTCGATGCCGATGCCAAACAGCATGTCCGTCACGTTCGCCGAACCCTGGAAATACTCGCGCACCTCCATGGCAGGCTGTACCCCGAGGTAGTAGCAGATGCTGGGATTGCGCATGTCGCAATCGAGCAGGAACACGTCCTGGTTGCCCTCGCGGGCAAGGCTGATGGCCAGATTCAAGGTCGTAACGGACTTGCCGTCGCCGGGCGCGGCACTGGTCACTCCGAGTATCGACCAGGCGCTGGTGCGGCAGCGCTGCAGGATGCGCGTACGCAGCAGCCGGTAGCTGGGCGCAGCCCCCTTCAGGAGACGCGAATCGCCGTCCGGCACCAATACGCGATTTGCGCGGCATACTGCCACGTCATAGGGAAGCAGTGGCAGTTCGAGCGGCTTGCCGGGCTTGGCGACAGGCGCAGCATCGCGGGAGCGCGGTACCGGGGCGGCGACTCCGCCGCCGGCCTGCGGCGCCCTCGCCCGTGGCGCCTGGGCCACGGGCCGCGGTGACGCAGCTTCCACGCTCGCCCGCTCCTCGCGGAGCTTCTTGGCCTTCTCCAGTGCATCGACTATGGACATGAATGCTCCAACACCACGCTAGGGGCCGTTCAGGACAGCCGCTGCTACCACCACGATACCGACGGAATACGCGGCAGCCACGGCGATCCAGCCCCTGCGCCGCCGCCGGCGATCATCATCATTCAGCAGCCTCGGGATGCTGCCGATCACGGTCAGGCCGCTCATCTCCGCGACGTCGCGCAGGTCCCGGACGGTGGGATCGGCACCCTCACGCATAATGGCAAACGCTACCGCAAAGCCTCCGCCCAGCACCAGGCCGAGCAGGATGATGCCGAGCCGGTTCGGAGAAGCCGGTGTACTGGACAGGGATGGGGAGCGAATGACCGTGTAGCGCTGCCCGCGATCCTCGGTCTCCAGGCTCTGGGCGACCTCAGCTTCCTGCAACTTGTTCTGCAGTTCCATGAGCTGGCGCTGCAGAGTGTCGCGTTCGCGCTCCAGCGCCACGTAGTCACGCTCGACCGTGGGCGACGACATCTTGCGGCGCTCGTAGTCCACGAGCTGGGCCCGTGCCCGCGCCGCCACCGACCGCTGGGCAGAGAGGTTTGCGCGCACCGTCGAGAGCTCGGCGGAGATGCGCAGGTACTCCGGGTTGTCGGGGATGATCTGCGCATCCTTCGTTTCGCGGCTCTGGGCCACCAGCGATTCGAGCACGCGCTGCAGCCGCTTGATGTCCGGATGGTCCGGCGTGTAGCGCTGCTGGGCGGCCGCAAGCTCGGCCCGTACCGCCGAAATCTGGGTAAAGCTGTCACCGGTGGCAGCCACCAGCATGGGATTGACCTGCCCCAGCTGCAGCTTTAGCAACTGCTCCTGCTGCTCAAGCAGGCGCACCTGGGCCTCGGAAGCGTCGAGATCGCGCTGCGTACGGTCCAAGCCTGCGTCATTGCGCAGCTGGGTCTCGGGCAGGGAATCTCCATGCCGCTGCTTGAAGTCCGAGATCCGCTGTTCCACCGCGCGGACCTGCAAATCCACTTCCTTGGAGCGCGACTCGAGGAAGGTGCGCGCCTCGCCCGCCTGCTGCCGGCGGCTTTCCCGGCTGTGTTCGAAGAACAGCTTCGCAATTCCCCCGACCACTTCCCTGGCGAGCCGCGGATCGGGATTCATGTAGTGGATGGAAAAGGCAGGAGATTCCGGCACCGGCTTCAGCGTGATGGGGTCCACCATCTCGAAGGAGGTGCTGCCGATGATCTCGCTGGCCTTCTGCTGGGGGCTGAAGCCCGAATCCGGGTACGGATCGACATCCTTCAGAAGCGTCTCGATCCGGTCGCGCGTCATGACGGCGCGCTGCACCAGTTCGACCTCCTGGGCGGTATAGGTGGTGGCGGTTGTCCTGACCATCTCCTGCGGGATGAGGGAGCCCTCCAGCAGCACGGTCGTGGAGGAGAGGTACAACGGCGGCAGCGAGTAGGCCATGAAGATGGCCAGAAGCAGCGAGGACGGGATGATGGCGACAAGCAGCTTCCATCTCCGGCGCAGGATGGCGCCGTAGTCGCTCAACGACCGTGCTGATTCTGTCTCGGCACTCATGCTCTGCCTCGCCCGAAGGCCGGTTTCATTCTATGCGCAGGAATTGACATGCAAGGATCGGTCCTACCGGATAGCTCTGTATCTCTGAGGAGGAAGGCCCTGGTAACCGAAGCGCAGCGAAACCGCGTGGCCAGAGCCTTCCGGCTCACCCACGTATTTCTGCCACCCGTATGTGTACGCTCCGCGCACGTACCATGTGCGCGAAAAGTTCCAGCGCAGATCGATGTCACCGCGAGCGTATTCGCGATCATCGTCAACATTGGACGAGGCGCCCTGTGCAGTACTCTTCATGCCGCGGGCCGCCAGGCTCAGCTCCAGGAGCGGAGTCAGTCGCCGCTTGTATTGCACGCGAATCTGGCTGACATTGCTGCGATTGCCGTAGTTGGTCGGACTGAAGGTTCGCCCGGCATTGAACCGCCACTCGTCGATCTGGCCTTCCCTCACCAGTTCCAGTGACAACGCGGTGTTGGTGTCTTCTTCCCGGGACGCACCGTTGAGGCTGTCGACGATGGTGTTCTCCACGTCGACCGACAGCACACCGCGATAGGTTTCGCTCCACCTGTGGTCGAGGTCTATGGAGACTCCTTTGCCCTCAGTGGAATTGACCTTCGCGCCAAGGGAGGTCGAATCGTAGGCAGCGTAGTAACCTGCCACCAGGACGCGCGTGAGGGGCCGGAACCTCCAGCCCACGCCCGCCTGCACCTGCCAGCTTTCGTTGTCAGTGTCGGCTGAGGAGCTTTCCCTGTTCAGCGCTGACTGCTGCCACATTCCCTGCAGATCGATGTCGACCTTCTGGGTCAGGGAATGTGAGAACGACGGCCGGAGCTGCACCGTAGTGATGGTCTCGTGCTGGATCGTCAATCGGCCCGCATCGTCGACCACGGGGTTTTCGGGGTCGAACTCGTCGTATTCCGCTTCGATCCACTGCTGCTTCGCGCGGTCCTGGTAGCTGAAATTGCCGGTGAGGTCCCACCGGCTGCGCAGCCATTGGTAGTAGTTCTGCAGGCCCAGGAAGTAGTTGGCACGCTCCAGGTCGTCACGGTCCGGATACTCCTGGAAGCTGACCTTGGGCTGCAGCCGCGTGTCGCTGCGCTGGGTGCGGACACCCATGTTGGCGCCGATGTCCACAAAGAAGCCCTCTACGTCCTGCGGAACCGGGCTTATCGAAGGATCCGGCACCAGTCCCAGGTTGCTGTTGTACTCGGTCCTGGCTTCCAGCCGCGGCTGGAAGAAGGTGTCCGCCGCCATGGCGGGCACGGAAAGGCCCGCCGCCGCCACGGCGAGGGCAATGGGCCCGCGCTTCACGTCAGGGCACCAGCACGACATCGCCGCTCTCCAGTTGGATGTTCTGCTCCAGTGCGCGCCCCTTGCTGATGTCCGAGTAGCGGAACGGAAGCGAAACCTTCTTTCCGCCGCTGTTGCGGATGATGATGATGTCGTTGAGCGCCGCATAGGGCGTGGTTCCTCCCGCCATGCTCAGGGCCTGCAGCACCGTGAAGCTCGGATTCATCGTGAAGGCGCCCGGACGGGTGACCTGGCCGATCACGTAGATGCGGTTGCCCTCGATGCCGGTCACCGAGACCGTGACCACTGGCTCAGGCAGGTACTTCACCAGGCGGGCGGTGATGTCGGTCTGGATCTCAGCCACGGTGCGCCCGGCAGCAACCACTTCGCCGGCGAGCGGAAACGTGAACTTGCCGTCGGGGCGCACGACCACCGTGCGTGTGAGATCGGGCTCCTTCCACACCGCTGCCTCGATGGCATCACCGGCGTGCAGACGGTAGTCCGCGGGCTGCTGTGCGAAGGCATTTGCGCCTACAGACA
>Ga0315912_10001721_pt1 | contig 25676 bp, 24 predicted proteins | sample VfabasoilMG_FD_204469 | JGI IMG/M metagenome (GOLD analysis project Ga0315912, IMG submission 204469) | Garden soil microbial communities collected in Santa Monica, California, United States - V. faba soil | ecosystem: Environmental > Terrestrial > Soil > Garden | place: USA: California... | reverse complement strand
GGACGCGCCGCGCGATTTCGACCGCTTCACCGCGCGGGAAGCCGCGTTCATCGCCGCGCGGGACAGCTTCTACATCGCCAGCGTGGCGGAAAACGGCTGGCCCTATGTCCAGCATCGCGGCGGGCCGCCGGGGTTCCTGAAGATGCTGGACGACCGGACCCTTGCCTTCGCGGATTTTCGTGGCAACCGGCAATATCTCAGCGCCGGTAACGCCAGCGCGGACGGGCGCGTTGCGCTGTTCCTGATGGACTATCCCAACCGGCGCCGCCTGAAGATCCTCGCCCATGCGGAACTGAAGTCGCTGACGGACGACAAGGCGCTGACCGCTCGGCTGGTCGATCAAGGTTACAAGGGACGGCCTGAACGGGTCTGGCTGCTGCGCCTGGTCGCCTTCGACTGGAACTGCCCGCAGCATATCACGCCGCGCTTCACCGAAGCTGAGGTTCGAGAGTCGACAGCCCCGCTGCTGGAGCGTCTGACGGCTTTGGAGGCGGAAAATGCCACGCTGCGGGCGGGACCCGTGGGCATCTGAGATGGGTCGGATCGGTGCGAAATCGAGTTCGACACTCGGTCCAGCTCTTGCAGATGGGGCCGACGCGCGGCCAGTGCTTGCTCCAGGGCATCGAGCACGAAGCCGGCGTACTGACTGCGTGAGACCCGCCAATCGATAATTCGGCGCGCGAAGGCATCGATAACAAACACGACGCAGACAAAACCCTGCGAGGTCGTCACCTAGAGCATGTTCTGTTCGCTATGGCTCACGTCACTTGCTCTAGTTCTTTGTTTTGGTGAGCATCTTAATCCGATCGATCGATTCCGATTGATCGGATGGTGCTCCAGGTGAAGTCCGACTCCGCATCGTCGACCAGCCGCTCTGGGACCGCGTCCAGGCACGCCTGCAGCGGGAGGAGGTCGCTCGCCCGCGGCTGGAATTGGCCGCGGAGGACAACAATGAGGCCCTGGGAGCGGCCTGTCGGCTGATCGACCGGGTCATCATCTCATCGCCAAAGAAAGACGATGATCCCCGGAGATCGAGAACGTGGGAGCGCTCATCGCCATGCTCCAGTCAGGTGTGGTGGGCGGACCGGCCGCGAGAAATTCAGCGGAGAACATGGAGGTTCTCCGCACGTTCCTGAGTTCGGTAAAAGTGGATCAGGGAGCACGGCTCCCTCGCAGGGGGACAGCGTCCCCCTGGTCTTACTTCCTGCCCGGCAATCCCACCCTCAATGCATCAGTGCGCGCAGGTACGGCGTGGGCATGTCCACCTTGGTGCCGAGGGTTTTGGCGGCGCGCAGCGGCCAGGCCGGGTCGGCGAGCATGACGCGGCCGAGGAAGACGAGGTCGGCGCGCTTGTTGGCGACGATTTCGGCGGCGTGTTGCGGTTCCTGGATCAGGCCGACGGCGCCGGTGGCGATGCAGGCGCCGTGCTTCACGGCTTCGGCGAAGGGCACCTGGTAGCCGGGGTGCAGCGAGGGCGGGCGGACGTCATGCGTGGTGCCGCCGGAGGAGCAGTCGATCAGGTCCACGTCGCCGCGGTGGGCAAGCATGCGGCAGAGCGAGACGATGTTCTCGATGGTGAGGCCGCCTTCCTTGTAGTCGGAGCAGGAGAGGCGGACGAAGAGGGGCAGTTCGGCCGGCCAGACGGCACGGACGGCGTCGATCGTTTCCATCAGGAAGCGGGCGCGGCCGTGCAGGTCGCCGCCGTAGGCATCGTTGCGCTTGTTGGTGATGGGGGAGAGGAAGGAGTGCGCGAGGTAGCCGTGCGCGGCGTGGATTTCCACGATCTTGAAGCCGGCATCCAGGGCGCGCTTCGCTGTTGCGGCGAATTGCTGGGCGATGCCGGCGATCGTGTTGGTGGTGAGCTGGATCGGTTCGATCCCGTCCGGGTTGAACGGGATGGGGGAGGGGGCGACGGGGCGCCAGCCGCCGGCTTCCGGCAGGATCGGCGTGCCGCCATCGGATGGGACGTGGCAGGAGGCCTTGCGACCGGCATGGGCGATCTGGATGGCAGGGACGGCGCCGCCAAGGGTGATGACGTCCGCCAGGCGCTTGAGGACGGCGGTGTGCTCGTCGTTCCACAGGCCCAGGCAGTTGTGGGTGATGCGGCCGATATCGTCCACGGCGGTGGCTTCCGTCATCACGATGCCGGCGCCGCCCATGGCGCGGGCGCCCAGGTGCTGGATGTGCCAGTCACTGCCGAAGCCCTTGGTATCGGCCGAGTACTGGCACATCGGCGCCAGGGCGATGCGGTTGCGGGCGGTGACGGAGCGGAAGGATACCGGCTCGAACAGGACGGGGGCGGACATGCGTTTGGTCTCTCCGGACTTTTGTTGGACGCGCCGATACAACCCCGTAGGAGTACTGGCAAGGCGGGGGTGGGCAGGGCTGGCAAGCCCCTGGCCGTGGGCTAGGTTGGCCGCATGAACATCCTCTCGATCCAGTCCTGGGTGGCCTACGGGCATGTCGGCAATGCCTCCGCCGTGTTTCCGTTGCAGCGGCTGGGGGCGGAGGTGCATGCGATCCATACCGTGCAGTTCTCCAACCACACGGGCTACGGAGACTGGGCGGGGGATGTGTTCTCCGGCGCGCAGGTGCGGGCGCTGGTGGACGGGGTGGCGCGGCGCGGCGCGCTGGGGCGGTGCGACGCGGTGTTGTCCGGCTACATGGGGGATGCGGGGATCGGGAATGCGATCCTGGACGCGGTGGCCCGGGTGCGGGCGGAGAACCCGCGTGCGCTGTATTGCTGCGACCCGGTGATCGGCGACGACGGGCATGGCGTGTATGTGCGGCCGGGCATTGCCGAGTTGATGCGCGACGAGGCGTTGCCCCAGGCGGATATCGCGACGCCGAACGCGTTCGAACTGCGGCATTTGACCGGGCTGGCGGACGGCACGCTGGCGGAAGCGAAGCGGGCGGTGGCAGCGTTGCAGGCGCGGATGCACGCGGGCGGGCCGCGCTGCGTGCTGCTGACCAGCATGCGCACGGACGAAACGCCGGCGGATGCGCTGGACATGCTGGTGGGGGAAGGGGGTACGTTCCACCTGCTGCGGTCCCCATTGCTGCCCGTGGACCTGAACGGCGCCGGGGACGCGCTGGCGGCGATGTTCCTGTACCACCGCGCCCGCACCGGCAGCGCGGCGGCGGCGCTGGCGGCGGCGGGCAGCGCCATCCATGGCGTACTGCGGCGAACGGCGGAGGCCGGCTCCCGCGAGTTGCTGACGGTGGCGGCGCAGGAGGAATTCGTGCGGCCCAGCCTGCGCCTGGAAGCCATTCCCGTTTGATCTGGCTTCTTGCGGCGCGCGCCTTCATGCTGCCACACAGGCCGGTGACATCGTCGCCGTATCCACCCGATCGGGCCGCCGCATGAGCTTTGTGCACACCTATGTCCGCGTGCTTTCCCTGCTCGGGCGGGATTTGCGCGTTGCGGCCCTGCTGGGCGCGGCGAACCTGATCGTCGCCGGGTTGCAGTTCCTGGACCCGATGTTGTTCGGCCGGGTCATCGACCTGCTGACGCGCTCCGCCGAGATGCCGCGTGACAAGCTGATCTCCGAGGCGGCGCAGTTGCTCGGGCTGTGGGCGGCCGTGGGGCTCGCGGGGATCGGGGCCAATATCGCGGTGGTGCTGCAGTCCGAGCGGCTGGCGCACCGCAACCGCGTCGCCGCGATGGCGAAGTACTACGAGCATTCGCTGTCGCTGCCGCTGTCCTTCCATGGCGATACGCATTCCGGGCGACTGGTGAAGATCATGATCTCCGGCTCCGAATGCCTGTTCGGGCTGTGGCTGTCGTTCTTTCGTGAGCACCTGGCGACGTTCATCTCCACGCTGGTGCTGCTGCCGCTGACCCTGTTCCTGAACTGGCGGCTGGCGATCGCGCTGATCGTGCTGGTGGTGGTGTTCTGCATCATCACCGCGCTGGTGATCGGCAAGTCCGAAGCCGGGCAACGGCAGGTGGAGAGCCACAACATCGCCCTGGCCGGCACGGCGCAGGATGCGCTGGCGAACGTGATGGTGGTGCAGTCCTTCACCCGCGCCGGGGCGGAGACCAATCTGTTCGGCGACATCGCGCGGGAGGTGATCCGCCACCAGTTCCCGGTGCTGAACTGGTGGGCGGTCGTGAACGTGCTGACGCGCGCGGCGTCCACCATCGCCGTCATCTCCATCGTCATGGTGGGGACGTTCCTGCACGCGGACGGCAAGGCGAGCGTGGGGGAGATCGTCTCCTTCATGGGCATCGCGGTGATGCTGATCGGGCGGCTGGAGGCGGGCGTGGGGTTCGTCTCCCGCCTGTTCTACTACCGCTACCCGGTGGAGGATTTCTTCGGCGTGCTGGATGCCAAGACGTCGGTGCCGGAAAAGCCGGACGCGGCGGAGCTGAAGCCGACGAAGGGCGAGGTGAAGTTCGAGGATGTCGGGTTTGCCTATCCTGGCGGGCCGGCGATCCTGAGCGACGTGACCTTCACGGCGAAGCCGGGCACGTCCGTGGCGTTGGTGGGGCAGACCGGCGCGGGCAAGACCACGGCGATGGCGCTGTTGCAGCGCCTATGGGATCCGGCCGGCGGGCGCATTACCGTGGACGGGCAGGATCTGCGCGACGTGACCCTGGACAGCCTGCGCCGCTGCATCGGCGTGGTGTTCCAGGAAAGCCTGCTGTTCAACCGGTCGATCCGCGACAACCTGCTGGTGGGCAAGCCGGATGCGACCGAGGCCGATTTGGAACGGGCCTGCCGGCTGGCGGAGGCGCATGACTTCATCATGCGCCAGCCGCAGGGCTACGACACGATGGTGGGCGAGCGTGGTTCGTCCCTGTCCGGCGGGCAGCGCCAGCGTTTGGCCATCGCCCGGGCGCTGCTGAAGGACCCGCCGATCCTGATTTTGGACGAGGCGACGAGCGCGCTGGACACCGCGACGGAAGCGCGGGTGGCCAAGGCGTTGAGCGCGCTGATGCAGGGACGGACGACCTTTATCATCGCGCACCGGCTTTCCACCGTGCGCAACGCCGACGAGATACTGGTTTTCGAGGGCGGGCGGATCGCCGAGCAGGGCAATTTCGACCGGCTGGTCGCGCTTCGGGGGCGGTTCGCCGAACTGGTGCAGACCCAGTTGGCGAGCGCCCCCGCGGCGGAATGACGCTTGCTATGGCCGAAGTGCCAGCGCTAGCAACTCGCCCTCGAAATTGCCGGTTGCGTGGCAGGCAAGGGATGGCCGTGGTACCGGGGAGCCGCTAGAGGTTATGGGCACAGGTATTTCCAGCAGATCTACTGTCCCTAAAGTTTTGCCGGTGCTTCGCTTTTCTGGGTCCATGGCAGTGAAATCGAGAGGGACCGAGAAAATGGTCATGTCGCATTTCGCATTAGCGCACAGATCGCGCTTTCCTGTGCCATCCACCGCACTCAAGTCTCGCCGGATTGTGTAGGCGACGTTGACGGTAACCCGGGTCATGTTGCCGGGGATATCGGCAAACTCCATGCGAGCGAGCGTCGACAAACCAAATTTCCGTTCCAGGGTTTGTGTTCCTTCGATCGTCGCAACGTCGAAAATCTCGTAGCGGGACGAACCGGGGATCGCGTCTCGGCGCATACCACTCGACGTGTTGGTGGTTGTTCCGACTGTCCCGCAATACAACGCATTCTCGGGTGACGGAGTTCCAGCAATATCCATGGCATTGTTGCCGATTTTAGTCACTCGGAAACCTCGCGCAGATGCTGCGCGTGCCGTGCGAGCGATCACCTCGGTGGCGTTGTCCTGGACGACGCGCATCGTATCTTGCATTGGGGCAGCCATGGGAGCCGTGTATCCTGCGCTCCCGTCCAGGCAGCCACCGAGCGCCATCAAGGAGAGCATCGAAAGGCAATTTGGATGTTTCATTTTCCCCATACCCGATCTTATCAGGCCAGGAATGGATCGCGCTTAAAACATTTGTCAAGTAGTATCTTAATCGTTATGGATAAAAATTGGCAAATATAGGAACATTAGCCCATTTCGAGTGAGCTTTCTTCAATTCCGGCGCCGCGATGTGTGCGTTGCTGGTCCATACGTGGACCCTTTGAGGCGGACCGAGAATGTATCCCGGAAAGCAAAGAATGGCCACGTGGGCTCGGACTATGCTCACTCCAACCCTATGCGCTGGCGGAAGGGCTCGTCGCGCAGGGAGAATTCGGTGCCGGCCAGGTCGTCCGCGGCCGGGGTGCAGAGATAGACGATGGACTTCGCCGGCTCGATGACTGGGGTGAGCTTCTCGCGCGGGATCTGGCTGATCATGTTGATGCCGGAGGCGCGGATCAGCACCTGCATGTCCGTATCCGTGGTGCCGGGCTGGAAACCGAACACCCTGATGCCCTTCTCCGCCGTTTCCAGGTGGATGGCGCGGGTCATCATGTGCATCCCCGCCTTGCCGGAGCAGTAGGCGGACCAGCCCTCCAGCGGGCGGATCGCGGCGCCGGAGGAAATGTTGACGATGGTGCCGCCGCCGTTCGTGACCATGTTGCCGATGACGGCGCGCACGGCATTGTAGGCGCCGATAAGGTTGATCTGGATATTGCGGGCCCAGGCCGCGGGGTCGGAATCCTCCAGTCGGGCGATGGGGTCGATGACGCCGGCGTTGTTCACCAGCACGTCCACCTTGCCGAATTTTTCGACCGTGGCGGCGACCAGCTTCTCCACCGCCGCGTAGTCCGACACGTCGCAGGCCATGGACGCGGCCTTGCCACCGGCGGCCGTGATCTTCGCTGCGACCTGCGCCGCCAAAGCGCCATCGCGCGCCGTGAGCATGACGGCGGCGCCTTCCGCCGCCAGGGCGATGGCGGCGGCCTCGCCGATGCCGCGGCTGGCGCCGGTGACGATGATGGATTTTCCGCTGAGCTGGGCCATGGCGCTTCCTCCTGGAGATGTGGCGTCCGCTGTAGCCATTCGCCCGCCGCGCGGCAATCCGGCGCCGGCCGGCCTGGACCCGGCGCGGCGCACCTCGCAGGATGGCGTGGTGGAAATGTCCGTGCTGTTCCCGCTGCTCCTGAAAATGGGGATCAGCGCCCTGATCGTCGTGCTCGCCTCCCTGGCCGTGGAGCGCACCGGCCCGGTGATCGGCGCGCTGATCGCGACGCTGCCGGTGGCGGGTGGCCCCGCCTATGTGTTCCTGGCGATGGAGCACGGGCCGGAATTCATCGCCGCCGGCACCCTGGCGAGTTTCCCGGCGATGATCGGGCAGGCGGCGTACCAGGTGGTCTATGTGTTCCTGGCGCAGCGCTATCGCATGCCGCTCAGCCTCGGCTGCGCGCTGGCCACCTGGGTGGCGGTGGCCTTCGCGGTGCGGCAGGCGGACTGGGGTTTCGCCATCCTCGCCCCGTTGAGCTTCGCCGGCTTCGGCGCCGCCTACCTGATCCTGCGCCCCTACATGGCCTGGCGCGGCGGCGTGCGGCCGGGGCGGCGCTGGTTCGACATCCCCATGCGCGCCGGCGCGGTGATGGTGGTGACTGCAACCACGCTGATGGCGGGCCGTCTTGCCGGCCCGTCCCTGGCTGGGCTGGCGGCGACCATGCCGACGGTGTTCACCAGTCTGATCCTGATCCTGCAGCCGCGCATTGGCGGGCCGAACACTGCCGCCGTGGTTGCCAGCGGCGTTGCCGGCATGGGCGGGTTCACCGCGGGCCTGTGCTTCCTGCACCTGACCGCGGTGCCGCTGGGCAGCGTCGTGGCGCTGTGCGGCACGCTGGGCGTGTGCATCGTCTGGAATGTCGGTCTGTTGTTTCTGCAGCGCCGTCGGGTGTGACGGCGGCTTGCCTGATAGGCCGCCGGACGCCACTTTCTGCGCTATCGCCGCCGGCCGGACAGGAACAAGCGCATGACCCCCATCCCCTTCACCCTGCATGTGCCGGATGCCGACATCGCGGACCTAAGGGAGCGGCTAGGGCGGACGCGGTTCCCGGACCAGGCGCCGGGTGCGGCTTGGGCCTATGGCGCGGACCTCGGTTATATGCGCGAGCTGGTGGCGTATTGGCGGGAGCGGTTCGACTGGCGCACCTGGGAGGCGAAGATGAACGCATTCCCGCAGTTCAAGGTGAACCTGCACGGTATCGGCCTGCATTACCTGCACGTGCCGGGCAAGGGGCCGGACCCGAAGCCGCTGTTGCTGCTGCATGGTTGGCCGGGCAGTGTGTTCGAGTTCATCGACATCATCCCGCGCCTGACCGATCCGGCTTCGTTCGGTGGCGACCCGGCGGATGCGTTCACCGTGATTGCGCCGTCCCTGCCGGGCTATGGCCTGTCCTTCGCGCCGGGGCAGAAGCGGATGAACCATGACGAATGCGCCGACATCTTCGATGACCTGATGACCAAGGTGCTGGGGTTCCGCCGCTATGGCGTGCAGGGCGGGGACTGGGGGGCGTCCATCGGCTCCGCCATGGGTGTGCGCCATGCCAGCAATGTGGTGGGCGTGCATTTGAACCTGCTGGTCATGCGGCCGGATCCGATGGCGCCGCAAAATCCCAGCGCGGCGGAACGGCAATACGCGGCGGAAATGGCGGAGTGGCTGAAGGAGGAGACCGGCTACCAGTGGATCCAGGGCACGCGGCCGCAGACGCTGGCGTTCGGCTTGTCGGATTCACCGGCCGGCCTGGCGGCGTGGATCGTGGAGAAGTTCCGCGCCTGGTCCGATTGCAACGGCGATGTGGAGCGCGCGATTGCCCGCGACCACATGCTGGCGAATATTGCGTTCTACTGGTTCACCGGCGCCATCGGCTCGTCGTTCTGGCTTTACTACGCCCGCATGCATGGCACTTGGCCGATTCCGGACGGACGCAGGGTGGATGTGCCGGTCGGCTATGCGGCGTTCCCGAAGGAAATCCGCCGGCCGCCGCGGTCCGTGGCGGACAGGTCCTACAGCGACATAAGGCAATGGACGGAAATGCCACGTGGCGGGCATTTCGCCGCGGCCGAGCAGCCGGAGTTGCTGGCCAAGGACGTGGCGGCGTTCTTCCGTTCCCTGCGTCAGGAGTTCTGACATGACCCCGGTTCCCTTCACGCTGCACGTGCCGGATGCCGATATCGCGGATTTGCGGGAGCGGTTGGCGCGGACGCGGTTTCCAGACCAGGCGCCGGGTGTGCCGTGGGCCTATGGCACGGACCTGGGCTACATGCGGGAGGTGGTGCCGTATTGGCGGGACAAGTTTGACTGGCGGGTTTGGGAAGCGAAGCTGAACGCATTCCCGCAATTCAAGGTGAAGCTGCACGATATCGACCTGCATTACCTGCATGTGCCGGGCAAGGGGCCGGACCCGAAGCCGTTGCTGCTGCTGCATGGCTGGCCGGGGAGCGTGTTTGAGTTTGTCGATATCATCCCGCGCCTGACCGATCCGGCATCGTTTGGCGGTGATGCGGCGGATGCGTTCACGGTGATTGCGCCGTCTTTGCCCGGCTATGGCGGGTCGTTCACGCCGGGGCAGAAGCGGTTCGGGATCGCGGACATTGCCGACTGTGTGGCCGATCTGATGACCGAGGTGCTGGGCTACAGGAAGTTTGCCGCGCAGGGTGGGGATTGGGGGGCGTTCACCTGCTCCAACCTCGGTGTGCGGCATGCGGAGAAGCTGGTGGGGATTCACCTGAACATGCTTTCCGTTCACCCCGGGCTGAACCTGGGGGACAACCCGACGCCGGAGGAGCGGCGATATGCCGAGGAGATTGCCACCTGGGCGAAGGAGCAGACGGGCTACATCCAGATCCAGGGCACGCGACCGCAGACCTTGGCCTATGGGCTGACGGATAGCCCGGCCGGGCTGGCGGCGTGGATATTGGAGAAGTTCCACGTCTGGACGGACCATGCGGGTGATTTCGAGACCGCGGTGGCGCGGGACCATATGCTGGCGAATGTGTCGTTCTACTGGTTCACCGGGGCGATCGGGTCGTCCTTCCATCCTTATTACGACCGGCTGCACGGACCATGGCCGATCCCGGACGGGCGCACGGTGGATGTGCCGACCGGCTACGCCGCCTTCCCGAAGGAAATCCGTCGGCCGCCGCGTTCCGTGGCGGAGAAGGCGTATACCGACATTCGTCAGTGGACCGAGATGCCGCGCGGCGGGCATTTCGCCGCGGCCGAGCAGCCGGAGTTGCTGGCCAAGGACGTCGCCAGTTTCTTCCGCCCGTTGCGTCAGGGGTTCTGACATGGCGCCGGTTCCCTTCACCTTGCATGTGCCGGATGCGGACATTGCGGACTTGCGCGCGCGCCTGGCGCGGACGCGGTTTCCCGACCAGGCGCCTGATGCGCCATGGGCGTATGGCACGGACCTTGGCTATCTGCGCGAGCTGGTGCCGTACTGGCGCGACAAATTCGATTGGCGCGTTTGGGAAGCGCGGTTGAATGCATTTCCGCAGTTCAAGGTGGCGCTGCACGATATCGACCTGCATTACCTGCACGTTCCCGGGAAGGGGCCGGACCCGAAGCCGCTGTTGCTGATGCATGGCTGGCCGGGATCGGTGTTCGAGTTCCTGGACACCATCCCGCGCCTGACGGATCCGGCTTCGTTCGGTGGCGATGCGGCGGATGCGTTCACCGTCATCGCGCCGTCGCTGCCCGGCTACGGCCTCTCCTTCGCGCCGCACCAGCGCCGGTTCAGCGTGGCGGAGATGGGCGATGTATTCGCCGAGCTGATGACGAATGTGCTGGGCCATGGGAAATTCTTCGCGCAGGGCGGCGACTGGGGTGCCTTCATCGCCTCCACCATGGGGGCGCGGCATGCGGACAAGGTGGCGGCGATCCATGTGAACATGCTGGCCCTGCGCCCGGACGCGCCGGCGCCCGCCACCCCGACTGCGGAGGAGCAGGCCTATTTGGACGTCTGCGCCCGCTGGCTGAAGGAGGAGACCGGCTACCAATGGATTCAGGGCACGAGGCCGCAGACACTGGCCTATGGTATGACGGACAGCCCGGCCGGCCTGGCGGCGTGGATTGCGGAAAAATTCCACGTTTGGTCCGATAACAACGGCAATTTGGAAACGGCGGTGAGCCGCGACCACCTGTTGGCCAATATCGCGCTCTACTGGTTCAGCGGCGCCATCGGCTCCTCGTTCTGGCCGTACTACGCGCGCATGCACGGGCCGTGGCCGATCCCGGAGGGCACCACTATCGACGTGCCGGCCGGCTACGCAGAATTTCCGCGCGAGAACCGCCGGCCGCCGCGGTCCCTGGCGAAGGCGATGTATACCGATATCCGGCAGTGGAGCGTTATACCCAAGGGTGGGCATTTCGCGGCGATGGAGCAGCCGGAATCACTGGCGCGCGATGTGGCGGCATTCTTCCGCCCGCTGCGCGCCGCAATCTGAAGAAGGGAAGGGGCCATGAGCCGTCTGTTCGGGGATTTTCGCCAGGTCGGTATCGTCGTGCGCGATATCGAGGCGGCGATGAAGCATTGGGTGGAGGTCTGCGGCGTCGGGCCGTGGTTCTACACCGACAAGCTGGCGGTGGACGCCTTCACCTATCGCGGCACGCGGCATGACAACATCCATGTCTCCATCGCGCTGGCGAATTCCGGCGATGTGCAACTGGAACTGATCCAGCAGCGCTGCGACACGCCCAGCATGTACCAGGACTTCCTGCGTGCCGGGCGGGAGGGCATGCAGCACTGGTCCAGCTGGCCGGTGGATTACCAAGCCAAGCTGAACTACGCGCTCGCCAACGGCTACACGATCGGCCAGCAGGGGGAGAGCCCGCGCGGGCCGTTCGTATATCTGTGGAACGAAGGGCATCCCGGCACGGTGATCGAGATGGCGGAGATGACGCCGGCGCGCGATCGTATCTTCGCGGGCGTGCGCGAAGCGGCGCGCAACTGGGATGGCAAGGACCCGATCCGGCGTGCCTGGCCGAGCTAGTCGCCTGGGTCTCTGCGCGGCACTGCTTGCCGCGTTGGCCGGGCCGGCGCGGGCGCAGGATGCGCCGGAGCCGGCCAGCATGCGGCTGCTGACGGATGCCCAGGTGCTCGAAGTCTCCGGCGGCCTGGTCGGGGAGGCGGCTGCCCGGCTGCGGGAGGCGCTGGCGCAGGCGCCATCCCTGCGCACCGTGCGGCTGGACAGTGCGGGCGGTACCATCATCGTGGCGATCGAGATGCAGGCGGCGATTGCCGCGCGCGGACTGGATACGGAGGTGCGGGGCACCTGCAATTCCGCCTGCACCGTGGCGTTCCTGGGCGGGAAGGTGCGGCATGCGTTTGTCGGGTCGCAGTTCGGATTCCATCGCGCCAGCACGTCCGGGCAGCCGCTCTCGGTGGCGGACCTGATCGTGCGTGGTCTCTATCTGCATGCGGGGGTGGCAGAGGATTTCGTCGACAAGGTGCTGGCGACGCCGTTCGACGAGATGTGGTTCCCAGGCATGGCGGAGATGCGCCGGGCCGGGTTCGTCTCCGCGCCCAATCTTCCACAATCCAATCTGCCGCAGTCCGCGCGCTGAACCTCAGCGCTTCGCCAGCGCCATGTCGTTCCACACCTCCTGGCGCAGGATTTTCCCGTCCGCGCGGAGCAGGAACCAGTCGCAGTAGCGGATGCCCTCATATGGCGTACCGTCCAGCCATTCGCCGAACAGGGTGCCGAAGCAGGTCACGCTGGTGGTGCCGTCGTCCTGCGGCGCTGCGTCCAGCCGTTCGGGGCGCTTGATGGCGCGGATGTAGCGGGTCTTTGCGGCCGCCACCAGGTCCTCCAGCGCCGCGTAATGGCTATCGCCCGGAAAAACCATGCGAAATCCGGGCGCGGTGTAGCCACGTGCCAGCTCCAGGTCGCGCGCTTCCACGGCGCGCAGGAAGGAAAGCACGATGCGAGTGGCGATGTCGGCGTCCATCTTCAGGCTCCCGTCCGAATGTGGTAATATATTACCACATTGCAAAAGGCTTGACGTCACAAGGTCCAGCGATCATAAGCCCGCGCCTGACCAACGGACAGAGACATGAAAACCACACTCTCCATCAAGCCCGCGGAGGTGAAGAAGGACTGGGTGCTGATCGACGCCGAGGGCGTCGTTCTCGGCCGCCTCGCCGTCATCATCGCCAACCGGCTGCGCGGCAAGCACAAGCCCACGTTCACCCCGCATGTCGATTGCGGCGACAACGTTGTCGTCGTTAACGCCGCCAAGGTGAAGGTGACGGGCAACAAGGCCGAGCAGTCTGTCTTCTATTACCACACCGGCTATCCGGGCGGCATCAAGGGCCGGTCCATCCGCCAGCGCCTGGAATCGGCGCATCCGGAGCGGGTGCTGGAGAAGGCGGTAGAGCGGATGATTACCCGCGGGCCGCTGCAGCGGGCGCAGATGAAGCACCTGCACATCTATGGCGGCGCGGAGCACCCGCATGCCGGCCAGCAGCCCAAGTCGCTGGACGTCGCCGCGCTGAACCCGAAGAACAAGAGGGGCTGAGATGTCCGAGACCCGTACCCGCACCCTGGCGGACCTCAAGGACCTCGCGGTCGCCACCGCCCAGTCCGGCGACGCGGCGCAGGAAGCGCAGGCCAAGCGTGAGCCGAAGCGCGACGCGCTGGGCCGTTCCTATGCCACCGGCCGGCGCAAGAACGCCATCGCCCGCGTGTGGGTGAAGCCCGGCAAGGGGGAGATCGAGATCAACGGCAAGAAGGCGGCGCAGTATTTCGCCCGCCCCGTGTTGCGGATGCTGATCACCCAGCCCTTCCTGGTGGCGGACCGCTACAACCAGTTCGACGTGTTCTGCACCGTCGTCGGCGGTGGCCTCTCCGGACAGGCCGGCGCCGTGCGCCATGGCATCTCCCGTGCCCTGACGAACTACGAACCGGAACTGCGCCCGATCCTGAAGGTCGCCGGCTTCCTCACGCGCGACAGCCGCGTTGTGGAACGCAAGAAGTACGGTCACCCGAAGGCGCGCCGGAGCTTCCAGTTCAGCAAGCGCTGATCCGGCGTCTCCGGATCACCAACTCCGGATCCGCAACTGCAAGGGCCGCGCCACAAGCGCGGCCCTTTGCTTAGCAATCTATTTACGCCACTCGAACGTATCGGGCAGACTCCCGGCATGGATGCCGTGCCGCCCGATTCCACCGTGCCCAGTTATGTCGCGACCTTTCGTACCCACCCATGGAGCCCTGCCATCGCTGCCATGGACGCGCGCATGGAGGCGCATTACCGGCGTGGCCGCTTCCTTGTCGTCGCCGACGAGACCAATGGCCCCCTGGACGTCACCCCGTACGATAAGCTCGCCCACACCATGCATTTCAACGGCCTCGGCCTGCCGCGGGCGCCGGACGAAATGACGATGTGGCACTGTGGAGACTACGCCCTGTATGCGCTGCTGCACGCTTTGCCGCGGCATGATTACTACCTTCTCAGCGAATACGACGTGGCGGTGAACACGAACCTGGACGCACTCGTCGCAGCCGCGGCGCGGCACGGGCTGGACCTTGTCGCGTCCTGACTGCGGCCTACCGACTGGAGTTGGTATTGGCATGGTGGCAGGTCGATCTTGGCACGATCCCGGCGGTCGTAGAGGTCGAGGTGCTGAACCGGTTCAGTCTCGGCCTGCGCTCCTGGATGAACGAACTACGGATACTGGGTTCCGATGATGGCGAGAACTGGCATTGCCTCCATCACCGTCCACATGGGGCGCCTGTGTCCGGGGACCCCGCCCGGCCGGAACGCTTGATGCTGCGAGAGGCGTCGCGGGCGCGTTTCATCCGCCTGCAATTGGTCGGCCGCACGATTTTGTGCATGCGCCGGGTGCGTGTGTTCGGGCCCGCCGCAGCGGCGACCCAGCCTTCCGGTATGTCGGGGCCGTTTCAGCCCTGAGCGGAATTCTGCCAGATTGAACCATGGCCGACACTGCCCCCGAGTCCCGCCTGCCAGCTTACCTGGTGGCTTTCCGGACCCCAGTCTGGGATGCCGCGGTGGCCAGGATGGCCGCGCGGACGGAGGCGTATGCCAAGAATGGCCGCTTCGTTATCCTGGCTGATGATGATGACGCCGTGCCCGTGGAGGCATTCCCAAAGGTCGCGCAGGCACGGGGCGGTGAGCACGCGCTTTCCGTTCTCCTGACCTTTGTCCCGGCACATGACTACTATGTGGCCTGCGCGCATGCCGTGCAGGTGAATGCCAACCTGGATGGCGTGGTGGCGGAGATTGCCGCGCGCGAACTGGACCTGGTTGCCCCGGAACTCCGGCGCGTGGATCAGGGATCGCCCTGGCATTCCGCCATCACCCGGCAATTCCCGGACCCGTGGACCATGTTGCCGGCCGTAACCATCATGTCGCGGCGGGCCTTGGAGCTTGTCTGCGCGGACTGGCGGGCGCGGGATGCCCAACTCCGGGCGGAGGGCGGATTGGCCTGGACGGGCCATGACGGCTTCGTGCCATCCGCGGTGGCGTCCGGTGCCGGCATGCGCATGGCGGATCTGGCGGAGTTCGTGCGACTGCCGCGATTTTCCGCGGACGCGACACTCCTGGCGGGCGAGCCGGGGCTGGATGAGGCAGGGACGATCGCATATCCGGTGCTCGGGCCCGATCAGTTCATCATTCACTGTTTCCGTCACCACCCTCCGGCGGACTTCATGAACCCGGAATCCTCGCTTCGTCGCCTGATGGCGGGGTTCTCCCTTGAGGACGTTGCTCCGCACCTGCGCCGATCCCTGGAGCGCGAAGACAATCGGGCCGGGATTGCGCGATTGCAGGCGTTGCAGCGAGGCGAAACCTGGGTGGATGAGGCGGAAGCACGGCGCGCGGAAACCGACATTGCGCGCGGCAAGCCATGCACCCAGAGTTCCCGCGATCCGAACTGGTCGGCTCGCGCGACGGTGGAGGCGGATGCCGGCCAGGTGGTTTCCGGGGAACTCGCCCCGGATTGCGCGCATCATACCGGGTATGAGGCCGATCCGTGGTGGCAGGTGGATCTCGGGCAGGCCCATGCCCTGCGCGAGGTGGAGATCCTGAACCGCACACAACCGGATGCGCAGGAACGGCTGAACGCCTATCTGCTGCTGGGCTCCGTCGATGGGGCCAGTTGGAGCGTGTTGTATTTCCGGCCGTACGGCCGGCGGGTTTCAGGCAACGCGGAGCGTCCTGAACGGACCGAACTGGCAGGCCGCCCGGTGGCGCGGTTCGTACGGCTACAGGTGGCCGGCTACAGCTACCTGCACATGCGCCGGGTGCGCATCTGGGGCGATCCGCTCCCGGGCTGAAGGGGCCGGGATGCCATGCGGTGATTGTGACGTCGGGTCTTCACAATCCGCGCTTGCATTTGTCGCGCCGGGCGGCGATGCATCGCGCGTTGGCGCAAGGACCAATCCGGAAAGCCCCAAACGGGAAAGAGACAACGCGCATGGCCGATACGGCACCGAAGATCTTCATCGATGGCGAGTCCGGGACCACGGGCCTGGGCATCCGCGACCGCCTGCTGGCGCATGGCGGCGTGGCACTGCGCAGCATCGAGAGCGAGAAGCGACGTGACCCCGGTGCCCGCCGCGCGATGATGGAGGAAGTGGACCTGGTGGTGCTGTGCCTGCCGGACGATGCCGCGAAGGAATCCTCCGCGCTGGCCGCCAGCCTGGGCAACGCGGCGCCGAAGGTGCTGGATGCTTCCACCGCCCACCGGGTGGACCCGGACTGGGTGTATGGCTTCCCCGAACTGACCGCGGGGCAGGATGTGCGCGTGGCGCAGGCGCAGCGCGTCGCCAACCCGGGCTGCTACCCTACCGGCGCCATCGCGCTGGTCCGCCCGCTGGTGGAAGCCGGGATCATGCCGGTGGATTTCCCGGTTACCATCAACGCCGTCTCCGGCTACACCGGCGGCGGCAAGTCGATGATCCAGGATCACGACAAGACTGGTGGCCCGGCTTTCGAGCTGTATGGCCTCGGGTTGGAGCACAAGCATGTGCCGGAGACGCAGAAATATGGCGGGCTGACGCGCCGGCCGATCTTCGTGCCGTCCGTCGGGCATTTCGCGCAGGGCATGCTGGTGTCCATCCCGGTGCACCTGGACATGCTGAAAGGCAAGCCCACTGGCGCGGATTTGCGCGCGGCGCTGGAGAAGCACTTCGCCGGCTGCGACTACGTGAAGGTGGTGGACCCGGCTTCCGGCGGGCGCATCGAGGCCGAGGATTTGAACGACACCAACATGCTGGAACTGCGCGTGCACGCGAACGACACGCACCGCCAGGCGGTGCTGGTGGCGCGGCTGGACAACCTCGGCAAGGGCGCGTCCGGCGCGGCGGTGCAGAACATCGAGCTGATGCTGGGCCTGACCCAGCCGCGAGGAGCCGCGCATGGATAAGCCGCTCATGCAGAAGCCGGAGGGCTACGTCACCCCCGCGCATTGCATCATCACGCTGGATGGCATCACGCCGAAGGTGCATCCCACGGCCTTCATCGCGCCCACCGCGGTGCTGATTGGGGACGTGGAAGTCGGACCGGAGACGAATATCTGGTTCGGTTGCGTGCTGCGTGGGGACGTGAACCACATCCGCGTCGGCGCCCGCACCAACATCCAGGACGGCTCCATCATCCACGTGGACAACCGCACCTTCCCCTGCATCATCGGCGATGACGTCACCATCGGTCACGGTGCCATCGTCCATGCCTGCACGGTGAAGAATAACGCCTTCATCGCTATCGGTTCCATCGTGCTGGACGGCGCGGTGGTGGAGGAAGGCGGCATGCTGGGCACCGGCGGGCTGCTGCCGGGCGGCAAGGTGATCGGGCCGAACGAATTGTGGATGGGTTCGCCCGCCAAGCTGCGCCGCGTGATGACCGAGGACGATCGCAAGAATTTCGACTTCATCGCGCCGCACTACAACCGCCTGGGCCAGCGCTACCGCCGCGGGATGCGTTATCCCGGCTGACGGACGACGTTTTCCAGGAACACTTCCAGCGCGCGCACTGTTTCCACGTCGTCAAACAGCCCTTCGCGGCGTGCGGCGATGCGCCGGCGGGTGGCGGCATTGAAGTCCTCGTCCATGGCCAGTCGCGTGGCGATGTCCACGTAGGCGGCGGTATCCGTCGCCACCAGTTCGTCCATGCCCATGGTGCGCAGGATGCCGCTGCCCAGCCGGCCGCGCATGAAGCGGCCTTCCATCGTCGCTACCGGCAGGCCGCATTCCAGCGCCTGCATCACCGTGTTGAAGCCGGAGAAGCCAACCGTGTCCAGCATCACCGTCGCGCGCCGCAGCAGGTCGTAGAACTCTGGGCGGGCAAGCCAGGGCAGCAACTGGCCGTGCCGCGCGAAATCCATCCCGGCCGCGCTGAAGGAGGCCCCCAGCCGCGCCACCACGCGACGGCTCAGGCCCGGGCTGCGAGGCACCGTAAAAAACAGCATGCGCGCGTCCGGCACCCGCCGGGCAATCTCGATGAACAGTGCGTCGTTCTCCGGTGGGTATTTGAACGGCGTGCCGGGGCAGACCAGCAATGGCCGGTCCTCGGGGATTCCAAATGCGGCCAGGTCGAATGGCGTGGCCTTGACGGGCAGCCTTTCATAGGCGCAGCCCAGGCGCGGCAGGCGCAGCAGGCTTTCCGTGTAGCACGCCGCCGCGTCGGGCGGCTCGAAGGCGTCGGCGGAGATGTAGTGGTCGATCGTGGGAAGCCCGGTGGTTTCGGGATGCCCCCAGGAAGCGGCCTGCACCGGCGCCAGGCGCAGGCTCGCGAGCCGCATTGTCAGGAGGTCCATGCCGAACTCGGGATAGATCACCACGTCGGGCGCCTGAACACGGATCGCACCGACCCAGTCCGCCAGAGACATCGGCGCGCCCGGCGCAGCCTGTTTGAAGCTGTCGCCATGCGCGCGGGCCCATGCGGTTTCGGCGTCGTTGGCATCGCCGGTGTGGAACAGATGCACCTCGAACCGGGCGCGATCCAGGTGCGCCACCCAGCCCTTGACGATGGCGAGCCACACCGAATGGTTCCAGAACTGCGACATGACGATGCCGACCCGGATACGCCCACCATCCGGCGATGCTGGCGCAAATGGGCGTTCCAGCCCTTCCGTGCGCAGCCAGTCCGTCATCGTGGCCGCGCACAGGTTACCGTGCAGCGAAAGCAGGTCGCGGTTGTTGCGGTCATGATAGGCAAGCGGGAAGGCATACGCTTCCCCCACCGCGGAGACGCCATGTCCATGCGCGCGGGCCCAGGCAAAGAACGCCTCCAGCGCCTCGGCATAGGCGGCGCGCATCGGTTCCAACACATCCGTTGCGTCCCGCACCATCGGCAAGGTGGAGCTGACAAGGCCGCTCCGGGCCTGGAACAGGGTGGGATCGCCGGCGGCGGCGCGCTGATGCAGGTCCCGCGCGCCTGGTGTATCGCCGTTCTCCTCCATCTCGATCGCCAGGTTTGTCAGTGCCAGAGGGGAGTGCGGATCGATCCGAAGCGCGGCGCGAAAGCTTTCGGCCGCCGTCTCGTAGCGGCCCAGTCGTCGCAGGCTGACGCCCCGATTGTTCAACGCATTCGCATCCTCCGGCGACAGCGCCAGGGTCGTGTCGTAGGCGGCCAGTGCTTCCTCGTGCCGGCCGAGGGTCTGGAGGGCGTTGCCGCGATTGAAGTGATGCAAGGCCATGGCCGGGGCCAGCGCCACGGCGCGATCCAGGTGCTCCAGGGCCTCCTGCGCGCGACCTTGCCCGAATAGCAGGTTGCCACGGTTGTTCAGCGCCATGACCGCGTTCGGGTCCAGTTCCAGGACCTGGCCGTAGCACCGTATTGCCTCCTCACGCCGGTCCAGGCGGGCCAGCGCCTCTGCCCGGTTGATCTGCGCGGCGGTGAAGTTTGGCGCGATGGCAACCGCGCGGTCCAAGGCATCCAACGCGCTGTCCAACGCGCCGATAACGATGTAGGCCGTTCCCAGTTCGCAAAGCGCGCGCGGGTGATCCGGGGCGCAGGCTAGCACGGCGCGCAGGATCCTGATGGCTTCGGATGTCGCACCCTGGCCCTTGAGGTTCACCGCCTCCATGTAGGCGGCGTCAATCAGGTCCTCGCTTGCCTCCTCCGGCAGTGACGGCAAATCGGCCAGGGTTGCCGCAAAATTCTGGCGCAGTACCGGCCCATTCGGGCGCAAGGCAAGACCGCTCCAATATGCCTTCAGCGCCGCCGCCGGCTGGCCCAGGGCACGTAGCGCATTGCCCAGGTTGTTCAGCGCCTCCACGTGGTCCGGCCTCAGCGCGATCGCTTGGCGGAAACTGTCGACCGCCTCCTCCGCCCGGTCCGTGGCGAGCAGGGCGTTGCCCAGGCTGAAATGCAGGTTCGCGTTGTCCGGCAGTTGCGCAATTGCCTGGCGCAGGCATGCCGCTGACAGTTCATTCTCCCCCACCAGGCCGTATTCGATCCCCAGGTCGCCCAGCACGGCCGGGGAGGGGCTTACCTGCGCCGCACGTGCCAGCAATGCCACCGAGGCTTGGTGCTGCCCGCGTTCCGCGAGGATCAGCCCCTGCATGTGCAGGGCCGGGGCATGGTCCGGATGCGCCGCCAGCAGGCGCTGCAGCAACACGCGCGCTCCCTCCCTGTCGCCGCGCGCGGCCAGGGTGCGCGCGGTCTCCAGCAGGCGGTCGATCGGGTCGGCGGCGGACATTGCGCGGTTCCAGGCTGCTGCGTCCGCCCGATACCATCGACCGTGATCCCGGGCCAGCCAGTGCCTGTCGTTCCGGAGCGTCCGCGTGTTAGGCTGGAACGATAGAAGCAAAGAGGAAAACGGCCATGAAAATCGGCGCCGCGATGTTCTTTACCGACTATTCCATGGTCCCCGCCGCCCTGGCGCGCGAGGTGGAGGTGCGCGGCTTCGAATCCCTGTGGGCGCCGGAGCATTCGCACATCCCGTTCAGCCGCAAGACGCCGTTTCCGCAGGGCGGCGACCTGCCGAAGAAATACTACGACTGCATGGACCCGTTCGTGTCCCTCACCGCCGCTGCTGTCGCCACCACGAAGCTGCTGGTGGGCACCGGCATCTGCCTGGTGGCCCAGCGCGACCCGATACAGACAGCGAAGCTGGTCGCCTCCATCGACCAGGTGTCCAACGGCCGCTTCCTGTTCGGCATCGGCAATGGCTGGAACCAGGACGAGATGGAGAACCACGGCACCGACTTCAAAAGCCGGCACAAGCGTGCGCGGGAGAACGTGGCGGCGATGAAGGAAATCTGGACGCAGACCAAGGCGGAGTACCACGGGGAGTTCGTGAATTTCGACCCGATGATGGCCTGGCCGAAGCCAGTGCGGAAACCGCATCCGCCGGTGATTGTCGGCGGGGCGTTCCCGTATGGGGCGCGGCGCGCGATCGCCTATGGCGACGGCTGGATTCCGCACGCGAGCCGGCCCGAGTATGGCGACGTGAGCGACTTCCTGCCGCAGTTCCGCCAGTTGTTGGCCGAGGCGGGACGGAACCCGGAGGACGTGCCGGTGACGATCTGGGGCAGCAAGCCGGACGCGGACCATATACGCCGGCTGGCCGGCATGGGCGTGTCCCGCGTCGTTGTCAGCCTGGATTCGGCGAAGGAGGATGCGGTGCTGCCCGTGCTGGATACGTGGGCGAAGGTGATCGCTGCCGTCTGATCGGTGACAAATGAGAGTGACGTGAGCGCGATTTCCACCCGCGGTCCTGGGAGAGCTGGTTCTTTCCGGCCCGATCAGAAAGCGCGTCGCTGTATGCTCGGGTTTATAACTGTGTTCGCCACGGCATTGGGCGGTATCATCGTCACTGTGGCATGGCAGGAATCGCTGAATGCGGATGCACTCGCTGTTGCGGGGCTGATGGCCTGTCTTGTGACGCCGGTTATCTTGATTGGCGTACAGACCCTTTCCGTGCGTGTGACGATCACGTCGAAGCAGGTCATGTACGAAAGCTGGCTTTGCAACAGGGCCCTGCCGACCGAGGATATCGTCGCGCTTTCCCTCACCAGACTGCGTAGCTTCTATTTCTTGTGGATCCAGGCCCGAGCGTCGTCCATCAGATGTTCATCCTTCAGTTTTTCTGACAGTCAGCTGAACGAAATCCAACTGGCTGTCGCCGAGCACGTCCAATGGCAATCGCGACAGCTTGCTGTTCATCCGATCCGACCAATGGCGAAATACGAAAAATTCGCGATTGCCGCCATGTTCATCAACATGCTGATCGTCGCGGGGATGGCCATCTTACTGAAAAATCTACGCTGGTCCGGCAATTAGGACCATTTTTAATGAATACTACGTAATAAACAGGGTGCGCGGAAGATTAAAGCATGGTGCTTGCCAAGCACCTTTCGGGCAACGAACTCCCGTGTCCCGTCATCGCGAGCGCAGCGAAGCAACTCTGGTATCATTGGGTGTCGATACCGGGATTGCTTTTTCGCTGCGCTCCTCGCAGCGACAGGGTCCATGCCGGCGCTCTCGTGTGAGCGCAGCCTAACTTCCCACCTTCAACGTACTCACCAACCCCCGCAAACACGCCAGCACGGACAGCGCGGTGATCTTTCCGGTCTTCGGGTTCTCCTCGCTCGGCACGTTCTCGATGCGCAGGGTAAACCGCGCCGCCTCCGCCTCCACGCGGATGGTGTGGATGTTGCGGTCCACGCCGGGGTCGGCCCAGATCTCCACTTTCGTCCGCACCGGGCCGATGCCGGCCAGCGCCAGCGCCGCGGCGACGTTCACGTTGGCGGGGAAGCCGGCGGCGGCGTCCAGCGCGTTGCCCTCGAACACGCGCGCCGGCTGGTTGATGCCGAGCACGTCGATGTTGTGCTTCACCAGATAGGGCGCGCCCTCAAGCCCGCGTGGCGGCTTGCGCGTCTCCATCACCACGCTGTGCACCGGCCCCTCGGCCGCAGCGCGCACCGCGTCCAGCCCCAGCAGCGCGCCGGTGGGCACGATGATTCGCGCGCCGGTCTCCCGCGCCTGGCGGGCCAAGTGCATGCGCGGCAGCAGGGCGCCGACGGAACTCGGGATGAAGATGCGCCCCGCCGCGATCGCCGGATCGGCGATCTCGTCGAACACCGCGGCCGGTGCCGCTTCCACAACGATGTCCGCGCGCGCCAGTTCGGCCAGGTCCACCACGTCCACCCGGTTGCGGAAATCCTGCACCCGCTCCTCAGCGCGGGCCTTGTCGCGGGCGGAAACCGCGATCAGCTTCAGCCCGTCCACGCCCGCGTCCAGCGCCCTGGCTAGTTTCAGGCCGATCGCCCCCAGGCCGCCAATCGCCACCGTCATGCTCATTTACTGTGCTCCCGGTTATGCGTCGCCCTGATCTGCGCCCCGATCCGCCGGGCCGCCGCCAGGTCATCGGCGGTGTTCACGTTCAGGAACGGGTCATACGGCACGGCCGGGAAATCGACCACACGCGCGCCGATTCGGCGGGTGAATTTCCCCACGCGATGCCGGCCCGGCTCGGCCAGGAACGCGCGCAGGGCGGCCCGCATGGCAACGGGCCAGAGCCCGACCAGGAAATGCCGCTGACCGGCGCTGCGGGCGATTGTCGGCCCCGGCGCCAGCGCGGTGGCGAGGCGGTCCGGGATGAACGGCGTGTCGCCGGGCACGCTCAGCAGCGCAGTCGCCCCGCGTGCCGCCGCCCAGTCCAGCCCCGCCACCAGGCCCGCGAGGGGACCCAGGCCGAGCAACGCGCCATCATCCAGCACGGGGTGGCCGAAACCGGCATAGCGGGCGGGATCGGCGTTGGCGCTGATCGCGATGTCCGCGATGTCCTGGCCCAGGGTGGCGAGGATATGGGCAATGATGGGCCGACCACCCAGGTCCAGCAGCGGTTTGTCCACGCCACCCAGCCGGCTGCCTTGGCCACCGGCCAGGATCAGTGCGGCCGCGCGGGTGTTCATGCCGGCATCAAGGGGAAGGGGATGGGGCGAGTAACGGGACTCGAACCCGTGACATCCAAGACCACAACCTGGCGCTCTACCAACTGAGCTATACCCGCCATCCGGGGGCGGCGTTTAGGCCGATGCGCGCGCCGCGTCAACGCCGCCATGCGAGAAGCCGCCGGGGCATTTTTGACCTACAGGATTTGCCCAAAAAGACAGCAAAATGCCCACGATTTGGCCCGCTCATTAGGCGGGCACGCCGGAAAATCGCGGCATTCGGCCAATTGCCGCTTGGCACGCTACATGCAACCTTGCATCAGTGACAGCCGGTGGGCAAAAGCAGGCCTTCGGCGGTGAGTGCAACAGGAGGGTGTTCGGCAGGACCGGGCACGAAAGGCCTATGAAGAAGATCGAAGCCGTCATCAAGCCGTTCAAGCTGGACGAGGTGAAGGAGGCGCTCCACGAAGTGGGGCTGCAGGGTATCACCGTGCTGGAGGCCAAGGGCTTCGGGCGCCAGAAAGGCCATACCGAGCTCTATCGTGGCGCCGAGTACGTGGTGGATTTCCTGCCCAAGGTGAAGCTGGAAATCATCTGCGCGGACGACATGGTGGACCGCGCGGTGGAAGCCATCGTCAACGCCGCCCGCACCGGGCGCATCGGTGATGGCAAGATTTTCATCAGTACCGTGGAGGAGGTCATCCGCATCCGCACCGGCGAACGGGGCGAAAGCGCGGTCTAGCACACAGTTACCGCTATCGGCCCGTGGCGGAGCGATTGGACGGGCCGGCAACGACATGGCGGGCGCATGGTGCGCCCACCAGGAACTGGCGTGACCGTGGCGACCGGGCAGGCGCCGCGGCGCGCGGAATTTAACGCAACTGGACGAGGATCCGAGCATGGCGAAACGGCCGGCAGCCGCCCCGAGCGGCGTAAGCAAGGTTATGGAGATGATCAAGGAGCACCACGTCGAGTACGTGGACCTGCGCTTCACTGATCCGAAGGGCAAGTGGCAGCATACCGCCCAGCACGTCTCCACCATCGATGAGGACGTGTTCCGCGACGGCATCATGTTCGACGGCTCCTCCATCGCCGGCTGGAAGGCGATCAACGAGTCCGACATGATCCTGGCGCTGGACCCCGAGAGCGCGGTGATGGACCCGTTCGCCGCCAAGCCCAGCCTGATCATTTTCTGCGACATCGTGGAACCCTCCACGGGCCAGGCCTACAGCCGCGACCCGCGTTCCACCGCGAAGAAGGCGGAAGCCTACGTGAAGGCCTCCGGCATCGGTGACACCGCCTTCTTCGGCCCGGAAGCTGAGTTCTTCATCTTCGACAACGCGAAGTTCGGCACCGGTGGCAACTACGGCATCTACCAGCTGGACAGCATCGAGGGACCCCAGGCCAGCCTGAAGGACTATCCGGAAGGCAACATGGGCCATCGCCCGGGCGTGAAGGGTGGCTACTTCCCTGTCCCGCCGATCGACAGCGAGTCCGACCTGCGCGCCGAAATGCTCTCCACCATGGGTGAGATGGGCCTCGCGATCGAGAAGCACCACCACGAGGTGGCGCAGAGCCAGCACGAGCTGGGCACGAAGTTCGGCCCGCTGGTGAAGATGGCCGACCACCTGCAGATCTATAAGTATTGCGTGCACAACGTTGCGCACAGCTACGGCAAGACCGCGACCTTCATGCCGAAGCCGATCTATGGCGACAACGGCTCCGGCATGCACGTGCACCAGTCCATCTGGAAGGACGGCAAGCCGCTGTTCGCGGGCAACGGATATGCGGACCTGTCCGACACGTGCCTCTATTACATCGGCGGCATCATCAAGCATGCTAAGGCGCTGAACGCGTTCACCAACCCGCTGACCAACAGCTACAAGCGCCTGATCCCGGGCTTCGAGGCGCCGGTGCTGCTGGCCTATTCCGCGCGCAACCGCTCCGCG
>Ga0315912_10001720_pt1 | contig 25694 bp, 38 predicted proteins | sample VfabasoilMG_FD_204469 | JGI IMG/M metagenome (GOLD analysis project Ga0315912, IMG submission 204469) | Garden soil microbial communities collected in Santa Monica, California, United States - V. faba soil | ecosystem: Environmental > Terrestrial > Soil > Garden | place: USA: California... | reverse complement strand
CGTCGGCGAAATACGTCTCCGTCTCCGCAATCGAGAGGTTGTAGACGGGAAGGAGGTGGCCGCTGGGTCCGCGGCGGTACGGTTCGAGCTCGATCGCTCGCAGGTCCCGATCGTCCCAGTAGAGGCCACGCTGCATCCGACCGCCGCGCTGAAAGTCTTCGGCAGCTGCGAAATCGCCAAGGTCCTCGACGAAGATCGGATGATTGCCGGTGACGCCCCCAGGCCCTGCGCCGCTTCGGGACATCAATTGACCCACGGGCTTCGGCCCGTGGGAGAAGACACGCGTCACCGGTCGCATTGTGAGCTCGCCGGTGCGGACGTCGAAGGTCTTCACCAGGTCGCCGACCTTCACGTCCCGCAGGCGCTTTCTCCCGCGCTCGAGGCTGATCCAGGTGCTCCCCCCAAAGCAGCAGTTGCTGCCGCAACACGCCTGGCTGGCGGCGACCGCCAGAGCCGGCAAGACCAGCCGCGCGAGCGTGACTTTGGACGAAAGTGTGATGAGCCTCGATCCCCCGTGTGCCATCACGGCTCATGAAGCACGTAGCATGCCAGTGGATGCATCGGCGTCATCGAGCCTGAGAGCAGGGGCTACGCGCAGCCCTTTCGTAGAAGGTGGTCTGCCTGCGCTTCTCCGGGCGCGACAATCGTGTCGCGATGGCTCGCCGTGCGGAGCCGTCGCTCAGAGTGCCCGAGTCGTGTAGGGGCACTCGTCCGAAGAGCAGAGCGGATCGACCTGGCCGCCCGGCATGCAATCGACGAACTCGGGGCAGGTTTCCGGCTGCTCGCAGCCGCAGCCGCACTCGTTGTAGAACGAGGTCGTGTATGCGGGGCACTCGTAGTCCACGAGCCCGCACGCGCTGCCGAAGGCCACGTAGTGGCGGTAGGGCTCGCGGCCGTCTTCACACTCCGTTTGGCAAGTGATGACCGTGCCGCACAGGGCGCGTTTGACGCAGGACGCGCCCTCGGGGCAGCTCGGCACCTCGGTCTCTCCTTCCTGGCAGACCGGGATCGCGTCGCAGAGCGCTTGCTCTTCCATGCACGTCACGGTGCTGCAGCAGATGGTGTTCGTGTAACACTCACCGCCGATCGGACACTCCTCCCCCGGCTCGAGCTGGAGGTCGTAGGGGTCGCAGGTGGCCTCGGCCAGGCAGCACACGGTGGGCTCGCCGCCGGTTCCAGTCTGTGCGCCCTCCCCACCCGTGCCCGGCTCCGAGCCTCCACTCGACCCGCCCGTGCTGTTCCCCGACCCCCCGATTCCACCGTCGGTCGTGCCCCCTGTGCCATCAGTGCCGACGTCGCCGCCCGTCCCGCCGTCCTCGTCCGTCGAGACGAAGGTCCCGCCGCAGGCGGCGGCCAGGGGGGTGACCAGGAAGAGAAGGCCAAGCAAACGGAAGCGGGCGGTGGTGGTCATGGGGCGTCTCGGGGAGGTCGGACCGGGTCCGAGGGTTCTGGGTCCTCGGTTACAAAGCAGGAAACATTCCATTCATTGTGCCAGGCCGTTCGGCCGCCTGCGAGAACTTCTGGCCGAGCTGCGCTGGCCGGGCGCTGGGGAGGCCCCAAAGGTTCCTGCTCACCCGAGCAGGATGCCTTTTGCACAGTGGTCTCAGGGGTTTTTCACGGCGCTGTGGGGCCGGTGGGGCGCTTGCGCGTGCAAATTCGCTCTGCTAGATGGGCCGTCCCTTTCGAGCCGGTACTCGGCCGAAGGGAAACCATAGTGCCCCCGGGCACCCCGCCAGGCGGATGCCGGCTCCTTCCAGAGCCAAGTCCGAACCAGCGGTGACCCCGAGCTGGCCCACCTTCAAAGCGACCTCTTCGATCCGAGCTTCGGGCTGTTCCGAACCGAACAGAGCCGAACCCGGACAGAGAGAGGAAGCGCCACCCAACGAGTCCCGGAGAACGCTCCCATGATCAGCAGCGCCAAAGCCAACTTCCAGCGCATCAGTCCCCGCAAGGCGCGGGTGGTGGTGAACATGGTGCGCGGTCGCGACGCCACGGAAGCGCTCCAGCTCCTGGAGTTCACGCCCAAGGCGGGTGCACCCATCGTCAAGAAGCTCTTGGCCAGCGCGGTGGCCAATGCGCGCCTGAAGGGCGTCAGCGACCCCGACAGCCTGTTCATCAGCAAGGCGACGGTCGACCAGGGTCCGAACTCGCATCTCCGTCGTTGGCGCCCCCGCGCTCAGGGTCGCGCCACGCCCATCGTCAAAGGCGTCAGTCACATCACCATCGAGCTCGATCAGCGCTGAGCCCCTAGCAAGCTTCACCAGCAAGAGAACGAGAATGGGACAAAAAACACATCCATATGGCTTTCGGCTCGGCGTCATCCGAACCTGGACCAGCAAGTGGTACGACGATCGTGGCTACACCAAGTGGCTGCACGAAGACATTCGCATCAAGCGTGCGGTCAAGCAGTACCTGATGTCCGCCAGCGTTTCGGGTGTCGAGGTCGAGCGCGCGGCCAACAAGGCCAAGGTGATCGTCTACACGGCGCGCCCCGGCATGGTGATCGGTAAGGGCGGCAAGGGCATCGAGACGCTCAAGAGCGGCAACCTGAAGACCGCCGCCAAGGGCGAGGTGAAGTTCGCTGGCGTGCAGTCGTTCACCGACAACGAGGTGTTCATCGACGTCCAGGAAGTGCGTAAGGCCGAGACCAACGCGCAGCTGGTGGCCGAGAACATCGCCACCCAGCTCGAGCGCCGCATCGCCTTCCGCCGCGCCATGAAGAAGAGCCTGGGCATGGCCATGAAGTTCGGCGCCAAGGGCGTTCGCGTCCGCTGCGCCGGTCGCTTGGGCGGTGCCGAGATGGGCCGCGTGGAAACCTACCGCGACGGCCGCGTGCCGCTGCACACGCTGCGCGCCGACGTCGACTACGGCTTCGCCGAAGCACGGACGACCTACGGCACCATCGGCGTCAAGGTTTGGATCTTCAAGGGTGAGGTTCTGCAGCGCAGGGCCCGCCGTCCGCAGGAGGCTTGAGCCATGCTGCAACCCAAGCGCACCAAGTTTCGCAAGGTCCAGAAGGGCAAGAACCGCGGCCTGGCCTGGGCCGGCAGTGACATCTCCTTCGGCGACTACGGCCTGCAGGCGACCGACCGCACGTACATCACCGCGCGCCAGATCGAGGCTTGCCGTATGGCCATCCAGCGCCACACCAAGCGCCAGGGCAAGCTCTTCATCCGCATCTTCCCCGACAAGCCGCTGACCAAGAAGCCGCTCGAAGTCCGCATGGGCTCCGGCAAGGGCGCGGTGGAGCTGTGGGTGGCCGTGATCAAGCCGGGGCGCGTGCTGTTCGAGGTCTCGGGCGTGCCCGAGGAGATGGCGCGCGAGGCGTTCCAGGTTGCTTCGGCCAAGCTGCCGGTGGCGACCAAGTTCCTGAAGCGGGGAGTGCTCTGATCATGAAAAGCAAGGATTTGCGCGAGCGTTCCAGCCAGGACCTGACCACGTTGAAGGATTCCTTGGAGAAGGACCTGTTCAGCTACCGCATGAAGAATGCCGTCGGCCAGCAGAGCGACACGAGTCTGCTCGGCAAGGCGAGGAAAGACATCGCGAGGATCGAGCAGATCCTCGGAGAGCGCAGCCAGTCGGCTGAAGGAGAGCGGGCGTGAGTGCCGAAAATGCTGGCCGCAAGGCCCGGATCCGCAGGCTGATTGGCTTCGTGCGGAGCGACAAGATGCAGAAGACCGTCGTGGTCGAGGTCATGCGCTACAAGATGGACCCTCTGTACAAGAAGTACGTGAAGGTCCGTCGTCGCTACAAGGCACACGACGAGCAGAACGAGTACAAGATCGGCGATCGCGTCGAGATCATCGAGCACCGGCCGCTCTCCAAGGAGAAGCGCTGGAAGGTGACGCGCTTGATCGAACGTCCGGCCATCGCCGGCTGACGGAGCTAGAGGACCATGATCCAGACAGAATCTACCCTCACCGTCGCCGACAACAGCGGCGCCAAGATCGTCAAGTGCATCAAGGTGCTCGGCGGATCGCGTCGTCGCTATGCCGGCATCGGCGACATCATCGTCGTCAGCATCCAGGAGGCGCTCCCGGGCAGCAAGGTGAAGAAGGGCTCCGTCGCCAAGGCGGTGGTCGTTCGCACCCGGCGCGAGAGTCGTCGCCCCGATGGCAGCTACATCCGTTTCGACGAGAACAGCGCCGTCATCATCAACGCTCAGAAGGAGCCGGTCGGCACCCGCGTGTTCGGCCCGGTGGCTCGCGAGCTGCGCGGCAAGAAGTTCATGAAGATCGTTTCCCTCGCTCCGGAGGTGTTGTGATGAATCGCTTGCGAGTGGGTGATCAGGTCGTCGTCATTGCCGGCGACTCCAAGGGTCAGAAGGGCAAGATTGCCCGGATCGACTTCGAACGCGGCCGTGTCGTGATCGAGGGCGTCAACCTGGTGAAGCGCCACCTCAAGGCTACGCAGGAGCGCGCCGGTGGCATCGTGTCGATTCCCGCGCCGATCGCGATCTCGAACGTGATGCCGCTCGATCCCGAGACCGGCAAAGCAACGCGGATTCGCTACGAAGTGCGCGAAGGTAAGAAGGTGCGCGTCGCCAAGAGTGGCGCCGTGCTCAGCGTGGAGCAGGGCTCATGAGAGAGACCACGAAACCCCGAATGCTGCAGATGTACGAGACGTCGGTCGTCCCCCGCCTCGGCGAGCGCTTCGGTTACAAGAACATCATGCAGACCCCCAAGATCACCAAGATCGTGATCAACATGGGTCTGGGCGATGCGGTGGCCAATCCCAAGATCATCGACTCGGCCGTGTCCGAGCTCGCCACGATCGCCGGCCAGAAGCCAATCGTCACTCGCGGCAAGAAGTCGATCGCCGGCTTCAAGCTGCGCGAGGGCATGCCCATCGGTTGCTGCGTCACGTTGCGCCGTGACCGCATGTGGGAGTTCCTGGATCGCCTGATCACGCTCAGCCTGCCCCGCGTCCGCGACTTTCGCGGCGTGAGCGGGCGCGCCTTCGACGGTGCCGGCAATTACACGCTGGGCCTGAAGGAGCAGATCGTCTTCCCGGAGATCGACTTCGACAAGGTGGACAAGATCAAGGGCATGAACATCACCGTTGTCACCACTGCCAAGACCAACGAGGAAGCCAAGGAGCTTCTCCTGGGCCTCGGCATGCCATTCCGGAACTAACGCGCGAGAACGAAGGACAACCGAGATTTATGGCACGAGCAAGTCAGTGGGCGAAGCTGAACCGCCCCCCCAAGTTCTCCACCCGCCAGGTGCGGCGCTGCCACGTGTGCGGCCGCTCCAAGGCGGTGTATCGCGACTTCAAACTTTGCCGAATTTGCCTGCGCAACATGGCGCTCAAGGGCGAGCTTCCCGGCGTAACCAAGGCGAGCTGGTGAGATCATGATGACCGATCCGATCTCCGACATGTTGGCGCGTATTCGTAACGCGGCTTTGGCTCGTCACGACGTGCTGCGGATGCCATCGAGCAAGATGAAGATGGCCATTGCCGAGCTCTTGCAGCGTGAGGGCTACGTCTCCTCCGTCGCAGAGGAGGAGTGGGGTCCGCAGAAGCGCAAGACCATCACCATCACGCTCAAGTACTCCGGGGCGCACCAGGCGGCATTCCGCGGCCTGCGTCGCATCTCCAAGCCGGGTCGCCGGGTCTACGTCGGCTACGGTGACATCCCGCGCGTTCTGAACGGCCTGGGCGTGTCCATCCTCAGCACCTCCCACGGGCTGATGACCGACCGCGAGGCCCGCACCAAGAAGGTGGGCGGCGAGCTCCTGTGTGAGGTGTGGTGATGACCGAAACAGCCGACATCCGTCTGTCCCGCGTGGGTAAGCGCCCGGTCGCTCTGCCCAAGGGAGTGACCGTGAACCTGAACGCCAGCGCCATCGAGGTGAAGGGTCCCAAAGGTCAGCTCCAGAAGCAGCTGCCCCAGGGCGTCGTCGCCAAGAAGGATGGCGAAGCCATTCTGGTGACCGCCGACGCTACGGGCGCGGACCACGCGCGCCTGCAGGGGCTCGGTCGCGCACTGATCGCCGCCATGGTGAAGGGCGCTGCCGAGGGCTACGAGCGCGTGCTCGAGCTGCACGGCACCGGTTACCGCTGCGAAATCAAGGGCCGCGCCATCCACTTCAATCTGGGCCTGTCGCACCCGTGCACCTTCGAACTGCCCAAGAGCATCGAGGCGGAGATTCCGAAGGACTCCAAGGGCACGGTGCTCATGCTGCGTTCGGCCGACAAGGAAGCAATCGGCCAGGCTTGCGCCACCATCATTCGCTTCCGCCCACCAGAGCCGTACGGCGGCAAGGGCATCCGCCATCGCGGCGAGCAGATTCGTCGCAAGGCCGGCAAGACCGGCAAGGGCCGCAAGTAACCCCGAGGTCTGGAGAAACGATCATGGCCAAGAAGTTGACTGGACGAGAGCGTCGCAAGTTCCGCATTCGGAACAAGATCTCCGGCACCGAAGAGCGCCCGCGGCTGACCGTGTTCCGCAGTGCGAAGCACATTTACGCGCAGGTCATCAGCGATCAGACCGGTGGCACGTTGGCAGCAGCCTCGACGCTGTCGGCGGACCTGAAGGGTCAGACCGCCGAAGACAAGACCGACGCGGCCAAGAAGGTCGGTGCCTTGATCGCCAAGATCTGCATCGAGAAGAAGATCGACAAGGTGGTCTTCGACCGCAACGGCTACCTCTACCACGGCCGCGTCAAGGCCCTCGCCGAAGCTGCCCGCGAAGCAGGCTTGAACTTCTGAGAGAGAGAACTGCAAATGGCATTCGATAACTTCGACGAAGACAAGCTCCGCGAGCGCGTCATTCACATCAACCGCGTGGCCAAGGTGGTCAAGGGCGGTCGTCGCTTCAGCTTTTCGGCGCTCGTCGTCGTGGGCGACGAAGAGGGTCAGGTCGGCATCGGTTTCGGCAAGGCGAACGAGGTTCCCGAGGCGATCCGCAAGGGCACCGAGCGTGCGCGGCGCAGCCTGTTCAAGGTGCCTCTCGTGGGCAAGACGATCCCGCACGAGATCATCGGCCATGCTGGTGCCGGTGAGGTGCTGCTGAAGCCTGCCGCTCCCGGTACGGGCGTCATCGCCGGCGGCGCAGTGCGCGCCGTGCTCGAGTCAGCGGGGATTCACGACGTTTTGACCAAGTGCATCGGCTCGAGCAACAAGCACAACGTGGTCCACGCGACCGTCGCTGCGCTGCGCGCTCTTCGCTTGCCCGAGAGCATCGCCCGTGCCCGCGAGCTCCAGCTCGACGACGTTGCCAAGGACTATCCGGTCGCCGCGGTTGCCGTGTCGGCCAACACCGCCGTTTCCATCATCGTCAGCGGCAGCTCGGCCGCCGCGCCGGGAGGCCCGTGATGTCGGTTCGTCTCGAGGTCAAGCAGGTTCGGGGCGTCGCCGGTCGTCCAGAGCCGCAGCGCAAGGTGCTCAAGGGCCTTGGCCTGCACGGTATCGGCACCACCGTAACGGTGGACAACACGCCGTCGTTCCGCGGCATGATCAAGAAGGTCCTGCACCTTGTTGATGTGAAAGAGGTACAAGCATGAGCACGACATTGTCGCGGCTGTCGCCGCCTGCCGGCGCACGTCACAAGGAGCGCCGGGTCGGTCGCGGGACCGGCTCGGGTGTAGGCCAGACCTGTGGTCGCGGTGACAAGGGCCAGAAGGCTCGTCACGGCGGAAACATCGGCAAGCTGCACTTCCAGGGCGGTCAGACGCCTCTGCAGCGTCGCTTGCCCAAGCGCGGCTTTCGCGTGCCTGCTCCGGAGCTCACGGTTTCGCTCAACGTCGCCGACCTGGAGCGCTTCGCCGTCGGCAGTACGGTGGACGATGCGGCCCTGCGCGAAGCACGCCTGGTTCAGGACCGAGGTGCTCGCGTCAAGATCCTGGGCGAGGGCGAGCTGACCAAGAAGCTCACCGTGGTTGCCTACAAGTTCAGCCAGAGCGCGGTCGAGAAGATCGAGCGCGCCGGCGGCAAGGCAGTCGTTCTCGACGACGGCTCTGGTTCCGAAGGCAAGTCCTAACCCGTAGCCAGAACCGGGATCCGGGACCATGGCGCTCTTCGAAGGCTTCTCCAACATCGGCAAGGTGCCGGAGCTCAGGCGGCGGATTGTATTCACGCTGATCGTCGTCGCGATCTACCGCGTGGGTGTGTTCATTACGCTGCCTGGCGTCGATCGCAGCGTGATGAAGAGCATCATCGAGCAGCAGGGAGGGCTCCTCGGCCTGCTCAACATGTTCTCCGGCGGCGCGCTCGAGAATCTCTCGATTTTCGCGCTCGGCATCATGCCGTACATCTCCGCCAGCATCATCATGCAGCTCTTGGGCCTCATCTCCAAGACGGTCGAGGAGATGCGCAAGGAGGGCGAGGCTGGTCGGCGCAAGCTGGAGCAGTACACGCGCTACGGCGCCGTAGCGCTCAGCGTCGCCCAGTCGTTCGTGATGGCAACCGCGCTCGAGGGGCAGAGCCTCTCGGGTCAGGGTGACCTGGTGGCCGAGCCGGGTTGGGGCTTCCGCGCCCTCACCGTGCTCACGCTCACCACGGGCACCTCGCTCATCATGTGGCTCGGCGAGCAGGCGACCGACCGCGGTATCGGCAACGGTACCTCGCTCATCATCTTCGCCAGCATCGTGAGCGGCATCCCCACCGGAGTCGCCCAGTACTGGGCCGCTTCGGCAGGTGAGATCGAGCCCCTACCGGTGGCCATGCTCGCCATCGTGCTCCTGGCCAGCATTGCGATGGTCGTCTTCTTCGAGAAGGCGCAGCGCCGCATTCCGATTCAATACGCCAGGCGCCAGGGCACGCGGCGCATCTACGGCGGTGAAACGGCCTTTTTGCCGCTGAAGGTCAACATGGCGAGCATGATACCCCCGATCTTCGCCTCGTCCCTGCTCGTGCTGCCGGCCACCATGGCCACCATGAACATCCCGGGCATGCAGTACTTCAGCGGCCTGCTCAACCGGGGCGACTGGGTGTTTCACACCTTTTTCGCGGCACTCGTCATCTTCTTCTGCTTCTTCTACACGAGCGTCACCTTCCAGCCGGTCGACGTCGCCGAGAACCTGAAGAAGCAACAGGCGAACATTCCCGGCATCAGGCCGGGGCGGCAGACGGCCGAGTACCTGGATGGCATCGTGAGTCGGCTGACCGTCGGCGGCGCGCTCTACATCGCGTTCATCTGCGTCGTGCCGGCGCTCATCGCCCAAAGCTTGCGCGTGCCGTTTCAGTTCGGCGGCACCAGCCTGATGATCGTCGTGGGCGTTGCGCTCGAGACGGTGAACCAGATCGAGGCCCACTTGATCACGCAAAGCTACGAAGGAGTGACTGGCCCGCGGGTCACCCGGCTCAGCGGAAGGCGTCCGGCCTGATGACTGCCGCCGCGCGGGAGTCGGGCTCACTGCGCCTGGTCCTGGTGGGCCCTCCGGCCAGCGGGAAGGGGACCCAGGCGGCGATCCTCCGCGCGCGCTTTTCCGTTCCGCAGATCTCCACCGGCGACATGCTGCGCGCGGCCCGTCGCGACGGCACCCCGCTCGGTCGCTCGGCTGAGACTTATATGAATGCCGGCAAGCTGGTTCCGGATGAGGTCGTGATCGGTTTGGTGGACGAACGCCTCGGCCAGCCGGACGCTGCCGCAGGTTTCATCCTGGACGGATTTCCCCGCACCGTACCGCAAGCCGAGGCGCTGGATCAGGTACTGGAGAGCCGCTCCGCGGAGCTCGACGCCGCCGTCCAAATCGACGTTCCGCGGGAGCTTTTGATGGAGCGCGCCACCCTCCGTCGCACGGACAAACGGACTGGACACATCTATCACCTGAAGTATAACCCACCCCCCCCGGACGCCGACCTCGAGCACCGAGCCGACGATCGGGAGGAAACGGTGATCGCTCGGCTGGATCAGTACGATGCGATGACCGCGGCGCTACTCCCCTACTACGCGGCGCGAAATCTGCTCCGTCGGGTCGATGGCGTTGGATCAGCCGAACAAGTGACGGAGCGACTACTTCAGGCTCTGCAAGCCTGAAGCACAGGGCCGGCTCGGAAGGCTCACTCGGAAGAACCAGCCCCGAAAAACGGGGGACGGCACAGGGCCAAGAGGCCACAGAAGGTAAGAGGCAAGGAGACCGAAAGCAAAGGACGAAGAGTGAACGACGAAGAGACCGGGAAGGTCATCGAAGTGCTGCCGAAGGCGCTCTACCGAGTAGAGCTACGCGGTGGTCGCACGGTGGTCGCGGGGCTCTCCACCACTCTCAGACACGTCATCAGCCGACTCATCGTCGGCGACCAAGTGGTCCTCCACCTCTCCCAGAGCGACCCCCACCGGGGCCGCATCATTCAGCGAGTCAGATAGAGAAACAGCCCGAACCGCCAGGAACCCGCCATGAAGGTCCGACCCAGCGTCAAGAAGATTTGCGACAAGTGCAAGGTGATCCGCCGCCAAGGTGTGGTGCGCGTGATCTGCGACAACCCGCGCCACAAGCAGCGGCAAGGCTGAGTCGGCTGAGGAGATCCAGAGAAGATGGCACGTATTTCCGGAGTTGATTTGCCGCGGCGCAAGGCCCTCGCCTACGCGTTGCCTTACATCTATGGCATCGGCAAGGCGACGGCGAAGCGCATCTGCGCCGAGGCTGGCCTGCCGGAGAGCAAGCTGACCGACGACCTCACCGATGCGGACGTCAAGGCGCTGCGCGACGCCATCGAGGCTGGCCACCGAGTCGAAGGTGATGCTCGGCGGGACGTTCAGCAGAACATCAAGCGCTTGATGGACCTCGGTTGCTACCGCGGTCTTCGCCACCGCAAGGGGCTGCCGGTCAACGGCCAGCGCACGCACACCAACGCTCGTACGCGCAAAGGTCCGCGCCGCGGCACGACCCGCAAGTAATTCGGCCAACTAGATCGGCAGGCATTCGGAAGAACCCATGGCTACTGCGAAGAAGCGAGTCGTCCGCAAGGCGGTCAAGAAGAACGTGCACAATGGCATCTGCCACGTGCAGTCGACGTTCAACAACACCATCGTCACCTTCACCGACATTCAGGGCAATGCCCTCTCCTGGGCCAGCGCCGGTGCTCGTGGCTTCAAGGGCTCGCGCAAGTCGACGCCCTTCGCCGCCCAGCTGGCCTGCGAGGAAGCTGGACGCAAGGCAATGGACCAGGGCATGCGCACCGTTGCCGTGTTCGTGAAGGGCCCCGGTTCCGGGCGTGAGAGCGCGCTGCGCGCTCTGCAGCAGGTTGGTCTTCGCGTCAGCCTGATCCGTGACGTCACCCCCATTCCGCACAACGGCTGCCGGGCCCCCAAGCGTCGGCGCGTTTGATTACCTGCCCCAAAGGCATCAGCCGATTGAAGAAGAGACGCTAAGACATGGCACGTTACCTTGGTCCCGTTTGCAAGCTCTGCCGCCGCGAGGGTGGCAAGCTCTACCTGAAGGGGGAGCGCTGCTTCACCGAGAAGTGCGCCGTCACCCGGCGCCCCTATCCGCCAGGTCAGCATGGCCAGGGTCGCATCAAGCTGAGCGAGTACGGCCTGCGCTTGCGTGAGAAGCAGAAGATGCGTCGCATCTATGGCCTGCTCGAGCGGCAGTTTGCTGCGTACTACACCCACGCCAGTCACCTGCGTGGCCCCACCGGCGAAGAGATGCTCGGCTTGATCGAGCGTCGTCTCGACAACGTCGTCTATCGCCTCGGCTTTGCGGTCAGCCGCCGCCAAGGTCGTCAGCTGGCTCGCCATGGTCACATCCTGATCAATGGCAAGCGCGTGGACATTCCGAGCTACCGCGTTTCGCCTGGCGACAAGATCGAGGTGCGTGAGAAGAGCCGCGAGGTGGCTTACGTCGCTGCTGCGCTGAAGTCTGCCGAAGGTCGTCCGACCCCCGGTTGGGTGGAAGTCGACAAGGCGAACTTCGTCGGCACCATCAAGTCGATGCCCCTGCGCGACGAGCTCAACGAGCCGAGCGTGCGTGAGCAGTACGTGGTCGAGTACTACTCCCGATAATCCGTTTCCTCGGGAGCCCTTTTCCTCGGGCCCTAGCGCTGTCGGATTCGCTCACTCTACCGAATCGGCAGCGCGAGGATCCCAAAAACAGCCGGTGCTGGTCACGGCAAGCGAACAATCAGCGAAAATCGGGAGCGTGTCTCCCGCTGCGGGCAGACCGCGGAGCGCAAAGTGGGAGCTGGTTCCCCGAGCGCTCGGGACGATCGCGCAGAACCCCACCCAGGGCCGAGAGGCCGAGCAAAGGAGCAAACATGGTCACCCAAATGGTTAGCCGCAACTGGCGCGATCTCATCCGACCCAAGGCGATTCAGCTCGATCTCGAGAGCTCGACCGAGTTCTACGGGCGTTTCACCTGCGAGCCGCTGGAGCGCGGGTTTGGCGTCACCATCGGCAACTCGCTGCGTCGGGTTCTGCTCGCCTCGCTTCAGGGTGCAGCCATCACGGCGGTGCGCATGGATGGCGCGCTGCACGAGTTCACCACCATTCCGGACGTCGTCGAGGACGTGACGGACATCATTCTGAACCTGAAGGAAGTGGTGTTCCGCGCCGAATCGCCGCGCACGTACACGGTGCGCCTGGAGAAGGAAGGCCCAGGTTTGGTCACCGCCGGTGACATCAAGCTGGTCGACGGACTGACCGTGCTCAACCCCAACCACGTCGTGGCCAGCCTGGACAAGAAGGGCCCGCTGGCGATGGAGCTCAGCGTGGGCGTCGGTCGCGGCTACGTTCCCGCCGAGCGCAACAAGAGCCCCACCATGCCGATTGGCACCGTGCCGATCGATGCGCTCTTTTCGCCCATCCGCAAGGTGAACTACACGGTGCAGAACGCGCGCGTTGGTCAGCAAACGGACTACGACAAGCTGGTGCTCGAGGTGTTCACCAACGGCGCAGTTCGTCCGACCGATGCGGTTGCCTTCGCGGCCAAGATCCTCAAAGAGCAGCTCAGCATCTGGATCAACTTCGAGGAGACCGAGGACACGGCGTACCTGCCTCCGGGCGGTGACGACATGCCCTTGAACGAGAACCTATTCCGCTCGGTCGACGAGCTCGAGCTTTCGGTTCGCTCGGCCAACTGCCTGCAGAACGCCAACATTCAGCTGATTGGCGAGCTGGTGCAGCGCACCGAGCAGGACATGCTGAAGACCAAGAACTTCGGCCGCAAGTCGCTCAAGGAAATCAAAGAAATTCTCGGCACGATGGGCCTCTCGCTCGGCATGAAGTTCGAGAATTGGCCGGTGATGGTGGAGCGCTGGAAGGCGCAGCAGGCTGGCGGCTGAACGTTGCTCACACGTCTCTGACTTCAAGCAGGATCCAAAGACATGCGACACAACAAATCTGGACGTCAGTTCGGGAGGAACTCCAGTCATCGCCGCGCGATGCTGCGAGCACTCACCGCCAACCTGATCGCGCACGAGCGCATCGAGACGACGGACGCCAAGGCCAAGGAGCTTCGTCGGGTTGCCGAGCGCGTGATCACCAAGGCACGCCGCCTCGGCGCCGTCGCCTACACCCCGAGCGACAAGCTCAGCCTGGCTGATCGCGCTCGTCGACTGGCCGCACAGCAGCAGGTCGGCAAGTTCCTTCAGCGCTTCACCGTGGTCACCGAGTCCGCCGAAGAGTCGGAAAAGGTCGACCTGATCGAGAAGGTCTTCGTCGATCTGGCCCAGCGCTACAAGGACCGCGCAGGTGGCTACACGCGCATCATGAAGGTGGGCAATCGTCGGGGCGACAACGCTCCGATGTCGATCATCGAGCTGGTCGACGGCGACAAGAAGATCGACCGCGCGGCTGCACCCGCAGCTGCCGAGCCGAAGGCGAAGGCCAAGGCTGGCAGTCCGAGCCCGGAGAAGGCCGCCGAGAAGGCACCCGCTGCCAGCAAGGCCAAGAAGGCCAAGCCGGAAGCCGAAGCCGCTGACGAGCCCAAGGCCAAGAAGGCCAAGAAGAAGGCCGAGTAAGCACTAGATGGCCGCGTGAGCGGCCACCAGCGGAGGAGGGGGCCGCGCGAGCGGCCCCTTTGCTTTCCATCGGCAGTCGGGCATGGATGCCTCTGTGATCGGAGACGGTCGTGGGCGGCCCGGGGGCGTGCTCGAGGCGACAGGGGTGCTCCTCGCCTGCGCGGCTTGTCACTCCGGTCCCGGGGAGCCGGGAGCCGTGGGACCATCAGGGCAGGAGGAGGGCGCCCGCGCGCCTGTGGGCGCAGTGCACCATGCCGAGAGCTCCTCCGCTGCAGCAGACGAAGGAGCGCCCAAGAGGGGGCCGGTAGTGCTCGATCTCGAGCTCGAAGGAGGCTTTCCGCTCCTCACCTGGGCACCGGCCGGGCGCGGCGAACACCCGGTCGTGGTGACGGCGCACGGCGCCGGGTGTCTGGCGGAAGAGGACTGCGACTACCTGTGGCGACTCACCTCAGGGAAAGCCATCGTCGCCTGCCTGCGCGGAGAACCACTGTTTCGGACGAGGCCGGAGCAGGGCTTCTACTTTCGCGATCACTTGGCCTTGGGACGGGAGCTCGGGCTGGCCGTGGCGGCGCTTCGCACCGAGTTCGGTGAGCGGCTCGGTGACGATTGGACCTTCGCTGGCTACAGCCAAGGCGCAACGATGGGAGCGCTGGCGCTGCCTGAGTCGACGAGAGCGTTCCAGCAGCTGCTGCTGATCGAGGGTGGTGGGGAAGGCATGACGAGGAAAAGCGCCGAGAGGCTCCGCGAGCAAGGAACGAAGCGGGTGCTCTTTGCGTGCGGCAACTCCGGCTGCGCCAAGCGCGGCGAGCAGACGGCGGTGGGCTTGCGCGCCGTTGGGCTCGACGTGCGCGTCGTCCATGCGGAGGGTGCGGGGCACACCTACCTCGGCGCTGTCGAAGAAGAGGTGAGCGGCGAGCTAGGCTGGTTCTGGCCCCCGCGCTGAGTTCGATCGGGACGCCGATTTGCGGCCGGCTGGTCGACGTGCGCCCTAGCGAGCAGGACGGAAAATGGTAGTCTGTGTGGACTCGGCCTGCCGAGTTGGCTCAACTTTCTATCTGGAGCATGACAAGCGTGAGGAAGCTTTTCTTGGTGGCGTTGGCGTTCGTTCCGGTCTGGGCCTGCGCCGGTGCAGGAACCGAAGACAGTGACGGCAGTGGCGGGACGAGCAATGGCACCGGCGGCAATGGGCCGGGCTCCGGGGGCTTCCCAAGCACGAGCGGTGGCGCGCCGAGCAGCAGCGGCGGCGCCTCCAGCACCGGCGGGACCTCGAGCACGGGCGGAAGCGCAACCACCGGCGGCGCAACGAGCAGCGGTGGCGCCACCACGGGTGGGGCCACGAGCAGCGGCGGCGCAACGAGCAGTGGCGGGGCTGGCACGGGTGGGGAGCCTCCTTACGAGGGCGATTGCGCCAACCAGCTCACCCACGACGAGTGGGGCGACGACATGGAAGACAACTTGGATAACAACGTGCCCATCGTCTACGTGTGCCCGATACAGCAGGCCGCTTGCGCGGCGGAGATGGTTAATGAGCCCTGGCTCTTCGAGTGTGTCTCCCATCACGCCAACGATTGCGCGACGCAACTGCCGTGGGGAGCCAACTCCTGGGCGGCGATCGATTCCTGCGCCAACCTCGGTTACGGCGGCATGGGCGGCATGGGCGGCGGCGGCCCCTGAGGCTCGTTCGCACTTTCGCTGCGGCGGCTCCGTCGCGCGGTCCACAGGATCCAGGCGACGCCGCCCAGTGCCAGCGCTGACACGGTGATCGCTACCGAGTAGCGCGACGCCGTCGTCCACCCGGACGTGGTCGCGTCCGCTGAAGCGTGGGCGCGCTGCGCCGCTTCGTAGGTTGGATCGAGCGCAGCCGCGCGGTCGGCCAGGGTGCGGTCCCAAAAGCCGGTGCGCTCGAGCTGGCGCGCGCGAAGCAAGAGCAGGCGGCTCTGGATGCGTTTCCTCGAACCTTCGTCGTGGGCGATGCGCTCTGCACGGCGCAAGGCGTCCTCGGCCAAGAGCGCGGGCTCGGGATTCTTCTCGGCGAACTCGAGGTAGAGCTCGGCCATCGTGTCCCGGCTCTCGAAGAGCGGGCTTTGCGCGAGCACGCGGTCGAAGCCTTCCTTCATGGCCACGAGATCCCCTCGCTCGTGCGCCAAGAGGGCCTTTTCGTAGATCTGGTAGACCTCGGAAAGGCGCGTGCGATCGAGCTCGGTGTAGAGCTCGCGCGCCAGGCGTTTCCAGGTCCAATCGCGGGGCGCGGTGCGTCCGGTGATGTCGAGGAAGGCTTCGCGCAGCTGCCACGCCGCCGACTCACCCAAGAGCGTAAGTGCCTGGCGCGCGGCAGTGCGCACCTCGAGCCGGTCAGTACCGGCGAAGCTGATCAGGAGGCGCGCCGTTTCGGGATCGCCGACCCGACCGAGGGCTACGAGCACCCCGGCCAGCACACTGGGATCGTCGGTGCGCACAGCCTCCTGGGGCACGGCCTTGCCGCGCAGCACGAGCTGGCGCTTGGCCCACTCGGCGATCTTGGGTGCTGGGTGCCGGGTGGTTTCGATCAGTGCGGCCAGGGCGGGATCTCCCACGCGGTCCAAGCGGCGCTGGACGTCGAGGCGCAAGAGGTCGAAGCGCACGTAGACGCGAACGAGCTCACGGCAGGCCGAGGTGGAGCCAATCGCCTCCAGGGCGCGACCGAGTGCGACCAGCCGCACCAGGTCCTGCCAGGCCTGCTCGCTCGGCTGGGGAAGCTCCAACAGGGCGTCCAGGTAGTCTGCCTGGGGCGCATCGGCCGGCGCGCGACGGATGCGGTCACGAATGCGACCGAGCTGCCGGTCCATGGCCTGCCGGTCTGCCTTCTCGGCCAAGCCGTCCATCTTGCGGGCGACGGCACTGACCCAGTCTGGCTTTGCCTCGTAGAGCTCGCGCGCCGCCTGCTGCCGGGCCGTCTCATCGGGACCCACCAGGCGACTCAGGATGCCGTTGAGCGCTTCGACGGCCTCTGGGCGTGGCTCGGGCAGCTCGAGCTTCGGCGGGTCCGGCAAGGGCGAGAGCGGCATGCCAGCCGGACGCGGGTTGGCCTCGGCCGTGTACTCGCGGTCCTCGCCAGGGCGGCCTTTGGGCTCCGCGGCCTCCGCGGCGACGCTCGCCGCCAGCCCAGCAAGCAAGACCAGGCAGACCGCAGGGTGCTTCGGCAGCACCCTGCCAGACGAGCTAGTCGAGGATGCGAAAGTCCGAAAACTCACCGGTGAATCCCCGCCAGCGCGTCTCGACCTTGTCGACCCGCGCTGCGCTCGGGCCCTTCTGCGCCCAGCCGTGCAACTCCCGGATACTCAGCTCTTCGCCTTCGGCCAGGATCTCTACCGAGCCATCGGGCCTGTTGCGCACCCAGCCCGACAGGCCCAGGCGGCGGGCCTCGCGCTGAGTGGAAGCCCGGAAAAAGACGCCCTGCACACGGCCACGAACCTGAAGCTGTACCTGCTTGAGCGCCACCTTCCTCACTAGTTACCCAAGCCCGCGGGGGCTCGCAATGCGCTTTTGACCCCGAGCGCGCTCGCGTGCTCGAATGCACGAGTGGCGGCGCGCCGAACCCCCAAGGACGGGCAGGAATCCGCGCCTGCGGAGGGCCACGCCGCCGGAAGCGCACGCCTCGCACGGGAGGCGCGGGTCGGCCGGGCGCTGCGCGACGTGGCGGCCGCTCTCGGCGCATCGCTCGAGCTGGACGAGCTGCTCGACGTAGTCCTCGAGCAAGTCGTGACCCTACTCGGGGCCGAGCGAGCGATCCTGTTCCTGCAGGACGAGCGGCGCCCGGCCCTGGTGACACGCGCAGCGACACGCCCAGAAGACCTGAAGCTGCATCTGCCTCTCGGCGATGGCTGGCTGAGTCAGGTGATCCGCACGGGCTTGTCGGAGCGCATTCCCGACTGCGGGCGCTCCGCGCGCCCGGTGGAATGGGACGCCACCCTCAGTCGAACGACCGGGCCTGTGCTGCTCTGTCCGGTGAAGAGCAATCTAGGTCGCACGGTGGGCGTGTTGGCAGCGATCAACAAGCGCGAAGGTGGAACCTTCGATGCCGACGACGAGGACCTCTTGTCCATCTTGGTCACCCAGGCCGCGGTGGGGATGGACAATTCACGTCTGTTCATGAGCCTCGTACGCAAGAATCAGGAGCTTTCCCAGGCGCAAGTGCAGCTGACGCGCCGCGTGCGTGACCTCGAGATCCTGTTCGAGCTCGAGCGGCACACCGCGCATGCACGCTCGCATTGGGATCTCGCCAAAGCCGTGCTCCTGAGCCTGACCAAGGCGTGCGACGCCGAAGGGGGCGCCCTGGTGATGGCCGAGGAGAACTCCGAATCGTTCCTGGAGTTCATGCTGAAGCCGGATCCGGCCGTCACCAGCGGCCTCAGCGATGGCAGCTTTCACTCCGAGGTGTATTCGCCCGCGGAGGGCCTGCTCGGACCGGTCATTCAGTACTCTGCCCCGCTGCAGATGGACATGGGTGTAGAGCCGATCGTCTACGATGGCTTCGGCCGCGTACGCTCGGTGATCGCGGAGCCACTCGAAGCCAGCGACACACCTCTCGGCGCGCTCGCCCTCTTCAACAAGCGGCAAGGCCCCTTCACCGCAGAGGATCTTGGACTATTGCGTCTGGTCAGCGCCAACGTGTCGACGGCGGTGCGCTTGTTCCACGCCAACCAGGCGCGGGAGCGCGAGGAGCGGTTGACCAACATCGGTCGCTTGCTTTCCCAGGTCGTGCACGACCTGAAGAGCCCCCACACCGTGATCAGCGGCTACGTGGAGCTGATGGAGGCGGCGGGGAATCGCGACGAGCGACGCCGCTACGCAGCCGAGATCTTGAAGCAGTTTCGCGCGCTCGGCGCGATGCAGAGCGAAGTCTTGGCTTTCGCTCGAGGCGAGACCCGAGTGCTGTCGCGCAAGGTCATCCTGGACCGTTTCTTCGAGGACCTGCGCAGCCGTCTGGAAGCCGAGCTCGAAGGCAAGCACGTGGAGCTCGAGATCGTGTCAGAGCGCCGGCTCGTGGCGCACTTCGACTCGGAGCGCATCACGCGTGCCCTGCAGAACCTGGTGCGAAATGCGGCCGAGGCCATGGCAGATCAAGGGGGCGGCCGCGTGACCGTGAGCGCCGCCGCGCACGACGACTCGCTCCGCTTGGAGGTGCAAGATTCGGGGCCTGGCGTCTCGCCAGAGGTGGCGCCGCGCCTGTTTCAGTCTTTCGTGACCTCGGGCAAGAAGGGGGGCACGGGGCTCGGCTTGGCCATCGTCAAGCGCATCGTGGAGGAGCACGGTGGCACGATCCAGCTGGTCGATGCGCCCGTTGGCGCCTGCTTCCGCATCGAGTTGCCCCAGCCCGTGCGTGCTGCCCCCGCGGAAGCGCGCGGCACGGCGAGCAGGCCCGCACCAGAACCAAAAGGGAAGCGAGCCGCAGGCTCGGGGCGCTCGCGGAGGACGAAGAAGTGAGCCCAGCCAGGATGAAACGCCCGCGCTCGGTCGCCAGCCGCATCGTCATCTCGTATGGCGTCGTTCTGCTCGGCTTTGCTTTGGCGTCGACTTGGAGCGTGACCACCTTCCGTGCCGCCGCAGCTGATGCCGCTTCGATGCGGCAGGGCTACATGCCGCTTGCCCTCGAAGCCAGAGATCTGGTGGCGGCGCAGGATACCTGGAACTCCCAGCTCAATCACATCACGGAAGCCAAGAATCCAGCAGACAAGCGGCTTTGGTTCGAGCGTACGCTTTCGATCGGCCGTCCGCGGACGCTGCTCGAGTTCGAACGGGCGCTCGATCAGGCCTTGCCTGCCCGGGGTCCCAAACGAGATGCCAGTCGGCTCGAGCTCCTGGCCGAGTTGGCCCAGGTGCGGCACTTGATGGCGGACGATGGCGAGCTGGTCGCGCAGCTGTTCGAGAAGCTCGTGCGCGGCGAGCAGATCGACGCTGAGCGCTTGCGGGATCGCTTGGTCGAGCGAGGGATCTTGGTGTCGCAGAAGCTCGTGCGCATCGAGAAGCGGGTGAAGGCGGACGTGGATCAGCTGCTCACCGAGGCCAATGCGCGCGGGCAGCTCGCGCTCACGCTCTCCCTCTTGGTGGGCGGTGTTACCCTGCTCATGGGCCTGTTCATGGCCATCTACGCCCGTCGTGTGGTGTCACCGCTGTCCTTGGTGACCAAGCGAGCCGCTGCCGTCGCCAGTGGCGACCTCAAGCCCGAAACGCCCCTCCGCACGGGAGACGAGATCGGAGAGCTCTCGGTGACGTTCGAAGCCATGGTGGGCGCGATCGCCGAAGGGCGTGAGAGGCTCCTCGCATCCGAACGCCTGGCAACCATTGGGAAGATGGCCGCTCACGTCACGCACGAGGTGCGGAACCCGCTGTCTTCGATCGCGCTCAACTTGGACCTCTTGGAGGAAGAGCTGGTCGGGGATGCGCGCGAAGCACGCACGCTCCTGCGCGCGATCTCGCTCGAGGTGCAGCGGCTGAGCGTCTTGTCCGACCAGTACCTGTCCATGGCGCGGCGCAAGGCGCCTGAGCTGGAGGAGGTCGATGCAGCGGAAATGGTGCAGAGCGCTGCGACCTTCATGAAGCGGGATCTGGAGAAGAATCAGGTGGAGCTTTCGGTGGAGCTCGCCCAGGGCTTGCCGTGGGTCCTTGCCGACCCCGCACAGATCCGCCAGGTCCTGTTCAACTTGCTGCGCAACGCGCGCGAGGCGGTGCTCGGCAGTGGACACGTGTGGCTGAGGGCGCGGACGGTCGACGGTGGCGTCGTGATCTCGGTCGAGGACGACGGGCCGGGGGTGCCTGCTGCGCGCGTCGACGAGCTCTTCGATCCATTCTTCACCACCAAGGATCACGGCACGGGCCTTGGCCTGGCGGTGACGCGTCAGATCGTTCAGGCGCACGGCGGACGCCTCGAGTACAAGAACGGCAGCGCCGGCGGAGCCCATTTCGAGTTCTGGCTGCCTGCGGCTAGTCAAGACGGCGCGGAGAAGGCGGGGCCGCCTCCATGAGCACGATCGTTTTCGCGTCACGGAACGCCGGCAAGGCCCGCGAGATCGCACGCCTGCTCGAGCTGCCGGGCCTCGACATCGTGCCCCTCTCCGAGGTCCTGGGGCCCGAGATCGCGATCGAGGAGACTGGCGCCACCTTCGAGGAGAACGCGTGGATCAAGGCGAGCACCGTGTGCACGCTGACGCAGCGCCTCTCGCTTGCGGACGACAGTGGACTCGAAGTGGATGCGCTAGGCGGGCGCCCCGGTGTGCACTCGGCGCGCTTTGCCGGCCTGTCCGCCACGGATGACGACAACAACCGCTTGCTGGTGAGTAGTCTGGCTGGGGTGCCGCCCGGACTGCGGGGTGCGCGCTTTGTCGCCGTGCTCACTCTTGCCGCCTGGGAAGACGGGCGCGTGGTGCGTGTGGCTCGAGGCGAGGGCACGCTCGAAGGGCGCATCGCCGTCGCGCCCCGAGGCAACGGCGGGTTCGGCTACGACTGTTTGTTCGAGCCACTCTCCGCAACGGGGAGGTCGGACCCGCCGCGCACGACGGCCGAGATGACGCTCGCGGAGAAGAACGCGATCAGTCACCGCAGTCAGGCTGCGCGAGCGCTTCGTCCGGCGCTTCAGGCCTGGCTTGCGCGCCGCGCCTCGGTTTGACCGTGCTGGGGCCGAATGGTATCGCAGCCCCGCCTTCGGGCAGGAGTGCAGCAAGACTGGAAAGGCCTCGGTCGCTACTCCACCGTCGGGCTCGAGTTCGCGCTGAGCGTGATCGTCGGGCTGATGCTGGGACAGTGGCTGGATAAGAAGTTCGGCACGGGCGGCTGGCTCACGCTGATCTGGTTCTTCTTCGGTTTGGCTGCCGGCGGTCGCGCCATCTACCGGGCCGCCAAGCGCGCCGAGCGCGACCTCGCCGCCGAAGACGAGGCAGCCCGTGAGGCGAAGCGCAAGTACCTCGATGACGACCGCAAGCATTGACCAGGAGCTAGCTCGCACTTACCGAGCGGTTTTTGGCGTGGGCGTGGCCATGGCCGCCCTTGCCTGGTTTCTGCTCGGTGTCCCCGCGGCTACTGGGGCCGTGCTGGGGGCTGCCATGTCCGGGCTGAGCCTCGTCTTGCTCGCCAAGGCCGTGAAGAACCTCGTGGCCGGCGGCCGCAGCTCGTGGGCGCTCGTGGCCGTTTTCAAGTTCGCCTTCCTGCTCGTTTTGACCTATTGGGTCCTGCGAAGTCGGTGGGTATCGCCGCTTGGCTTGGCTCTCGGTTTCGGCGCCTTGCCACTCGGCATCGTCCTTTCCAGCCTCTCCCCAAAGGCCGCCTCCTCGCACGGCGAGCTGTCCACCGCTCAGAAACCAACGCGCAAGGATTGAGTCGATGCCCGAACATTCAACCTGGCTGACCTTCGCTCTCGGCTACGTCAAAGACACCCTGTCTCACAACGCGGCGCTCCTGGGCGATAGCTTCATCGGTCAGGTCGAGCCTTCGTGGCAATCGTTCGAGCCGATCACGGCCTCTGCCATCATGATGCTGGTGGTGCTCGCCTTCGCGCTCTCCGTGCGTGGGCGCCTGGTAGGCGACGGCGCGGTCATCCCCGACGAACGGCTCACCCTCGTCAGCTTCGCCGAAGCGTTTCTCGAATACTTCTATGACCTCGCCAAGAGCGTCATGGACGCCGAGCGGGCCAAGAAGTACTTCCCCCTCATCGGCAGCGCCGCGATTTTCGTCTTCTTCTCGAACCTACTGGCGCTGATCCCGGGCATGCCGGTGGCGACGAGCAATCTGAACGTCACCATGGGCACCGCGCTCGTGGTGTTTCTGCTCTTCAACTACTACGGCATTCGCGAGCAAGGCATCGGGTACATCCTGCACCTGTTCGGGCCAGCCTGGTACTTGGCCTGGCTCATCTTCCCGGTCGAGGTGATCTCGCTCATCGTGCGGCCCATCACCTTGGCCGTCCGGCTCATGCTCAACATGGCCGTCGACCACCTGATCCTGTCGATCTTCCTCGGCCTGGTGGCGGCGCTCGTCCCGCTGCCGGTCATGGTGCTCGGGGTGCTCGTGATCGGCGTGCAAACGTTGGTTTTCACCCTGTTGACCTGCATCTACATCGGCCTGGCCACGGAGCACGAAGCACACTGAACCCTGCCCGCGGCGCCCGCCCCGCGGGCGTGCATGGGGTCGATGCGACTTTCGCTCTGCCCGAAATCCACCACAGCTCAGAACCCCTCAAAATAGCACTAGCCGTCAGCGCCAGAAGGCGCTAACGCCTCGCCCGCAGCGTGCGCCTTTCGCACAAGTTCAGGAGATCATCGAAACATGTTCAAGACGAAGCTGGCCCTTGCTTCCGCCGCCCTCACCACCCTCGCCTCTCAGGCAGCCTTCGCTGCCGAGAAGGGCGGCTCCAGCGCGTCCAACGCGTTCGACGTTCAGTCGATGGCGGCGATCGGCGCCGGCATCGCGATTGGTCTTGCGGTGCTCGGTGGTGCCACCGGTCAGGGTCGTGCAGCAGCCGCTGCCCTCGAGGGCATCAGCCGCAATCCCGGCGCTGCCCCGCGCATCACGACTCCCATGATTCTCGGTCTCGCACTGATCGAGTCGCTCGTCCTCTTTGCCTTCGTGATCGCCTTCTTGCTTCAGGGCAAGATCGGCTGATCGGCTGAGGCTGATCGGGCAGGGCCCAAGCGGGCAGGCCGCGGTCGTTCAGTCGCGCGCGCGGAGTGCGCGCCAGAAGGCGCCGGCCAAGTGGAAGCCGAGCGGCAGGACGGCTGCAGCCAGGAGCGCCGTGCCGAGCCGCTCGCTGCCACTCGAGTAGACGATGGCCCCGGAGAGCAAGGAGCCGGTCGCCAGCCCCACGGTGAGGACCTTGCGTCCGAGCTCGGAGAGCGCGGCGGCTTGGCCACGGTCCTCCAGGCGCAAGGAGAGCCGGCCGAAGCGGAGGTCGTCCAGCACCTCTTCGAGCTGCTGGGGCACCTTGTAGCCTGCACCGCCGAGGCGCTCGACGCGCTTGAGCAGCTCGGTGCCCAGGCGCTCCGGCGAGTAGCGCTTGCGCAAGAGTGCCGTGAAGAGCGGTCTGGATTCCTCGTAGACGTCGAAGCTCGGGTTGATCTCCTTGCCGATGCCTTCGATGGTCATCAGCGCCTTGCCCATCATCACGAAGTCGGTGGGGATCTCGATGGCGTACTTGCTGGCGGTGCGCACCAGGTCGCGAATCAGGGCGCTCATCTCGATGTCGCCCAAGGAGCGACCCAGGTAGCGTTCGGCGAGCAGCGCCACCTCGGCACGATAGGCATCCATGTTGACCTTCTTGGTCGGCGTACCGAGGGCGTACAGCGATTCCGCGATGCCCTCGTAGTCGCGTCGCAGCGCCGCCGTGATCACGTCGATGGTCAGGTCCCGCATGCGAGGACTCAGGCGCCCCACCATACCGAGATCGAGGAAGGTGAGCTCGGGCTCGTCCACGCTGCCGCTGACGAGCACGTTGCCCGGGTGAGGATCGGCGTGAAAGAAGCCGTCGTCGTAGATTTGCTGGACGATTGCGGTCAGCGCCAGGCGGGCGATCTTTTCACCGGAGTGACCGGACGCGATGGCATCGTAGATCTTCTGGCCGGGCATGTACTCCATGGTGAGCACGTGACGGCTGGACTCGTCCTTGTAGATGGTGGGAAAATGAATACGAGGATTGTCGGCGAAGTTCTGCGCGAAGCGTCGCGCGTTGTCCGCCTCCGAGGTGAAGTCGAGCTCCAGGCGGATGGCGTGATCGAACTGCTGCACGAGCCCGACCGGTGAGTAGATCTTGGTCTCCGGGATGGCTCGCTCGAGCAGGGCGGCCAGGCTGTGGAGGAGATCGACGTCGCTGGCCATGGTGATGGCGACACCTGGGCGTTGGACCTTGACCGCGACCTCGTGCGAGCTGCCATCGCGCTCGAGGGTGGCGCGGTGCACCTGCGCGATGCTGGCCGCCGCCAGGGGCTCGTCGACGAACGAGGCGAAGACTTCCTTGATCGTACGGCCGAGTGAACGTTCGACCTGGTCCTTCACCTCGCCGCTCGGCAGCGGTGGCACCGCATCCTGCAGCTTCTTGAGCTCGTCGATGATGTCCTTGGGCAGGAGATCGGCTCGCGTCGAGGCGATCTGGCCCAGCTTTACGAACGACGGACCGAGGTCCTCCAGCACCAGGCGAATGCGCTCCGCCAGCGAAGGCCGCTTACCCGCGCTCGCTTGGACGCCGCCGTGCAGCTCGCTCGCTTCCTTGCCCTTTTGTCCGCCTAGCCCGAGGCGCGTCGCTACTTCACCGAAGCCGTGGCGTACGAGCACGATTCCGATCTCGCGCACGCGGGCGATGTCTCGGGCGGCGCTAACGAGAGAGACCATGATGGAGGGCTAGCGACCCGCGTCAGGCCATACTGCAGAAGACCTCGTGGTCGCAGATGCGGAACACGTCGCCGTTCTGAATAGCCTTGCGCTGTACGCGTTGACCACGAAACTCGATGCCATTCGTGGAGCCCATGTCCACGATGTAATAGGTGCCGCCGGCGAACTCGACGAGCGCATGCTGTCGGGAAATGTTCGGATCGCGGATGGTGAGGTCCGAGCTCGCCTTTCCGCGGCCGATGATGAAGCGGTCCTTGGTCACCGGATAGGCGGTGCCTTCGAAGTGCAGGGTGAGCGATGACGCGCTGCGCACGCCACCCTGGCGTGGCGGGGGGCCGGCTGTCGGTCCGCCTGCCATCGACGCTCGGGGCGGCGGTGGGACGGGGGCGGGATGCGGGAAGGAGCCCGAGCCGGGTGTGCCAGCCCGTGGGGGCGGCGGCAGG
>Ga0315912_10001719_pt1 | contig 25711 bp, 21 predicted proteins | sample VfabasoilMG_FD_204469 | JGI IMG/M metagenome (GOLD analysis project Ga0315912, IMG submission 204469) | Garden soil microbial communities collected in Santa Monica, California, United States - V. faba soil | ecosystem: Environmental > Terrestrial > Soil > Garden | place: USA: California... | reverse complement strand
GTGCCTCAAGTCGGAAGTTCGTTCCGTGATAGGCGCGGGGCTGCGGCCAAAGCCATCGGGCTGCAGAACCGTGCATGGCACGGAACGAACTTCCGACTTGAGGCACTAGACCGAGTTTTGCAGCGAATGGTTGACGTAGGCCTTGCCATAGCGAATCCACCGCGACACCGTGGTCTGCGGCACATCGAGCTGCAGCGCGATCTCACGGGTACTGCATCCGAGGATGAAGCCAAGTTCGAGCGCCTCGGCGAACTTTTGGGGATCCGATACGGTGATTGGAAGGCCTTGCTCCGAACGAAGGCGCTCGATGGTTTCGAGAATGTCGAGAAAGTTGGCCGGATCGTCGTCGAACGCTGTCATTCCATCGTCGTAGTAGACGGTCTTCCGCCCCTCCCCGCCCGCTCGCTTCCGCGAAACACGGCGACGATGATGATCGACGAGGGCCGTTTCCATCACCCGGCGAAGCAGCGGAATGATGGTGTTGGGAGCCGTTTGTACGCTCGCCTCCCAATCGCCGCCGAGCAACCGCATGAACGCTTCGTTGACGAGGACGGTCGTACTCCAGGTGCTGTCACGACCACTGCGCCGAAGCACCGCGTGCGCGATGCGTCGAGCTTCGGCATACACCTTTCTCATGGCCGCCGTTCCGACCTGAGCATGAAGCGACGGGTCATCGGTTTGAGGCATCGCTCGGAGGGAACGATATCGCGGGCCCGCGCAGGAGTCGACCGAGGTCCATCTCGGCTTGGACCGGCCGACCGGCCTAGCGGAGCAGCGGATAGCGACTACGCAAGGTCAACACGACGGGTTCGATGTCGTCGCGAGCGGCCATCTCCGCGAGCGCAACGGCAATATCCTCGGCGAACCGGGAGGGCACTTTGCCCGATAGGGCCAACAGCCCAGGTTTGCGGCGGAACAGCTCGTACTTTTCTCGCATGGCGGGATCGGTGGGCGGCTCGAGCTCCATGTGAGCGGCCAGCGAAGCCTTGGCGGCGGCAATGGCCCGCTGACCTTCGATCGACCCGATCGTACGGAGCAACCGCTTGGCTCCTGCGCTGTTGCGTACGCGTTTGGGCAGTGGAAACGTGTCGGAGGTGAAGACGAACGTCGCTTCGGACCCGGGAAACGCAATCTCACGAAACTGCTCGCCAACCCGGCCTTCGCTGGCTTCGATCGATGCACGCGTCCAATCACCCATTACCATCATGGCCGCCTCGCCATGAATGAAAAGGTCGAGGGCTTGCAACCACGAGAGCCGCGCGTGATCGGGGTTTGCAAGGTGCAAGAGGTGACGGGTCGTTTCTAGGCTGTGGAGCACGCGGGGATCGTCGGCCGCCAGCGCCCCACTGAAATATTGGTCATAGACTTCCGGAGGTTGCTCCGCCACGAGTACACATTCGAATGCCAATAGTGCGAGCGTCCAAGGCTCGCGACTCCCGACGGCGATCGGATGAATCCCCGTCCCTGCGAGACGCGTTGCAATCGTATCGAAGTCCGCGATGGTCCGAGGCACGGGTAGTCCGTGCGCTTCGAAGATGTCCTGGTTGAAAAAGAGCGTGTTGATGCGATGCACGGTCGAAGGGACCGCGTAGAGTTTGTCGCCATAGCTGGCATGCTCGAGCAGCCAGGGGGGAAAGACCTCGCGCCACGTCGAAGCCGACTCGGGCATCACCTCATCGAGCGGCGACAATTTCGACTCTCGATCGTCCGCGCCGTTGCGACGTACCCATCGCAGCAAGTCGTTGCCGATGTTGGCTTGAAAGGTCTCTGGGTCTTCACCCGTCTCGAGGCGTCGCTGCAGCGTCTTGCGGGCAAGACCCGACAGCTCGGCGGTGGCGGACAAGATGACGTCGTCCGGCCAGGTTTGCGCATGCACCCGAGCGACAGCTCCAAGCGCATCGCGCTCGCCTGCACGCGCCCACCAACTGAAGATCTCGATCGTCGACACCGCGTCGTTTGCGGCCGGATCCAGGCCGGCATCGCTCTCCGCGGAACCACACGCGAGCATTGCGAGAAAGCACGCCAGGATGCATCCACGGGGTTTCAGGGGTCCACACTCCTGCACGTCGATTCCTCACATCGTTCCCCCGGTCCGCAGGGTGGATCGCACACTTCGCAGCGCGTCCCGTGATCGGTGGCCTTCGCTTCACAACCATCTTCCACCTGACCGTTGCAGTCATGAAAGCCGTGTTCGCATCGCCAGATCGTGCAAACGTCCCCGCACCCGCGCTCCGCATGCGGCAACGGCGAACAGGTCGCATCGCACCCGCCGCAATGGTCGGGATCGGTGCGCGTGTCGATCTCGCAGCCGTTGTCGGCCAGTCCGTCACAGTCCTCGTAGCCCTGATAGCAAATCGCAATGGCGCAGCCACCCTTCGTATCACAACGCGCCGTCGCATTCGGCACGACGCACGATAAGCACGTGTCCGAAGCACAACCGTAGTCTGGACGGTCGAGCGACACACACCCCTCATCGCAGCGCTTGGTGTGATAAGGGCAAGGCAGCGGTTCCACGGCCACCGAATGCGAGATCCGCCCGCGACCCGGGACCAAGAAGGTAAACCCGGCCCAGGCGGCGAGCGCCACGACGGAGACCTGCAGGCCGATGCGCAATGCCGTAACCGGCCGCTTCAGCGGAGGCGTACGCGGAGCAAGTTCGATCGTTCTCGCGATCTTCGTGGGAGCTTCGGCGGCATCGATCATGCGAAGCCGTTCATCGATGAGCTCCTGCTTGCGGATCTGATGTTCGCCGAGGTGCGATTTCAGGAACCGGCCCAATTCCGCCGACAAAGCGGTTCGATTGCGGCGCCCGAGGTACGCCTCGATCCCGTCTCGCAGCAATGCTGCGGTTTCGATTCGATCTTGGGGCGATGAGGCGAGGGCTGCATCGCGAAGTTCACGCAGCGACGGATCGACGTCGATCGCGGCCGGTAGTTCGGGGACCTTCGCATTGGCCAGCCACCGCAACACCTCGCCGTCCGGCAGGTCGCCCCACAGCGGTCGACCGGTGAGCGCTTCATGCAACATCGCCCCTACCGCGAACACATCCGCACGGCGATCGAGACGTTCGCCCAGCATCTGCTCGGGCGCCATGTAGCGGATCTTGCCCTTCAACACTCCGGTTTCGGTCTTGTGGCTCGACCGATGAGCCTTGGCGATGCCGAAATCCAGGACCTTCGCTTGACCGTCGAAGGTGAGGAACACGTTGTGGGGCGAAACGTCCCGGTGCACGAGGCCCATCGGCGTGCCGTCGAGATCGAGCAGTTCGTGGGCCGCGTGCAATCCACTCAGGACTTCCGACAACACGAACAAGTGCAGGTCCATGGGCAGACGCGGAATGCCTTCCCCCGGGATGTCGGAGAGCGGGCACCCATCGAGATACTCCATCACGATCGCGGGCTGGCCATCCGGCTCGATCACCTCGAACACCGTCACAAGGTTCGGGTGGGCCAAGCGCGCCGTGATGCGGGCTTCTTCGAGAAACGCCTTGCGGAAGCCGGCCTCGAACACGAGTTCGCGACGCAGCACCTTGAGCACGGCCAGCTTCAGAAATCCGCCGAGGCCTGGGCTCGCGGCGAGATGGACGACGCCCGTCGCCCCCTCCCCCAAAACGAGGAGCAGGTGGTACTTGCCACAAGGGGTGACAACGAACCCTTCGTGCTGAGCGACCAACGCACACTCAGTTTGCCTGACCGACGCCGCGGCGCGAAATCCAGGGTCGGACGACCACACGACAAAGCGGCCCCGAACCGTCCTTGACGATCGCGAGAGACCCCGCTGACATCGACGCCGAGCAGGTCGATAGCGACGGTGACGAATGCGAGACCCAATTGTGGACTCCGACGGAAACTCTCGCCCTGACCCATGGGCTGAAAACCGGAGCGTTGGTTCGATCGCGCTCCTCCGGTCTTTCGAGTCGAAGTTGGGACCATCCGCGGGGGCGAGCACCGAGCTCGAACACTCATGTGCACGTCGTTGTGCTCCCCTGTGGAAGGTGGAAGGTGAAAGGTCGACCGTCGATCAACCTCGCCGGCGCTCGGTCGTACGTGCCGAGGCGGCTTTGACTGGGCGGGCCTTCGCCCGCTTCGCGAGGGCTTGCTGCGGGGGCGGGAAGACGAACGTCGCGAGTTCCTGAGCGAGCAGATCGGCGACGGCCTTGATCCGCGGAACCTCGAGCGAGCTCCTCGCACAGGCGAGATGCACCGACCCTCGCCGCGGCGGAAGGGCCACAGGGATCTCGACCATTCCCCAATCGAGCGAGAAGCGATGGCGAAAGCGGCCGAGGAACATCGCCCCGAGACCGGCCGCAGCGGCGCGGAGCTGGATCAGGTAGTCGTCGCTCGCGAACGCGGGGCGAAAGCCCGGGATCATCGCCGCGAGCTCGCGATTGGGTGAGAGGTCGTCGAGCGGTGGGGCCCAGCCGATCCAGTCGATGTCGGCCAAGGTTGGGTTCTCGGGCAACTTTGCGACGTAGTCGGCGGATGCATACGGCAAGACGTCGAACTCGACGCTCGCCACCGAAACCACGTCGCGTTGGGTCGGGGCCTGCATTCGCAGCGCGAGATCGGCCTCGCGGCGGCCGAGGTCGAGGTACTGCACCGAGGAGATGACCTCGAGCCGGACCTCCGGCAAGGCTTGGCGCAGCCACCCTGCGAGGGGCGCGACGAAGTCGAAAGCAAGCCCGGGGGCGGTGGTCAACCGCACGGCTCCGCGCGGTCCGGTCTGCACGCGTTCGGCCACCCGTTCGGCTTCGCCGGCCCACTCCGCCATGCGTCGGGCTGGCTCGACCATGCGCTCACCGAAGCTCGTGAGCGTCGCCCCGCTCGCACCACGAACGAACAGCGGCTCGCCAAGCCGCGCTTCGAGTTCGAGCAAGCGCCGGCTTGCCGTCGGCTGGGTGACCTGCAGTCGCCGAGCTGCGGCGGTCAGGCTGCCGCTGTCCGCGACCGCGAGAAACAGCTCGAAGTCGTCCCACGAGATATGCACGTACGCATGCTACCATGCAATAATCGTCGATTTACATACACGTATGCATAGACCAACTTGAGCGGCATGAACCGCAAGCACGTCGTTTTCGGAGGGCTCACAGCCGTTGGGGGGCTTGGAGCCCTCGTCCTCGGCATCGGCCTCGTCGGTTGCCGCCCGACCTCGCATCCCACCGCGCCGAGCGACCTCGGGACCCCAAGCTCGACCGCAACCATGGAAGCCGTTCTCGACGAGCCCGGCCCGGTCACCGTCGAGACCGTCGTCGGGGCCAACTGGGCGGTGCCGCGCTCGGCCGTCATCAATCTCGAGCACCCCAAGGCGAAAGCGAAGGGCCTCGAGGACGGCGACGAGCCGATCGAGGTCGTGTTCCATGCCTTGCGTCACCCGACCCGCGGCCTCTTCCTGGTCGACACGGGCGTCGAGCGGGCGTTGCGAGATCACCCGGCCGACGCGGCACCGCGCGGCATCATCGTTCGGTTCATGAAGATGGAAACGATGAAGGTCACTCACGACACCGCGGGCTGGCTCGCGCAGCAGCCGGGGCCGCCCGCCGGCGTGTTCCTCACGCACATCCATCTCGATCACATCACCGGGATGCGCGACGTCCCCTCGACCACGCCGGTCTACGTCGGGCCCGGGGAAACGACCGAACGCCACCCTCTCAATGGCTTCGTCCGCCGCAGTACCAACGCCGCGCTCGCGGACAAGGGGCCGCTGCGCACCTGGGCGTTCGCCCCTCATGCCCAGGATGCGGGCAACGACGATGCCTTCGCGGGCGTCATCGATGTGTTCGGCGACGGAACCGTCTGGGCGCTGTGGGTCCCAGGGCACACCGAGGGCAGCATTGCCTTCGCGGTGCGGACTCCCGATGGTCCCGTCCTCCTCACCGGCGATGCCTCGCACACCGCCTGGGGCTGGGAGAACGGGGTCGAGCCGGGTACGTTTTCCGCGGACGGAGAGCGCAGCGTGGAGAGCCTGCGCGAGCTCCAGGCGTTGGCGAAACGCCATCCGACGATCGACATTCGGCTAGGGCACCAACGCTTACCCGACACCCGCCGAGGCTCGTGATCGCCCTCCTCGTGCGTGCCCTCGGAAGCGGGCACGCGTCGCCAGGGGCGATCGCGTCGACGCCTGTGCCTTAGTGGGGCGCCTGAAGCGAGTCATCGTTGTTTATGCTCGCCGTGCACGTGCCCGCCCAGCCGAGCGAACCCCGATGGCGAGCCCAACTCGCGGTGGCTTTGCTCGCGGTAGTGGTCTCGTCTCCCGCGTTGTTCGCGGAGTACACGTTGGACGATTTCCGGGCGGTGCTCGGCCATCCGGCAGTCACTGGCGAAGTGCCTCTCTCGGAGGTGTTCGTCCGCGAGTACTGGGGCGCGCGGCTTGGTTCACCGCAATGGTCGAGCTCGTATCGACCGCTGACCACGTTGGGCTTCGCGATCGAGCACCGCATCACCGCGGCGCCCTGGCTCCACCACGCGGTCGGCATCGGCGTCTACGCGGTGCTGTGCGTTCAGCTCCTGGGCTTCGTGCGGCGCTGGTTGACGCCCGGGGCTGCGCTCGCAACCGCGTTGGTGTTCGCCGCGTTGCCGGTGCACGTCGAAAACGTCGCCAGCATCGTCGGTCGTGCCGATGTGCTGGCGGCGAGCCTCGCCTTGGCCGCACTCGCATGGGTCGTGCCGGCCAACGACGACGCCCCGTTGGTGCGCGACACCGTGCTCGGAGCTCTCGCGTACCTCGCTGCGCTCTGCTGCAAGGAATCCGTAGTGCTGCTGCCGCTGACCGTGGGATGGCTCGCGTTGCTCGCCGCTCGACGATCCGGAGCGCTACGGGACGCTCGAGCGCTCGCCCGTCACGTGCTCGGGCCCGTGGTGCTCGGGCTGGTGGGCGTCCTCTACATGCTCTGGCGGCAACGGACGCTCGCGATCGATCTCCCGGAAGGGTTCATCGCTGCGGATAACCTACTGTTGCTGCGCGAGGGCTGGTTGCGGCCGTGGGGCAACCTCGCCGTGGTCGGCAGCTACGTCGAGCTCATGGTCGTGCCGCTGCGACTCTGTGCCGATCACACCTACGGCGAGTCGATCCCGCCGCGCGGGTTGTTCGATGCCGGCGCGCTGTCGTCCTGGATCGGCTTGGTGGTGATGGTCCTGTTGGTGCGCGACGGCGTGCAGGCGCTGCGCGGTCGCTCACCGGGGCTCGGGTTCGCGGGGCTGCTCGCATTGCTGCTGGTCGGGCAATGGCTCGTCGATCTCTCGGTGTTGTTCGCCGATCGACTGGCCCTGTGGCCGAGCGTGTGGCTCGTGCCGGCAGCGATCCACGCGACCGAGCGCGCGTTGCCGCCGGCGCGCGCCCGCATGTTGCTGATCGCCGCCTTGGTGCCGTTGGGCATCCGCTTCGTGCAGCGATCGATCGATTGGCACGACAGCGTATCGCTGCAGCGCAGCTCACTCGCCGTGTGCCCCCGTGCGGTGCACTCGCGGTTCATCCTGGCGCACGCGCTCCGCGAGCGCAGCGAGGTCGACGAGGCGATCTGGCACTTCGCGGTCGCGGGGGCCGGGCGCAACGCGTTCCCCGAGCCGTTCGAGTCTCCGTTGCTCGACGCCGAACAGACGCTACCGCTGGCCGAGCGGCTGCCGCGGATCCCCGAGCTGGTCGGTGCCACGGAGTCGCTGGCGTACTGGGCCATGCTCCACGACTACCTGACCAGCATCGGTGCGAGTGCGGAGGCGGCCCGCGTCCGCGAGCTCGCCCTCGTCGATCGGGGGCCACCATGAACACCCCACCATGAACACCCCACCATGAGCACCCCACCTCGTCCCGATCCCGACGACATCGAACCGCTCGACTCTGGTCCGAACCCGCGAGGCGTGGACATCGCTCCTCGAGCATGGCGTCGAGCGGCGTGCACCTGGACCGCGGTGGCCCTGGTCGCGCGTGGGTGGCAGATCGCTTCGGAGCCCGGCTACGTCCACCCCGACGCCCTGTATCAGGCACTCGAGCCCGCATTCCGTGTGGTTTGGGGACACGGCGTCGTCGCCTGGGAGTTTCGCGAAGGACTGCGGAGTTGGTCGTGGCCGGGCCTGCTCGCGATCCCGATGGCGGTTTGCAAGTGGTTCGGGTTGGCAACGATCGGCCACGGTCGAGGGATGGCACCCGCCATCGCGAGCGCACGGGCTCTCGTCGCGTGGGTGGACGTCGTTGCCTTGCTGTTCGCCGCCCGACTCGCATGGGCCTTCGCAGGTGCATCCGTCTCCTGGGGGGTCGCGCTCCTCATCGCGCTCCATCCCGCGTTTGCCGTGGTGGGAGCGCAGCCGCTCGCAGAAGTCCCCGCGTCCGCGGCTTTGCTGGGGGCTTCTGCGCTCGCGTTGGCGCCGGGTTCCGGGTCTCGCCGACACGCGCGGAACCTCGGTATCGCCCTCGCGATGACGATGATGCTGCGTATGCAGCTGATTCCTGCGGTCGTCGTGCTGCTCATCGCCATCGCGCTGCGCTCACGCCAACGAGAGCAGGCCTGGGATGACGGAGCGCGGCTGCACGGCCTGCTCGGGGCACTCATCGTACTCGCGGCTTTCGGACTCCTCGACACCCTCACTTGGGGATCGCCGTTCCAACCCGCCAAGGCGTACCTTGCGTTCAACCTCCATGGAGGGGCGACGGGATTCGGAGTCATGCCGGCCGATCGATACGCGCGGGACTTCGTCCTCGCGTTTCCGGCCTTGTGGTTTGCGCTCATCGCCTTCGGCGGGGTCGCGATCCGCAAGGCACCATGGGTCGTCGCGGTCGTGCTCGCGGTGGTCCTGCCCCATCAAGCGCTCGACCATCGAGAGTGGCGATTCCTTCATCCCGCGATGCACCTGCTCATCGCCCTCGCAGGCATCGGGGTCGCCGTCACAGGGGGATGGATCGCGTCCCGAAGTCCCCCGCGGATCGTGCATCGCAGCCTCGTCCTCGCCACGGTCCTCGCGAGCTGCGGAACCGTCGTGCTGGCCTATGCACGGAGCTCACCGTGGACCACGACATGGTTGTTCAATCAAGGGCGCGAGTCGGCCGTGGGCCGCTCCCGCGGCCTCAACCGCGCCATGCTCGTGCTCTCGGCAGAGCCCGCTCCGACGGCGATCGTGCAGGCCGTGCTCCCCGGCGTCGCCGCTCCGGGTGCTGCGCTGCTCGGCCACGATGTTCCCGTCTTCCACGTCCTCGGCCACGAGATCGACCCTCGCGCACTGGCGCGTGCCGATGTTTGGATCGTGGGTCCCGAAGTCCCCGTTCCTCCCGATCTCGAGATCGCGTACGAAGACGTCGATACGAACGTACGAATGCTCGTGCGCCCTCGGGCGATCGAAACACCCCGCTGGAGCGCTAGCGAAGGGCACTCGCCACAGGTGCCCCCGCCGTAGCTGCGTGTTTATTCGCCGTGCTTCTTGGCGCAGGCGTTGACCTCATCCTCGATCTTCTCGAACGTTTCGCCCTGCTCCTTGGTGGGTTGCCCGATGCCCTTCGCCTCAGCGCTCCTCTCGTGCGCGTCGGCCTCGGCCTTCGCCGCATCGGCACAGGCCTTGTCGGCGCAGGCACATAGCTTGTCCTTGAGCTTGGCGTAGTCGGCGATGAACGCCTCGGCATCGCCGGCTGCGGGAGCGGGCGCTGCTGCGGGAGCGGGCGCTGCTGCGGCGGCGGGCGCTGCTGCGGCGGCGGGCGCTGCTGCGGCGGCTGGAGCCGGCGCAGTATCGTTCTTGGCCTTGTCCGTTTCGCAAGCGAACATGAACACGAGGGATGCGACGAGGGTCACGTTTCTCATGGGTGCACCATCGCACGGCTTTGGGCGGGATTGGCAATTCGCATTCGCGACGCAGCCCAGGTGTCAGCATGAGACCATGAACGACGAGTCGCCACGATGCTGCGTCCGAAGGATCGTTCGACGTTGATGCTTCGCTGGGTGCGGCACACCGCGAGGCTGAGCGCGGCCCTGTGCCTCTCGCTTCCGTTCGGGTGTGCGTCGGGAGGCGTGCAGTCTCCGATACAGCCGGGCGTGGAGCCGGCGGTGCAAGGCCTGCCCAACGTGCGCGCCAGCCTGCATCGCGATCCGGTGTATGGAGGTCATTACTATTTGCTCGAAGCCGGTCCCACCCGAACGCTGCGTCCGCCCATCCTGCTCGTACACGGATTGGGCGATCGGGGCGTGCAAGATTGGTACCCGGTGATGCGGTCGTTGTCGCAGCAACACCGGGTCGTGGCGATCGACTTGCCAGGGTTTGGGCGTTCCGATCACGCCAACGCCCATTACAACCCCACCGACTACGCACGCTTGCTCGCCCATGTCATTCGCGTGCATCTGCGCGTGCGAGCGGATGTCGTGGGACATTCGATGGGTGCCGCCATTGCATTGGTTTTGGCGGGGGTCGAGCCGAACCTCGTGCGACGCTTGGTGCTCGTCGACGTGGCCGGCATCCTCTGCCGCGAAGCGCTCGTGACCGAAATGGCCCGCCCCGCGGCCGAGGACACGAGTTACGTGGCCGCGGCTCGACGGGAGGCAAGCACGTGGTTTCACGAGCTCGTCACCGGGTTCGCCTCGCTCGTGCCCGACCTGTCCACGTTGTTGAGTAGCGCCATTGCCCGCAAGACCTTGCTCGGTGGCGATCCGACGCGGATCGCCGCCCTGGCCCTCCTGGCGACCAACTTCAACCGGACCCTCGATCGGGTGCGCGCCCCCACCCTGCTGCTGTGGGGAGAACGCGACACCATTGCTCCGCGACGCACATTCGATCTGTTGTCGATACGCCTCCGCGTCGTCGATGCCGTGTTACTGCCCAATGTGGGGCACAACCCCATGGCACAGTCACCTTCGGCGGTGACGAGTCGCGTGCTGCCCTTCCTCGATGCGCCCGTCGTCGTGGCGCGGCGGCGGAGCGACCCCACCCGTGCCACCCAAAGTGCGCGCTCCTTGACCTGCCGTGGCGAACGCAACCGCGTCTACGAAGGCGACCTGGGTCGTATCGAGCTCGAGGGTTGCTACGACGTGGTGTTCCGCAATGCCCGGATCGAAACGCTCGTCGCTCGCAACTCGACGGTCGAGCTCACCCATGTGCACATCGACCAGGGCATGAAACTCGTCGACACTCGCCTGCGCGCCACGGCCTCGGTGTTCGAGGGCGAACCCGCCTTGTCGCTCGAACGCAGCACGGCCGACCTCGCCGGAGTGAGGGTGCAAAGCCGCGGACCCGGCATCACCGTGGTCGAACGCGGGCGCGTCGTGGGCAGCGTGAGTTACCTCGACGAGCGTGAACGCCGGACCTCGTTGCACGGCGTGTTCGACTTGACCGATGGCCAACGCTTGTGACGATCCATGGATTGGAATGACATTCAGCACTTCCTCGCACTCGCCCGCCTCGGCTCGGTGAGAGCCGCCGGCGCCTCGTTGAGCGTGAGCCATTCGACGGTGGCACGCAGGGTCGAAGCGCTCGAAGATCAACTCGCGACCCGGTTGTTCGATCGCAATCGAGACGGGTACCTCCTGACCGAGGCGGGTCGCCGAATGCTGCCCGGTGCCGAGCGGATCGAGCTCGAGATGTTGGCGCTCGAGCGCGGGGCGCTGGCTCAAGACGAACGGCTGGCTGGTTTCGTCACGTTGACCTGCAGCGATCCCTACATCTCGGAGATCTTGATTCGAGAACTCACACCGTTTTGCGAGCATCACCCGGAGATCGAACTCGCGGTCATCACCGATGGCCGTCCGTTCGATCTGTCCAAGCGAGAGGCCGACATCGCCGTCCGTGCCTTGGGGGTGGGGACCCAACCACCCGAAGCCCTGATTGCGCTCTGGGTCGCCCCGGTCGTGGTCGCCAACTATGTCGCCCATGCGCACGCGAGCCGTCTCGATCCCGAGCGCACGGGTGCGAACACCCGCTGGGTGTCATATGACGACCGGAAGTTGTTCGAGAGCATCATTGCGCGATCGAGCTACCCCGATCTCCCCATTTGGGGGGCTTTTTCGTCCCTCGACGTGGTGGTTCAAGCGGCTCGTGAGGGCCTGGGACTGGCGCTACTGCCCACGTACGTCGGCGATCGCGAGCCGACGTTGCGCCGGTTGGAGCGCGCCGACTTGCGCCACATGGGGGATTTTTGGCTGCTTTGTCACCCCGACCTGCGGGATAACGCTCGCTTCCGTGCCACACGCGCAAGCGTGGCCCAGGCCTTTCGTGCGAACGCCGCATTGTTCCGTGGCGAAGGGTGGCACGCGGATGCACCCGCTCGTCCCGAAACCCGACCAGGCGATCCAGGCGATCCGGGCGTACGTTGACGACGTCGCCGAAGATGACCACCGATACCGCATTCTGGAACGCCCTCGCAGACAAATACTCTCGCCAGCCGGTCGCAAACCCCGACGCCTTCGAACGGAAGATCGCGATCACGAAAGCCCAGATGACCGCCAACGATGTCGTCCTAGACATCGGCTGCGGAACGGGTTCGTTGGCCTTACGCCTTGCGCCTTGCGCTGCGCAGGTCCACGGGCTCGACGTCGCAAGCGAGATGATCCGCATCGCCAGGGGGAAAACCGAGACCCAGAAGGTCTTCAATGCAACCTTTCACGTGGGTCCGTTCGACGACACCTTCACCGCTTTTGAAGCCGGCAGCCTCGATGGAATTTGTGCATACAGCCTCCTTCACTTGGTGAGCGATCGCGCCGAGGCTTTGGCTCGGATCGATCGATTGCTCAAGCCCGGAGGATTCTTCATTTCCTCCACCGTCTGTCTGGGCGAGTCCTGGGTTCCGTACCGTCCGATCCTCCGGGTCATGCGCTGGCTCGGGAAGGCGCCCATGGTGAAAGTCATCCGCAAGCGCACGCTCGAGCAAGAGATCCGCGCGGCGGGATTCGTCGACCTCGAGCAACCCGACGTCGGGACCGAGTCCACCATCGCGTTCATGGTCGCCCGAAAGCCCCGCTAACCCTGCTTGCCGATCGCGACGACCTCGTCGGACGACAGGGCGATGCGGCGAGCGTCCCAGTTCTGCTCGAGGTGTTCGACCGAGCTCGTGCCCGGGATCGGCAGAATGACGGGCGAGCGGGCGAGCAGCCAGGCGAGCGCGATCTGGGCGGGCGAGGCACGATGCTCGTCGGCGATTGCGGCCAGGACGGGCTTGTGTTGAGCGACGTTGCCCACCGCGAGTGGGAAGAATGGCAGAAACGCGATGCCCCTCCGAGTGCACAAGTCGAGCACGCCTTCGGGGTCGTCGACCTCGGCGTTGGCATGCTTGGCGATCATGCCTCCGCCACCCGAGACGTTGAACATGTTCTGCACGGCGACGATGGGAGTGCGCGCGAGCGCTTGCTCGAGTTCCCCGGCGTTGACGTTGCTCAAAGCGAGGTGACGGAGCTTGCCCTCGCTCTGCATCGCGAGGAGAGCGTCGAGCGATTCCATGAGCGGCACGCCAGCGGCGGGTATGTGGCGCAGGTGCACGACATCGAGGCGCTCGAGACGGAGCGTGCGAAGGTCCTCCTCGGCGCCCTTTCGCAGCTCCTCTGGGCGGAGCGCCGGCGCCCACCCTTTGTCCGGCAAGCGCTTGCCACCGAGCTTCGTGGCGATCACCAGCTCGCGCGGGTACGGGTGGAGGGCCTCGGCGATCAGCCGGTTGGCGACGAGGGGGCCGTAAAACCATGCGGTGTCGATGAAGTTGATGCCCAGCTCCACCGCGCGACGTAGGAGCTTACGCGCCTGCTCCGGATCGTCGGGCTCGCCCCACACGTCCTTGCCGGGTAGGCGCATGGCACCGTAGCCCATGCGCTGCACCTCGAGATCGCCGAGACGAATGGTGGCGGGAGCGTGTCCGTAGCCTTCACTGCGAGCGGGTTCGTGCATGCTGCGAGGATGCACCACGGGCTCCCGCTCGCCTTGGGCGATGTTGGCTGGTTCGCTCGGACGAGATGAAGCTCCTCGCGTAGATGCCGGGCGGGACACCGACGATTCGCCGGAAATGCCGGTGGAGCTGACTCTCGTCGCAGAATCCGACGGCTTGCGCGGCCTCGGCCACGAGTGCACCGCATCTGAGCAGTTCCCTCGCGCGAGAAACCCGGAGGTAGGTCAGGTACTCGTACGGAGGTAGCCCGACCTCGGAACGGAAGGCACGCACCAAGTGGAACTTGTCGAGCCCCGCATGCTCCGCGAGCTCGTCGAGGGTAATCCTGTCGGTCAGCCCGTCGTGCAGAAAGGCACGCGCGCGGCGTACGGCCCGTGGCGCCCGTCGGCTCGATGGAGGGCTCGTGCAAATCAGCTCGCTCAGCGTTTCGGCGACGAGCGTTGCACGCTCGATCTCCGTGGCGTCGTCACGAACGAGCGCCTCATGCATGGCGAACGCGAGCCGGGTGGCGCGATCCCCTGGGGCGAAACCAGATGCCTTGAAATGCAATGGGCCATGCAGGCCCATCGCATCGGCCGCAGCGGCGACGAGTTGCGGCTCGAACCCGGCTGCCTGGAGCGTGAAGGGCGCGTGGACCCGTAGATCGCGGTGGACCTCACCAGGTTCTTTGAGCTTGAGTGAGCCCGCCACGTGGGCGCGGACCTGGCCGCGATACCACCCATCGAAGGCCCCCTCGCACACCACTACGACCGTGAAGTGATCGGAGTACGTGGTCCTGGTGCGATCCTCGTGCTCCACCCGGAGCATGCCCATCACCGAGGGGGTGTCGGGCCGCCAGAACCGGACCCGGCGGCGATCGTCGGTCGAAAGCACGGCTCAGTCTAGGCCAAATGCAACGCCTGGCTTGGGCGATCTTGGCCGTTTGGCAAACGAGCATGGCGAGAGGGTCGCGGAGCAAACCCGCCCTGGACGTGCCATCGCCCTACGGCCGCGTGAGTTTTCCAGTTCCATCCTGCGAAGGAATCTCCGAAAGTCCGCGGAGCGATTCACATGCGAACGTTCTGGGCCCCGGTTCTCGTTCTCTCGTTCGTCGGCTGTTCCGGGAAGAGCGGCACCAAGGTCGGTCCCGAGGTGGCGACGCAGCAAGGCCGGGTCCTTCCCACGAAGGCTGGCGACGCGCTCCTGCAAGCCTGGAACGGGCTCGAATCAAGCGGTTCGGCGAATCCTGTCACGTCGACCGCGCTCTCGACGATCGTGCCGCTCTTGCCGAGTCTGCACGACGACTGCGTGGCCGGAAGCGGCGTCGCTTGCTGGTTGTATCACGACGAATACGAACGCTTCCTGAAGGTTACCCGTGACGAGCGCGCAACGGCGATGGCCGAGCTCGATCGTTTGTGTCAGGGGAACAACCAGGTGGCCTGTGCCCTCGCCGGACAATCGCGCGACGATGACTCCGGGATCGGTGGAAATCCTGCGGCTGCCATGGGGGCGCTCAAACAGGCCTGTGACGCGGGCCTCACGGATGCCTGTGCTCGCGTGGCTCATTTGCGCCTCGTCAGTGGCATCGAAGTCGATGGTGTGTCCGAAGACCAAGCCCGTGGGTTGCGCCAGGAAGCGTGTGACAAGGGGTTTCCCAGCGGCTGCCGCATCATCCCGGCATTGCGCGGGGCCCGAGGGGCGGAGGAGGATTTCGACCTCAGCCCGGACTACCCCGCCGCAGTTCGAGCATGCGCGACGGGGCTCGCTCGTGACTGTGAGCGATTGCTCCAAGACTTGAAACCGGAAACATTCGGCTGCGATCGATGCGGACCAAACAGTCCCGATTCGCGCTGCACGGATTGCGAAGTGCACGCGTGTCGCGAGGAAAGCTGCTGTGATACATGCCCGGCTCGCAACTCCGCCGAGTGCTGTGCGGAGGGGTACGCGAAGGTGCCGATGCATCCCAAGCACGCTCCGACGCTCGAACGAGCCAGGGCAGAACGTTTGGTTGCTGCCGCCAAGGCGGGCACGGCAGAGGCGCGGGCATTGTTCGTCGCAGGGTGCGAGGCCGGTCACGCGCGCATGTGTCTCGCCGACAAAGTCGATGGTGGGCTTGCCACCTTCGAGCGAAAGCTCTCGCCGTGACGAATGAGCGCTAATCAGGCGGCGAAGCTGGTGCTGGGTGAGTTTGGCACTGGCGATTGAGCGATGGCACGAGGAGCCACGCAACCGCGGTCGTTGCCGCCCCCACGACCACCAAACGCGTGAACGCACCGCTCCCACCCAACATCGGGGACCAACGAGAATAGAGCGTACCACCGACCCCTTCGGCCAGTGCGGCCGAGAGATTGGTGAGCGACATCAAGATTGCAAACACCGTCGCCGCGACGGCGGGTGGGCAGTAGCGGGCCGCAAGGTCGAGCTGCACGAGGCCGACGAACATCAAGGTAAACCCGTATAGGCCACCGATCACCATGGCCGAAGTGCCGTCCGCGAGCCATCCCCATACGAGCGTGCACATGACCGATCCCGCAACGCAGACGTGAACGAGCAGCCCAAAGCGAACCCGGCGACAGATCCATGCATAGAGGCCCGCGGCGGCGACCGACCCGATCGCCTGGACTGAGACCATGTGACCATAGACCCGTTCGCCCAAACGCAGGGTCGTCGTCATGTGGACGTAGCTGACCGACGTCCCAAACGGATTGAAGTTGACGAGGAACAAGAACACGCCAATGAGCACGAGCGTGGGATCCCGAGCCGCCGAAACGAGTACGCCGAAGCCCTCGACGAGCGTTCCCTGCGGTCGTACGGTCGCATCCTCGCGCACGAACCAAAGCACGATCCCAAATGCGGAGCAGGTGGAGAGCCCGCAGATGAGGAAACCCGTCGTCTGCATCCCACGCGCAGACAGCACGCCGCCCAACCATCCAGTGAGGATCGTCGCCGTATACATCATGCCCCATTGCACCGACTGCAGCGTTCCGGTGAGACCGCGAGGCTGCCCCTCTTGGACCATCAAGGCGTCGACCACCACGTCGGTGAACGCGATACCCACGGTGGGAACCAGCAACAGCATCAAGAGCCACGAGGCACTGCCCGTAGGTAGATCCAAAGCCCAGAGCAGCACCAGCGCGACCGAGGTCGCCAATGTCCATAGCAACAGCCAGTTCTTGCGGCGGCTTCCCCACAACGGGACGAAGTCGCTGAGCAAGCCGTATAGGGGCTTGACCATCCACGGAACCGACAACAGCGCAGAAAAGCTCGAGATCTGGGCTGCGTCGTGTCCCCACGACCGCAGCAACGATCGCACCGGCTGAGCGATGAGTCCCTCGGTGGGTTCCGCCACACCTTGGATGAAGTAGAGGGCACCGAAGAGCCACATGAGCCGCATGCTGCAGAACCTTCTCAGGTTGGAGGCGCTGCGGTCAACGTCACGACTTTCGCGGTTCGATCCATGATGAGGTCGAGAATCGCAGTGCGGAGAGCTTGCGGGTCGCGAGCACCGTATGCAGTTCGATGACGCGGCCGTGTTCGTCGAACTGCAGATGGAACGCGACGTCGAACGCTGCATTGGGGCGGCCGTCGTCGTATCGTACGAGCAAGCCGGGGCCGCCATCGAGCTCACGGAGGTCGAACCATGCGATCGGCCCGCGGTGCCCGGCGAGTTTGCGGATCGTATTGAGGACCTTGATGGCCCCGACGATCGGAACACCGCGCTAATGCCGAGAGAACGCCTGGTGGATCACGTCGCGATTCATGCTGCGCGAGGAGGGTGGGAGGATCGCTCGGAGGGGGCACGATCGCGACCCAGTGTCTCGGACCGTTCGAACACCGCACAGCGAGCTCCACCCCGGGAGACGCGGGCGAGGTGCAGGTCGACGCGATGTCCGATGCTTCAACGGAGGTCACGTCACGGTTGGGGGACGGTTCAGCAATGCCACCAGAGGCCAGGTCCATTTCCTGCTCAAAGCCGGAAAGATCTTGGTGCCGTTCGGGGACGAACCGCTGTTCCATACCAGCTACGGCGGTCGGACCGGCTTTGACCAAGAACTCCTTCCCGTCATTTGGGCGGTGCCGGGATCTCGTTCAATGTGAACGGTCGCGTGGGTCCGGTTACGTAGGGCAATGACACTTACGTGGTCCAAGGCCATCGCCTGCGATCGCCGGCTGCTGTTCATGCAGGCCGTCGACCTCGAATTCTGGGGCTCCGGGATGTCCCGTTCTTGAAGGATCTCGTGGTCGGTGAAGCGGTGCCGGAGAAGTTCCTCTGTTTTCGACCCGGGCGAACCCTCACTCGAAGGCGAGAGCGTGTTTTCGCGCCCCTCTGAACGCATCCAACCCCACGCGCCATCGTTTTCGACGATGGCAGTTCGAACCCGTCCCATGATGCGACGGGTCGGGTGGCGTCTTGTACCGCCTCTTCCTTGCTACCTCCTTAACCGCTCCGATATTCGCGTTCGAGACGCTCGGGCGACCACGCGCCTTCATGCAGCGAAAAGAGCGGCCGACAGGCAAAGGATTGACCGTCGAAGGCAGTCGGCATTTCAGGCCACCGCGCGACGAAGCTACCACGCGTCGCCGATTTGCGACCCGCGATCCATTTCGGGGCACCACCACCTTGCGAAAACCATTCGATGACACGCTCGACGTCTTGTGAGCTTTCGAGTCGACCGATGATCTTCGTACTCGCATTGCTGAATACGTTATAGTCTACCGAACGCGGGCTTTGTGTACACACAAGACAGGCAACGCCGTATTTCCGCCCTTGCGAAAACAGCCGCACGAGCGGTTGCTTCGCGGGCGGCTGGGCCGTGCCCGCGGGAATGTAGTCGCGTGCCTCGTCGAGATAGAACAGCAGATTCGTCCGCCCGCGCGCCTCGAGCTCCGAGACCATCCAGCGGTAGAGCTCGGATGCCAGCGCCCCCACGAAGAACTGCTTTTCGACGTCAGTTCCGAGCGCATTCAAATAGATGATGTTCAGGGGGACCCTCCCTGGCGCAGAAGGTCGCACGAGCGCAGAGATGTCAAGCGGCTCTCCATCGCGAAAGAGCCCTGCACTGCTACCGATGGTGAGACCATAAAGCGATTGTGCCAGCTTCGCACGGGCAGCTTTCGCGAGAATGAGATCCGCGTCATCGATCCCAAAGTCTTCGGGGTTGAGACATGCCTTGGAAAGCGTCGCGAAATCGATCCCTTTGGGATACATCCGAAAGAGCGTTTGTAGCGCGCGGAATACAAAGTTCGCCGGCCCAACCGACGCATTTGCCATTCCGCTCAACGACACGAGGTTTTGGGCCATGGTGGTCAACATGGCATCGTGCTCTTCGGCGCGGCGCTTGGGGTCCTCCAAGCGTGCAAGCATGTCTTCGGTGATCGTGCGCAAAGGGTGCAAGCACAATCGACGTGCGTGCGAAGTGCCAGGCGTGAAGACTCGCGGCTCGACCTTGGTGAGGAAGTCGGCGTGAACGGCCCGCCAAGCTGACGGGATGTCATCCTCCGAGCGCTGCCGCAGAAACTGAACGAGGTCGCCCTGCGGATCGATCGCGAGCACGGGAATACCCGCACGAATCGCCTCCTCGGCGAAGACCTTGGCCGTCCACGTCTTTCCGCTCCCCGCGGCCCCAACGATCGCCACATGCGTATTGAGGTGCACAAGCGGCAGCACCACGGGCTGTTGTGATTCGGTATGTCCGAGCATCAAGCCAGCCACATCCCCGTCGATTTGTTCCTCCGCCACGGCTTGCTCACCACGGCCGGGCCCGGAGTGAACGGTGGGGGGGTGATCGGTGGGTCCATCCATCTGGGCGTCGGTGCTCACTCCTGTATCATCGGGCTCGATCTCCGCATCTTCAGTCTCATTCGGTTCGCCACTACCCACGATCGATGGCAGTGGTGCAATGTCGATATCCGGCTCCGCGGGCGAATGCGTCATCCGTTCCTGCCAACGCGAGATCCGGATGCCCCGCTCCTTGTCACCGAGTATCGCAATGCATTGACCACTCTTGTGATGCTTGCACCCCTCGCACACGGAGAGCTCACCCGGTGGTAGGAGCCCCTTGCCTGTCTCGAAGTCGTAGTCACCCCAGCCGACCATCGCTTCCAGCAAGTCGTAAACTTTGCCGCGCTCCGCATCGATCTGCTCCCAACTCTTGTTCTTGCTCTCGTGCGTTGGATAGAGGTAGTACACCGCGGCATCGGGTCTCGTCCCATGCTGATGGTTGTGCATGAGTGCGTACGCGGCAATTTGAAATAAATCGTTCGATGAGGCGTCCGATGGCGTGAGTTTGTAATCAAGAACTTGATAGCGGCCGTGGGCGTGGTTCCAATAGACGTGATCAATTATGCCCGCCACATGAATAGGCGGTATGTCGGGTCCCAGGTGGAAGGTCATGTCGACGCGCTTCCGCGGGTCACCGAAGAGGTGCTCCACGAGCTCTCGCGGAGTCATCCCGAGCGAGAGTGAGGCATTGACGAACACCGCAAGCTCTCGCGTGTAGCCCTCGACGGCCTTGATGAACGCCTTTCTTTGGTCGAGTCCGCGTTTGCGCAACGCGTGGAGGTCGATGCAATGCGTATTAACATAGCGCATGAGCTCCTGCTGGAGCTGCGATTCGCCCTCGGCGTTCCGAAGGATCTCGGCAACCGCGGGATCCCGTGCCCCCTGGCGGGTGAACGTTTCGACTGCGCGGTGGAACAGGGTACCGCACGCCGTCGAATCACCACCTTGCTTCCAGATTCGACTGACCACGGTCTGGCCCGTTTTCCGGCTCGCCTGTGCATCGAACCAGTGCAACCGCGGACACGTCGCGGCGACGCGGATCTGAGATACGGAGTAGTGAATGAGGCGCATGAGAGTGCCCTCAGGCAACCTTGACGAGCAGTTGAATGAATCGACCGCCGTTGTCGGTAGGAGTCGCGTCGATCTTGCCCTCGGCGTGCAGGATGTCGGCCATCTGAATCAAGGTCTCGTGCACAGCGTCGCGATACGTTTTTTCGAGGTCGCGCTTTTGCATCACCCATCGCGTGACCTCCTCGACGTCCATGCCCAAACGCCACGTCACTTGCGAAAGGATGGCAGATTTTGCGAATTCGATCGAGAGAATCTCGTGCGTGTGCGGCTTCTGCGTCAGACCTCGGTCGGGTTCGGTCAGGAATAAATGCAACAAAGGATGTTCCTTGTAGAGCCCGGTGCGATGCAGCGCTTGCACGCATTCGTCCTGGCCGACCATCCGAATGCGGCCGTCCCCGAGCTCCGCTTCGAGATCGCCAACCTTCGCGTCGCTCACCGCGGTACAGAGGGCATCCAGATGTGCATATGCGTTGAAATCGAGCTTGACGTGCTCGAAGCGGCCGCTCGATTGTAGTTTCTGCAGATACTCCTTGCCCTTTGCTGCAACGCGCAATGGACAGCGGTCTTCCTCGGTGACGAGGACCTGATGTTTAGGGGGACGATCATCCTCGATGATGCGGCGGAGCGTCGCCGCCGTGCTGTTCGCGTTTTGGGTCGCCAAAAATATGCACCCCGTAAGGGCGTCTTTGCCCTGTTCGTCGCGTTCGGCGACGAGCAAATCGTAACGCATCCATTTGTTCCGCTTTTCGCTCGCGCGTGTCGCCGATAGGAGGCTATATTCTGGGCGCCCTTTGCAATGTTCGAGCGCGGCCACCGTGAGCGAAGCGAGGTTGTCTTCGTCGGGCGGCAACGTTCCCGGATGCAACCGCCTTTGATCGACGGCTTGCCGCACACGCTTGCGCACCGCAGCGTCGATGGCCTGCTCGAGTGAAAGCGGAGTGCGCAGTTTCTTGCGATCAGGGCGTTCGTTGGTGTTCGCAAGCCACTGGCCGATCCCTCGCTCCTCGACGAGCGCCTGAAGCTCTTCCCATTCATCGCGGGCGCATCGGATCACGTCGCGAGCGCGCACTTCGATATTGGGATCCAGCACGGTTTTGGCGAATGCCTCCGTGAGCGGAAACAGCGGACCTCGCCCGTTGGGCAATTGCCCGCGGACCGATTCGAACCCCGAGAAGAACGCTCTGCAACGCGCGGCGATGATCTCGCGCCCTTCCGCGGGCGTCACGGGAACGAGCTCCACGACGTGCTGCGCCAGTCGATCCCAGACCGCCATAGAAATCACACCACGGCGTTTGAAGTCCATCATGCTGTCATTGACGCCCGATGTGACGACCACGAGATTGCGCGCATGATCGATGATAACGTGCAAGAAGGCCGTCAACGCGCGCACACGCTCGTCGTCGAGATTGTCGACCTGGTCAAGGCAGAGCACGAATGGATGACCGCCTGCGCGCCCCAAGTCGAAGAGCGTGCAGAGCACTTGTTCCGCCCGCGAGTCGTCTTCGATGGCCGCGGCGTCTCCTTCGGACGCAAGGTCGATCAGTGCGGCTCGCTCGGGTTCGAGCGAATCGCAGCTCAGCCAGTCAAGGGCTGCCTTGGCGCGCGAGAGGTGGGTCTCGCCGATGTCACCGCCTTGGTTTGCGAGGCGAACAGCGTGGAGGTATTGCGACAGCACCGTCAGCACACGGCCATCTCCGGTTCGCTGACAGGCGCGCTCCAGATCCTGCGCAATCGTTGCTGGGCCTGCAGGACGCCCGATTCGTTCCGCAGGAAAACTGAGCGCAGCCAGGAGCATCTTGGTCAAACGACTTTCGTTGAGCTGCTCGCGACGTCCGACCAGTGTGCTCACGATGGCCCTGGTCAGATAACGAGGCATTCGCTCAGGCGATGCGAGGACATTGTGCAAGAAGACGTAGTCGGTTTGGTGCTCGAGCGCCCATCGCCATAGACGAGACAGAAGGTGGCTTTTTCCCACCCCAGCGCTTCCGAGGAGCAACACGCCGACGGCACCACCATCTTTGCGGACCATCTCCACGCGTTTTTTCAGCCTGAGGAACTCCGATCCGTGGATCGTGGGCACGTCCACGTCGACACGAGAAGGTTCCGAAACCCTCACGCGGGCGAACGGATTGGTACCCAGCAGAGCGCGCTCGAAGTCCGCAAGCGTCACCTGGCTGCGCGGCGTGTCGTTGCCAACTTTACTCATCGTCCTCCTCGCCTCTTTACAAACAACAACGTCCGGCCCATTTCGTGAATCGCAGCTTCAATCTCTTCGGGCGACGGCAAGCGATGCCGCCCATCGACGCTTTCGAGCCCAAATACGCGATCTCGCCGAAGATTCGCCAATGCCGCATCGAACTCCGCGCGACCGTATTCCGGCATCGCTCGGCGAACATCGAGCAAGCTCACCCAGTTGTCACCGCCATTGGCCGCATCGAGCCGTTCGAATGTGGCCTCGAATGCACGCACGAAGGCGTCGTCCAAACTCGGGGAGGTCGACGCGGAGACGGGTGACACGAATGCGACTACCGAATCGCTAGATTCTTCTTCCAACGGATCGACGCTCGCTGGATCGAAGCCGTGCGTGCCCCCATCCGATGAGTCGGCGTGCTTCGGAACGGCCTCCCGCATGCTCGTCGAGAGGGCGCGCTGTCGCGATTCGGTGCGCGAAGGCGGTGACCCGTTCTCAACAGCGTTCCGAACGTATGCGAGCTGTTGGGCGCCGACTCGATCGATGAGGAAGTAGTTGAGAACCTGTTTGTCGGCCCGGAGAAAGCCGATTCGACGCAGCTGCTCATTCTCGCGCAGCGCGTCTAGATTCGGCTTGATCTGCTTGGCAACGGAGCCGGGAGCTTCCTTCGCAAGCGCCGCTGCCGTGAACAAATCCCGTTTGCCGCTGCGCTCGAGCAGGTTGACGAAAACGGCTTCAGTTTGGAGAACGGATTCGAGGTCCGCCACGAAACAGACCACTGCCCCGCGCGCGTCTTTTTTCTTCCCGGCGAGGTCCTTTGTCTTGGCATTGAAAGCTTTAGCGAATAAAACGACGTCTCTCGTCAGCAGCTTGGACCGGAGCGCAGCAACCACTTCATCGGCATCTTCCGCGTCGACGAGCTCGAACAGGCGCTCGGGCGTGCTCGGATAGCGATCACCCCCGAGTGCACGTTCTGATTGCAGAGTAGCGAGCAGTTGCGACGCCAATGCGCTGCCGGGCTTGGGAACGCCCGTCTTCGCTTTCGGCTTGGGAGTCGTGCTCTTGGGCTTGTCGGGTTTCCGCTTACGAGCGGTCTTGGCTGAACCTGGCACGGCACCGCATAGCAAAACACGGACGATTGGTCGCGTCTAGACGTGCGGCCTTTCGCGGCACTACACCCGGGCCGCTGCGAACAGCCTGTGATCGAAATGCCATCATGATCGAGCAGAACATCGATAGGCCGCGATGGGCCAAAATGCCGGCATCCGTCGAACCGTCCGCCGTGGTGGACGGGTGGTCACGGCTTTAGTTTCACGCACGCGCTCTTGCTTCGCCTCGGCGTATGCCACAAAGAACCGAACCCGTCGCCCGGCGCCCGACCGTGGTTTGGGGAGGAGCTCGACACCGGAGAATACGCGACAAGTACCCTGACTGTCAGCGGTCCAGCCGGGGATCGCGCTCGATGCTCCTAGACGCGTACACTGCCCGCCGTTTTCTCCGACATTTCGCCATGCCCTGCTCATCAACGTGGTCGTTCTCGGCCCCGCCCACGAGGGCGTCGATGCGCTGAGGCCCGAGGATGATCCGCTGCGCATGCCAGGGCTTGCGTTCACCTCGCTTGTTTGGGGTGCGCTATTCGCCGGCGGCTATCGGTGGGTGTGGCGTGCCGATGCCAGGCGGGCGGGTTGGTCCGACGGACTGCGCTACGGCGTCGCGGTTTGCGTGCTCTTCACCTGGATCCAGAACGTATTCGTCTTTCAGTTCGTGCGGATCCCGATCGTGTTGCTCGTCGGCGATCTGGTGCATTACCTGCTCGCGTCAAGTCTCGCGGGGATGGCGGTGGGCCACCTCGCACGACGAACACTCGCCAGGCGTTCGCGAGCGTAGAGCCTGCACTTGCCATTTCGCCAACTGCCATCATTTTGCGTCCCCAGATCATTCGCAAAGCCACGAGTGCTCCGCCGACACACGTTCAACTCGCGCGGTTCGACAGCGCCGGCATTTCGCTCGGCCCCGACCGCCGCATCCTCGAGCCCGACGTCCCGCGACCCAGACGAATCCGCGGTTCACAGGCTCGTCCCGGTTGCAAGCGGTCCCACCTGCTGATCGACCGTGACTCCCCTTCGACCTCCGCGGCCCCATCGGAATGGAGACGACCTCAAACCGGCCCGCTCGCGTCCTTCGCAGGACCCGTGTGACCACCTGTCCCCGCGCGGCGGCGACCCAGAAACCCGATGGGATTTCCTAGCCGCCGCTTTACCCTGGCCATGCCAGATCGCGAAGCCATTCGCTAAAGTCCGCACCGTCATGCAAGCCTTTTCCGAACCGCTCCTCCGCTTGCACGAAGATGGTAGATGGTTCGCGCGAGCCCACGAAGTGAAGCTCTTGGTCGTGCGCACCTCGGCGAATCTGCGAGGTGCTGTGTTGCAACTACTCCCGCAGTTCGAAGCCCATCACGACAACCGCAGCGCGTGGGTCGTCTTCGAAGATCCGCGTGCGCGCTTCGGCGTGAGTCAGGCGAGGCAGAGTTCATGTCCCGGCCACACCCGAGCGGCAGGAAGCCCGGACAGCTGGGCAAGCGGTGCGATCCCAACGAGGGGTTCATGCGACGGGCTCACGTGTTCGTGCTCTGTTTGTTGCACCACATGCTCCCCGACAACCCGAAATCTGCGGCCGAGCGAGCAGCCTTGGTATCGCGCCCCCGATCATCCACCCGTCGACGCTTCACCGGGTTCGGACCCTTCGGGTTCGACGACGAAACCGATCTCATCGACTTCGAGGAAGAATACGTCATCGGTGGTGGCGCCTCGAGCGTTCCACTGCACGAGCATTGAGTTCGCTCGCGTTCCACTCGGCCG
>Ga0315912_10001718_pt1 | contig 25727 bp, 19 predicted proteins | sample VfabasoilMG_FD_204469 | JGI IMG/M metagenome (GOLD analysis project Ga0315912, IMG submission 204469) | Garden soil microbial communities collected in Santa Monica, California, United States - V. faba soil | ecosystem: Environmental > Terrestrial > Soil > Garden | place: USA: California... | reverse complement strand
GCGGGGCCCTGGCCTCAGTTCCACATTGTCTGCAACAAAGAGCGACGAATCGTAGTCGCTACCCCCTCACCCCCACCCTCTCCCCACGGAGGAGAGGGGGCCCGCTGAGGGATTCGAGGAGGTTGCGCGCTGTAGATCACTCCCCCGGCCGCAAATGCCGCGCGAAGAACGCATCGATCGCCCGATACAGATGGGTGCGGTTCGCCTGCCCCAGGATCCCGTGCTTCGCACCCGGATACAGCATCAGCTCGAAGGCCTTGCCGCGCAGCTGCAGTTCCGACATCAGCAGCGTGGTGTGGGTGAGCAGCACGTTGTCGTCGGCCATGCCGTGCACGAGCAGCAGGGGTGCCTGCAGGCCATCGAGATGGTTCAGCACGTTCGAGTCGCGGTACCCCGCGGGATTCGCATCGGGGTGTCCGAGGAACCGTTCCGTGTAGTGCGTGTCGTACAGCGCGTAGTCGGTGACCGGCGCCACCGCCACGCCGGCGGCGATGCGCCCGGGTGCCTGCGCCATCAGCATCAGCGTCTGGTAGCCGCCGTAGCTCCACCCGAACGCACCGATGCGCGCGGCATCGACCCAGGGCTGCCGCACGAGCCAGTCGACGCCGACGAGCTGGTCCTCGATCTCGGGGCCGCCCATGCGGCCGCGGATCGCGCGCGTGAAGCGCGTTTCGCGGCGCGGCGTGCCGCGGTTGTCGAGCGCGAACACCACGTAACCGGCCTGCGCCCAGAGCTGGCCGAGCAGGTCGGTACACCCGGTGTTGATCGCCGAGGTCCAGCTACGGCTCACGAACTGCCGGCCCGGCCCGCCGTAGTACCGCAGGATCACCGGATAGCGCCGCGCCGGATCGAAGCCGGGTGGCGTCAGGACCGCGTAATGCAGGTCCTGGCCGTCCACGCTCTGCAGCGTGCCGAAGTGCGGTGCCTGGTGGCCACCGAGGAACGGCGCATAGGGATGCCCGGCGTCGAGCGCGTTGGCTTCCAGCGGCGCGAGCGGCGCCCCGTCGCCGTCGAGGACGCGCACGCGTGGCGGCGTGGAAGGATCGGAATGCGTGGTGATCATGCGCCGGGCATCGCGCGACACCACCGCGTCGTGCCAGCCCGGTTCACGCGTGAGGCGCACGGGCTCGCCCGCCTGCGCGAGCGAGTAGGCGTAGACGTGCTGCTCGAGGGGATCGGGCCCGGACGCCGCGACGAGCACGCGGTCGTGGCGCTCGTCCACGGCCAGCACGCGGTCGATCGGCCACGGCGTCGTCGTCACGCGCCGCAGGACGTCCCCGTCCGGTCCCACGAGATAGAGCTGCCTGGACCCTTCGCGTTCCGAACTCCACAGGAACGCCGCGTGGTGGCGCAGGAACCTCAGGTCGTCGTGCAGCTCGATCCAGGTGTCGCTGCGCTCGACCAGGAGCGTGCGCTGCTCGCCGCTCGCGAGCTCCGCCACGACCAGGTCCAGCCGCTGCTGGTCGCGCGACTGCCGCTGGAAGCTCAGTCGCCGCGCGTCGGGCAGCCACTGGACGCGTGCGAGGTAGATGTCGGGGTCCGCGCCCAGGTCCAGCCACTGCGTGCGCGGCCCGCCCTCGCCGTGCAGGTGCACCACGCCCAGCTGCACGCGCACGTTCGCTTCGCCGGCCATCGGATAGCGCTGCTCGACCACCTCGGTGCGATCGGCGAGCGTCTCGAAGCGGCGATGGACGGGCACCGGCGCCTCGTCGATGCGCGCGAACGCGATCGCGGAATCATCCGGCGCCCACCAGTAGCCGGTGTGCCGATCCATCTCCTCGTCCGCGACGAACTCGGCGACGCCGTTGGAGATCGTGCCGCCACCGTCGTGCGTCAGCCGGCGTTCCTCGCCCGACGCGAGATCGACCAGCCACAGGTCCTGCTCGCGCACGAAGGCGACGTAGCGGCCGCGCGGCGACAGTTTCGGGTCGGTCGCGTGGCCGCCCCCGTGCGTGATCCGGCGCATGCCGTCGCGGCCGCCGGTGGCGAGGTCGAACAGGTGCAGCGCGCCATTCAAGGGGAACAGCAGCTGGCCGCCGCCGGGCGCGACCTGGTAGTCCACGATGCCCGACAGCGACGCCGTGCGCGCGCGCTCGCGTCGCGCCTGCTCCTCCGGCGACAGCACCTCGGCGCGTGCGTCCAGCCAGTCCGAATCCACCAGCAGCGAGGCCTGGCCGGTCGCGATCTCGACCTGCCACAGGTCGAGCTGGAACTGGTCGCCATCCTTGCCGCGCAGGTAGGTGACGCGCGTGCCGTCGGGCGCGAGCTTCAGGCCGCGCGGTGCGGGCCCCGACAGCGCGGGTTCGGCGAACAGGCGTTCGATCGTGAGGCGGTCGACGGGTCGGCTCATCGGAATGGAGTTGCAGCGAGACCCCAAGCAGTCCGTCGCCCCCGCGCAGGCGGGGGCCCAGCGACTTTCGCTCTTGCGGGTGCGAACGCGGAAGTCAAAGTCACTGGGCCCCCGCCTGCGCGGGGGCGACGCGTTGGGGCGGACCGGCGTGGGGTCGAACCGATCGCGCGCATCGGCTACGCGAGGTACCCGCCATCGACCGTGAAGCTCGCCCCGGTGATGTAGGACGCTGCGGGCGTGCACAGGAACGCGATCGTGGGCGCGATCTCGCCCGGGTCCGCCACGCGCGCGAGCGGGATCTGCTTGAGCATCATCGCGAGGATGGCGGGGTTCTGCGTCAGCGCGCTCGCGAACTTCGTCTCGGTCAGTCCCGGCAGCACGGCATTCACGCGGATCCTGTGCGGGGCGAGTTCCTTCGCGAAGCCCTCCGTCATCGAGACGATCGCGGCCTTGGTCATCGAGTACACGCCCTGCATGGGCGCGGCGCGGCGCGCGTTCACCGAGGCGATGTTGACGATGGCGCCGCCACCGCGCTCCTTCATGATCTGCGCGGCCTTCACCATGGAATAGAAGTACCCGCGGATGTTGACCTCCACGGTCTTGTCGAACGCGCCCATGCCCATGTCGATCATCGGGCCGAAGTAGGGATTCGTCGCGGCGTTGTTGACGAGCGCGTCGAGACCGAAGCCGCGGTCGACGATCTTGCCGAACAGGCGGTCCAGGCTCGCCGTGTCGCCCACGTGCGCCTCGACCGCGCTCGCCACGCCGCCGGCCGCGCGGATCGATTCCACCACCTGCTCGCAGTTCTCGAGCTTGCGGCTCGACACGATCACGTGCGCGCCGAACGCGGCGAGCAGGTGCGCGGTGGCCGCGCCGATGCCGCGGCTCGCGCCGTTGACGAGGCAGGTCTTGCCGGTGAGGTCGAACAGCGGCTGGATGGGTTCGATCTTCATGGGCCTGGGTCGCGAGCGGAAACCGCGAGCGTAGCCGAGTTCGCTGGAGCACTCGACTGCGCGTACCCCGGTGCGCCCCTCTACAATCGTTCGTCCACCCCGCCCGTCCACCCCACCCGGAGTCGTCCATGGCCAATCGTCGCGCGTTGATCACCGGTGCCGGGTCGGGCCTGGGCCGGGCCCTGGCCGAGCGCTACGCGCGCGCCGGGTACGCGATCGCGGTCGCCGACATCCGGCTCGATCGCGCGCAGGAGACCGTGGCCGCGCTCGGCGGCGCGCCGCACCTCGCGCTCGAGGTGGACGTGGCCAGCGACGAATCCTTCGCCGCGCTGCGCGAGCGGCTGATGCGCGAATGGGATTCGATCGACCTGGTGATCAACAACGCCGGCGTGGCCTCGGGCGGCGGCCTGCTCGACACCGACATGGCGGAATGGCAGTGGATGCTCAACATCAACCTGCTCGGCGTGGTGCGCGGCTGCCGCGAATTCGCGCCCTGGCTGGTGCGCCAGGGACGCGGCCGCATCATCAACACGGCTTCGTTCGCCGGTCTCGCCGGCGCGCCGAACATCATGAGCTACGGCGTGGCGAAGGCGGGCGTGGTGATGCTGTCGGAGCAGTTGCGCGCGGAGCTGCACGGCAAGGGCGTGCAGGTCTCGGTCGTGTGTCCGTCGTTCTTCAAGACCAACCTGTGCGAGAACTTCAAGGGCACCGCCGGCATGAAGGCGACGGCGACGCGCCTGATGGAGAAGGCGCCCGAGAGCGCGGCGGACATCGCCACCGCGGTGTTCGAGCAGGCCGAGCGCGGCGTGTTCCTGATCCTGCCCACGAGCGCGGAGCGACTGCGCTGGCGGCTCAAGCGCTGGCTGCCCGGCGTGTACTTCAGGAAGCTGCTGCAGATGGCCGAGGTGCGCAGCCAGTCGACCAGCGCGCGCTGAGGTGCCTCGCACGATGGGCGAGTGGATGATCTACGGCGCCAACGGCTACACCGGTCGCCTGATCGTCGCCGAGGCGTTGAAGCGCGGACTCAAGCCCATCCTCGCCGGGCGCAACCGCGATGCGATCAAGGCGCTCGCGCGCGATTCGGGACTGGGCGCGCGCACGTTCGACCTGAGCGACCCCGCGACGGCGGCCTCGGCCCTGTCGGGCATCCCGCTCGTGCTGCACTGCGCGGGGCCGTTCTCGCAGACCAGCGCGCCCATGCTCGAGGCCTGCCTTTCGTCCGGCACGCACTACCTCGACATCACCGGCGAGATCGACGTGTTCCGCCACTGCCACGCGCAGCACGCGCGGGCGCAGGCCAAGGGCATCGTGGTGATGCCCGGCACGGGGTTCGACGTGGTGCCCACCGACTGCCTCGCCGCCATGCTCGCGCGCGAACTGCCCGATGCGCGCGAGCTCACGCTCGCGTTCGAGGCCGGTGGCGGCGCCAGCCCGGGCACGGCGCGCACCAGCGTCGAGAGCTTTCGCGCGGAGGGCCGCGTGCGACGGAACGGCCAGCTCGTCGCGGTGCCGCTCGCCTACAAGGTGCGCGAGTTCGAGCGCCGGGGCGAGCTGCGGACGGCGATGACCATTCCGTGGGGCGACGTGTTCACGGCCACGGTATCGACCGGCATCCCGAACGTGGAGGTCTACATGGTGCTGCCCGCGCGCGCGATCGAGGTGATCCAGCGCCTGCGCCCGCTCGCGGGACTGCTGGGCCTGGCTCCCCTGCAGGGCCTGCTGAAGTGGCACATCGGCCGCAGCGTGCGCGGGCCCGACACCGACCGACGCGCACGCAGCGGCAGCCACGTCTGGGGCGAAGTCGTGCACGCCTCGGGCAAGAGCCTGCAGTTGGAGCTGGAGACGCCGAACGGCTACGAACTCACCGCGCAGGCCGCGCTGGGCATCGCCAGCCACGTGCTGGATCGACGCCCGGAGGGCGGCTACTACACGCCCTCGCAGCTGCTCGGCCCCGACTACGTGTTGTCGCTGCCTGGCGTGCGCCTGGTCCGTCCTTGACCGCCTGAGGCGTCGAGCGCCGCTGACCCGCCCGCGACCGGGTTTCTCAATTCCCGCTGGCGTGCGCGGGCGGCGGGCGGCGACAATGGCCGGATGACGCAACGGGGCAAGCGCCCACCCCCAGGGGGAGCGGGCACGAAGACGGGGACGAAATCACCCCGCAACGACGGCGGGCCACGTTCGGGGGACCAGGCAAGCCTGTCGCTCGAGGGCAGCGCGCGGGTTCCGGCGACCGCGGGCACGCCCGCCCGGACGCCCGCGTCCGCGCCAGGACCTGCGCCCACGCCCCCCGCGCCGCGCAGCGCGGCGCCCGCGAGACCCCCGGCGCCTGCGCGCCCCGCGGCCGCACCACCGCCCGCGCGCGCACCGGCCATCGGCACGCCTGCCCGCCCCGCATCATCCCCACCACCGAATACCCAGGCGCCCGCGCGCAGGCCCGCTCCTGCCGCCGCGGCGCCGCTGCCGCTGCTGGCCCGCGTGCTGTCGCCCCAGGCGCGCTCGCGCCTCTCGCTCTATCTCGCCATGATCCGCTTCGATCGCCCGGTCGGCTGGCTGCTGCTGCTGTGGCCGACGTGGTGGGGCCTGTGGTTCGCGTCGAAGGGAACGCCTCGCCTGGGGCTGCTGCTGATCTTCAGCGCGGGCGTGTGGCTCACGCGCTCGGCCGGCTGCATCGTGAACGACCTCGCGGACCGCTGGCTGGACCCGCACGTGCAGCGCACGCGCGAGCGGCCGCTGGCGGCCGGCAGCGTGTCCAAGGGCGAGGCGCTCGTCGTGTTCGCCGTGCTCATGCTGATCGCGTTCGGCCTGGTGCTGCTGACGAACCGCACCACGGTGTACCTCTCGCTGATCGCGCTCGCGCTCGCCGTGAGCTATCCGTACATGAAGCGCTGGACCTATCTGCCGCAGGTGTACCTGGGCGCGGCGTTCGGCATGAGCATCCCGATGGCGTTCTCCGCCGTCACCGGCACCGTGCCGCCGCTCGGCTGGCTGTTGTTCGTGGCGAACGTGTTCTGGTCCACGGGCTACGACACGCTGTATGCCATGGTCGATCGCGAGGACGACCTGCGCGCCGGTGCGAAATCGACCGCCATCCTGTTCGGCGACCTCGACCTCGTGGTGATCGGCATCGTGTACGCCTCGTTCCTGCTTGCCATGGTGTTCGCGGGGAAACAGCTCGCGCTCGGCACGTGGTACTGGTCCGGCGTGGCGCTGGCCGCGCTGCTTTGCGCGTGGCAGCTGTGGATCGCTCGCACGCGCTCGCGCGAGGATTGCTTCCGCGCATTCCGGTTGAGCCACTACGCCGGCATGGCGTTGTGGTTCGGATTGGCCATCGCCCTGGTCTGACCCGCGCCGCCCTAGCCCGGTGTGCGCGCTCGCGCGCTCTCCGGCGCTCTGCGCGATCGGGAATCCAGGGCCGCAGAGAGCACCTGCGGCGCACTCCGCGCTGCGAGAACCAGGTCAGCGGATGCCGCTTGCCCGTGCCACGGCGACGAGCACCACCTCGCGCGCACCGGCGCGCTTGATCGCGCTCGCCGCCGAGCGTGCGGTCGCGGCCGTGGTGACGATGTCGTCGACCAGCCAAACGCGCGCACCGCGCACGCTCGAATCGGCCAGGAACGCGGCGCGCACGTTCGCGCGGCGTGCCTTGCGATCCAGTCCCGACTGCGCGGCCGTGTCGCGGACGCGCCGCAGTGCGGCGGGCGCGAGGCGGGCGCCGGTGCGGCGTGACAGCGGGCGCGCCAGTTCCAGGGCCTGGTTGTAGCCGCGCTCGGCCAGGCGGCGGCGGGCCAGCGGCATCGGCACGATGAGGTCGGGTGCTTGGGGAACGGCAGCGGTGGCCGCGGCCGCGACCCATTCGCCCAGGAGCCGCGCGGCCGCGAGGTCGCCACCGAACTTCAGCCGCGTGAGCAGCGCGTCGAGGGGGTAGGCGTAGAGCAGCGGCACGCAGGCGTGCACGAACGCCGGCGGCTTGCGCAGGCAGCGACCGCACACCGGCGCAGGCGCTGCCAGGGGTTCCGCGCAACGTGGACAGCAGATCGTGTTGCGCGCCAGCGCCTCGTCACACGGCACGCAGAGCATGCGCGCGCCTTCGCCGGCGCCGCCGCACAGCAGGCAACGCGCCGGGAACAGCCAGTCGAGGAGCCGGCGCGGGAGACTGTCAACCTGGTCGATGTCTCGAAAGTTGACAGGCGCGAGGACCGCCCCCGACACTGCCGCCCCCGACCGACCGCCCGAGTGCATCCCGACCATGTCTCCCGACATCCGTCACGACTGGACCGTGGACGAAGCGCTCGCCCTGCTCGGGCTGCCGCTGTCCGATCTCGTCTTCCAGGCCGCGAGCGTACACCGGCGCCACCACGTGCCGAACGCGGTGCAGGTCTCCACGCTGTTGTCGATCAAGACCGGCGCCTGCCCCGAGGACTGCGCGTATTGCCCGCAGAGCGCCCGCTACGACACGGGATTGAAGGCAGAACGCCTGCTGAGCGTGGACCGCGTGCTCGACCAGGCGCGCCGCGCGCGCGACGGCGGCGCCACCCGCTTCTGCATGGGCGCGGCCTGGCGTGAGCCGCGCGACCGCGACCTCGACCAGGTCGTGCGCATGGTCGAGGGCGTGCGTGCGCTCGGGCTGGAGACCTGCGCGACGCTGGGCATGCTGCGTCCCGACCAGGCCCGGCGCCTGGCCGATGCCGGGCTCGACTACTACAACCACAACCTCGACACCTCGCCCGAATACTACGGCGAGATCATCGGCACGCGCCGCTACCAGGACCGGCTCGACACGCTCGCCGCCGTGCGCGCCGCCGGCATGAAGACCTGCTGCGGCGGCATCGTCGGCATGGGCGAAACCCGCCGCGACCGCGCCGCGCTGATGGTGCAGCTCGCCACCCTGCCCGAGCACCCGCAGAGCGTGCCGATCAACGAGCTGGTGCAGGTTCCCGGCACCCCGCTCGCGGGCGCCGCGAAGCTCGACCCGTTCGAGTTCGTGCGCACCGTGGCGCTCGCGCGGCTGATGATGCCCAAGGCCATGGTGCGACTCTCGGCCGGGCGCGAGGCGATGAGCGACGAACTGCAGGCGTTGTGCTTCCTCGCGGGCGCGAACTCGATCTTCCACGGCGAAAAGCTGCTCACCACGGCGAATCCCGAACGCGAGCGCGACCTCGCGCTGTTCGAGCGCCTGGGCCTGCACGCGATGCCGCCGGCGCCCCCGTCCCACGCCATGCATGCGACCGTTGTCGAGCGGGACGACGACGCCCTTGCGATAATCTGATCCCGCGCACGCGACCCGATCGATACGGGGTCCGCCGCGCACCCGGTTCCGCCACCATGTCGCGTCCCGACCTCATCGCCCGACTCGCCCAGCGCCAGGCCGAACGCGCGGCCGCCCAGGGCCTGCGTCGCTTGCGCGTGGTCGTGCGCGGCGAAGGTGCGTGGCTGGCGCTGAACGACCGCCGCGTGCTGGGCTTCGCGAGCAATGACTACCTCGGGCTGGCCGGCCACCCCGCCGTGCGCCAGGCGCTGGTCGAGTGCGCCGCGCGCGAAGGCGTGGGCGCGACGGCGGCGCACCTGCTCGGCGGCCACCAGCGCGAGCACGCGGCGCTGGAGACCGAGCTGGCGACGTGGCTGGAGCGGCCGCGCGCGCTGCTGTTCTCCACCGGGGTGATGGCGAACCTCGGCGTGCTCGGCACCCTGCTCGGCCCCGACGACCTGTGCCTGCAGGACCGCCTGAACCACGCCTCGCTGCTCGACGCCGTGCGCACCGCGGGCTGCACCCTGAAGCGCTACCAGCATGCGGATGCCGCGTCGGCCGCGCGGCAACTCGCCACGGCGCCCGATCGCGCAGCCCTGCTCGCCACCGACGGGGTGTTCAGCATGGACGGCGACATGGCACCGCTCGCGACGCTGGCGGCGCTGGCACGGACGGCGCACGCCACCCTGATGGTCGACGATGCGCACGGCATCGGCGTGCTCGGCCCCGAGGGTCGGGGCAGCGTGGCCGCGGCGGGGCTCGCCACCGACGACGTGCCCGTGCTGATGGCGACGTTCGGCAAGGCCTTGGGCGTGGCGGGCGCGGCCGTCGTCGGGAACGAGGCGCTGATCGAGGGGCTCGTGCAGTTCGCGCGCACCTACGTCTACACCACCGCGCTGCCACCCGCGCTGGCCGCGGCCACGCGCGCGGCGCTGCGCGTGGCGCGGCACGAATCCTGGCGCCGCGACCAGCTCGCGCGCCTCGTGCGCCACTTCCGGCACGGCGCGCGCGCGCGCGGCCTCGCGCTCGCCGATTCGCACACGCCCATCCAGCCCGTGCTGCTGGGCGACAGCGCGAGCGCGCTCGCGGTTTCCGACGCGCTCGAGCGCCACGGCTACTTCGTGCCGGCGATCCGACCGCCCACGGTGCCGCCGGGAGGCGCGCGCCTGCGCGTGACCCTGAGCGCGCTGCATCGCGAGAGCGAGGTCGAAGGCCTGCTCGATGCGCTCGCAAGCGCGATCGGCGAACTCCCCGCGGCGCGGGGCGTCGAGGTCGCGCCGTCTTCCCCGCGCGCCGGTCGACAGGGTTCGGCCTGATGCGGATCGAACGCCTCGGGCGCGGGCCCGACCTGATCCTGCTGCACGGCTGGGCCATGCATGGCGGCATCTTCGCACCGCTGGTGGACTCGCTCGCCGCGCGCTGCACGCTGCACCTGGTGGACCTGCCCGGGCATGGCGCGAGCGCGGCCGACGAACGGCGCCTGGTGCTCGCCGACACCGTCTCGTTCCTGGTGCGCCGCCTCCCCGGCGCGATCTGGCTGGGCTGGTCGCTCGGCGGACTGTTCTGCCTCGAGGCCGCGCGCAGCCACGCCGCGCGCGTGCGTGCGCTGGTGCTGATCGCCGCGACGCCGTGCTTCGTGGCACAGCCCGACTGGCCGCACGGCGTGCCGCGCGCGGTGTTCGAGGATTTCGGGCGCGATCTCGCCCGGGACTATCGCGGCACGCTCGACCGCTTCCTCGCGCTCGAATGCCAGGGCAGCGATTGCGCGCGCTCGGACCTGCGCACCCTGCGCGAGCACCTGTTCGACCACGGCGAACCGGCGGCGAGCGCGCTCGAGGACGGCCTCGCGCTGCTCGCCGACACCGACCTGCGCGCCGCGCTGCCGACCATCGCCTGCCCCGCCTTGTGGCTGGCGGGCGGGCGCGATCGGCTGGTGCCCGAGGGCGCACTCGCGTGGGGCGCGTCGCGCATGCCGCACGCGCGCCACGTGCGCATCGCCGGCGGCGGCCATGCCCCCTTCATCGGCCATCCCGATCGGGTACTGGCCGAACTTCTCCCCTACATCGACGAGGTGCTCGCGTGAGCCCGCTCGACCTCGCCGCCGTGCGGCGTTCGTTCTCGCGCGCGGCGCCCCGCTACGAGGCCTCCGCCCGGCTGCAGCGCGAGGTCGAGCGCGAGACGCTCGAGCAGCTCGTGTTCGCCAAGCGCGACCCGGCCTGGGCCCTGGACCTCGGTGCCGGCACCGGCCACGCTAGCGCGGCGATGCGCAAGCGCTGGCCCGCCGCGCAGGTGATCGCGTGCGACCAGGCGCTGCCCATGCTGCGCGAGGCGAAGCGCCAGGCCGGCTGGTGGCGTCCGTTCCACCGGCTCGGCGGCGATGCGCACGCCCTGCCGCTGTCGGACCAGAGCCTGGACCTGGTGTTCTCCAACCTCTGCCTGCAGTGGTGTGAGGACCTGCCGCGCGTGTTCGACGAGTTCCGCCGCGTGCTGCGCCCCGACGGCCTGCTCGTGTTCTCCACCTTCGGCCCGGGCACGCTGCACGAGCTGCGCGAGGCGTACGCGGAGGTCGATCGCGCGCCCCACGTGCTCGATTTCCCCGACATGCCCGTGCTCGGCGATGCGCTGATGGCCGCGGGCTTCCGCGATCCCGTGCTGTCGATCGACAGCTACACCCTGCACTACCCCGACGCGCGCGCGCTGATGCGCGAACTCAAGGCGATCGGCGCGAGCAACGCGCACACCGGACGCGCGCGCGGCCTGGGTGGACGCGAACGGCTGGGACGCGTGCTGGATCGCTACGAGACCCATCGCACGCCCAAGGGCGTGCCCGCGACCTACGAGGTGATCACCGCGATGGCCTTCGGCCCCGATGCCAGCCAGCCGCGCCGCGGCCGCGGGGGCGACATGGCCTCGGTGCCGCTGGACAGCCTGCGGGCGCAGTTGCGCGCGCGCAGGCGCTGACCCGGCGCGTAGGGTGCGTCTCGGACGCACCGCCCGGAATACTCGACGGGAGTCCAGGCCGGTGCGTCCGAGACGCACCCTACGGCACGTCGCGTCTCGGACGCACCGCTCGGAATACTCGACGGGAGTCGAGGCTGGTGCGTCCGAGACGCACCCTACGGCGCGTAGAGGCGAACCGCGCTCAATCCGCGATCTGGCGCAGCCAGTCTTCCAGGTTGTAGTAGTTCGTCACGCGCGTGATGCGGCCGGCGGCGATGTCGAAGAAGGCGCCGCCGCGCAGGCGGTAGGTCTGGCCGCGCGCGGGCGGCAGGCCGGGGTCGGACTCGATGTACTTGCCCTCCACCACGTACTCCACCGCGGCGCGGTTGCCGTCGGCGATGGTCATCACGCAGAGCTCGCCGATGTGCTCCTCGTAGCAGCGCGCCATGCGCGCGAGGAACTCGGCGAAGCGGTGGCGACCGGTCTCGCGCCAGCCCTGGTTGACGTCGTGGTGCACGTCCTCGGCGAGCAGTTCCAGCATGCCGCCCCAGTCGCGGCGGTTGAAGCGGTCGTAGTAGTTCAGCACGAGCGAGGTGGCGCGATCGGACGCGCGCGCGCCCTGGGAGATCATCGTGCGTGGGGTGCCGGTGGCCATGGCGGCAAGGGTAGCATCGGCCCCGCGGGCGCGCCCGCCGCGGCGCGTCAAGCGGCCGGGAACAGCGCCCCCAGGTCGATGTTGCCGCCCGACACCACCAGGCCCACGCGACGTCCGCGGAACAGGTCCCGGTAGCGCAGCACCGCCGCGAAGGCGATCGCGGAACTGGGCTCCACGACGAGCTTGAGGCGCTCCATCATCAGGCGCATCGCGTGCAGCGTTTCGTCGTCGGGCACGGTGAGCACGCGCACGCGCTCGGCGCGCATCAGCTGGAAGTTCACCTCGCCGATCAGCCCGCGCAGGCCGTCGCACACGGTATCGGGGACCAGGCCCTGCACGCGTACGCCGCCTTCGAGCGAGCGTGCCGCGTCGTCGGCGCCGGTCGGCTCGGCGCCGATCACCTCGATGCGCGGGTCCAGGCCGTGCGCGGCGAGCGCGCTGCCCGACACCAGTCCTCCGCCGCCGACCGGCGTCACCAGCACGTCGAGCGGGCCGCCGTCCTCGACCAGCTCCAGCGCCGCCGTGCCCTGGCCCGCGATCACGGCGGGATCGGTGTAGGGATGCACGAGCGTGGCGCCGGTCTCCAGGCGCACGCGCTCGGCATTGCGCTCGCGTGCCGCGAGCGTGGGCTCGCAGGGGTGCACGCGGGCGCCGTAGGCCTCGATCGCGGCGAGCTTCGCGCGCACGGCGTTGTCCGGCACCACGACGTGGGCGGGGATGCCGCGCGTGCGCGCGGCCAGCGCGAGCGCCGCGCCGTGGTTGCCGGAGGAATGGGTGACCACGCCGGCAGCGGCCGTCGCGGCGTCGAGCGACCACACCGCGTTGCAGGCGCCGCGGAACTTGAACGCGCCGGCGCGCTGCAGGTTCTCGCACTTGAAGCGAAGCTCGGCGCCGACCAGCGCGTCGAGCGTGCGCGAGCGCAGCACCGGCGTGCGCGTGGCGTGCGCGGCGATGCGCGCGCGCGCGGCGAGCACGTCGGCGTAGGTGGGCAGCAGTGCCGCGCTCATGCCTGGACTCCTCGATCGCGCGCGAGCGCGCTCAGGGCGGAGCCGACCACGACCAGCCCGGCGCCCGCCCACCCGATCATCGTCACCGCCTCGGGCAGCACCAGGCCGGGCCACAGCGCGGCGGCGGCATCCACCACCCACACGCACAGGATCGGCGTGAGCGCGAGGATGGCGCTGACACGCGAGGCCTGCCAGTGCTGCAGGGCCTCGGCGAAGGCGCCGTAGGCCGCGAGCGTGTTCAACGCGCAGTACGCGAGCAGGGCCGCATGCAGGGTATCGACGGCCCAGATCGTGGACGGCCTGGCGAACGGCCAGAGCAGGAGGGTCGCCATGACGTACAGCAGCCACAGCGTCGCCGAGGCGTCGAGCCGCATGAGCAGCTGCTTCTGCAGCATCGCGTACACGCCCCAGGCGAGCGCGGCGAGCAGCACGCTGGCGGCGCCGACCAGGTAATCGTCGTGCGCATGTCCCGGCGCGCGCCATTGGTCGGAGAAGAACATCGCCATGCCCAGCACCACGGCCGCCATGCCCAGCCACTGCCAGCCGTTGTAGCGTTCGCGGAAGATCAGGATGCCGCCGATCGCCATGCCCAGCGGCGCGGCCTGGATCAGCAGCTGCGCGTTGCCCGGCGTGGTGTACTGCACGCCGATCAGGTACAGCACGTAGTTCGCCGTGAGCAGCACGCCGGCCGCGGCCAGCATCGAGAGGTGGCGGCGGGACAGCCCCCGGAACTGCCCCAGGCGCCCGCGCCAGGCGAGCCAGGCGCCAAGCGCGATGGCGGCGAAGGCGAAGCGTGCCCAGGTCAGGGTGTAGGGGTCGAGCTGCTCGAGGGTGAGCTTGAGCGCGAGCGGCAGCGTCGCCCACATCGCCGCCGTGGCGAGGGCGAACGCGAGTCCGAGTCGGGTGCGTCCGCTCGCCTGGTGCAGGGTCATGCGTGGTCCGTGGTCGATGCGCGACGGGGCCCGGTTCAGGCGGATTTAACCGGCTCGGGCTACAGTGTGCGCGAGGGCGGATGCTACGCGAATCGGCGTGGTCGATGTCCGACGCCGCGGCGACGGTACTGGCGACACAGGCGAGGAATCCGATGACCATCTTCCGGGGACTGCTGGCCGCGCTGCCCGCGCTCGCGCTCGTCGCGTGCGCCTCGCAGCCCGAGACGCGCTATCGCGAGGCCTACCAGTCCGGCGATACGCGCTACGGGGACTATTACTACGCCGACGAGTACGACGACTACGGTCCCGGCCATCCCTACTATGCCGCGCTGTGGCCGGCGTACGGCTGGGTGCCGTATCCGGGCTACTACTACGGCGTGACCTACTTCCCGAGCCTGCGCTACGGCCTGGGCGGCTACGGTGCCTACGATTGGCCCCATTACACGGCCTATTCGCCGTACCTGCTCTCGCCCTGGGATGCCTACTACCACTGGTCGCAGCCCTCGCTGTACCGCTCGCGTGCATCTCGGCCCACGCCGGCAGCCGGCGCGCCGCGCTACGGCAGCGCACTGAACCAGGCCGAGCGCGTCGCCCGGATGCTCGGGGCGGATCGGGCGGGGCCCTCCCCGACCGCGCGTGCCCTGGAGCCGAGCCGGTCGGCATCGCTGACCCGGACGCCGGGCGATGTCGCCTCCCCACGTCGACTCGATATGCGCGCCGACGGCGCGGCGACGCCGCGCGCAAACCGGGGACGCGACGCCCTGGACGTCGACTACGCGCCGCGTCGCGGCATCGCGCGGCGCGAATCGGGCTGGATCGCACCGGCGCCCGGCTCGGCCGGTCGCGCCGATCCCCGGATGCTGGAGTCGGAGTCGCGCGGCACGGATACCGATGACCTCCCGGCGCAGGACGCGGCGAGCGGCCTGGTCGAATCGGGTTACGCCACCCCTCGCACGGCGAACGCGCGCGCGGCAAACCCGATGGAGCCGGACCTGCGCGCGCGCTATCCGGGACGCGATCCCGAGGTCCGCGCCCGCATCGAGCAACAGCCCGCCATCACGACGGACGCGGGCGGCGCGCGGTTCCAGGCCGAAGCCCTGGGCAGGCAAGTGCAGGCGGCGCCGATGGCACGGTCCCGGGACGACTCGCCGATGCGCAGGGAGCCCTTGCGCGCGCCGGCCGAGCGCGCCTGGCGGGACGATTCGGCGCGATCGACCCTGGCCGAGCGCCCGCGCATGGAAAGTCCACGTGCGGAGTCGCGTGGCGAGCGCTCCCGCGATCGCGACCGACCCTGATCGGCTGGGGCGAACACGCTCGCGCTTCGCGTGGGCGACGCTGCCGGTCGGAATTTCGTGACACAGTGACCAGATTCGTCACTTTCGGTCACGCCGACGGGCCGGAGGATTGTGACGAATTGCGATGCCCGGCGAAATGTGAGACTGTTCACAAATCGAGGGGAGGCGGACCCATACAGTAGGTCCCGCGTGATCTCCCCCTTAGGCGCGTTGCGCGCCGTTAAAGGCTACTGGCGCCCGGCATATGGTCCTCAAGGATTCCCCCCTGTTCCTCTAAGACCGCCGGGCGCCAGCCTTCTTTTTTGATCCGCAAGCTGATGAATCAACAACGAAAAGGGCCGCGATGCGGCCCTTTTCCTTTTGCGGGTTTCGGATCCGGGGATCCACGGTTCGCGCCCTGGGAACGCGCAGCCACCAGCGCGGCGGCGACAGGTGCGACCCTGGCATCCACGCATCAGCGACCACGGACAGGCTGAAAGGGAAAAGGAGCGGCGCCGGCCGCCCCGGCTCAACGAGCCGGGACGACAGACGCCTTATTTCCCGAGCACCGAGGGATCCGTGCTCCTGCTTCCCGCACCGACGCGGTGGCCACCCCTGCTTCTGGCCCGCCGGTTTCCCAGCGTTCGCTCGGTGCGATGCAAGCGGGTTATTGCAGAAACCGTGCCAAGCCCGAATGCCTTTGGTCGAAACGTTCCAATCGTCCGTCGACGCCAACGGAGCGCGCGGAAATCCAATCTGGCATCCTGCCGGCTCGACCCGGGTCCGCGACCCGGTCCACGATCGGGCGACGGCCATCCCAGGCCGTCGCTGCGACGGGCGCAGCCGCTCGACGGCGCGCTCCGGTTGCCCCCGCCGTTTTCCACAGATGGTGCTTCGCCCATGGACCTGCAACGCGAATTCGACGTGATCGTGGTCGGCGGTGGCCACGCCGGTACCGAGGCCGCGCTCGCTGCCGCGCGCTCGGGCGCGGCCACGCTGCTGCTGACCCAGAACATCGACACGCTTGGGCAGATGAGCTGCAACCCCGCGATCGGCGGCATCGGCAAGGGGCATCTGGTGCGCGAGATCGATGCGCTCGGCGGCGCCATGGCGCATGCGGCCGACCTCGCCGGCATCCACTGGCGCACGCTGAACGCGTCCAAGGGCCCGGCCGTGCGCGCGACCCGCTGCCAGGCGGATCGTGCGCTGTACAAGCGTGCGATCCGCCACCTGATCGAGTCCCAGCCGGGCCTCGCGCTGTTCCAGCAGGGCGTGGACGACCTCGTGATCGAGGGGGGCCGCGTACGCGGCGTGGTGACGCAACTGGGCCTGACGCTGCGCGCGCGCAGCGTCGTGCTCACCGTGGGCACCTTCCTGGCCGGGCTCATCCATGTCGGGTTCGCGAACCATCGCGGCGGCCGCGCGGGCGATCCGCCTGCGCAGCGCCTGGCGGAACGGCTGCGCGAACTGGACCTGGGCGTGGCGCGATTGAAGACCGGCACGCCACCGCGCATCGACCGGCGCAGCGTCGTCCTCGACGGCCTCGAGGAGCAGCGCGGCGACGAGCCCCGGCCGGTGTTCTCCTTCCTCGGCAGCCGCGACCAGCATCCGCCGCAGACCTCCTGCTGGATCACGCACACGAACGAGCGCACGCACGCGCTCATCCGCGGCTCGCTCGACCGCTCGCCGCTGTATACCGGCCGCATCGACGGCATCGGCCCGCGCTACTGCCCCTCGATCGAGGACAAGGTGGTGCGCTACGCCGACAAGACCCAGCACCAGATCTTCATCGAACCCGAGGGCCTGGACAGCAACGAGTTCTATCCCAACGGCATCTCCACCTCGTTGCCGTTCGACGCCCAGGTCGCGCTCGTGCGCAGCATCAAGGGCTTCGAGCACGCCCACATCACGCGCCCGGGCTACGCCATCGAGTACGACTACTTCGATCCGCGCGGGCTCGATACCAGCCTGGAGACGCGCGCGATCCCCGGGTTGTACTTCGCCGGCCAGATCAACGGCACGACGGGCTACGAGGAGGCCGCGGCCCAGGGCATCGTGGCCGGCATCAACGCCGCCCGCGGCGCGCGCGGCGAGGCGCCGTGGCGCGTGCGGCGCGACCAGGCCTACATCGGCGTGCTGATCGACGACCTGGTGACGAACGGCACGAGCGAGCCCTACCGCATGTTCACCTCGCGCGCCGAGTACCGGCTGGAACTGCGCGAGGACAACGCCGACCAGCGCCTCACGCCGGTCGGCCGCGAGCTGGGCGTGGTCGACGATCGCCGCTGGCGGGCGTTCGAGTCCAAGCGCGCGGCGATCGCGGCGGAACGCGCGCGCCTGGGCGCGACCTGGGCCGGCCCGGGCAATGCCTTGGGGCGCGCCGTGGCACAGACCTTCGGATTCGAACTCGCGCGCGAGTCGACCGCGCTGGACCTGCTGCGCCGGCCCGAACTGGACTACGCGCTGCTGATGACCGTGCCCGGCCTGGGACCGGCGGTGGACGACGCCACCGTCGCGCAGCAGGTGGAGGTGGAGGTCAAGTACGCGGGATACCTCACCCGCCAGCGCGGCGAGATCGAGCGCCAGCGCGCGCACGAGGGCAAGGCCATACCCGCGGATTTCGACTACGCCGCGGTATCGGGCCTGTCATCGGAGGTCCGCGTGAAGCTGGAGCGTGCCCGTCCCGATTCCATCGGCCAGGCCTCGCGCATCTCGGGCGTGACGCCCGCAGCCGTGTCGCTGCTGCTCGTGCACCTCAAGCGACGGGAAACCCGCGTCGCGTAGGATCGCGCTCCCCGCCCCGCGAAGCACTGCGCGCCCTTTGTAGGAGCGCGCTTCAGCGCGCGATCTTTCCGGATCCGGCCGAGCACTCGGTGGACCGTAAGGATCGCGCGCTGAAGCGCGCTCCTACAAAGGGATCGAATGCGTCCCGCGGGTCTTGCGGGGCGAACGTGGAGCGGGACGTCAGGGTCGCGCGCTACTTCTTCGGGCGCTGCTCGTTCACCGCGGCGAGCGCATCGTTCGCCTGCTTGGTGATGCGGGCCACGTCCGCATCGTTCACTTCCGAGCTCGTTTCGCCGCGCGTGCGGTCGCGCACGGTCAGCTCGCCGGCCTCGTTCCAGGCCAGCAGGAGCTTGGTCTTGCGGCCCTTGTCGGAGGTCGTTTCCTCGACCGCGATCCACGGCTTCTCGTCGCGGTAGGCGTAGCGCGCCGCCACCCGGCCCTCGGTCGGCAGCTCGAGGTTCTCGCGCACCATGCGCAGCGTGCCCTCCTTGAGGAAGGCGTCCCAGCCGATCGCGGTTTCGCCGGCGAAGCGGTTGCCGGTCAGGCGCGTCATGCCGCCGATCTGGCCCTGCAGGATCTGGAACTGGTCGATCGCAAGGTCCTTGGCCGATTTTTCGTCCTTGGGCGCGCGCGCGGCGATCAGGGTCATGGCCACGGATCGGCCCTTGCCGGCGGTCAGCACGGGGTACTTGTCCGCGCTCAGGTACAGGATGCCGCTGCCATCCACGATCTCGGCCTCGATCTGGTAGGCGCGGATCGATTCGATCTTGCCCGGGTCGTACTCGATCGCGAACGCGATCGGGGGCCGCCCGAGTGGACCCACGGCGACCGACGCGATCACCTTGGTCTGCTGGTTGATGTTGCTCACGTCCACCAGCCGCGCATTCAGCTTGGCGTCCGGCGGCAGCTGCACGGCGGGTTCGTTGAAGCTGACCGTGCCGGTCACGGCCGGGGCGGATTGCCCGCTCGGGCCGCTCGGGCCCGACTTTCCGCAGGAGGCGGTGAGCGCGAGCGCGGCGCAGATCAGGAACAGTTTCGATCGCATGGCGGTTCAACCCTTTCCGGGCCGCGTATTGTGCCGCCCAACCGGACTCGACGACAACCGTCGTAGGCTAGCGCGCCCCATGTGACGGCCGGGTGTGCGATGCCTGCGCGTTGCCTCCCCCCACCCGACGGGACGTCGATCATGTCGCGCGGAGTGCGCAAACGGCGCTCTCCGCGGCCCGGGGGATCGGCGTCCAAAGCGCCGGAGCGCGCGCGGCGCGCGCACTCCGGCCTACGGAACTACTCGTTGCGTCCGCGCGGCTTGAACGGCGACAGCGTGGACAGATAGCGGCGCATCTCCGGCTCGATCGCCTCGCGCGCCTGCGCCTGGGCATTGAGCGCGGTGAAATCCACCTTGCTCATGAAGCCCGAACCGAGCGGCGAGCGGTTGTCGGTGTCGTAGGACTTCACCGTCAGGTTCACGCTGAACAGGGTGTCGCTCTGCCCGTAGTAGTTGAGCTGGGTCGTGCCCAGCGGCTCGGCGCGCACCACGGTCACCGCGCGCACCCCGTGCGAGCGGGCCAGCGCACTGAGCACGGCCGGGACGTCGGGACGACCACTGCGCAGCAGGCGCTGCACGCCCGGTGCCATGTCGGAATCGACGAGCAGGAAGCCCTCGTCGCTCAGCGTCTCCTCCAGGACGTGCTTCGCCGGCAGCACGATAGCCGGATCGCCGATCGCGATCACGGCCACCTTCGGCGGACCCTTGGGCGGCGCGGACACGGGCTCGGGCGGCGCAGCCTTCGCCAGCAGCACGTCGCGACGGCTGTCGGCGATGCGCTTGAGCGGCTGGAGGTTCGCGCTGTCCTGCTCGGGCTCCAGCGCGACACCGGCGATGGCCGGCGGCTGGTCCGGTGTCGATGCCGGCGGCGCCGGCGGCTCGGGCGGCGGAGGCGGTACCGGCTCGGCCTGCGCATAGGCAGCCTGGGCGCTGCTGCCGGGATCGGCGGCACCCGCAGGCGCATCGGCATTGGGAATGCCGCTCGCGCCGGTGGTCATGTCCGAATCGGCGCCGGGCGCAGGTTCCGCGGCAGGCGACGCACCCACGACGGAGGCAGGCGCGGAGGTCGCGTCGGCGGCGGACGCCGGCGCGCTGCCGGCCGACGCGAGCTGCGCCGGCGGGGTCGGTTCAGAACCGCCGAACAGGTTGCGCACGCCCGGCAGCCGGTCGCCGAACACGAACGCGCTCGCGCCGAGCGCGACGATGGCGAGACCGGCCGCGATCGGCCATAGGCCATTGCTCGAGGGGCGCGACTGGCGTTCGAGCACCGAGGCACGCGGCGCTTCGGGCGCGGCGGACGGCGACACCTGCGCGAGCGCGGCGGCGAGGTCGGACCCGCTCGCGCGCGCCTGCACCTCGGTTGCCGCGACCGGCGCCGCGGGGGCACGCGAGCGCTCGACCTCCGTGGCATAGGAGTTCGACACCGGCGAGGGACGCGACACCGGCAGGGATACCTGGTCGCGATTCGCGGCGGCGACGGCCGCGAGCGTGGGCACCTTGGCGCGGATGGAGATCGGGCCGCCCTTGGCCACGAGCGGGTGCGCGGACAGCGCATCGGCGAGTTCATGGCAGCTCGCGTAGCGTTGCGCGGGATCCTTCGCGGTCATCCTGCGCAGGATCTCGGTGAGTTCGGCGTCGACCTCGGCATTGAGCTGGCGCACGTCGGGGATCTCGGCGCGCACCACCTCCAGCATCAGGCCCAGCGGGCTCTGGTCGTTGAACGGCATGCGGCCGGTGAGCAGTTCGAACAGCACGATGCCGAGCGAGAAGATGTCCGACCGCTGGTCGACCAGGTTGCCGGTGCAGACCTCGGGCGACAGATACCCCGGGGTACCGACGAACTCGCCGGTGGAGGTGAGCTTCTTCGCGAAGTCCTGGGCCGAGAGCGCGATGCCGAAGTCGGCGATCTTGACCACGCCGCGCGTGCTCAGCATGAGGTTGCCGGGCTTGATGTCGCGGTGGATCACGCCCTTGTCGTGCGCGGTGGCGAGCCCGAGCGCGGTCTGCTGGATCAGCTTCGCGGCGTTGCCCGGCGAGCACTTGCCCTCGCGCTTGAGGAAGCTCGAGAGCGATTCGCCGTCGATGAACTCCATCGCGAAGTACGGCTGGCCGCTCTCCTCGCCGATGAAGTAGATCTGGATGATGTGCGGGTCGTTCAGCGCGGCCATGCTGCGCGCCTCGCGCAGGAAGCGCTCCTTGACCGACTGGTCGTGCGACAGCGTCTGGGCCAGCATCTTGATCGCGACGTGGCGATCCAGCGCCGGCTCGTAGCCCTTGTAGACCACGCCCATGCCGCCCCGCCCGAGTTCGGCGAGGATCTGGTAGTGACCGATGCTGCCTATCATGCTGGCTCCCCTGGAGCGTCATTGCTGCGAGCGGGCAGTTTATCAGCGCAACCTGAACGCTCCCCTAGCCGCGCGGGGAATCACCGTGCGCTGGCGCGCGCGACGCTGCCGCCCGGTCACCCGGGCGCGCCGCTCGTCGGAACCGAGGCCTTCCATCCCTATTGATCGGCGTCGCCCGAGCAGGGATGCTTCGCGCTTTCACGCGCGCTGCACGGATCGCCCATGAAGAAGCTCTTGAAGTTCCTCGGAACCCTGCTCCTGCTGCTCGTGGTGTTCGCCCTCGGCCTGTACGCCTATGCCAGCCACGACACGGGACGCGCGCAGGCAAAGGTCTACGAGATCGCGGCCCCCACGTTCGCCGCGTCGGGAACGCCCGAGGAGGCCGAGCGCGGGCGCAACGTGGTCGCCGCCATGGGCTGCAAGGAGTGCCACAAGGCCGACCTCGGCGGCGGCGTGGTGATCGACGGCGGCCCGATCGGCGTGATCGTGGCGCCGAACATCTCGCCCGGCGCACCGCAGGCGCCGCGTTCGCTCGCGCATTTCGAGCGCGTCGTGCGCCATGCCGTGAGCGCGGATGGCCATCCCCTGGTGTTCATGCCTTCGGAGGACTACGACGAGCTGAGCGATGCCGATGTCGCCGCCATGTACACCTACCTGCGCGGCGAGCCCGCGGTCGCCACCGTGCAGCCGCCCTCCAGCATCGGACCGCTCGCGAAGGTGCTGCACCTGTTCGGCCGTTTCCCGCTGTTCCCCGCCGAGATCATCGACCATGCGAAGGCGAGCGCGCCGAAGTCCGAACCCGCGCACGAGGTGACGGCCGAGTACGGCCGCTATCTCGCCCAGGTCTGCACCGGCTGCCACCGCGGCGACCTCAGCGGCGGCCTCCAGATGGCGCCGGGCACGCCTGTCACCGCGAACCTCACGCCCGACGCGAGCGGCCTCAAGGGCTGGACGGAAGCCGATTTCCTGGTCGCCATGCGCGACGGCAAGCGCCCGAACGGCACCCTGATCGATCCGTTCATGCCCTGGCGCACCTTCAGCCACATGGGCGAGGTGGAACTCAAGGCGCTGTGGGCGTATCTGCAGACGCTGCCGCCGACACCCAAGCCGAAGACCTGACCGCCCCCTCGCCCGGCGCCACGATGGATTTGTAGGAGCGCGCTTCAGCGCGCGATCTTTTCGCCCTGCGGGATGCATTCGCCGGGCGCGAAAAGATCGCGCGCTGAAGCGCGCTCCTACGCCACCGGGGCAGGTCGACGGCCGACGCGGTGAAGCACCGGTAGAATCCAGGGTCCACCCGCGCCGGATCGCCGCCATGTCCCGCCCCAAGCTGGTGCTGATCGACGGCTCCTCCTACCTGTTCCGCGCCTTCCACGCGCTGCCGCCCCTGAGCAACCAGGCCGGCGAGCCCACGGGCGCGCTGTTCGGCGTGGTCAACATGCTGCGCCAGACGCTGAAGGAGAACCCCGAGCACCTCTCCTTCGTGCTCGACGCCAGTGGCAAGAACTTCCGCCACGAGCTCTACCCCGAGTACAAGGCGAACCGCCCGCCGACGCCGCCGGAACTCAAGGCGCAGGTCGAACCGATGATCGCGATCGCCCAGGCGCTCGGCATCCCGATCCTGCGCGTGCCCGGCGTGGAGGCCGACGACGTCATCGGTACGCTCGCGCGCCAGGGCGAGGCGGCCGGCATGGAGGTGGTGATCTCGACCGGCGACAAGGATTTCGCCCAGCTCGTCGGCCCCTCGATCCGCCTGGTCAACACCATGACGAACGCGCTCATGGACGAAGCCGCGGTCAAGGACAAGTTCGGCGTGCGGCCCGACCAGGTGATCGATTACCTCGCGCTGGTCGGCGACACCGTGGACAACATCCCCGGCGTGGAGAAGTGCGGCCCCAAGACCGCGGCGAAATGGCTGGCCGAATACGAGTCCCTCGACGGCGTGATGGCGCACGCGGGCGAGGTGGGCGGCAAGATCGGCGAGAACCTGCGCGCCGCGCTGCCGCACCTGCCGCTGTCGAAGGACCTCGCCACCATCCGCACGGCACTGGCGCTCGACACCGCGCCCGAGCAGCTGGTGCGCGGCGCGCCGGACACGGAACGGCTGCGCGAGCTTTACGCGCGCTACGAGTTCAACAACGCGCTGAAGGAACTGCAGATCGGCGGCGACGGCGTGGTGTCGGTGCGCGCCGGCGTGGGCGCCGCAGCGGGCGCGTCGACGACGTCCGAGGCGCCGGCCACCGAAGCGATCGACCGCAAGCGCTACGAGCTGATCCTCGATCCCGAGCGCCTCGCGCACTGGGTGCGCCGCCTCGAGGCCGCGCCGCTCGTCGCGTTCGACACCGAGACGACCGGGCTCGACCCGCAGCAGGCCGAGCTGGTGGGCATCTCCTTCGCCGTGGGCCCGAACGAGGCCGCGTACCTGCCGCTCGCGCACGACTATCCGGGTGCCCCCGCGCAGATCGGCCAGGGCGCGGCGCTGTCGGCGCTGCGCGGCGTGCTTGAGGATCCGGGCAAGCCCAAGGTCGGCCAGCACGGCAAGTACGACCTGCACATGCTCGCGCGCGCCGGCGTCGAGGTGCAGGGCTACGCGCACGACACCATGCTGGAATCCTACGTGCTCAACTCCACCGCCACGCGCCACGACATGGACTCGCTCGCGCTGCGCTACCTCTCGCACCAGACCATCCACTACGAGGACGTGGCGGGCAAGGGCGCGAAGCAGATCCTGTTCTCGTCCGTGCGGCTCGACCAGGCGTGCGAGTACGCGGCCGAGGATGCCGACGTCACCCTGCGCCTGCACCGGGCGCTGCATCCGAAGCTCGAGGCGGCGCCGGGCCTGGAGCGCGTGTACCGCGAGATCGAGATGCCGCTCGTGCCCGTGCTCGCGCGCCTGGAACGGCATGGCGTGTTGATCGACCGCGCCGAGCTCGCGCGCCAGTCGAGCGAGATGAAGCACCGCATGCACGACCTGATCCGCGAGGCGCACGCACTCGCCGGCCACGCCTTCAGCCTCGACTCGCCCAAGCAGCTCGCGCAGGTGCTGTTCCAGGAGCAGGGGCTGCCGATCAGGAACCGAACACCCACGGGCCAGCCGTCCACGAACGAGGAGACGCTGGAGGAACTGGCCGAGGAGCACGCGCTGCCGCGCAAGATCATGGACTACCGGATGCTCGCGAAACTCGTGGGCACCTACACCGAGAAGCTGCCCGAGCAGATCAACCCGCGCACCGGGCGCGTGCACACCTCGTTCCACCAGGCCGTCGCGGCCACGGGCCGGCTGTCGTCGTCGGATCCGAACCTGCAGAACATCCCGATCCGCACGCCCGAGGGCCGCCGCATCCGCCAGGCCTTCGTCGCGCCCAAGGGCTGGTGCCTGGTGGCGGCGGACTACTCGCAGATCGAGCTGCGCATCATGGCGCACCTGTCGGGCGACCCGGGCCTCACGCGCGCGTTCCGCGAGGGCATCGACGTGCACCGCGCGACCGCGGCCGAGGTGTTCGGCCTCACGCCCGACACCGTGGATGCGAACCAGCGCCGCGCCGCCAAGGCGATCAACTTCGGCCTGATGTACGGCATGGGCGCGCACGGCCTGGCGCGCCAGCTCGGCATCGCGCGGCACGAGGCGCAGGAGTACATGGACCGCTATTTCTCCCGCTACACCGGCGTGCGCGATTTCATGGCCGCGACGCGCGAGCAGGCGAGGCGCGACGGCTACGTGGAGACGCTGTTCGGCCGCCGCCTGTACCTGAACGAGATCGGCGCGCGCAACGCGAACCTGCGCGCCGGCGCCGAGCGCGCCGCGATCAACGCGCCCATGCAGGGCACGGCCGCCGACATCATCAAGCGCGCCATGATCGCGGTCGATGCCTGGTTGCAGGACCTGCGCGATCGCGCCGTCATGGTGCTGCAGGTGCACGACGAACTCGTGCTCGAGGTTCGTGAAGATTCCGTTGAGCAGATCCGCCCCGGCCTGGTGGCGCGCATGAGCGGTGCGGCGGAACTGGCGGTGCCGCTGGAGGTCGACGTGGGGGTGGGCGCGAATTGGGACGAGGCGCACTGAGTCGATGCGACAACCCGTAGCACCCCGAGCCTGGTCGATAGCTTCGGGACCTTTGTAGGAGCGCGCTTCAGCGCGCGATCCTTCCAATGCGCCCGACCGCAATCGCTGGGCGAAAAGATCGCGCGCTGAAGCGC
>Ga0315912_10001717_pt1 | contig 25727 bp, 18 predicted proteins | sample VfabasoilMG_FD_204469 | JGI IMG/M metagenome (GOLD analysis project Ga0315912, IMG submission 204469) | Garden soil microbial communities collected in Santa Monica, California, United States - V. faba soil | ecosystem: Environmental > Terrestrial > Soil > Garden | place: USA: California... | reverse complement strand
CTCTCGGACCAGCTCTGGGCGGTGCGCGGCGGCGGCGCGCGCGCCGAGCGATACGACCGGCTGACCGGCACGCGCGCGGCACTGCCGCTGCGGCCGTCGTCGGCGACGAGCATCGCCCACGGCTATGCGACGATCGCCCGCTTCTTTCCGGGCGGGCGCGACGAACTGGCGGCGATCGACGATGCCGTCGTCAGCGCCGCGCTGGGCCCGCCCGCGGCCGGAAAGGCGCCCTGTTTCGAGGACCAGTACGCCTCGACCGCCGGGCAGTTGTACGAGCTGATGGCCGGACACGATCGGTTCATCGCGGACCTGCGCCCGCTGCTCCAGGGCCTCCTGGCGAGCCGCGGGCTTCCGCCCGCGCTCGCGTGCCATCCCTACGACATCTGCTGCGCGCTCATCGCCGAGGAGAGCGGCGTGATCGTCACCGGCGCCGACGGCCGTCCGCTCGACGCGCCGCTCGACATCGACGCTGAAGTGGCATGGGCGGGGTACGCGAACGACCACATCCGCGCACAGGTCGAGCCGCTGCTGCAGAAGGCGCTTCGGGAGCGGGGATGGAGCCGGCCGTAGTGGAGACCGCTGACGTGGAGGCGTTCGCCGGAACGCTGCGCGCGCACGAGCTGTTCGAGCGCGGGTCGTCGGTCTCCGTCGCACGGGCACCGGGCCGCCTCGACGTGATGGGCGGCATCGCGGACTACTCGGGATCCCTCGTGCTCGAGCGGCCGATCGCCGAGGCCACGTGGGCGGCCGCGCAGCGCCTCGACCGCCCGGTGCTCGACATCGTGAGCCTTGGCCGCACGCCGTGCACGATCCCGCTCGACGCGCTGGCGCCGGGGGGCGTCCCCGCCAGCTACGCCGAGGCGCGGCGGACGTTCGAGGAGAGTTCGCACCGCTGGGCGGCCTACATCGCCGGCGTCGTGCTCGTGCTCGCACGCGAGCGAGGAATGCCGTTGACGTCAGGCGTGCGAATCGCGGTCGCCTCGGAGGTGCCCGAAGGCAAAGGGGTGAGTTCCTCGGCCGCGGTGGAAACCGCGAGCATGTCGGCGGTCGCGGCGGCGCTCGGAGTGCCACTCCAGCCGCGCGAGCTGGCCATCCTGTGCCAGACCGCCGAGAACCTCGTAGCCGGCGCGCCGTGCGGCGTGATGGACCAGATGACGTGCGTCTTCGGCGAGCAGGATGCCCTGATGGCCCTCCTCTGCCAGCCCGCGGAGCTGCAGGCCCCGGTGCCGATCCCCGAAGACGTGGCGTTCTGGGGTCTCGACTCCGGCGAGCGGCACGCGGTCGGTGGCTCCGACTACGGCGCCGTCCGCACGGGCGCCTTCATGGGGCTGCGGATGCTCTCCGAACACGTGGCGGTGCCGGGGAACTACCTCGCCAACGTGACGCCAGAACAGTTCGAGCGGGAACTGGCGCAGCATCTTCCCGAAGACATGGCCGGCACCGACTTCCTCTCCCGCTGCGGGGGCACGGCGGACCACGTGACGTCCGTGACGCCCGGCCGCACGTATCGCGTCCGTGCGGCGGCCGCGCATCCCGTGTACGAGCGCCGGCGCGTCGAGACGTTCCGCGATCTGCTGCTGTCACGGCGCGGCGAAACGGAGCACGGACGCCTGGGCGAGTTGATGTACGAGTCGCACGACAGCTACGGACGCTGCGGCCTCGGGTCGCCGGGCACCGACCGTCTCGTGGCGCTCGTTCGCGCCGAAGGTCCCGCTGGCGGTCTCTACGGCGCGAGGATTACCGGCGGCGGCAGCGGCGGCACCGTGGCCGTGCTGGGACGCCGCGACGCGGGGCCCGCGATTGCGCGTGTGGCCGAGGCCTACGAACGCGAGACGGGATACCGTCCGCACGTGTTCGCCGGGTCGTCGCCAGGCGTGGCGGCGTTCGGCAGCCGATTGATCACTGTGTGATGAGGAGCGAGAGCTGATGCAGGCACACTTCGGAAAGCTGATTGCGACGCTGGTCTGTGTGGCCGCTGTGACGGCGGGGTGTCAGTCGCGCGAGGGCGGAACACCCGGCGCGGCGAAGACGCTGAAGGTGGCCTTCGTCACCAACAACTCCGCCGACTTCTGGACGATTGCGCGCCGCGGCGTCGAGAAGGCGGATCAGGAAATGGCGGACGTCGAGGCGGAGTTCAGGCTGACCGCCGACGGCACGGCCGCCGAGCAGCAGCGCGTGGTCGACGACCTGCTCACGAAGGGGGTGGACGCGATCGCCATCTCGCCCGTCGACCCGCAGAACCAGACGGCGATGCTGGATGCGGCCGCAAAGCGGGCGCTGGTGTTCACGCAGGACAGCGACGCGCCACAGTCGGCGCGTGCCTGTTACATAGGCACCGACAATCTGGCGGCGGGCCGGCAGGCCGGTCAGCTGATACGCGAGGCGCTGCCGGGCGGCGGGGCGATCATGCTGTTCGTGGGCCGGCTCGACGCCAAGAACGCGCAGGAGCGCGTGCAGGGGATCAAAGAGGCGCTCACCGGCACGAACGTCCGCATCCTCGACGTCCGCACCGACGACGCCGACGACGTGCGCGCCAAGGCGAACGCCGCCGACACGCTGGTGCGGTATCCCGACATCAGCGCGATGGTGGGGCTGTGGAGCTACAACGGCCCCGCCATCCTCAATGCCGTACGCGAGGCCGGTAAAGCGGGCCGCGTGAAGATCGTGGCCTTCGATGAGGCCGACGCGACGCTGGAGGGAATCAAGGCGGGGCACATTCACGGCACCGTCGTGCAGCAGCCCTACGAATTCGGGTATCAGGCGATCACGCGGATGGCGCAGGCCGTGCGCGGCGATCGATCGTTCATCCCCGCGTCGAAACAGATCATCGTGCCGACCCTGGTCGTCAACGCGGCCAACGTCGACGAGTTCACCCAGCGCATCAACACCCTCAGGGGGCGATAGATGGACACGACCCTTCTCGAGAGCCGCCGTCGTTTTCTCGCCGGGCTCGGCAAGGCGGGCGCCGCGCTCGCGGGCGCCTCCTGGCTCGACGCTATCGGCTACGCGCAGGGCGCGCGCGGGGCGGCGCGCGCCCTGATCCAGCAGCCGCGCGCCCGCGTGGAGTTCGACCGCGCGGTGCTCGGCGCGTTCCTCGAGCACCTAGGAAGAGCCGTGTACACCGGCGTGTACCAGCCCGGCTCGACGCTGTCCGACGCCAACGGCTTCCGTACCGACGTCGTGCGCGAGGTCAAGGAGATGGGCGTGCCGGTCATCCGGTATCCGGGCGGCAATTTCGTGTCCGGTTACAACTGGCGGGACGGCGTGGGTCCGAAGGCGCAGCGCCCGACGGTGCTCGAGCGCGCGTGGAACTCGATGGAGACGAACCAGTTCGGTACCAACGAGTTCGTCGACTGGTGCCGGATGGTCGGCAGCGAACCGCTGCTCGGTATGAACTTCGGGACCGGCAGCGTCGAAGAGGCCGTCGCCTACACGGAATACTGCAATCTCGAGCGCGGCACGAAGTGGAGCGACCTGCGGCGGTCGCACGGCTACGAGAAGCCGCACAACGTCCGCTACTGGTGCCTCGGCAACGAGATGGACGGTCCCTGGCAGATCGGCCAGCTCCAGTCGCGTGAATACGGGCGCAAGGCGCGCGATGCGGCCAAACAGATGCGCGTCATCGATCCCAAGCTGCAGCTCATCGCCTGTGGATCGAGCGGCACGAACATGCCGCAATACCTGATCTGGGACCGCGAGGTGCTCGAGGAGTGCTTCGATCAGGTGGACGGCATCTCGCTGCACGCCTACTACGGCAACACGCCGCCGCTGACCGGCAACAGCGCCGCGCGCTATTTGGCGATGAACCTCGACATGGATCGCCAGATCCGAGAGGTGGCGGCGGTCTGCGACTACGTGCAGGGGCTGCGCAAGTCGGGCAAGCAGCTCTGGCTCTCGTTCGACGAATGGAACGTGTGGTACCGGGCGCGCAGCGGCGACGCCGTGAACGGCCGCCGGCAGTTCGCGCCGAAGCTGCTCGAGGAGGTCTACAACCTCGAGGACGCCCTGCTCGTCGGCGGCTTCGTGAACACGCTGCTGCGCAACGCCGACCGCGTGCGCGTCGGCTGCATCGCGCAGCTCGTGAACGTGATCGCGCCGCTCGTGACCAGCGACACCGGCGTGCTGCGGCAGAGCACCTACTACCCGTACACCTGGGCACTGCGCTACGCGCGCGGGCGCGTGCTCGACATGCGCGTGGAATCGGAGACCTACCCGATCCGCGCCGCGGGACTGCAGGCCGACTTCGCGCGCAACGACCAGGTGCCGTTCGTGGACGTGGTCGCCACGCTCGACGCGCCGAACGGACAGGCGTGCCTGCTGATGCTCAATCGTGACCTCGAGGGCGAGCGCGAGATTGCGTTCGACTGGCGGGACATCACTCCGACGCGCGTTCTGACCTGCGAGACGCTGACCGGCGCGGACATGAAGGCGTTCAACACGTTCGAACAGCCCAAGCGGGTGGTCCCGCAGCGGCTCGACGCGCCCGCCGCCGCTGCGCGCATGACGTTCAAGCTGCCGCCGCGTTCGTACACGGTGGCGCACCTGGCCGCCACGTCATGACACGGCATTCTCCCGGGAACGGAGGGAACGGCATGAAGAAGCTGCTGCTGATGATGATCGTCGTGTGGGCGTTCTGCGCCGCCGGCCCTGCGTGGGCCCAGCCGCCCACCACGTGCCGCCCGAATGCGCTGAATATTCCGAACGCACCCTACCCGTGCATCCTGCCTGACAACCGCGTCACGTTCCGGGTCGCGGCACCGGATGCGCAGAAGGTGCGCGTGCGCCTCGGCCAGGGCTTCGACATGAGCAAAGGGGCCGACGGCCTGTGGTACGCGACGACCACGCCCCAGGTGGTCGGGTTCCACTACTACACGCTGTCGATCGACGGGGCGGTCGTCGCCGATCCAGCCACCCGGACGTTCTTCGGGTCGGGGTACGACAACAGCGCCATCGAGGTGCCCGAGCCGCCGGCCGACGCCGACTACTACGCGTTGAAAGACGTGCCGCGCGGCACCGTGCGCCAGCGCTGGTACCGGTCCGCGGTCACCGGGCAGTGGCGGCGTGCCTACGTCTACACACCGCCCGACTACGACACGAACGCGCGCGCGAAGTATCCGGTGCTGTACCTGCTGCACGGGTGGGGCGAGAACGAGGAAGGGTGGCACACCCAAGGGCGGGTCGACGTGATCATGGACAACCTGATCGCCGGCGGTCAGGCCAGGCCGATGATCATCGTGATGGACAACCTCAACGCCGTGAAGCCGGGCGAGAGCGCGGCGCTCTACGGCGCGCGTGGCACGCTCACCCAGGCAGGTGTAGAGGCGCCCGTCGGAGGTGCCGGCCGCGGCGGGCGCGGCCCGCTCGGCAGCCCGGTGTTCACCGACATGATGCTGACCGACCTGATCCCGATGGTGGAGCGCAGCTTCCGCGTGGCGCCGGGGCGCGAGAACCGTGCGATGGCCGGCCTCTCGATGGGCGGCGCGCAGACCTTCGTCACCGCGCTCGCGCACCTCGATGCGTTCGCCTACATCGGCGGCTTCAGCGGCAGCAGCGGCGGCGGTCCCGGCTTCGATCCGAAGACCTCGAACGGCGGCGTGTTCGCCGACGCGGCGGCGTTCAACAAGAAGGTGAAGCTGCTCTTCCTCGGCATCGGATCGGCCGAAGGGCCCAACACGAAGACCTTCAGCGAGCAGCTCACCAGCGCCGGGATCAAAAACGTGTACTACGAGTCGCCGGGGACGGCACACGAGTGGCTGACGTGGCGCCGCTCGTTCCGGGAGTTTGCGCCGCGCCTGTTCCGGTGACACGGACCTCTCGGCGTTGGCAACGACATGTGCCGGAGACCGGCGTGTGTGTGGCACACCGAGGAGAAACTACCGCGAGGCGCGACCCGCCGGGCGAAGGCACATGTTGTTGCCGACGCCGGATACCGTCAGCGCGATTTTCCGAACAGCTCGCCTCCGTCGGTGACAGTGGCCTTCGTCTGAGAACCTGACGGCAGCGAGAGCGACCGCGTCACGGACCTCTCGGCGTTGGCAACGACATGTGCCGGAGACCGGCGTGTGTGTGGCACACCGAGGAGAAACGACCGCGAGGCGCGACCCGCCGGGCGAAGGCACATGTTGTTGCCGACGCCGGGTACCGTCAGCGCGATTTTCCGAACAGCTCGCCTCCGTCGATGACAGTGGCCTTGGTCGGCCCGTAGCCGCTGATGGCGACCCACGTGTCTTCGTCGAGCGCGCCGTCGTAGTGCGGGCCGTCCTTCGGATGCCGCATGAAGTCGCCCGGCTTGAGCGGGACGGTCTGCGTGGGGCGGAACTCCTTCCCTTCGTCGGTATGCCACGTGCCGCGCAGCACAATGACGTAGCGTTCGTCCGGGTGGTAGTGCGGACGGCTCATCACGCCCTTCGGGAAGTGATTGATCGTCAGGTAGTAGCCGGGCTTCGACGGGTCGCCTTCGACGACCGCCGTTTCCACGCCCAGCGTGTTCCCTTCCGTGGGGCGCCACGACAGCTTGTCGAACTCCACGCGGACGAACGGCCGATCGGGGTAACCGGTCGGCAGCACGACGCCGGATGACGGTTCGGCGGCGGCCGCCGCCGGCGCCGGCGCAGCCCTCTCGGGTGCAGCGCTGCTGCACCCCGCGAGGATCAGCAGTCCTGAACAAACAGCAATTGCCTGAGCCTTGAGCCCCGAGCCATGAGCCGCGTTCATCATCAGTCCGCCTCGAACATGTGGGCCTGGTATGGGAATCCGTTCATCGCGAGGCGGCACGAGCGCAGCCCTTCCTGGCCGCCGTTGCTCGCGAGGTGCCACGTCTGCCTCGGCACGTACACCACGTCGCCCGGCTCGGCCTCGAACTGCTCGAGCCCTTCGATGTTGTAGCGGATCTTGCCGAGCATGATCAGCCAGAACTCGCCGCCTTCTTCGTGGTAGTGCCCCTTGTTCCCAGGCTGCGGCCGCTGGTAGTTGCCGATGATGATGTTGGCGAAGCTGCGGTCGTCGGTGACGAACGCGCCGCCCCGCTCCTCCCCCGCCACGACCTTGTTGAAATCCACCACGGGACGGTTCTGCGGATCGAGCACACCCCTGCCGCCCTGCACGCGTGTCTTGACGTATTCGAAGCCGGCCAGCGGAACCGGCGTCTCCTCGGCCGGATAGAGTTTCCGCGCGCGCGTCACGTTCGCCTCGAAGCGCAGCGCGGGCTCGGCGCCGACGTTTTCGATCTGATAGAAGGTGCGATACGGCACCTGCACCATCACGCCCTTGGTGGCGACCACCGGCTCTCGGCCATCGACCGTGAACTTGAGCGACCCGGACTGCACGATCCACCACTCGCGGGTGTCGCCGTTCATCCGCTTCGGCGTCTTCTTTCCGGGCGCCATCGAGATCCACTGCGCGAACAGGCTCTCGTCGTCGACGATCGTTTCGGCCCAGTCTGCCTGGCCGCTGTGCCGCGCCAGTACGTCTTTGAGCTTCGTGTGCGGTTTGTGGACGCCGGACCACCCGGCCGATTTGGCCTTTGGCGACATCACGATCGGATCCGGTTCCCGCTGCGCCGCGCCCTGCATGCCGGCGACGGCCACGAATGCCGCAACTCCGACGAACCAGCCGTGCCACGTCATCTGGCGCAATTGCCCTCGAGCCATGTCGTTCCTCCTGATCCGCTACGGCAGCGCGTAGGCCAGCAGTTCGGCCCCGTCGTTGCCGCTCACGGCGAGCACGATGAACTGTTTGCCGCCGACCTGATACGCCATCGGCGATCCGGTCTGCTTCGCCGGCATCTCCACCGCGCCGGCGTCGGCGCCGGTCTGCTTGTCGTAGGCACGCAGCAGCGCCACGCGCCGGCCGCCGGCATTCGTGTGCACGCCTGCCTCACCGGCGATGAGGAGCGCCTTCGTGGCCAGCACGCCGATGAAGGACCGGCCCGGCTGCCCCGTCCGCTCGGGCAACGTGACGCCCTTGAGCGCCGGATGGTTCTTGATGTCGTCGGGCGTCGAGCTGTGAGGCTTCTGCCACACCATGTCGCCGGTATTCATGTCGTAGGCGGTGATGCGGTCGTAGGGCGGCTTGATGAGCGGCAGCCCCTGCACGTTGGCGCCGCCACGGCCCCCTCCCCCTGCCCGCGCGCCGCCGGCACCCGCTCCCCCTGCTCCCGCTCCGCGCGGTCCAGCACCTCCCGCACGCGCCTGCCCCGCCACGTAGCCCATGTCGGACTGGGTGGGATTGGCCGGCACGAGCCCATTGACGTAGATAGCGCTGTGCGAGTGGATGAACAGGAAGTTGTTCTCGGGGTCCAGCGAGCCACCCGGCCAGTTGGCGCCTCCGACGTCCGACGGCACCTGCAGCGTGGCCAGCGGCCCGTCCAGCGAGCTCACGACCGGCGGCGTGAAGAGCGGCCCCATCTTGTAGCGCTTGGCCACTTCGATCGCCTCCGCCTTCAGCGCCGGCGTCAGATCGAGCAGGTCGTTCTCGGTGATGCCCTGACGATCGAACGGCGCCGGCCTGGTCGGAAACGGCTGCGTGGGGCTGGAGCGCTCCTTCGGCGCGTCCGAGGCCGGCACCGGCCGCTCTTCGATCGGCCAGATCGGCGCGCCGGTCTCGCGATTGAAGACGAAGAGCATCGCGTGCTTCGTCGGCTGCGCGATGGCTTTCACGGTGCGGCCGCCGACCCGCATGTCGAACAGGATGGGCGCGCACGGCAGATCCCAGTCCCAGAGGTCATGATGCACCGTCTGGAAGTGCCACTTGCGCTTGCCGGTCTTGACGTCGAGCGCCAGCAGTGTGTCGGCGAACAGCGTGTCGCCCGGCCGATTTCCACCGTAGTAGTCGCCGGTCGGCATCTCGGTGGGCACGTAGACGAGCCCGAGCTCCGCGTCGCCGCTCATCTGCGCCCACACGCCGGTGTTGCCGTTGTACTCGGCCGAGCCCTCGAGCCAGGTGTCGTAGCCGAACTCTCCCCGCCGCGGGATGTTGTGGAAGATCCACAGCCGCTTGCCCGTGCGGACGTCGTAGCCGCGGACGGTGCCCTTGGCGTTGCGCATGGTGGGCGGCGCGGCTCCCGGGCGATGCGCCGTGCCCACGACGATCACGTCGCCGACGACGAGCGGCGTAGCGTTGAGCCCGAGTTCGGCGGTGTCCAGATCCGCATCCTGATCGGCCTCGAGCTTGAGATCGACCACGCCATCGCGGCCGAACGTCGGAATCGGCACACCGCTCTTGGCGTCGAGCGCCTTCATGCGATAACCGGGCGTGACGTAGATGACGCGGCGATCGGCGCCGTTGGCCCAGTAGGCCACGCCGCGGCCGGCGCCCTGGCGCGGCGCGTTGCGGCCCCGCACGCCCTCGTCCTCGCTGTGCATCCAGCGCATCTCGCCGGTCGCCGCGTCGAGCGCCACCACGGCGCGCCGCATCCCGGCGGTGGTGTACAGCGTGCCGTCCACGAACAGCGGCGTGGCGGAATAGAGGTTGTCGGGGCGCGGCCCGAGGAAGTCGGTCTTCAGGCGCCAGGCGATTTCCAGGCGGTTGAAGTTGTCCTTCGTGATCTGGTCGGCCGGCGAATAGCGGTGGCTGGCCAGGTTGCCGCCGTAGGTCGGCCAGTTGGTGCCCGCGGCCGCGGGCTGTCCGGTCTGCGCGCTGGCACCGGACGTGCCGCCGCTGAACACGAGCGATGCCACGGCCGTGACGACGAGGACGCTTCCGGTGAGTCTCAGCACCTTCACTGTGTGCTCCGTTGAGGAGAGGGCTCCGAAGTCAGGCGTGATTATGGCGCCCGATCGATCGTGATGTCAGCGAGCTGGGTCCGATCCGCGGGCAGCGCCGCAGGCCCGCTCGGCATTTCCGACGAGCGCAGGAGAAACGACAGCACCGCCACCGCGTCGGCGGACGACAGCGACTTCGGCTCGGTGGGCGGCATCTCCTCGATGCGGTCGAGGAGCCGCCGCAGGTTTCTGCCGCGCCACGCCTCCAGAAACTGCGCGCCCGCCAGCGCCGGGGCCCGCTCGATGCCCCCGAGATCGTCGCCGTGACACGACGAGCACCGGGCGTAGTAGATCTTCTCGCCGGCGTTCGCCTGCTCGTCGGTGTAGACGCCGGACCAGGCCGAGCGCGGCGCCGCGGCAAGCACCACCCCTCCGAGCGCGACTGCCGCCAGACACGCCAGCCGCAGCAGCGGAAGGCTCACTGACCGCGACCACCCCGCCCCGGCAGACCGATGACCGGCTCGGCATCGGGCTCCGGCGTGTTGTCGCCGCGTCCGCGCCCGGTCGCCGGTGCCCCGCGGCCGGCTCCGCCGCCGCGTGCCGGCGGCATCCACCCATCGCGCGCCGGCCCGTTCTGCACCATGCGCGTATCGGCGCTGAGCACGTAGCCGCTCAGATACTGGGCGCCGGCGTTGCCGAAGTACTTGCCGTATTTGAGCGCGGCATCGTGGACCTTGACGAGCGCGTCCTGGTAGCGCGGGTCGTTCTGCGCCCACCCGGAGAAGCTCGAGAGATCGTTGTTGCCCAGGATCACCACGTCGACGCCGTGCGTCGCGGCGATCTCCTCGGCGTTGGCCACGCCTTCGAGCGTCTCGATCATGACGGTGACGAGCATGTTGTCGTTGACCGTCGCACGGTAATTGACGCCCGGCCACACCTGGCCGAACGATCCGCCGCCGGAACTGCGCCGGCCGAACGGCGGGTAGCGCGAAAAGCGCGCGGCGTCGCGCGCCTCGAGGGCGTCGTCCACGGTGGGCACGATGATGCCGATGGCGCCGAGGTCGGTCGCTTTCTGGATGCTCGATTCCAGAGCGTCCGGCATACGTATCATCGGCGCGGCGCCCACGCCGACGCACGCCAGAATCATCCGCCGCACCTCGTCCCATGACATCGTGCTGTGCTGCATCTCGAACCAGATGTAGTCGAAGTGCTTGCCCACCTCGCAATACAGGTCCGGGTTGTAGGTCGAAATCGTGTAGCTCGTGACCTGCTTGTCCTGGAACAGCAGTTCCTTGGCCTTGTTGTAGAACGGGCGCGGCGTGGCCGGGTTGACCGAGGCCTTCACCTGCCACCCCCAGCCGCGCGCGTCGGGCGCGGCGGGCGTCAGCGTGCCGCCGATCAACTTGCCCCCGGCGGCCGCGGCGCCCCCGCCCCGCGCTGGCCCTTGCTCGGCCTGCAGCGCCAGCACACAACCTGCGGCCATGCACGCCGCCGCCACACGCTGTAGTCCCCTCATGGCAGCCCTCTCATGAGACGCCCCTTTCAGGCGCGTTGCCGCGCGGATGGTTGGAGAAGTGGTCGTGCGTCAGCCCGCAAGGGCCGCGTTGATCGACCGTGCCGCGGCCACGACCTCGGCCGCCGCCTTGGCAATGCCTTTCGATCGCAGGCGCGCGACCGGCGACGAAATGCCGACCGACGCCACGATGTCGCCCTGCGGATCGCGGATCGGAGCGGCGACGCAGGTCACCTCGCCGAGGTACTCGCCGTCGTCCAGCGCGAAGCCATCGGTGCGCACGCGCTCGCAGGTGCGGGCCAGCCTGGTCACCGAGGTGATCGTGCTGCGGGTATAGGCGTGCAGCGGCGCCTCGCCGAACAGCTCCTTCAGATCGGCGAGATCCAGATCGGCCAGCAGCGCCTTGCCGTGCGCGGTGCAATGGAGCGGAGCGAACTCGCCCGTCTGCCCCGCCACCGAGACCACGTGCCCCGTGGGCGTGTGATGGTCGATGAAGAACACCTGACCGCCTTCGCGCACGGCATAGTGCGACGTCTCTCCCAGCTTCGTCGCGAGGTCTCGCAGATGCTGGTGGAAGAAGGCGCCGAGGACGCTGCGCCCATATCGTCGCGAGAGCCGCCACGCGCTCGGGCCGAGGATGTAGTCCTTGCTGCCCTGCGGATTCGCGAGGAAGCGCCGCTGGCGCAGCGTGTTCGCCAGCCTGAAGACGCTGCTGCGATCGATGCCAATGAGCTCGGTGAGGTGCTTGAGCGGCACGGGCTCGTGTGACGCCGCGACGGCCTCGAGGATCGCCAGGCCGCGATCGAGACTCTGGATCGGCGGTGTGTCGTGTGTGGGTTTCCCGTTCATCTAGAGAACCAGCGCCGCTCACAGAATACCACCCCAGACTCGGCTCTCTGGCCGCGCGCGCCGGCGATTGGCGCCGCGGGGAATGCAACCGATTGCATGCAGCCCCCCGTACGTGCAACACTCGTTGCGTATAGCGCACTGCGTCGAGGCGGCGGATCGTAGCAACCGCCGCCGCAGCGAGTCAAGCGCACGACGCGCCGGCTCCACGCGCCGCGACATGACGGATTTCACCTTCGGACCGTATTCGTTGAGCACCGAGGCGTCGAGGCTGACGCGCGACGGCGCCGACGTGCATCTGCGCCCGCGCGCCTTTCACGCGCTGCGCGTGCTGCTCGCCCACGCCGGGGCGGTCGTCGACTACGAGACGATCATCGGCGAGGGCTGGGAAGGCGTACACGTCTCCCGCCATACCGTCGACGTCACCCTGGCGGAAGTGCGGCGGCGGCTCGGCGAGTACGGCCGGTGGATCGAGCATCGCGGGAAATACGGCTACGCGCTGCGGGTGCCGCTGTCGGAGGAGCTCGTCCGACAGGGATGGCACTTCTGGGGCCAGCGCACGCGAGCCGGCTGCGAGCGGGCCATCGATTGCTTCACGCGCGTCACCGCCGATTGCTCCTCCAACTTCCGCGCGTTCGAAGGGCTGTCGGCCTCGTACCTCGCCCTCGCGGTCTTCGGCATGCGCTGCCCGGTGACGATGTATCCGCGCTTTCTCGAGGCGCACAAGAAGGCGGTGGCGCTCACGGGGCTCCGGCCCGAGCTTCGCTGCGATCGCGCGTTCGGCCTGCACGTGTTCGAGCATCGTCCGTGCGAAGCCGAGGCCGAACTGCTGCGCACGCTGACGCAGAACCCGGCGTTGGCCTCCGCATACGTGCGACTGGGGCTGCTTTACGGGGCCATGGGCCGCTTCGACGAAGCGCTCGACACGCTCGAGCGCGGCGCGCGGGTCGATCCGCTGCTGCCGACGCTCGCGGCGGCGGAAGTGCTGGTGCACTGCTGGCGGCGGGACTTCACAACGGCCGTCGCCGTCGGTGCCCGCGGCGCGGAACTGCACCCGCACCTGCAGACGGTTCGCGTGAACTACGCGCAGGCGCTCCAATGTGCCGGGCGTCTCGACGACGCGCTCGCGCAGTACCAGATCGCTTCGATCATCGCGCCCGACGTCCCGTGGCTGCGCGCGCTCGAGGGCGCCTGCCTGGCGGCGCTGGGCCGGCGCGACGAGGCGCAGGCGATGCTCGTCAGCCTGGAGGCGCTGCGGCATTCGGAGTACGTCGACGCCTACCACATGGCCATCTTTCGAAGTGCGCTGCGGCGGCCGCGCGAGGCGGCCGCGGAACTCCAGCGCGCCTACGCCGAAAACTCCGCCTGGCTCTACGCGCTCGACGTGGACCCGTTGTTCGACGCCGTGCGCGCGGACCCGGGTTTGCGCCGGCGCAGCCGCGCCTCCTGACCCGGCCTCTTTGACGCCTTTTTGTCGCGCTGCTTCGCCGCGCGCGCGGCTGGCGTCGTGTTTCTCGTTGTGCGGAACCGGTTCCGATGCTAATGTCCGCCGGCATTCAGGACGAAACAGGTGTTTCGCAGTACGCAACATCAGAGATCACCGGACATCGAGCGCCGAAGGCTCACGAGCGCACTGACCGTCGCCGCTGCCGCGGCGTTCACCGGCGCCCGTTGGATGCCATCCGGCCTCGCGCCCTCGGTCGCCGCGCAGGGCGCCCCGGCGCTCAAGGAGCTCGCACCGCCCGGTTGGCTGATCGGCGTCGCCATCAACCAGAACCAGAGTGACGCGCGCGACAGCATCGCGGTGGATCTGATCACGCGTCAGTTCAACTCCATAAGCCCGGAGAACCTCCTCAAGTTCGAAAGCGTGCAGCGCCAGGCGGGCGTCTTCACCTTCGACGCTCAGGACCGCTACGTCGCGTTCGGCCGCGATCGCGGCATGGCGGTGATCGGGCACACGCTGGTGTGGCATTCCCAGACACCCGCGTGGGTATGGGCTGGCGGCGACGGCGTCCCGGCCGACCGAGCCACGCTGCTCGAGCGGATGCGCACGCACATCACGACGCTGGTCGGCCGCTACAAGGCACGGATCCGCGGCTGGGACGTCGTCAACGAGGCGCTCAACGACGACGGCACGCTGCGCGACTCCCCGTGGCGCCGCGGCATCGGCGACGACTACATCGCCAAGGCGTTCGAGTTCGCGCGCGAAGCCGATCCCGGCGCGGAGCTGTACTACAACGACTACAACCTGGCGACGAGACCCGACAAGCGGGCCGGCGCCATCCGGATCGTCAAGGATTTGCAGCAGCGCGGCCTGCGCATCGACGCGGTCGGCGAGCAAGGGCACTGGCGGCTCAACTCGCCGTCACCCGCTGACATCGACCGGACGATCACCGAGCTGCGCGCCACCGGCGTGAAGGTGATGATCACCGAGCTCGACGTGAACCTGCTGCCGCCGGCAGGCCCGCGCGGTGAACCACCGCCCCCCGGCAGCAACCCCTACGCCAACGGTCTGCCCGACGACGTCCAGCAGACCCTCGCCCGGTACTACGCCGACGCGTTCCGCGTCTTCCTGAAGCACCGCGACGACATCACGCGCGTGACGTTCTGGGGCGTGAGCGACGGCGACTCGTGGCTCAACCGCGGGCGCGTGAACCACCCGCTGCTGTGGGACCGGCAGCGGCAGCCGAAACCAGCGTTCGGCGAGGTGGTGCGCGTGCTCGCTTCCCCGCCCGCCCGGAGGGCGGGCAATTAGACACTGGCCTAGCGAGGCGGAGCCTGCATGCTTCTCGACCTAGGCGGGGTCTGGCTAGTGGACGACCAAGGAGCGCCCTGATGCAACGAACGGTATGGCTCTTGATCCTGGCGGTGCTGTTGCCCCTGACGGCCGCGGCGCAGGAAACGCGCGGCAATATCTCCGGAACGGTTCGTGACGCGCAGGGCGTGGTCCCGGGCGCGATGGTACGAATCACCAACATCGACACGAAGGTCACGCAGAACCTCGTGACCAACGCGTCCGGCTACTTCGAAGCACCGCTGCTCAATCCCGGCAACTACGAAGTGAACGTGCAGATGCCAGGCTACAAGGCGTCGACGCGCAACGACATCGTGCTGGGCGTCGGGCAGCAGACGACGGTGCCGTTCATGCTGGAGGTCGGCGCGATCACCGAAGAGATCGTGGTCCGGGCGCAGACGCCGCTGCTCGACACGAACGCCGTCTCGTCGGGCGCCAGCTTCGACGCGCGGCTCGTCGACAGCCTGCCGATGTTCTCCAACATGCCGATCACGCTGTCGCGGTTCGCGCCGGGCGTGAACGTCAACGATGCGCAGACGCAGGTGTCGCAGGGCTATGTGGACAACACGTCGCTGTCGGCGGGCTCGCTCCTGGGCCTGCCACTCGCGGGGACGCAGAATCCCGCGACGCCGCCGGTCGGCGGCAACAACTACACGCTCGACGGCGCGAACAACAACGGTAGCAACCGGCGCATCGCCGCGTCCCCCAACGCGGACATGATTCAGGAGATGCGCGTCGAATCGTCGAACTTCGACGCGTCGGTGGGTCACGGCCTGGGGCTGCAGATCGCGATGATGACGCGCGCCGGTACCAACCGCCACCGCGGCACCGTCAACTACCAGTACTGGACGAACAAGTTCAATTCGCTCACCGAGCAACAGAAGACGACCTTCGACGACCGTGCGAAGAGCGAGTTCGAGAAGGGGCGCTCGCACAACCTGTCGATGACGTCGGGCGGGCCCGTCCGCATTCCCGGCATCGTGGACGGCCGCGGCAAGCTGTTCTACTTCGCCAACTATTCACTCGCCAACGACGCGATCCCCGGCAAGATTCAGGGCTCGATCACGGTCCCGGCCAACGAGAAGCACCTGCAGGGCGACTTCTCCGACCTGCTCAGACTGCCCAACCCGGCGCAGTACCAGATCTACGACCCGCTGACCACCCGTCCGGACCCGGCCAACCCGAACCGCATGATCCGGGACCCGTTTCCAAACAACATCATTCCGCGCGACCGCATCTTCAACGCGAACGGCACCTACAGGAACCCGCTGATGGACCTGTACTCGCGGATGGTACCGAAGCCGAACCAGAACTTCATCGAGAACGGCCAGCAGCCGGCGGGCAACTTTTATCAGGGCGGCCAGCCCGATTCCCCGAAAAGCCAGCAGTACGGCTTCCGGCTCGATTTCAACGCGTCGAACAACGACCGCTTCTTCTTCCGCACGAGCGGCATCACCTTCCTGGAGTATGTGAGCGACTGGACGTATCTGGCCGAGCCAGACCTGCGCATTCATTCGGCGGACCGCTCGCGCTACCAGTGGTCGTACACCGGCACCTGGACCCGCACGATGGGCACGACCGTGCTCGACTCGTCGTTTGCGACCAACCGCTTCAACCAGATCGACGAGTTCCGCGGCCTCAAGAGATACAGCCCGACCGACGTCGGCCTGCCGGCGTACCTCGACGACTTCTGCTCGACACGCGGGGGCTGCACGCTGCCGTCGATCACCGTCGGCGGGTATCAGCCGTTTGGTGGCGGCTTGTCGGACGGCGACACCGCGACGCACATCCAAGGTCAATCGAGCATCACCTCCATCAAGGGGCGGCACACGCTGCAAGGCGGCATCGACGTGCGGCGCGCGCAGCGCGACCGCACCGGCGGCGGCAACCGATCGGGACAGCTCAACTTCGATCGCACGTATACCCGCCAGTTCAGCGACGAGGCGTCGCTCACGCCGAGCAACCTCGGGCTGTCGCTTGCCGCCTTCGAGCTGGGCCTTCCGACGTCGGCGACGATCAATGACACGTTGCCATCCAGCTTCCAGAACTACTGGACGGGTGCGTTCGGCCAGGACACCTGGCGGCTGGGCCGTTTCACGCTCAACGCCGGCCTTCGGTTCGAATACGAGACCGGCGTCAAGGAACAGAACGACCAGATGATCGTCGGCTTCGATCCGACGGCGAAGCTCGCCATCACCGATGCGGCGCAGGCGGCCTATCTCGCCAGCGGCCTGCAGAATCAGCCCGGCATGCCCGCGACGCTCAGCGTGCTCGGCGGGCCGATTTACGCCACCGCCGCCGGGCAGTCCGGCGCCGCCTACGAGGGACGCGCGTTGTGGATGCCGCGCGCGTCGGGGTCCTTCCTGATCGGCGACCGCACGGTGCTCAAGGGCGGTTACGGCCTCTACTACGACACGCTGAACGCATCGGACTACGTGGCGCAGCAGGCGGGCTACAGCGTCACGACGACGTCGACGATCTCGGACGATCTGGGGCGCACGTTCAAGTGGGCCACGCCGGCGACGGGGAGCGCGAGCTTCGATCCGTTCCCGGTCAGGGCGGACGGCACGCGATGGGACCCCGTCGTCGGCGATGCGTTCGGCGTCAACGCGCTGCTCGGTGGAGCGCTCTCCACCGAAAACGGCGTGCGCGATCACGCACGCCAGCAACGCTGGCGCGTGTCGCTGCAACGGCAGATCTCGTCGAACCTCGGGGTCGAGATTGCCTACGCGGGCGCCTACAACGACCGGCTGCCGGTGACCATCCGGCAGGACTACCTGCCCGAGCAGTATTGGGACGGGAGCAACGTTCGGAATACCGCCGCGAACACGTTCCTCACGGCCCAGGTGGCGAATCCGTTCTTCATCAACAACTTTGGGTCGCTGCGGACCACCGACCCGGTACTCTATCAGCGCCTGGCGTCCAACCCCACCTTCTCGTCGGCCACGATTGCGCGCAACCGCCTGCTGCGCCCGTTCGGCTTCATGACGGGCATCGCGGGCGGACTCAACTACGCGAACCTGGCGCTCGGAGCCACGAAGTCGCATTCGCTCGAACTGCAGGTGAACCGTCGCTTCAGCAGCGGGCTGAGCGGGTTCGTGTTCTTCAACGCCAACACCGTGCGCTACAACCGGACGGTCGAGGAGTACGACCGCGAGCCGACGATCTGGCAAGGGAGCAACGACGCACGGCCGTGGCGGCTGGCGGGCGCCGCGAGTTACGAGCTGCCGTTCGGCCGCGGCCGCCAGTTCCTGCAGGACGGCGGCGTGCTGGCGGCCTTCGCGAGCAACTGGCAGGTGGCCGGCACCTGGGAATTCCAGCCCGGCGCACTGCTCGATTGGGGGGCGCAGAACATCTTCTTCTACGGCGATCTGGACGACATCCCGCTCGACGACCCGACGCGCGAGGAGTGGTTCAACACCGACGCCGGCTTCGAGAAGGATCCGGCGAAGGTGCCGGCGGCGTTCCAGAAGCGGGCGTTCCCCTTCCGCATCGACGGCGTGCGCAGCATGCCGCTGACGTTCACCAACCTCTCGATTCAGCGCAACTTCGGCGCCGGCAACGGCCGCACGTGGCAGCTGCGGTTCGACGCGCAGAACATCTTCAACCGCCAGCAGTGGCAGGGGCCGACGTTGAATCCAACCAGCACGCAGTTCGGTCAGGTGACGGCCGTGGCGCTGAATCAGATGCGCTTCTTCACCTTCGGCATCCGCACGACGTTCTGACGAGCTATTTAGAGGCGGTCCTTCAGGGCTGGATGGACAGCACCGTCACCGACTTGGGCTCGAGGGCCAGCATCAGCTGACCGCCCTCGACCCTCGCGGTGGCCGGCTTGGGCGACACCGCTTTCGGAGACTCGAACGTGTTCACGCTGTCCACGGCGGCGGCCGTGAGCGTCTCTCCCGTCGCCGACTTCGGGGTGATGCCGGCCAGCCGGACGGCGATCTCGGCCGGCTGGTTCGGATCGACGTTGGTGGCCGCGAGCCATAACGTGCCGGCCGCATCCTTGGCGGCAATGGCATCGACCCGCGGCAGCGTGAACCCTTGATGCGTGTAGGTGCCGGGTGTGAAGGTGAGCGGCACGAACGTCGCGTCCTGGAACGGGACGTACATCCGGAAGACGTGATAGGTCGGCGTGAGGACCATCTTCTCCTTGTCGGTCATGACCATGGCCTGCAGCACGTTGACCATCTGCGCGATGTTGGCCATGCGCACCCGGTCGGCGTGGCGCGCGAAGATGTTCAGGTTGAGCGAGGTCAGCACCGCGTCGCGGAGGCTGTTCTGCTGCGCGAGGAAACCGGGGTTGCTGCCGGGCAGCGGCGCGTACCACGCGCCCCACTCGTCGACGACGAGCGCGATCTTCTTCTGCGGATCGTACTTGTCCATGATCGCCGAGTGGGTCGCGATGAGACCGTCCATCTGGAGTGTGGACTCGAGCACCTGCGCATATTCCGCTTCTCCGAAGCCGACCGACTTGTACGACGCGGGCCAGCGCACCACGGTGTAGTTGTGCAGCGACAGCCCCTCCATGTCCCAGCTCCACTGCCGCTGCTGCCACGACTTCATGATGGTCTCCGTCCATTCGGTCCAGCGGGCGCTGCCGCCACCGGGGCCGACCGCGATCCTCAGCATGCGGTTGGGACCCGCCTGCTGGTCCGGATGGAAGTTCCGGACGAACCGGCTGTAGATGCGCAGCTGGCTCAGGTAGTACTCCGGCGACATGTTGCCGCCGCAATCCCAGCTCTCGTTGCCGATCCCGAGATACGGCACCACATACGGCGCACTGCGGCCGTTGGCCGCCCGCTCCTTCGCCAACGCGGTCGGCTGCGCCGTCGTCAGGTACTCGAGCCACTCGGCAGCCTCCTGCGGCGTGCCGGATCCGACGTTGACCGACAGGAATGCGCGGCTGCCGATCTGATCGAGGAAATCCATGAACTCATGCGTCCCGAACGTGTTCGGCTCGATCACGCCGCCCCAGTTCGGATTGAGCGTTGCCGGCCGGCGGCCCGCCGGGCCGATGCCCTTGCGCCAGTGGTATTCGTCGGCGAAGCAGCCGCCGGGCCAGCGAACGTTCGGAATCTTCAGCGCCTTCAGCGCTGCGACGACGTCGTTGCGAAGGCCGCGCGTGTTGGGAATGGGCGACCCCGGACCCACCCACACCCCCTCGTAGATGCCGTTGCCGAGATGCTCGGCAAATTGGCCGAAGATGTTCCGGTCGATCGTGGCGCCGGTCTTCGACGCGTCGATCGCCACCTCGATCCGGTCGGCGGCAACAACGGCGACGTGCGCGGCCGCGGCCAGCGCACTCACCACGAACAGGCGGATCCCGAGACGTCGAACACTCATATACGCTCCTTCCGGCGGGCAGAAGTATGCGCTTTCGTGGCGATCGTCAACTCAAACAACCGGCTAAGGTGAAACCGCTCGTCCTCGTCGCGGTTCTCGTGCTCGCCGGTTCGGTGCTGCCGGCTGGGCAAGCGCCAGGCCCGACGAGGTTCACCGGCGAGGCGCCGGCGGCGTCCCGACTGAGCCTGTGGTACCGCGCGCCCGCCACCGAGTGGGTCGGCGCGCTTCCAGTCGGTAACGGGCGTCTCGGTGCCATGGTGTTCGGCGGCGTCGTGCAGGAGCGGCTGCAGCTCAACGAAGACACGCTGTGGTCCGGCCGGCCGTACGATCCCGTCAACCCCGAGGCGAAGGCGGCGCTCCCGGACGTCAGGCGCCTGCTTGCGGCAGGGATGCACCGGGAGGCGGCGGCGCTCGTCAGCCAGAAGGTCATGGCAACGCCGCTCGCGCAGATGGTCTATCAAACGCTGGGCGATCTGCACCTCACCTTTCCGCAAACGGAATCCGTCGACGCCTACCGGCGCGATCTCGATCTCGCCACCGCCACCGCCCGCGTGTCGTACACGGCCGGCGATGTGCGCTTCGCGCGCGAAGTCTTCGCCAGCGCGCCCGATCAGGTGATCGTGGTGCGCCTCACGGCCGACCGCCCTGGACACATCTCGTTCGAGGCGCGGCTGCAGACGCCGCACCGGGCGACGACCGAAGCGACCGGCGCCGGCGATCTGGTGATGCGCGGCGTCAACGGCGACGGACGTGGCACCACGGCGGACGGCCGGCCGATGACGGGCGCGCTGCGCTTCGAAGCGCGGGTGCGGCTGATAGCCACGGGCGGTACCCGCACGAGCGCAGATGGCGCCGTCGTGGTCCGGGGCGCCGATGCCGCCACGCTGCTCATCTCGGCCGCGACGAGCCATCGGCGGTTCGACGACGTCGGGGGAGATCCCGCGGCGCTCGTCGCATCGGCGCTGGACGCGGCGGGCCGCACGAGCATCGATTCGCTTCGAGCCGCGCACGTGCGCGACTACCAGCAGCTGTTCAATCGCGTCACGCTCGACCTCGGTTCGTCGGTGACCGTCCCCACCGACGAGCGAGTGCGCGGCTTCGCGGGCGGCGCCGACCCGGGCCTTGCCGCGCTGTATTTCCAGTACGGCCGCTACCTGCTCATCGCGAGCTCACGCCCTGGGTCGCAGCCGGCGAACCTGCAGGGGATCTGGAACGAGAGCCTGTCGCCCCCGTGGGGCAGCAAGTACACCATCAACATCAACACCGAGATGAACTACTGGCCGGCGCTCTCCACGAACCTGGCCGAAACGATGGACCCGCTCACGGCACTGGTGGCCGACCTCACAATCACCGGCGCACGGACCGCACGCGAGATGTACGGCGCCGGCGGCTGGGTGGCGCATCACAACACCGACCTGTGGCGCGCCACGGCGCCGATCGACGGGCCGCAGTGGGGAATGTGGCCGACCGGAGGTGCCTGGCTGTCCGCCGCGCTGTGGGACCGCTTCGAGTACACCGGCGACCGGGCGTACCTCCGTACGATTTATCCGATCCTGAAGGGCGCGGCGCAGTTCTTCCTCGACACGCTCGTCGAGGAGCCGTCGGGCCGCGGGCTGGTCACGTCGCCGTCGCTCTCGCCGGAGAACCTGCATCCGTTCGGCGCGTCGCTCGCGATGGGGCCCACGATGGATCAGCAGATCCTCCGCGAACTGTTCGGGAGCGTCGCGCAGGCGGCCCGTGAGCTCGGCGTCGACCCGGACCTTCAGCGCACGTGGACGGCCACACGCGCGCGCCTCGCCCCGCTCCAGATCGGCGGGGCCGGTCAGCTGCAGGAGTGGCTCGAGGATTGGGACCTGCAGGCCCCGGAGCGTGACCATCGGCACGTGTCGCATCTGTTCGGGTTGTATCCCGGTCACGACATCGACGTCCGGCGTACGCCGCGGCTGGCGGCGGCCGCCCGCCGGTCGCTGGAGCTGCGCGGCGATCAGGCTACCGGCTGGGCAACCGCGTGGCGCATGGCGCTGTGGGCCCGGCTCGGCGAGGGCGATCACGCGTACGAGATCCTGAAGTTCCTGCTCGGCCCCGAACGGACCTACACGAACCTGTTCGACGCCCACCCGCCGTTTCAAATCGACGGCAATTTCGGCGGGACCGCCGCCATCGCGGAGATGCTGGTGCAGTGCGACGCCGGCGAGATCCGGCTGCTGCCGGCGCTGCCGAAGGCCTGGCCGACCGGCCGCGTCACGGGGCTGAGGGCGCGCGGCGGTTTCGAGGTCGATCTGGCCTGGCGGAACGGCGCGGTCGAACGCGTGGCGGTGCGCTCGAGGCTCGGCGGCCCGCTGCGCCTGCGCCGCGGCAGCACGGAGCGCACGCTGCCCCGCACCTCGCGCGACGGCGAGGTCGTGTTCGTGGGTGACGACCTGCGCGGCGTCGCCTAGAGTCCGCACATGCGAGGCAATCGCTCGGTACCACCCTGCACCGTCATCCCCGTGCTCAGCTACCCCGACCCGGGCGCAGCCGCGGATTGGCTGTCAAAGGCGTTCGGCTTTACTGTTCGCCTGCGCATCGCGAATCACCGCATCCAGATGAAAGCCGGAGACGGCTGCCTGACGATCGCCGAAGGCACTGTCGCGCCGAACGGCTCACACATCGTGCAGGTCCGGATCGAGGACGCCGATGGCCACTGCGCGCGTGCCCGGGAGAATGGAGCCATCATCCTGACGGAGCCCACGACCCATCCCTACGGCGAGCGGCAATACAACGCTCGGGACTTTCACGGCCACCGCTGGGACTTCACCGAGACGATCGCCGATATCGCTCCGGAAGAATGGAGCGACGGAGCGTTTCATCTCGAGTGAGATCCCGACTCGCGTGGAACGCGGCCGGACGATCTACGGCAGGTTGACGGTAATCCCGCGGATCGGCGTGTCGTCGGCGCCGAGAAATCGGGCGCAGAAGTCGGTGGCGCCGCCGGCATTCACGACGGCGGCGCGAATCACGTTCTGCCCCTTCTTCAAGGTGAGGCGCTTCGACACGCCGTCGTCGATCACGGTCTGGCGATCGTTGTAGATCCCGATCGCTTCCGCGCCGTTGACCCACCACACCGACGCCGCGTTCGACCCGATGGCGAGGCGCACCCCGGTCATCTCGCGCGGCGACTCGACGACCGTGACGATCCAGAAGAGGACGTTGGACGTCGGCTTCTTCAGCCCGGAGGCGAAGTGATAGAGGTTGACGTTGTAGCGCGCGGTATCCACCATGTGCCACGCGAGCGCGGCGTCACCCGCCTTCACCGTGTCGCCATCGCGCGGCAGCACCGTGAATTGATCCGGAAAGTGCTCCCGCTTCACCAGCGCCTGCACCGCGCTGTCGGTCAGCTGCGGGGGCACCTGCATCGGCTCGAGGATCATCCACCGCTGCAGGAATCCTTGCGCGTCCGGCGCCTTGGCCGTCGCCGCTGGACGCACCAGGACGCTCACGACGGCGAGCGACATCACGATCGTTCGGTGCACGGTCACGGCATCCTGAACCGCCAGCGCTGGCGATCGCTGTCCTCGCTGAAACGCGCCAGCGTCGGCGTGCTGGAGCCGACGGCGGAGAGCGCCAGCGGCTCCTTCGACTCGGGCACCGCTTTTGGCATCACACGATAGGTGCCGTCGGCGAGCTGATCGACGCGCCAGAGCTGCTCGGCCGCACCGGTGAACGACGGCGCAGTGACCAGCTCGCCATCCCGCGTCGCGGTCAGCGCTCGATCCGTTCCGGCGATCGTGATCTTGAAGTACGGCGAGCCCGGATAGCCGCCGGCATTCGGCGCCGGCCCCACTGTCCACTTCTGCTGCGCTTGCACCATGTACGGCGCCATCCGAACGTCGACGGCGCCGGCCGGCCAGTTCGCCGACACCTGCGCGGCGTCCTGCGACGGAATCGGCTCGGCGGCTGCGCCTTCTCCTCGCCCGGCCCCGCCGCCCCGGCCAGCCGCTCCCCCGCCGCCGCGCCCGCCGCGCCCGCGGGGCCCGCCCACCGGCATCCCCTGCACCGCCATCTCGAGCGCCGTGCCGGTGCGCGCGGACTCGATTTCGTAGGTGCCCGCCGTGAGGTTGTCGCCCGCTTCCGGCCAGCCGTCGCGCCAGAGGAGCGGCCGGATGTCGAGCACGCTGATGCCGCCGCGGTCGAGGTCCGCCTCGAAATGCAGCGAGAACTTCTGCACGCCCTGGCCGAGGTCCAGCAGCCCGAAATGACCCGGCCCGATCGAGCGCCCGCCGGACCCAAGGAACAGTTTGCCGCCGCCCTGGAGCATGTCGATGCCCATGTTGTCCACGAACGGCCCGGTGACCTTCCGGCTGCGCCCCATGCGGATGTTGTAGCTGGAGTTCGCGCCGGCGCAGCACGAGCCGTGCGTGACGAGCAGGTAGTACCAGCCGTCGCGGAAGATCATGATCGACGCTTCGGAGTTGATCGCGACGTCGATCGCCTTGCGGTTCGGATAGAGCCGCTTGCCGGTCTTCGGATCGAGTTCCACCAGGCGGATGTAACCAAAGTACGAACCGTAAGTAAGCCAGAGCGAACCGTTCGTCGGATCGCGAAAGACACCCGGATCGATGGCGTTGCTGTCCTCGACGCCGTCGGACCAGACCACGGGCCCGCCGTCTTCCCAGTTGTAATCGGGCGACTGCGGGTCGAGCGTCGTACCGATGAGCAGACCGATCGCCGATTTGGGCTGCGTGCCGGGGGCCGAGTAGTAGATGAAGTACTTGCCGCCCGACTTGATGACGTCGGGCGCCCACGTGTTGTTGCCGCCGCGCGCCAGAACGTCGGGGCCAGGCTTGCCGCCCGGAACCGCCTGCATCAAAGTGCCGGCACGGCGCCAGGTCCAGCCGTCGTCGGAGATCGCGATCGGCAGCCCGTTGCCGGTGGCGTAGACATAGAACCGGCCGTCCTGGATCACCACCGTGGAGGGATCGTGCATGCCGGGCTGGCCGTCGAGCGCGAGGACCGGGGATACAATCAGCAGCGCCAGCACCACGGCGCGACGCATCAGCACGGCGGCAGTCTACGCGTGCGGATCGCCTGAGCGGGGCAAAATACCGACAAAGCGCGCACCGATCGCGCGCGACCGCGTATCTTCAAGCAGATGATTCGAGACCTGTCGTTCGAACCCGCACCCACGGACAAGTTCACGTTCGGCCTGTGGACGGTCGGCAACCGCGGGCGGGACCCGTTTGGCGAGTTCGTCCGGCCGCCGCTGGATCCCGTGCGCGCGGTCCACTGCCTCGCCGAGCTCGGCGCGTGGGGCGTCAATTTCCACGACGACGATCTTGTGCCGATCGATGCCACGCCGTCCGAACGCGATCGGATCGTGCGCGACTTCCGCGCGGCGCTCGCATCGACCGGCATGACCGTCCCGATGGCGACGACGAATCTGTTCACCGAGCCGGTGTTCAAGGACGGCGCCTTTACGGCGCACGACGCCCGCGTGCGCCGCTACGCCGTTCAGAAGACCATGCGCGCGATGGACCTCGGCGTGGAG